>JGI12316J15309_10009834_pt1 | contig 53889 bp, 55 predicted proteins | sample MarCyaLeptolynsp_FD_15309 | JGI IMG/M metagenome (IMG submission 15309)
CCTCTTTGTTGCAGCACTTTCGACGGTGACTGCGTATTATGGCGCAATTTGACGCTGGGGAGCAGGAGCCATCCACTCCATCCGTTTTAGGGCGCTTCACGACATTGGTTCGGCGGCTGTAGTGGGGCGATTTTAAGACGCTTGAGTTTTGCTACTACGGTTCTGATAACAAAAAATGCAGGATAACTTCGTTCAGGAGTTCCGGCTTTTCCTGCAGCGCAAAATGGCTTGCATTTGGAACAACGAATAATTGCGCGTCCGGAACGCCATCATACAGATTAATAGCATGCTCCAATTGCACATCTTCATGATCGCCATTGATGATCAGGGTTTGAGCAGAAATTTTAGACAAATCTGACTTCTCAAATTCTGGGCTCGTCGTCCACATGATGGCCATTTCGTCCAATAACGCGCCAAATCCTGATAAATTTGAATGTCCGGTCAGATAGTGTTGAACAAATATCCCGGGATACTGGTTCGGGTTGGTGCTTCCGTCCCATTTGTAGTTTTCAATGAACTGTCTTGTCGCTTCAGGATAGGCGTCGAAATGATACGTCGCGCCGATCAAAACGAGCTTTTCGATAAAGTCCGGTCGGTCGATCGCCGTGGTTATGGCTGTGATTCCACCATCACTCAGTCCGACAATTGAAATGCGCTCGTGTCCAAAGTGTTGGGCGAGTGCACTCAGATCGGACGACATGGCTTCATATGTAATTTGGCTAATTGAGGCTGAGCTTCGCCCCTGCTCTCGACTATCCAGCGCAACCACCGTGAAATGTTGTGCGAGCACCGGGATTTGGTTTTCAAAGCTATTTCGAGACTCCATGCCGCCATGCAGCAAATAGAGGGGGGGGCCGTTTCCTGTCACCAAATAATCGATTTCAACGCCATTGATGGCGGTGCGCCTGGGTGAATCAAGCGTCGCGCACGCCGTTAAAAAGAGACTACAGATACAGAGCGTTTTGCTCATCCCAATTGTTTACCCCATTGTGTCATTCTATCTCTCGAACCCGCACTCAGTGTCGTGATGACCACGGCTATTTCAGATCGAGTTCGGTGGTCGCCATGGAGACCGGTATCGCCAAGTTCTCGATACTCGGTCTCTCTGCTAAAACAACCCTATACTGGTCCATCGAATACCAACTGCCCAGCCCTCCGAACGCGCATTCGGTCGCCCATCAATTCCGACCGCGGTAACGAGCGTATCTTCATCCGCGGCAGTGCCGCTGAGAAACGCCGTGACCGCGCTGCTGTCATTCTGATAAACTCCGATGGCGCCTTCCAATCCGATATAGGAATAGTCCTGATCAAGCGTGTCGACGAAACCCCCGCGCGCCGATAATTCAACATCTGCAAGCCGATGATCCATCGCATGGGTCATCGCGATCTCTGCGCCCCGTACATCAGAGCGCAGATCATAAAACACAGCCAGGTTTGGGCTGAAGGATTGCGCGAGACTGAGCTCCGCCGCCAATTCGACGGATGGTGGTTCGTCCGAGTCCGGGAAGCTTAGATAGCTGGCGCGCATGTCGAGACGACTAATCGAGTTTTCAAACCCTGCGCCGACCGTAAACCCGAGCTCATCATCAAATGCCGAGCTATCGCTTCCAATCGTGGTTCGCAGTGCAACGCCAGCCGTCAAATCTATGTCCGAAATCGATTTGACAATCTGGATTTCTGTCTCATTGTTCGCGAGCGCGAGTGTCTCGCCGCGATCGACATATGATGAAGCAATACTCGAGCTCGCTTCGACCTCCACGGGCTCAGCATTAGTCCAGCTGGGCGTCAAAGCGTATACACAAAGCCCCAGGACGATACCAAATGCGTGCTTCCCAGAGCGCGCACCTAATTGTGTGAATCGATCAGACATCTTTTAGGCTCACTCATGCGCTGCACTGATGTCGAAAGTCAGACTAGAAAACACAGTTATGTAGTCTGCATCATTCAACAACCCTTGGGCAGGACTGGACCAGACTGTGTGGAATAGCCAGCGCCCACTGGCCAGTTCAGGCATTTCGGCGATGCCGTCTGATCCGGTAAAGAGCGTGGTGGAAACATCGGGTTCATCCAGTTTCGTGACGTGGATTGTGGCTCGGTCTACCGGGCGGCCTTGGTAGTGCACCTGCACCTGAATAGGAGAGCTAGGAGCAATTCCAAACGGATCGTCTAAAGGTGTAATCTCGAGTGTCATACCAATCGGGGTCGTCAGATGCGGATTCGCTTTTGTTTGCGGACCAACTGACACCAGCGTTTTGCCTCTCCGAGAGTAAAGTTCTTTGCCTGCGAGGTGTTTCTTCTCTGCCGCTTCGCGGTCCCTCGAAATTGGCAGAATGCCTTCTTCTTCGATATAGGCCTCGAACGTTTCTGCCGGAAGCTCACTATAGCTATTGTTGGATTCTATAGCGAGAATATGCGTGCCTTGACCGAGATCCGAGAATGTAAACATTCCCGTTTGAACGGCACCCATGATCGTGGCTTGATGGTCTTGAACGCCGCCCGGGCCAATCGATTTGAGCGTTGTGATGCGGTGAGGAACAATGGGCCAATTGCTTTGGTCTGCGCCATGCCCCGTTTTGGCGATGACCGAAACAGATGCTTCGTTCGCCCTTTGGTTCTCGACCGTTTCGATCCAAAAGTCGTGCGCGTTCGCCGACCAGTTGCTCGCTACAACGGTGCTCGCAACAACAATGTAAAGCCACTTCATTATGATACCCTCTTTGGTTTCATAAAAATACGTTGTGCTTTTAGTTTTTGGTGCATTCACCTTTTTCGAGGAGTTATACGTATCATCTACTCGCGCCGTCGGGATCGGTGGGAGGAAGAAAGGAAATCCATGAGTTCAGCTGATCACCCTGACAGCGACTTGATCGAAAAGTACCTCTCAGGCACCGCGTCGGAAGGGCAGGTCGCCCGCTTCGAAGCTTTGATGCGAGAAGACCCCGCATTTCGCGAGCTGTTTGAAGGAGCCGAGGCTCGACTAAGCCAGGAGTATGAAGCGCTCGAGCCGGTTGAGCCACCTGCCGAGCTGCTCGATGACCTGATGCATCAAATCGATCCAAGCCTTGAAGCGACCGTGACCCAGCTTACTCCGAAAGTACAATCAGAACCCTGGCGAATGATTTCAATCGTATCCTCTTTGGCGGCGGCTGTTGCGATCGGTTTTCACTTGCTACCTGCAACACCATCCGACGATTTTGGCGAGCAAATCCGGGCTGTAGTTTTTCTCGAAGGCGATGGCGGAAACGGCACTGTGATTGCGTTACGTGACGATCGTTCCAAGCAACTCCTGGCCCGAATTTCGGGCGTTGAACTTGGTGAAAACCAAGTTCAGGAGCTTTGGTTGGTGCGAGAAGGCGCTGAAACACCAATATCGCTCGGTTTGCTGCCGCGCACCTCGGACGATGGTTCGCTTTTGATGACCATCGATCATGAGGTTAGCCCCGGACAGGACACGCTTGCGATTAGCATCGAGCCGTTGGGCGGTTCTCCTCTCGACGGTCCGAGTGGTCCGGTGATTCTGGCTGGAATTGTCCAAGCCGTCTGAATCCGGGGAGTTTGGAATTTAAATCTCTCTTCGGCGCACCCAAAATTTCGTTTCCTCCGTTTCTTAATCACGCCGCTTTGGCGTGACGAAAAATTGAGAAACGGACTCAAATTCATGAAACAAAAAAGCATTTTACTCGGCGCAGCAGCTGCCGCGACTTCGGTTGCCGTGAGCGCCCTCATTCTACCGGCGATGGCATCAAGCCATCGCGAGGCACCCGCCATTACAGAGCAGCCCAAAGTTGATGGCACTGATTTTTACATGTTCCGCAGCTATGAAAGTGGACGCCAGGACTATGTCACTTTCATTGCCAATTATCAGCCCATTCAGGCCCCTTATGGTGGTCCAAATTATTTCACGATGGACCCGGATGCCCTGTATGAAATCCATATTGATGTGGACGGAAACGCTGAAGAGGACATCACGTTCCAATTCGATTTCGACAATGAACTGGTGAATGGAACCGGCGTGACCGTTCCCGTTGGTGGCGAAACGCTCGCTATTCCGTTGCGCGCGGCGGGTCCGGTGACGGGTCCAGACAGTGCAACGCTCGGAGAATTGGAGAGCTATGAACTGTCCATGGTCACAGGCGACAGACGGACGGGTCAACGCAGCTCGCTGGGCACATTTCAGAAGCCACTCGACAATATCGGCAACAAGACCATCCCGGATTACCCATCCTACGCCGCCGGGTTTGTGAGCGACGTCTCAATCCCAGGGTGTGGCACAGGCCGGGTATTTGTCGGCCAGCGCGCTGAAGCTTTTGCCGTAAATCTGGGCGAAGTGTTCGACTTGGTGAATTTTGTGCCAATCGATGGCGACGTTCCCTTGAACGCGTCGGGAACACTTTTCCCAGGCGGGATCACACAGGATCGTGCAAATGATGATTTGATCGGCCGTGCAAATGTGACCTCGCTGGCACTTGAAGTTCCAATCGACTGTCTGAACAGCGACGGTGATGGCATTATCGGGGCGTGGACGACCGCCAGCCTGCCGCAGGCTGAAATTGAAGATCCATCACCGACTTATGATCAACCTTCATTCTATGGCGGTGCCTATGTCCAGCAGTCCAGGCTTTCCGCGCCGCTGGTCAACGAGCTTGTGATCGGGCTGCCTGACAAGGACCTGTTCAACGCAGCAGAGCCAACGCAAGACGGTGCCCTGGCGCAATATGTCACCAATCCAACGCTGCCATTTCTGCTGGATGTCCTGTTTAGAGATGCGGTGAATTCTAGCCTGGGAACCGACATTCCCAATCTCGCGCCGAGCAATCTTCCGCGGCAGGATCTGATCACTGCGTTCTTGACCGGCTTCCCGGGACTGAACAGTCCGGACAACGTGGTGCCGTCTGAAATGATGCGGTTGAATATGGGCGTTCCGGCAACCCCGCGCGACGAGCAAAGCACTTTCGGCGTTGTCGCCGAGGATCTCGCCGGGTTCCCGAATGGCCGGCGTCCTGGCGACGACACCGTCGATATCGCGCTTCGCGTGGTCATGGGCGCGCTATGTCATCCAGTGCCACTGGGCGCAGAGCTTGGTGTTGCTGGCGCGGTCGAGGATACCGAGTCCGACCTCATCAATCTCGGCCTCTGCGATCCGTCTGATGCCGCAGTTGGGACTGTGCCATTCACGGATGGTGCCCCGATCAGCGCGACGGAACTGAAGGATACATTTCCGTATCTGAATGACCCGATCGCTGGTTCTCCCAACAATTAAGAAAGGTGACGAGTGATGCTGAAGTCAGATCCGAAACTCACACGGGCGATCTTGCTCGCGAGTGCCGCAGCGCTCGCGCTTGGAGGTTGCGCGGGGTCATCAGACGGCGGAGAGGGCGTGCCACCCGTGGTCTCGCCTCCGCCACCCCCGCCGCCGCCACCGCCTCCACCACCACCCCCTCCTCCGCCTCCTCCCGGCGGTGGTGATCCCACGGCAGCATTCGGAAGCGGCTTCAAGTCGGCCTTTGATATCGGGCTCTTCGGCGCCCCGATTGATCCGAATAGTGGGACGATTGTCGCGATCGATCTTCAGTCCGATCCGGTGGATATCCCCGACCCAACGTAAACGACTGAACCTCGACTCAAGCGACGCTGGCGATGATCTATCCGATCATCGCCAGTTTTACTTGGCAGGTGTGTTTAAGTGGCGGCGCCATCGCCGATCCAGATCGCGGGGAGCTCGGAAACGACCAGAACGTAGCAAATCTGCTCCGCATCAACGACAGGACCATGCGTTTCTTCGGCCGGCACACATTGGACATCACCGCAACCATATCGGCCTGTATCGTCCGTGTACGCGCCTTGAAGGACCAGCGAAATCTCTTCCGAGCCATGTCCATGGACCGGAAATTTGGCGCCTGGTTCGCACCTCATTATTCTGGCTCTGACCCCGTCAGGTCCTTCTGACAGGATCGCGCGATCTATCCCGATATAATAAGAATACCATTCCAGTTCAGACAGATCGGCCGTACCCGCCACTGCCAGAAGATATTTGATCAGCGGTTTGGGGAGCGTGGATCCGTCTTCAGCCAAATCCGCTGGTGGTTCGTCTGAGACAGACGGATCCGGCAAGGTTTCCAAGAACTCGGCAGATGGCAGCTGCTGATCTTGTCTAGGATCTACAGGCATTCGACCGAGTAGAATTCCACCGATGTCTTGATGCAGTTTCAGATCCGCATGAGAAGCTGTACTGAGTATCAAATGTGATGAGACCAGGACTTCAAAGTCAGCGTCGAGCGCGCCGCTGGTGTATTCCGACAAAATATGATCAGGCAGTCCGTTCTGGCTCATAGGGTTGTCTCCATTGACGCGCGTATTTTACTGAGAGCCAAACGCAGTCTCGATTTGAGTGTGTTGAGCGGAATTCCGAGTTGGTCTGCTAAGTCCGTCTGTTTAAGACCGTCCATATAAATCCCGGTCAAGACAGCAGCTTGATCGGCGGGCAGGGCGAAAATGGCCGCCTGCAACGCCAACGCCCGGTCTTTCTCCTGGAGCATCTGATCCGGAGATGCAGGTTCATCGGGCCTGAGCGCGGGATCTGTATAGTCTATTTTGGAACGTTCATCTTTGCGGATGAGATCGATCAGTCGATTCCGTGCGAGGGTATAAATCCATGTTGAAGCGGACGCCTTGTTGGGATCGAAGAGTGGCGCCTTTTCCCAAATCTTCGCCATGACATCCTGCATCGTTTCTTGGCTGCGTCTTCGGTCCAAACCGCGCCGTTCGAAGAAGGCGACCAATCGCGGCGCAAAATGGACATACAGTTCCTCAAATGCAGTGCGGTCTCCGTATTCGCCCAGCCGCTCAAGCGCAATTGACTGCGCAGCCAATCGGTCAGCGTCAACTTGTAGCAGGCGCTTTCGGCCTAAATCTCGTTCCCCTTGAACTCCCGACGGCATCCCTCGCTCCACGCAGAACTGTGCAGCAACTAACCGCAAAAACTGCTCAAACGCGAGTATTTTTCCGTGAATGTTCCAACGAACTCCGCCTGTCTGTAGAGATTCCGCTGGCAAAAAACTTGGACTATAGAAAATCATTAAGATTTCGGCCTTTTAGCCGCTGGCGCAGAGTGATCATGCCACGCCTTCCCCATGACCGGGCGGTATTTGGCGATGCGTTCATACGCGCCGCGACCTCATCAAATGTGAGATCTTCAAAATAGTGGAGGTGCAAAGCCTCCTTTTGTTTAACAGGCAGCGTATCCAAGTGTTCGGTTAAGACCGCCCGACTGCTTCGCAAGAGCTCATTTTCCACCAGCGCCGGCGCGGTGTCTTCGAGTTCCTGAATCGCATCGTCGGAGACCAGATTGAATCGACGCCGTCGCATAAGATCTATGGCCGTGTTGCGTGCAACCACAATCATCCAGGTGAGCGCTTTGCCCTTATCCGGATTGTATCGATTGGCTCGCTTCCAGAGATTGATGTAGACCAGTTGAAGTGCATCCGCTGCTTCCTGATCGTTGCCTAACTGCTTGATCAGCAAAGCCATAAGACGTCCGGATGTCTCACGATAGAGTTCGCGGAACGCTGTTTTGTCCTGTTCCGCGACACGCTGAAGCAAGACTGCGAGGTCGTCGTGCTTGGATTTGGGACCGCCCCTTTCGGCCATAGTCTTCGCCTTTTTTAACTGCTTAGGAGGAATTACGGCGAGCCGGCGAAAAGGTTCACTACAAAAACAAATTAATTAGACTCCGATTGTCGATATCGACCAAAACCCGAAGTCTCAGCGTCTGGTTTAGGGCGTCTTAAGCCTCTGGCGCATGTGGAGTCTGGCCCTGGCCAGGATTGGGGGCGCGGTCTTCCTTCCACGCTTGGTTCTATCGGATACGCCGTATTTTGAGGCTGGCAACGAGAGCACCTGTTTAACGGCTCCGTTATCCTATAATGGACTAGATTGAATGATCTTCGAGGGATCGTGAGCAATCAGCGAGATGACTCTCCATTCGCCGTCGATCCGCGCCAACTGATAGCTTGATCCAGAGGCCACAATGACATTGCCGTCCACATCGAACCTTTGCACCAGCGTGCTAACAAAGGCTGCGTCGTCATGCAACGCGTGGATGTGGATCTCAGCCCACTTGCTACTGCCATAGCCCTGGCTCTTCATTTGCTCAAACTGAGCATGAAGAAAGCCACGCACATCATCTTTGGTCGACAGCGTCGTAAACTGACCTGGAAGATGCAGCGTCATCGGGGTGTGATAATGCGGTAAAGCCTTTTCGACGGAAAGCTCTTCAAAAGCGGCTAAATATTCATCCAGCATGTCGCGGATAGCGTGATTGTTGGATTCGATCATTAATTTGCTCCGTTCGTTTGGCAATAGAATGAGGCGATCACATTCAGGGCTGCAACGCTGTCAGGTGCCGCGCGACCTCAGCGATTGTTGCTTCGGCGACAGGTTCAAGCATCAGGTAATGACCTGCGTCGTATTCGGTCACTTCTGCGCCCATGGCGTTGGCTATGGCGCGCATGTTTTTTGGCACAATCGTGTTGTCATATCGCGCAAGCTGGAACCATGCGGGCACATCCATGGCGGCGATGGCGAGATAAGCCGAGCGCAGTTCGTCTTGCCACTCTGCATCGACCCCATCCAATAAAAGGCCCGTCTTTTCCTGGGAAAATGGCTTGCTCTGGTATTCGTCCCAATATCGGTCGCGCTGTGCGTGGTCGATGAACATACCGTTATAGGTTGCGGGAAACATTGATTCGGCCAATGCCGGGACCAGGAGCGGCATGATTTTGGCTTGCAGAAACGTCATGTCCACCGGCACAATCGGGGCCACAAAGTGGACTGAAGCAACATTATCTTCCAGCTTCGATACTGCTAGCGCGGTGACAGCACCTCCATAGCTATGACCGACCACATGGATGGGCAGTTCGTTACGGGTCGACACGGCCAAAATCGCGGCTGTCAGATCACGTGCATAGTCATCGGCATTGGCGTCTTCGACCTGGGTACTGGTAAAATGCCCACGCCAATTCACAGCATAAAGATTGAAGGTCGCAGGCATGTGCTGGAAATACTCCTCCCAGGCCCATGCGCCCCCTCCCGCCCCGTGCATCAGAACGACGTTCGCCTTGGCTGCAGTCGTTTCGCGGATGTAGACGTCAACCTCGATACCTTCATCTGAAGACACTGCGAAGCGGTCATAGTTCGAAATGGCCGGCGCAGGATCCGCGGTCAGGCTCGCAGCGCGCGCCTTGTCCAGAATTGCATCGTTTGGCTGTTCTGTACCTGCGCCATAGCGAGACAGATCGTAGACGGTAAAGCACAAGACGGCGACGACACCCGCCACAGCCAAAACCACATTTGAACGTTTCATTTCTCGCCTTGCCTCACGCAGCAACTTGCGATTGGCGGAAAAGGAGCGCAGCGGTGAAAAGCATCGCCATGGCGCCGCAAGCGAAGATTGCGAGAACCATTGGCAACAGATTTGCCCCCATGAACTGACTTGCTACGCCAATCACTATGCCCGCCGTCAGAAATCTCAGCACACCTCCGAGCGAAGAAGCAAGACCGGCAATTTCGCCATGATTTTCAAGGGACAAAACAACTGTCGAAGGAATCACAAGCCCCAAACTGCTATACCCCAGAAACAAAAACAGGACTGTCAGAGTAAGGGTGGCAAGCCCCGAGTAAGCCAGTAATGCCAAAGCCCCGATAAACAGCAGAAAAGCCAATATGCATAGTTTGATCATGCGGTGGGCGCCGAACCGCTCCGCGGCTTTCGCGCCCAGCATCGATGTAATGAAAAAGCCCAACCCGTTCACGGCAAAGGCCATGGCAAATTGACTTTCGCTTAGGCCGAAGCTGTCCATGTAGACGAAGGCCCCACCGGCGACAAAAACAAACAGGCTGGCCATGCCGAAGGACCCTATCATGGTATAAAGCATGAACTCGGGATCTTTGAATAACGTGGCAAGGCCCGATCCGAAGTTGCGCAAACTCAGAACCTTGCGGTTCTGAACTGACAGCGTCTCCGGTATAGCGAAGAAGACCAGCGCTGCCGCGAGAACGGCCAGAATGATAAGGGTCAGAAACACCGTGCGCCAATCGCCAATCGCCAGGACCGCGCTGCCTGCGAGCGGCGCGAACATAGGCGAAACCGCGATCACCATCATCACGATGCCCATCAGCTTCATCGCCTCGGGGCCGGTATGAAGGTCACGGATCACGGCACGAGGGATCACCATAACAACTGAGCCTCCTATGCCCTGTGCAAAGCGGGCCGCGATCAATATTTCGGCTGTTGGCGCCTGATAAGCCACCGCCGTGGCGGCGATAAACAGGCCCAGACCAATGAAAACCGGTGGTTTTCGCCCAATCTGGTCAGAAATCGGGCCATAGATGATTTGTGACAAGCCAAGCCCGATCATGAACGCGGTTAGCGTTAGCTGCACTGTACCAATTGAGGCGTTGAGATCATGCTCCATCTCGGGCATTGCTGGCAAATACATATCGATCGAGAGGGGCGCAATGGCGGTTAGGAGCCCCAGCATGAGGCCTATGCGCAGGGATGATGAAGTCATGTCATTCCGCTCCTGGTGTCGGTGAAATTATCCGGAAGAGAATCGTTGCCCGGGTAAACGCAATCATTTACATAATGTAGCAAACCCCTTCGGTAAACACTTTTATTTACCCGCCACACCCAGTTGAAGGACGAGACGTTGACGCGCTCAAAAAAACGACAGGACATCCTCGATGCTGCGATTGCCGAGTTTCGCGAACACGGATTTGCTGGTGCTACGATGTCGCGAATTGCTGGCCGGGCAGCTGTATCTTCGCGAACCCTCTACAAGCATTTCAATAACAAGAATGCGCTTTTTGATGCGATCGTTGAGGCTGCGTGCCAAAGTGTAAACGGGATTGAAATCGCGGAGCCAAACCCTGACCGGCCCTTAAAACCGCAGCTTCTGCAGCTTGTCAAAACCTACGTGAACGAAGTCACCCGCGAAGAACACGTTGCATTGGACGAGATTGCGACTGTTGCCTTCATTCGCGATCAAAGATTGACCGAGCGCGCGACGCAGCATCAGTCCAATAAGGATCACCCCGTCTATCAGTTTGTTGAGAAGGCATCCCGGCTTGGCCTTCTATCCTGTGAGCAACCTGAGTTTGCCGCGCGGCAATTATTGATCATGATCAAGGGCTTTTTCTGCACGCATATTTTGTTGCCGGGAGAATTAGCCGACACCACGCGTGACAAAGATAAGGTCCTGTCAGACTGTGTCGATATGTTCCTGGCCCAATACCAGCCGCACCAGGCTGGCTAAGCTCACGAACGCTGAGTTAGCGAGATTTTTTGCTGCAGCTAAAAAGCAAAATCAGCGTGCGAAGTCTCGATTTTCGTGTCCGAGCGATTTCGGAGTTACATCGTTTAATGGCTTAGGTGGGGCTTAAGCATCGCATCCGTACTCAAACGAAGCCTCGTCATGTAGTCCTCATCAAACTGGAGCGGTCGGCATTGTGTTTTGACGATGAGTTGCCCGGTCACACCATTGAGCTCTTCAGCCGTACTTGCGTAAATCCCGCTCTCGCACTTATCAGTTCGCAGCGGTGCGAGTAGGTAGTCTAGCAGGTTGCCTGGAAATGTTGTGTGGCGCGATAGCTCGCCTTTTACCAGGCCTGGGTGAAACGAGTTCACATCTACTCCCAGAGGTTTCAATTCTTCCGCGAGGAATTGCGACATTACGGTTTTTGCGTGAACGGCATCGAACATCGCTTTCAGCCGACTATAGTTTTGAGCTGAAGACAGATCGTCAAAATCGAGGCGTTGCTTAAGAATGACCGAAGGTCCACCCGCGACGTTAACAATTCGAGCCGAGTCCGCCGCAGCCAGTGTGGGCGTCAGTTCGCGGCTGAGAATGTATGCGCTTAAGTAATCGACTGCAAAGGTCATTTCGAATCCCTCTGTCGTCACTTTTCTCTTGGGCAACGCGACGCCGGCAATGTTAAGCAAGCGATCAAGTTTTGGGACCTCCACCGCAAAACTACGTGCAAAATCTCGCACAGCCCGAACATCACTGAGATCTAATTGAATAAATCGACACATTGGACCTCCCGAGGCCCCCAGTTCTTTTTCAAGGAATGCGCCTTTTTCTGAATCTCTGCCAATGAAATAGACATCAAACCCTCGCTCAAGAAGCTCGGGCAGCAATGACCTACCGATACCGGATGTTCCACCGGTCACGAGAGCTGCTTTTGTGCTAGATGACCCGCCTGGCTGCAGTGAAGTGTTCATTTTTAATCGCGATCCCTGAAACGTATTATTGCTGCTTTGACGGTATCATGATCAACTTCAACAAAGCTAGAGCTGGAACTGTCGTGAGAAGGAATTGCCCGCGGACACATCCCTGCCCCTATGACCTGCATCCGTTGAGTCAATTAGCATTCAGCAGAAACGGCTTCGCTGGTTCAGGGTTGCTGCCGGTCTGATCTCGCCAAATTGAAACTTTGCCATGGAAATCGGGTCTGACAATATCGTTCTGTAATCACGTCAGAACGGCATTACTGCGCGCTCTCTCTCATCACGCGCCTATCGTCAAATAGCACTGCAAACGAAATCGCTCTTCCAAACCCAGAATCGAAACACTAGACAAAAACTGGCTGAGCTATGGGGCTAGTCAGTATAGTCACGCAAACCATTCGCGCTGAGAATAGGATGAGAAAAACAATGAACTTACCGGTCTCGTCAATCATCGAACTGATGGAAGTCTCGCCTACAGAGACTACAGACGTTTTTGAAGGCAAAACTGAAGATTACAAAGAGTTGGGCGTTTACGGTGGGCATTTAATCGGTCAGGCGCTGGCGGCAGGCTTCGGGACAGTTGACCCTCCCAAGCTGGCACAGTCACTGCACGCCTATTTCCTCCTGCCGGGCAAAGTCGATGTGGATATCACCTACCGCGTTACTCGCTTTCGAGAAGGTAAAAACAGCGATGTGCGAGAGATCTCAGCCTTCCAAGAAGATACGCGTATCTTTTCGATGATAGCGGCATTTAAGATAGCCGAAGGCGGCGATGCGCACCAACCCAAAGCGCCTGAGGTGCCCAGCGCTGAAGCTCTCATAGCGCGAAGAAAAGCTCGCGGAGAGCCAGCTATGAAATCAACGATCTCCGAGCCGAACAAAGCTGAATCTGAGTTTGTGAGTAAGTCGTTCTTCGAGTTCGATCCAAATCGTAAGACCGGCGTGCAGCAGTGGGTCCGTTTGAAGCATGACGGTGTTTTGAGTGACCGGCAGATTCAAATCGCGCTCGCCTATTTCTCCGATGGCACATTGATGTTCAACGCTGCGATGAAGCATGGAACGCCCTTTAAGACTCATAAATTGACCAGTTTGGATCACAATGTCTGGTTCCACAGAATTGCCGACCCGACGAGCTGGATGATCTACGATCAAAAAAGTAGTGCAGCTGCGGACGGTCGCGGCCTGAACCAGGGTGAGCTTTATGACGCCGACGGCACTCTCATTTTAAGTTCCGTGCAGGAATCGATGCTTCGCAAACATCGTTGACACTCGAGGATTGGAAGTACAGTCAATGGAACTGTGGGTACAACTCGCCCTGCCTCACCGGAGAAAATCGATCTAATCTACTCGGATAAGCAAAGATCATTTTCGCCATTTCAAATCGAAACCCGAAATCGTCTTACTCGCAGTGATAGTGCATGTCCGGTTTCCGCTTTCATCACATATTACTGAAGACCTGTTCGATGAGCGTGGGTTTAATGTCGGTCAGGAAGACTAAGCACTCGAAAACTACGCCCTCAAGCCCCGGAATGAGCGAGCAGCACTTTCCTTTGTGAAGAAAACCGTAGAGCGATAAGACGCACCGATGCTGGGCATCACAGATAGGTTCCAGTCACAGGGACGGCGATGTCGAGATTTCGAAGGGTGAGCCGCCTTGAGACAATCTTCTCACCCAACGCTTCATTCTCTAATCACTTCATTCTGGACCGTCAGATCGACCACCGATCCAAGGTCAGATCAATGCGAAACGCCGCCCTCGCCGAACGGCGCCATCTTCCGGCTGGAACAGCGTCTCCACTGCGCTGGATAATGGTTTGCTTTAGATAAGTTGCATCGCAGTTTAGAGCTTTGACGTCGGTTCAACACTCAAATGCGCCCGGTTTGGAAAATTGCGGAAGAGGCGTCGGATTCGCACTTGCGAAAACACATGTACGACATCAGCGAGCTGATTCTGCATCAATGGCGGCTTGGACGGTTTTGTGAAACTCGTCGCGTGCGTCGCCCTCGTGATCGCGATGCCCGACTGCTGATGTCCAGCTTGAATTTATTGCGATCACCAGATCGCGATCAGCATCGATAAAAATCGATTGCCCAAAAATTCCTAGTGCGGCGAACTGACTTCCCTCTTGTCCTTCAATCCACCATTGAAATCCGTATCCTCGATCACCGTAGCGTTGGTCTTCCACAGTCACTTGATTGACAGTTGCGGCGTCAAACCAGCCTTGGGGCACAGTACGCTGACCATCGATGATTCCGTCCTCAAGCACAAACTGACCAAACCGTGCGAAATCACGCGTTCGCGCCTGAATACAGCACCCCGAGACTTCGATTCCATCCGAACCGAGCAACCAAGACGCTTTTGCCTCCATGCCAAACGGAACCCAAACTTTCTCAGAAAGGTAGCTCGACAGAGATTTGTTCGTCGCTTCCATCACAAGGATGCCGATCAGGTTTGTTTCACCTGTGGAGTAGTTCCATACTTCGCCGGGCGCGTGAGCTCGCGGTAGTTTGCTCATATAACTCACTAAATTAGGCGTATCATCTTCCGATTCATGTGACCCAATTTTTGCGACATCAGATTCTGGATCTTCATAATCCTCATTCCATGCCACGCCTGACGTCATCGTCAGAAGCTGCCGCACGGAGACGCCTTCGTAGGCCGAACCATCCAAGTCAGAAATGTAGGTTGTGATGTCGTCATCGAGACTATTGATATAGCCGTCCTGAATGGCTGCGCCGACAAGCGTTGACGTTAGAGATTTTGCCACGGAAAAGCTCGTCCAACGTTCGTCTCGATCGAACCCAAGACCATAGGCTTCCATTCGTACGCGCCCGTTATGGAGCACGACCAAGCCCGCCACGCGGTTTTGATCGATATAAGCTTGGAGATCCATCTCTTGTAGAAGAGGCTCTCCGTCCGGCAAAGGAATAGTGAATTCACCGTCAGCCACCCAACTGGATCTGGAGATGAAGGGAATTCTGTCGAGCAACCGAAACGATGTGTCTCGCTGGGATTGAGACCAGAATAGGAGATCGCGATTCATTGGCGGATCAGAAATGAGCGCTCGCCAATCAGGACCAATGGATGCCCAAAACGCGCCGAATGCAACCAACAAACCGGCAAAGGCAGAAACGATTATCTTCAATGAGCGCGACATTTTGTTAATCTCCCATAATTACTAGCAACGCATGCCCTAAACCACACTTTGGCGATCAAGGATAATGCTACTGCAGTCAGTTCGCTTGCCGAAACGCGGTTGCGATTCATCGTTGCCAAAGTGAACTACCCTGCACATTTTTTTAGTGCTGGCTCTCGGGCGTTTGCACCCGCAGCCCATCTAACGCTGCCGAGACTTCGATTTGACAGGACAATCGGGAATTAGGTTGCACGTTCTCCGCGAAAGCCCGCATGGATTGCTCCATGTCTCCTGGTGTGCCGACTTTATCCATGAACGCTTCGTCGACATACACATGGCAGGTTGCACACGCGCAGGCGCCACCGCAGTCCTCATCGATGCCGGGGACACCGTTCTTGATAGCCGTTTCCATCACACTTTCACCTGCGGTTGCTTCAATAGTGCGCTCTTCTCCTGTGTGATCGGCATAGACGGTCGTCACCTTGCCCTATCGAGGCCGAAGGTGGATCATGCTGCGCTAAAAGCAATGCGAAGTCTGCGAGCATTCGAATTGTGAGTAAGATGCCAGCATGACGGCCGCGCCGATGAACTAAGCAGCACGAACGAACTGGTTACGCCCGTTTGATTTGGCTTGGTACATCGCTTTGTCTGCAGACGCCAGCGCGCGTTCGGGGAGCGTATGGTTGGTTCCAACGAAGATGCCGATGCTCACGGTTACATTGTGCGCCGAGCCGTTCAGCATTAGCGGTGTCGTTGCAATTGTATCAACCATGCGATCAACATCTGCAATTATTTCGGCGTCCCGGGCTCTGCTATCATATCTAATCGCAAACTCTTCTCCGCCGATCCGTGCAACAAACGCTCGTTGCGGTAAAACCTGTTCGATCAGCGCAGCGATATGAACCAGCACAGCGTCGCCTATCGCGTGTCCAAATGCATCATTGAAGCGTTTAAAATTGTCCACATCGCAAACGATGTAAGTAATCGGATGCTCCGCCTCGGAGCGCTCTTCGTAACGCTTTGCGAGGTGATCAAAAAACGCCCGACGGTTTGCCAGGCCTGTCAAAGCATCTGTGTTCGCCAATCGCTCATTTTCAATCGCGAGACGTTCAATTTTTTCGCGGCTTCTTATTCCAAGATAGGTACAGAGAGGAGCGCAAATCATTGGGATAAACAGCGCAACGCGTATCACATCGATACGCGTGACGTCTGAATCCAGTTCGTACCATGCAAATGTAATCGCAGCACTGATAAGAGCGCTAAATGCCGTCACACCGACAATCCAAGTTAGTGCCTTTGTTGATAGGTCGAACATTGTGACCTCCGCGAGATTGCCGTTTTTCTACCATCAATTGATTTTTGGTTCTAAAATCTTCAACTTCATTTTCCAACAATGGTTGAAACGCTCAGTTAAGAAATCGAGCTTTGCACCCAAGCTCTTCATCGCGGTTTAACTGGCGCTTCGCATTGGCATCGCTGTATGAAACTGGGTGATCTTGCATTGTAGAACGCCTTGCTTTTGAGCACCCTTCGTCTTCGAGAGCGCGGGGAAATTGGCAGAGGCAATCCGACATTCTGCATGGAAGCACGCGCGTGGAAATTATCGCAGCCAGCAGTGAACATTGCGGCGCTGACAATCCGAAATCATGACCGCCTTCCGGCAAATCACATTCAACCATTTAGGACTAGCGTGTGTTGAATAGCCCATATGTGATAACGCCCACACCACGCGTTCTCCGATATAAATGCCGAGTGATTAGTCCATGTGGCCTAATCGACACACTTGCGAGAATTGTTTTAGTCCCGCCGGCCTAATAAATTGACGCGCACCGCCAAACACGCCAATTCGTCCAAGCGTTGTAACGCAACGCAATCAAATAACGAAACCGCACAATGTCGGTTCGACGCGCCCTTGAGGGCGCAACTCGGGAGGAATAAAATGCGCTCAATTTGGAACTCTAAATCCGCTTTGCTCGTGGGAGCATCGATCCTATCGCTTTCAGCGATGGGTTCAGTCGCCGCGGCGCAGGATCAAGATGCAGCGGCCGATGAAGACGGTCGACGGTTAATGACCCCGGTTGTCGTAACGACACAAAAAACCTCGGAGAGCATCCAGGATGTGCCGATCGCGGTGTCTGCATTTGACGAAGAAGCGCTAGAGAACTTGCAGCTTGCAGGCGGTCCAGATCTCGTCAAAGCGATCCCAAATGTATCGTTCACCAAGACAAACTTCACAGGATCTAATTTCAAGATTCGAGGCATTGGCTCAGACGTCGTCGCTCAATCAGGCGACGCGGGTGTTGGCGTGCATCAGAATGACGTGCCGCTGACCGCAAACCGCTTATTCGAGGCAGAATTTTTCGATGTCGAGCGGGTAGAAACGCTGCGCGGACCACAGGGAACTCTGTATGGGCGCAACGCGACCGGGGGCGTCATCAATGTGATTACCGCCAAACCCGTTCTGGAAGAATTCCAGGCTGACGCCAAGCTCACCTATGGTAGTGACAACACGTTCAAAGCCAAAGGCATGATCAACATTCCGCTCGGATCAACCGCTGCGTTGCGGCTGGCAGGATCTCGGCTCACGCGCGATGGTTTCGCGCGAAACACCGTCACCGGCAACGATATTGACGATCGAGACCTCTATGGCATCCGCGGAACGCTCGCTTGGGAGCCAACCGATCGGCTGAGAGGCTGGATTCTCTTTGAGCATTTTGAGGAAGATGACAATCGCGCGCGGACCATCAAACAGCTCTGCAGCAAAGATCCATTTGAAACCTCGTTCCAGGGCATTGCGATCTCGCCGCTCGATCAATTGGTGACCTCGCTCGGGTGTCAGGAAGCGCCCCTCAGTCAATCTTTTGATCGCGTGAATTCTGCCGCGACGTTATCGGGCGGGTTGGGCGTCGCGACCGGGCTGTTGAGCGGCGATGCGTTCACCGATCCTCTCAACCCCAACTTGCGAGAAATCGAGTCTGCGTTTGATCCAATCTACAAAGCGGAACAGGATTTGTTCACGGCGAAGGTTGAGTTCGACCTCACAGATTCGCTGCTGGTGACCGCGATCTATTCTGACAATGACTCGTCAGTGAGCTCTATTGAGGATTACAACAAGATTGCTCCGAACGTAGCGTTCAACGACTTGTCTGCAATTCCTCCTGGCGTAAGCCCAGGCGCAGATCTGTATAATTCGTTGTTCCCTGGCGGCGTCGTCACCGATCCACAGCTCGGTAATTCAAACCTGTTCCGCACATTTGATCTATCCGGCGCGGTCAGCGAGCAGCAGACTTGGGAATTGCGCCTGCAAAGTGACTTTGACGGGCCGTTCAATTTCAATCTTGGCGCGATCTCGGTTGACTATGAGGCGATCGATCCACGCGATCCGACCAACGGCTACTACGTGCTGTCGAATACGCTCACTGGTCTGACCCAGTTTAACAACGCAGCTGGTGGATCTCTGTTTGGAGGCAATGTTCCAATTGATGATGGTGGATCTTTGTTTGACATTGCTTTGGATGGCGACGGCGGCAACTATTTCCGCAGCCTGTCGCCATACAGATTGGAATCCTTCGCGGTCTTCGGTGAAGGCTACTTTGACGTCACCGATGATCTTCAGATCACGGTGGGTCTGCGCCATACGGAAGATGACAAAGAGCAGGATACGATCAACACATTCCTGTTCACGCCGCAGGCGCCTGGTGCCGATCCATTGACGCCGTCAGGCCTCCAGCAAGTGAGCTTCGAAGAATTGACCGGACGGGCGGGTTTTGACTGGTCGCCAGATCTTTCTTTCAGTGAAGATACTTTGATCTATGGCTTCTATTCACGCGGCTATAAAGGCGGCGGCATTAACCCGCCGCAGCCTGCCGGCGCAAACCTTTTCCCGGCGCAGTTTGATCCTGAATTTATCGACTCTTATGAGCTCGGGACGAAGAACACGTTTGCGGGCGGTGCGTTGCAACTCAATGCCTCTGGCTTCTATTATGACTATCAAGGCTATCAGATCACCCAGATCATCAATCGGAGCTCGGTGAACCTCAACATTGACGCCGAGCTGACAGGCTTTGAACTCGAAGCGGTATGGAACCCGGTCTCTACTTTGTTGCTGACCGCCAATATTGGCCTGCTTGATTCAGAAGTCGGAGATGAGTATGGCATCGATGTGCTTGATCGCACGAATGGGCGCAGCGACCTTGTGGCGCTGAAAAACGCTTCAAACTACGCAACGTGTGTCGTTTCTGCGCAGGGTTATGCGGCTCTTCTGACCGCGATTGACGCGGGCGCAGTTGCGGCAGGAGCCACACGCGGACTGTGTAACGGAGCTACAGCTGCTGGGTCTGGCGGGCTTGCTGCCCTGGAAGCATCGCTCGGCCTCGGCGCGTTCACCTATTCCTACGTGGATGCGGAAGGCGTGACGCAAACGGCTACAGCGCTTGAGGCGATCGATGGCGAAGCCAAGAGCCTAGCCGGAAACGCCATTCCTGGCGCGCCTGAGTCTACCATCAGTCTGGGCGGTCAATATACCTGGGAAGCGCTCGCGGGCAGCGCATGGGATTTGACAGCACGTGGCGATTTTTACGCCCAAGGCGACAGCTATAGCCGGGTGTGGAATACTGGCCGAGACGAACTGGACAGTTGGACCAATCTCAACCTGTCAGTGACGCTCGCAAACCTCGATCATAATCTGGAGATTGAGGTGTTCGGGAAAAACATCACCGATGAGGAAGTGATTACTGGGGCCTACCTTACCGGCGATGCGTCAGGACTGTTCACCAACATCTTCCTGACAGAGCCGTCTACGTACGGCATCTCCATCAGCAAAAGCTGGTGATTGAACTCCTCTCTACGTGAGAGACACACTAGGGGCAGTTCTCCCGGGCTGCCCCACTTTTTTTAAGCCTTGGCTTTGACACCCTGACCGCGTGAAGCGGTAGCACGGTGCTCAAACAATTCAGCCTCGAAAAAGTCGAGTGCCTCGCGGGAGAGTTTATCGAGAAATATCGACAGGTGTTGTCGAAAAACATGCTCAACGGCGCCCGAACCGATTTCCGTGTCGAGACCAGTTTCTCGCATAAATTCTAAATGATAGCGTAGCCCCATACACGCGTGATATACGAGCGGGGCGACATCCTCTTCCCGAATACTCAAATACCCAAGCTTCATGAATGCTCGGTAGAAGGCATCATATTGCGACAGGACGCGCGTGTAGATGTCGTCGAGGTTTTCTGTGAGATTGGAGGGATGGTCTCCATAGGCATATTGGTCACGATACATGAAGCGAAAATCTTGCATCTCTTGTGCGACGACTTTCAGAAACTGCGCATAGTCAGCGAGCTCTGTGCCTTTACCTGGCCAGATGCTCTGCCGTGTTTCCAAGTATTCGATATATTGCTCAGTTATTCCGCTGAGTAGCGCACGCTTGTCTTTGAAATGATACCAGAGATTGCCTTTCGCGATGCCGAGCTCATCAGCAATCTCTTGCAAGGTAACATTGCCGTAGCCGCGACGATTGTACAAAAGACGCGCCGTTTTCAGAATTTGTTCTCGAATTTTTTTTCTCGCCATGTGCGAACCTTACGCAAATGTGACGCGCCCGTCACGAACAGTGCTGTTGAAATAGTACAGGCTTGACTGGAATCAAGTTTTAGGCCACAAGGCCTAATCATGAGCACTTGAGCATCGGGAGCAGCGTCATGTCCAACTCATTGAAAGCCATGGACTTCGAAGCGAACACAGTCGCCCGTGAGCATATGGGCGAGTTTGCTTGGCCGACTGTCATATTAGCAATCGCCGTGATCGTGCTTTGGTTCGGCACGATGGGAGCTGCGATGGCGGGATGGATTCCGCTCTGGATCGGTTTCCTTATCGGATCCATCACGATCTATCTCAACTATACTGTCATGCACGAAGCAGTGCATGGATCCATCAGTGGAAAGCACAAATCGCTGAGCTGGGTGAATGCGATGTTCGGATACGTGTCCGCCCAAATCCTGGGGCTTTCTTTTGAGCTTCATCGCCGCGAACACCTTGCCCATCATCGCGGCACCAATAAGCTCGGTGAGGATCCAGATATGATCATTAAAAGCGAAAATCTGTTTGGCGTAATGATCGCCGCACTGCGCGGGGTTCCGGCCAATTACGAATTCTATTGGAAACACCACCGAAAACTTGCGACGCGAAGAGAAAACACAATCGTATTGATTGAGACCTTCTTTATCATCGCTACGCGGATTGGTGTTGTGCTTGCGGGGTTCTGGCAAGAAGCGCTCATTTTCTATGTGTTGGCGACACTTGTGGGTATTTTCATTCTGAACGTGTTCTTTGCCTGGCTGGTGCACCACCCGCACACCGAAACGGATCGATACAAAAATACGTCGACGATCGTTTTTCCAGAGAGTGTCGATAGCGCGGTTAGCTGGCTATGGCTCTATCAAAACTATCATTCGATCCATCATCTGTTCCCACGCGTGCCGTTCTTTCGCTACCGGCAAGTGTTTCGAAAGATTGAGCACGTGATGGATGCACACGGCGCCCCAATCAAGAAAGTCGGCAGCGCGGCATTGCAACCCGCCTGAGAAGACTCTTCACGCAAAATATGAAGGAGAACAAGATGTCCCGTTCAAATCTAATGGCATCCGTGTCGGTGCTGCTCTTCGCAGCTTCGTGCGCTGCTTCCACGCCTGAAGACCCTCAGGATATATCGCCTGTTAGCCAGGAAACCTCTACCGACACGCAACTGTCGTCCGATCCGGACCGAAACGCCTACTTTGGCGATCTGCACATTCATACGCGCAATAGTTTCGATGCTTACATTTTCAATGTTCGCGCGACGGCCGACGACGCCTATCGCTTTGCTAAAGGTGAACCGGTTCAGCACCCGTCCGGATTTGAAATGAAGATTGCCGGCGGCCCGCTCGATTTTTACGCTGTCACCGATCACGCAGAATATCTCGGCATCCTTCCGGCCATGAATACGCCAGGAACAGCGCTCAACGCTCTGCCGAGCGCGGCCGATATGTTCTCGACCGACCTTGTACGGATCAATGCCGCGTTCCAAGACGTTGGAGCTTCTGTTCGCACAGGCATACCAGTTGAAGAATTGTATGATCTAGACGTCATTGCCTCCGCCTGGGCTCAAAATGTCGAAGCGGCTGAGCGCCACAATGATCCTGGTAAATTCACAACGTTCTCCGCCTACGAATACACCGCAATGCGCGACCGCAATGAAGATTGGGCGGTAGCGGGCGCGGGAAACCTACACCGCAATGTTGTATTCGCGGATGAAGCACCAAGCCGCGCATTCTCCTCGCTCGACTCAATCAATCCGGAAGATCTCTGGGACTGGATGGATGAACAACGGCGGCTCGGACTGGACTCGGTGGCGATACCACACAATTCAAACGTATCTGATGGACTGATGTTCGACATGGAGACGTATGAAGGTCAAGCGCTCACCGAGAGTTACGCCAAACAACGCATGCGAAATGAGCCTATTGTCGAAGTTACCCAGGTGAAGGGAACTTCCGAAACACACCCGTCCCTATCGCCGAATGATGAATGGGCTGACTTCGAAATCTGGGAAACGCTCATAGCCAGCTATAGCAAGACAGAAATCAGTGGGGGGTATGTGCGCGAGGCATACCAGAACGGATTGAACCTTCAGGAAACTGAAGGCTTCAATCCGTTCAAATTTGGCCTGGTTGGCGCATCTGACAGCCATGTCGTTGCCGGAGCGTTTTCTGAAGATGATTATTGGTCAAAGGCAGGCGTGATGGACAGCACGCCTGAGGCACGCGGTTCAATTCCACCTGACGGCAAGAAAGAATGGGGAGAGTTGGAAGACAATCTTCAAAACAAGAATGCCGATTACTCATATTCGAAATGGGCCGCATCCGGATTGACCGGGGTCTGGGCTGAGCAGAATACCCGAACCGCGATCTTTGATGCGTTTCGGCGCAAGGAAACGTTCGCCACGACGGGGCCGAGAATCAAAGTTAGGTTCTTCGGCGGGTTTGACTATGCTGAGGATATTCTCAGTGATCCAGAGCTCATTCAGAAAGCCTATTCGAACGGCGTATCCATGGGCGGTGAACTCGCCGACGAGGATCGTGCCCCTTCCTTCATCATCTGGGCTCAGCGAGACGTGAATGCCGCCGCGTTGCAACGGGCGCAGATTGTCAAAGTTACGGCAGAAACCGAAATGGTTTACGATGTCGCTTGCCATATGGGCGCACCTGACCCGGCAACCCATCGCTGTCCCGATAATGGTGCGAGCGTTGATCTGACAACCTGCGCGCCGGTAGGTGATGGCGCTGCAGAGTTGAAATCGTTCTGGACAGATCCGGATTTTCAGCCCGGCCAGCACGCCACCTATTATGCGCGCGTCCTCGAGAATCCCACCTGCCGTTGGTCAACCTGGGAAGCCATTCGAAACGGCTCGCCGCCACGCGAAAGCCTCCAAACCACTATACAAGAACGCGCGTATACATCGCCAATTTGGGTTGCACCGACAGGTGAGTAACCCGTGCGTCGCCACAAGCCAATAAATTAAAAAAGGCCAAGAAAATGGATTTGTTCAATACTGAAGACCTTAAGTGGAACCGCTTCACCGGAGACGAGCGGTTCGATTACCCGATTGACTATTCTGGCGCACTTTTATCATTGCGCGACGATGGACACATCGATCTTCTCTATCGCTGGGAACCAAACCATTACTGCCACTTCCATCGTCATTTGGCAGCGATTACCTCGACGGTTTTGCAAGGCGAGCTAGAGGTCATAGACTACAAAGATGGCAAAGAAGTCGGCCGAAAAATCCGCCGCGCCGGGGACTATTCGCACGGCGGCCCCGACCATGTTCATATGGAAAAAGCCGGACCAGAAGGTGCGCTCGTCATATTTCACCTCTATTCGCCAGATGGCGCTCTCGTCGAACAATTGGCGCCCGATGGCTCTGTGATCCGTACGACGCACCTGTCTGACTTTCAGTCGGATCGTTGGTAGTCGCGCAACCACCTATTTTTTCTTGGAACGGACGACATCGCGCGGAGGAGCAACTCATGACTCGCACTTGGAATTTTATTGCGTCTTCCGCGCTGTCGTTCTCGCTGGCAGCCGCTTGTGGAGCGCCGCCAAGCGATGGCCCAAACCATGTCGAAGTTGTTAGCGAGTCGGAACCGACACTCGCAAATGTCGACACCGCGCAGATCATTGAACGCAGCGCGAATGATGAATGGCTTTCCCATGGCGGCACATATGATGAGCAACGCCATTCGAAGCTGACCGGGATTACGACCGACAACGTCACAGATCTCGGCGTTGCTTGGACTTATGAACTCGCAACAAATCGAGGCGTAGAAACCACGCCTATCGTTGTCGACGGCATCATGTTCGTCACATCCGCGTGGTCAATTGTTTACGCGCTCGATGCGCGCACCGGCGAAGAATTGTGGACTTACGACCCCGACGTCGACCGCGCGGTTGGCGTCAATGCGTGCTGCGATGTCGTGAACCGGGGCGTCGCCGTCTATGAAGGCAAAGTCTTTATAGGTGTCATAGATGGACGACTTGAAGCCCTCGATGCGAAGACAGGAGAACGATTGTGGTCAACAGTCACAGTCGATCAAAATCGTCCGTATACCATTACTGGCGCGCCGCGCGTTGTCGATGGGAAAGTTTTTATCGGCAATGGCGGCGCAGAGCTCGGTGTTCGTGGATATGTTTCAGCCTACGACGCCCAATCCGGTGATCGGATTTGGCGCTTCTACACAGCGCCGCATCCGGAAAAACGACCAGACAATGAGGCCTCTGATCGAGCGTTCGAGATGGTCGCTAATGACACGTGGGGAGATGGTGGCGCTTGGACCTCTGAAGGTGGAGGCGGCACGGTTTGGGATTCGATCGTGTATGACGACGTGAACGATCAAATCATTTTCGGCGTCGGCAATGGCAGTCCTTGGAACCAACGTGTGCGCGATCCGTCATTGAAGGACAATCTGTTTTTGTCCTCAATCGTAGCGGTTGAGCCCGATACGGGTGAGTACAAATGGCATTTTCAGACGACTCCAGGAGACAATTGGGACTATACCGCAACTCAGTCGATCATTCTCGCTGACCTCCCCATCGGTGAAAACGGATCGACGCGCCGCGTCGCGATGCAGGCACCCAAAAATGGGTTCTTCTACGTCATCGATGCGGCAACAGGCGAGTTCATTTCAGGAGAAGGATATGTACCTCAAACTTGGACGTCTGGGCTGGACCAAAATGGGCGCCCCGTAGAAATCGAAGACGCGCGCTATTCGACGTCTCCTTACCTGGTGGCGCCGGGGCCTTTTGGAGGACACAATTGGCATCCGATGGCGTACAACCCAGACCTAAGGCTTGCCTACATTCCAGCGCAAGAAATTCCTCAAGTGTACGCCAACGACCCTCGCGTTAGCGATCAACCATCCAAGTGGAACACGGGTGTGGATTTTGCCGAAGGTGTTCCAGTGGAGGCGCCTCCATCATTGCTCAAGGCGCTGCGTTCAATGCTGAAAGGACGGCTCATTGCGTGGGATCCTATCGCCCAAGAAGCGAGATGGAGTGTCGAACACGACAATGCTTGGAATGGCGGGGTTTTGTCCACTGCAGGCGGTTTGGTTTTTCAAGGGCGCGTCAACGGCCTATTCGCAGCCTATGACGCGGGCACAGGGAAGAAACTGTGGGACTGGAACGTCAAGTCAGGCGCCGCAGCAGGGCCCGTCTCATACGCGATCGATGGCGAGCAATATGTCACAATCGCCACCGGCTGGGGCTCGGCCTATGCGCTCGCAGCAGGTTATGCCTACGATGACCAAATCGGAGCATCGCTTGGAAAAATCGTGACGTTCAAACTTGGCGGAGAGGCTGAAATTTCGGAACCGGAATATCAGCCCATTGATCGCACGCCCAAAGGTGATGCGTTTGGTCGTGAAGAACAGGTCGAAGCCGGACTGGTGCACTACTCCAGAAACTGCTCAGTCTGCCACGGACCAGTTGGGATCAGTTCCGGTGTCTTGCCCGATCTGCGCTGGTCTTACATATCTGGAAACCAAGACGCTTGGCGCGGCGTGGTCATGGATGGAAATCTTGCTGCAAACGGCATGGTGGCATTCGATGAATTCCTCTCCGACGAAGATAGTGAGGCCATTCGGGCTTACGTAATGCACCGCGCACATCAGCCCTTGGAATAAAACCGCCGCCAACGGTTCTTTTCGCGAACACCATCGGGAGTAAAAATGCTGAGCAGAGAATTCAAAGAATGTCTGGTGGACGTCTACCACGGGGAGGTTGCCGGCGAAATCGCATCGGAAATTCTGTTGTCTGACGCAAAAAATCCCGACGAAAAACACATCCTGGGAACGTTGCTGCAATTTGAAACGGAGGGAAAAGCGATCATGCGGCCCCTACTTTCTTCGTGTGGACTTGAACTCCAAGAGACGCCAGAAAGTCGATCTGGTGGAACGGCTCTAGGGACTGAAATGCGAAAGCTACCCTGGAAAGAACGGTTTGCGACGCTTCACGATTTGGTCGCATCCAATTATCTTCCTCGCTACGAAGAACTGGCAACGCTTGTCTCCGAAGAAGAGAACGCGGCCGCTGCGAGAATCGCCAAATTCATGGGCAAACACGAACGCGCATTCGTAGAGGTTGCTCGAAGAATATCGATGGGATTGCCTGATCCGGTTTCTCCGATTGTGGACCTCCTGCACTTCCCACTGAAGAGCCAGGAGAAGGTCGAGGTATGAGAGAACTTCAGCATAAAACATGACGAGGTTCTGAAGAGCCGTCTTGCCCTTATCGCGCTCTAGCTTTGTGTAGACCCTACTCTCAAACTTTCCCTATGCGACCTATGAGGAGTTTCAGATGAAGCGAATTGTGCAGGAACCATTGGTTCACTTCATCATATTGTCGGTTGCGGTGTTCTGGCTTTATCAGTTTGTCACGTCTCAGCGACAAGCGTCCGAGCACACAATTAATATCACACGTTCCGACCTTGAGCGCCTATCGTCTCTCTACGCCGTTGAGGCAGGCACACTCCCGTCGGAGGAGGATATGCGCGCGCTTCTGGTTGACCAAGTCCAGCAAGAAGCCCTTGCGCGAGAAGCCCGGCGTCTCGGATTGGCCGAAGGTGACACGGTGGTGCAAAGACGGCTTGCCCAGAAGATGACGTTTATTCTCTCAGATCACGGGCAGATAGATGATCCTGGTGACCAAGTGCTACAAACCTGGTTCAGCGAAAATGCGGCGCGATTTGAAGAGCCGTTGCGCGTTTCTTTCGATCACGTGTTTTTCTCCAATTCAAGCGACCCGCGCGTCGCTAAAACGCTGGATATGCTGAACTCGAGCGCTCAGACCGATTGGCGTGCTCTAGGGGACCCTTTCATGTTGCAGCGGCATTATGAAGGGACGCCAAAGCGCGAACTGTCGCGACTGTTTGGTCGGCAATTCAGCGACCAGTTAGCGACTCTATCAAATTCGGACGGAAGCCAGTGGCAAGGCCCCGTCGAATCGGCGCTTGGCCTGCATTTAGTGCGTGTAACGGAGCAGGTTGAAGCGCGCATGCCTCAGCTAGACGAGGTTCGATCCGCCGTCTTACAGGATTGGCGCGAGCATGAACAACGCAGACGCACCGCTGAAGAGATATCAAAAATCGTCGATCAGTACTCGATTGTGGTCGAAGGCACACCTTACCCGTGATCTGGAGACAGGTTGCGATCGTGACGATCCTCTGGTTCGTCAGCGCGCTTGGCCCGGCGTTGGCGCATGAGGTCAATCCAGCCTTTCTCGAACTGACGGAGACGGGTGAGAACCAGTATGATGTCGTCTGGAAGCAGCCATTGAAGGACGGCCGACGCTTAAAGCTCGACCCGCAATTCCCAGAAGAATGTGAACGCTCGCCAGAGATCCTAGAACGCGCACCCGGCGCGGTTGTTTCTCGATGGAAATTAACCTGCGCACTCGATTCTGGGCGCGTTGGTATAGATGGTCTAGAACGCACATTGACCGATGTATTTGTCCGAATTCATCGCCTCGACGGAAGGCAAATTTCATCGGTTTTGAAACCTACCAAGACCTGGTTCGAAATCGCAGAGAAAAAACCCGGCGCGCCCCTCTTTGCGTATCTTAGGATCGGTGTGGATCACATTATTTTCGGCTATGATCATTTGCTCTTCGTGTTGGGCCTGTTACTCTTGGTGCGCCTATCGCAATTATTCCTCACCGTGACGGCGTTCACGGTCGCCCATTCGATCACGCTCGGGCTATCGACGCTTGCTGGCGTAACGCTGCCTGGGCCACCCGTTGAGGCAGTGATTGCTCTGAGTTTGATACTCTTGGCGCGAGAGGCGATCATGCTCCAAGCCGGTGGAACGTCCCTGACCAGTCGTTATCCATGGGTGATTGCGTTCGGATTTGGGTTGATCCACGGGTTTGGGTTTGCCGGCGCCCTTGCGGAGATTGGTCTACCTCCAAATCAGGAAGTGTTGGCACTTTTGTTCTTCAACCTTGGGGTTGAGCTTGGACAAGCGATCTTCGTGTTAATGCTCGCTGTATCCACGCATATTTGCTGGTTATTTTGGTCAAAATCAGAGCCAATCACAAAGTCTCTTTTTGCCTATGCAATTGGCACCTCGGGAGCTTATTGGCTGATCGAGCGACTTAGTGGTTTTTGAGTTCCCGGTGCGAGCAGCGCAAACATTGCAGCGCTGAGAAATGCAGTTTTCTCAAAGAGCATGAAATTGTCCGCAAATTCAATGATGCCAGCTTTTGCGTGGCACATTGTTCGCGCCTTTGCGTTTAAACTTTGCGTCTTCGGCACGGTGTCGAATTTGGAGATTGAACAACACGCCTTTGAAGCGGGGCAATAAGATTAGGCATAAGGCCGGCATTATTCCGACGAGCGTGGCCAGTTTCTGTGTAGTGTTTTCGTGTTGGATTTCGAAGGGTAGTTTCAATTGTGGGGCGTGGAGTACAAAGGCCGCGAAGGATGTATCGCGCCCGAGCGCGTTGGCTCAAAACTATATTTTAAGAGCCATTGGGCGCCACTCAGCGCTAGATTTGTTGCCCTTCGATAACGTTCAACAATACATTAGGACTCACATAAGGCGCCAATCGATACCCTTCGGGAGCGCGTATGATTTCCAGTTTCAACCGATCGGCCTCGTGATCTAACCGGGTTCGAATAGTTTGTGTCGTTTGTTCGCCCTGGATGATCACGGCATTGGTTTTCTCAAAAGCCGAAACCGTAAGAAAATGATCATCGGTCATGGAAGATCGCAGGTGGTAGAAAAGGGTTTGCCAATCTGCGTCCAACAAAATCCGGCGCGCCTCATCGATATCAGTCGAATTGTCATCCAAGTATTGCAAGTCTCCAGCGCTGCGGCTCATAAGCTGCGCGAAGTACCGCCGATGATTCCGCTTGAGTTGCATTTTAAAGCCAAAAGAGGCCAGACGCGCGCCGCTTTTGCTCATAACGACTTGGTCCAGCATTGCTCCCAAATAACCAGGTTTAAAGTCTCCTCTTATCTCCTGATTGAATGCGGGATTGGCAAAAATTGTGAAACTAAAGTGATGCGCAAGGTTACACATTCGAGCACAAACCGGCGCCGAAGACCCAAGCGAAAGGAGAATTGCATCTTTCGTTCCGGCAAGTTCGAGCGCTCGATTTAAAATTGCAGCTTCTGTGACCGAGGCGGCGCCTTTATCAATCTCTGTATCTTCCAGCAGCATTTGTGGCAGCATGGAGGAGTTTCCGAAGCCGAGGCGCCGTAAGAATAAAGTGTTGAAACCACCCGCCTTCATTTTTTCACAAAACGCGACATTCGGCGGAACTGGGAAATCCAAAGAATGCATAATTACGAGGGGACGCAGATCGGAGTTCGCGCCGTCATATGACATGAGCTCAATTTGCAATGAGCCAGGTCCGAGTTTGATAATTTCGAATCTTCGCCGATCACCCATCGTGTGTTTGGTCGACCCGATTGCAGGACGCGGCTGAGAGCGAGCGAGCGAAAGTTTCACAAAAGATCACCGAGGGAGATGAAGAGCAGCCTAGTCGAAAATAGCATAGCTAGGGTTTGCCGTCACGCGTGCTCATTTGCGGTCCAAACTACGCTGCAAAACGCGTTCTGCGTATTTTAGTTCATCTAAAAGCACATCGTCTTTCTGCACCTCACTGGCATACTTCTGCCTTGCTTCGCGTACCACGATCGACATTTCTCGGGTGGCCAAAGCGTCTATATCGAGCACTCTATGTTTTTGTGGGCGCCGGGTGGTGTCTTTCATAAACGCTGCTTTCATTGATGGATTCCACATTAACTACAGGCGCTACGGTGTCAAAGTTCGCAGGTTTTCAAATTTGCGATCAAGATTGACCACTATTCGTCAAGCGGCTTTGGTGAAAAATCCCTCGCGCATCATTGGTGACACGCCGTATGCGCTGTACGCGCTTGCCCAATCAACAAACTTGTCGAGTTCAACTGGCTTGCAGATCGCAAACCCCTGCCCGGCTCGAAATCCCATTTTGGTCAAAACTGCGTATTGTTGGCGCGTTTCAATGCCTTCTACAATCGCTGGGCATTGCATAGCTTCAGATAGATATAAGACCGTTCGCAGTATCCTCCGCGCCTTCGGGTTGGCGCAATTGGCGATGAGCGCGCGGTCTATTTTAAGGCCATCAACATCTAATTGTAGCAAGCTCGTCAACGACGCGTGTCCCGAACCAAAATCATCCAAATAAGTCTTCACGCCACGACGGTTCAACTCGGCGACCGTTTGCGCAGCAATGTCATCGCGATCTTCAATCAATATTGATTCCAGAACCTCGACGGCGAGGTCAGAGTGGCTGAGCTGCCGCTTTTGAAGCGCGTGTTCAATCGATTGAATGAAGTCGCCCGAGCGCAGAGAATGGGCCGAAGCATTGATGGATACATAAGGAATGTCCACGCCCAATTTCCGCAGATGGATTAGCGCGTCAAGGCCTCTAATCATGACGCGCTCATCAAATTGCTTGGTGAGTCTGAGTTCCTCGAATGCATTTATCGCAGGCCCTGCTCCCAAAACTGTTCCATCTTTGGTGCGTGCTCTGCCAAGCGCTTCCATGCCAAGCAAAGCCCCACTTGCAAGACATATCTGTGGCTGGAGCCAACAGAACACTCTGTTTTCGGCGAGCGCGGTTTCCATATCGGTTACAATCTTACGGCTCGCTGCAACCCTAGCTTTCATTGCTGGACTGATACTCAGAGCGAGGCCGCGCCCTTTGTTTTTGGATTCATAAAGCGCGATATCAACATCTTTCATCAGATTATGGAGGTTCATGCTCTCAACCGAAGAGCAAGCATATCCGATGCTCGCGCCGACATAGAGCTCGCCTGCTTCTGAGTGTATGGGTTGTTTCACGCAATCGATCAGCGTTTCGCAAAACTTCTGCAATTGCCGGACGTCTGTTTCATTTTCTAACCGGCGAAGGATCATAAACTCATCGCCTCCAATTCGCGTCACGAGATCGCGCTCATTACAGGCTTGTTTGAGGCGCCTTGCGACGTGCCGCAGTACGGTATCGCCGGCAGGGTGTCCGAATTTATCGTTGACCAGTTTAAATTCATCGAGATCGATTAGAATTAAGCTGATCGTATGGTCGCGGCACGCCCCGCTTTGCTCAATAGCGCCAGCCCATGACTCCATTCTTTTTCGATTCCCAAGACCGGTAAGCGGGTCTTGTTCAGAGGCCCGCTTTAAGCGCTGGGCGACGCGAACCAACTGGCTGTGTGCTTTTGACAAGGAGGCCCAAGAGCGGCTGAGGTGATTTACAAAATACCAAAGCGCTGAAGCACAAACCAATGCTGAAATCGCGAGCATGACAAGTGCCGCAATTGACGTTGCACCTTCAGAGTAAGGTGTCGCCTGTACAATGCCAATCTGGTCAAGCGCATACAAACCGAGATAGGAGAGAAAAACAGCGAGCGTGGAAAAAAGTATGGCGCGTTTGCCGAGAAAAATCGCGGCTGTGATCGGAGAAGTAATAAGGATTGGAGCAATGTATCCTTCAACGCCGCCATTCCAAACGCTCGCTCCGGTTCCGCAGATCAACGTTATGGCGACAACTCCAATGGCGCCGAACTTGTACAATGAGGCATAGTGACTAAGCCAACCAATCGCCGCCAATGCGCCAGCCGCGATAATGGCCACTCCTTTCGCCCAAGTCATCCCGGGTAGGATGATAAAGGTTCCGGCGACGAACACGAAGAGTATCACCGCAATAGACAAGGAAACTTTTCCCAACAGCTCGCGTTTTAGAGCGTCTTTCGAACCCTGCGTTTGAGAATCGAGCGCGAACCCATCAAACATAAACACAACCTTAGTAACTTATTCGGCGATATTAGCGTCAAAATTGTTTAAATTACCTGAGCGTGATGGTTAAAAAGTTTGATATTCGATCCTTCTGGAGTGTCTTTCCGCGCTCGGATGATCAAAAATCGAAACTCGTCTCAAAAAGGGGGATCGAAGAGATCATCTTGTGCGAACACACTGCTTGCAGCGCGCGCACTGCCAGCCACATTGTCCAAAATTAGACGTTCGGCGCGAAGGAGATCGCTTTTAACATCCGGCAATGATCTCTTGAGGATTTGCGCCGTTTCCAACCGATCAAACTGTTCAATGTGAACCAATAGATGGCTCCGCCATGCGAATGTCGTGTCCAGATCGTGTTGTTCTTGAGGCAGGACTTCTGCAAGAGTGCCGAACAGGTACAGGCGGCAGGCGCGTTGAGACGCAAACTTTAGGTCTGAAAACTCTCCTAATACTTTGTGGAGCGTCTGCTCAACACAATAGTCTGCAAAGCTACGATCCCCGAGGGCCGCGATCGCAAATCGTCGAAGACATGGGAGCGTCTCTTCGGCCACGATTGAGATCCGCGCCTTCATGCCGCTTGGTATATCCGTTGCGAGTTCATGCCCAAAAACTCCGAACACTTATCATGAGCGGATGCCTCTGAATCCGAACATTTCCGTAGAAACTAGCCCGTGATTCCCCGGCAGAGCGAGCAAACTCGCGTGTTAACGGTGTTAATCGCGCTCGTTTATGTTGAGTTTCCTTGCGTCAAGAAGAAATCGGAATATGAGTGAAATCAAGTTTACGTCGGGCTCTAGAGCGCGAGTGACAATAGTAAAACTCGTTCAAAACGCACATGAAAGCTCCCACCTGTGCCGACTGAAGACAACACGATTGACCCGAAATTGGCCGGAGAGGTTCGGTCCGAACTCGAGGCGCTGACACAGTCTATTCTATGGTCTGGGTCGCCTCGTTCCATCCAGTTGCTGACCTATGTCGTGGAAGAAGATTTGGCGGGCCGAGCCCACCTTCTCAAAGCATATTCCGTCGCGATCGATGTCTTCCAACGCCCAGATTCTTTTGATCCGAAAACTGACAGTATCGTCCGGGTCGAGATGCATAAGCTTCGCAAATTGCTGGAGCTAGCCTATTCAGATCGCCAACCGAGAACGCTGAAAATTGAAATCCCCAAAGGGAGTTATCGCCCGCAATATTCTTATGTCGATGATGAACCTAGGAAAGGTGCTAGTGCTCGCGAAAATTGGCGGCGATTCTCGGTACCATTGGTCCTGGCATCATCGATCTTGGCATTGATCGCTATCGGAATGTTCGTGACCATCGGGTCCCCTGGCGAGAAGCCATTAACCGTCCCTGCGGCGCCAAAAGTGCGGGTCGAGGTAAAGTCGTCCCCGGCTCAGGCCGAAGAGGCAATTCTGGCGCGGCTCCTTAGTCAAGCCAATTCGGCGCACGGCGCGACGGACCACATCGCAATCACGCGGTCGCAAAACGCTGACTATATCCTGGATTTTTCCCTCATGCGCCAAGGCACAACCGGTATTTTTGATTTGATGGCCGTGTTAATATCGGCGAACGGTGAGACTATCTACTCAAAGACCTATAGTGTAGAACTGCCTGCGAGTGACGATGACTTTTCATCACTATGGCATGAAATTAACTCAAATTTTTTCGCCACTGACGGGGTTGTGGTCAATTATTATTCCTCCGATTCCAGCGTAGATCCCAGAAGACGCAACTTTGTTCGCTGCCAGCTAGATAAAGGCAATCACGCCATCGGCTTGGAGACCGTCCAGTTTCAACCGGATGAATTATGGGATTGCTCCAATCCAGAATTTACCTCCGTGGCTCGCGACAAAGGCATTGCGCATCTGGTCCGCGCGGAAATGATGATCAATCAATATCGCGGATATGCAGATTTTGGCATAGAAGACCCGTTAGGCGTCGCGAACGAAAACCTGGAACGCGCAAAAGATTATTTGGGGGCTCATCCGCGACTTTATCACTCGCGCCTTTTATACGAATGGGAACGCCCAGACCGCGACGCTGAGCGCATGCGTGAATTGCTGGCGCAGATTGAAGAAGAGTTTCCTGAAAATACTGGGTTCATGTATTTCACAATGGCAAGCTACGGTCCGTTCCTCGGAGATTGGGACCGTGCGCTAGAAATCGCTGAAGAGCTGAGTGCGTTATCAAATGGTACAAATTATGGTCTTCGGCAAATCCATATTGACGCGGCCATTGCGGCCGGTGATTTCGAGCTTGCAGCCGAAAAACTCAACCTTCCTGGCCAAATCAGCCGAACCGAACAGGAGGGGCTTCGTCGTTACATGATTGGCTGCAAATCACAGTCAAGTGAATGGGTCGAAGAAGGTAAGCAACTGATGGAAGGTTGGGGCCCATTCGAGGATAATGATCTGCGTGGATTTATTCTTTCAAGGCGGTACGAAAACGCCCTGACCGAGAATATGATATCGGCGGTGGAAGACTCTTGGTGTCAATCGCGATAGTTACATCCATTCAGATGGCGGCGCGATGAGATCTCATTTGGGTAAGGGTGTATCTAACATTGCTCCACAAGCTGGAGCGATCGCGCGGCTTCCATTTTGCTTGAATCCATTTGCGTTCAGCTCAAACCGCCACGGCGGCGGGGCTCATCGCTTAGCGTTTGGAGCGAATATCGAGAGACAGCCCGTCGACACCGTGTGGGTTAAAGAACTTCGAAACGCAATCATAACTCAGTGATGTGATCGAGCTCGGCCGCCATCGGGAGCGGCGCCTTGGCGGCTCTGACGCGTGAGGTCATACCGATGACGAGAAGCTTCCTGAGATATTGATCTCCTATACGGGTAATCTTGCCGATCCGCTCTCGTCCACCGCTTGATTTGTAGAGCTGTTTGAGACCGATCCAGGCCGCGAAGTCGCGGCCGCTTTTTGAAGTTATCCGGCGTTCCGACTGTTGCGATAATCGCCGGTGCTGACACCGGGCCGATGCCCGGGATCGTCTCCAGGAGTTTGACGCGCCGGTCTCGTGGAGCTGCCTGGAAGATCTTCTTCTCTAAGGCAAGGATTCGTCTATGCAGTGTCAGGAGTTGCTCGCAGAGTGAGGCAATAACATCTGCTACTAAATCTGGCAGGTCAGGCCCGCGCCCGTCCTTGAGTTCTTCTGCGAAGGCGCAGATATAGCTCAGCCTCTTGCGCAAGGTGTATCCGAAATCACCGACCAGGCCGCAAATGATATTCGACAACTGCGTACGCTGGCCGATCAACAACTCTCGTACGCGGTCCTGGCATAGGACGGCCTGCTGCTCTGGTGTTTTGATCGGGACCGTTCGCATCGTGGGCCGGGTGACAGCTTCACAGATCGCTTCTGCATCTGCCGTGTCAGACTTGTCTCGATTCACGCACGGCTTCACATAGCTGGCGTCATGAAACGAACCTCATGGCCAAGCCTTGTCAGCTCGCGAGCCCAGTAATGGCTTGTGGCGCATGCTTCGCGAAAAACTTGAGAAGCTGCGCGCGCCGGACTGGGTGATTAAACAAAGTGGTGCGGTCCGCTGTGACGCCGTGGACTTGAAAAATGTTCTTGGCCAGATCGAGGCCGATTGTGGTAGCTTGCATTTGGACGGCTCCTCTTATGCGCAGTTGTGGAAACTGCACTATCGCGCATTGCGACGCCGGGAGCAGGAGCCATCCACCTCATCTGCTTTCGCTCTCGTCGGGGAAATCTTGACAGCTTCCACTGAGATGTATTCGCGACGCTTATTCGCAACATTTACAACAATGCATCACGCGGACTTGAATGCTCGATCAGGAACACAAAAACCTTCCACACTTTTGGTGTCGCTTACCATTTGCCGCGGTGAGGAATTGCCGATCTCAACTCAATACACTGATGTTAATTGCCGTTTGAATTGATGTGGTTAAGCTCTATTGTCTTCCCATGTACGATGATGAAATCCGCTACTCAGATGTGGTAGGCGCAGCAATAGATGTGTCGGTTGAGCCCACCCGCTTTGATGACCTTCTGCATGTCGCATCCTCCTTTTTCTTCAATCGTGCGGGCGCAAACAGGAGCGAATATGGGCAAGCAGATCCAATTCTGGAGCGTCGGTCGTTGCAAATTGCAAAGCTGCTGGAGGATGATCTAGAGCTGCGTTCGCATACACCGCCGCAGCCTTTCCATGCCCAGCTGGAAATTGATCGAGGTTCGCTCGTCGTGACTGGCAATTCTGCCGCACGACAACTCACGAACTGCGCGTTTCCATGCGATCTAGATGATCTTCCGCTAGACCATGATACGCGAACAGTTTTGCGAGAGAGCTTCCTAAAGCCAGGTGACATTCAGGTTGCCGATAAAATCATTCTGACAACGATTGAAGAACCTACCGTGCGCTCGTGCCTGGCGCTCATTCAACGCCCGAATGATCCGCAAGAAAAGGTTGTGCTATCGATCTCTTACATCGAATGGTCAAAAGACTTGCTTGGGCGTTTGCGAGATGCATTTGGGCTGACCCGAAGCGAAGCCGAGGTCCTTTCTGGTCACCTACAGCATCGTCCCCGGAGCGAGATTGCCAAGCAAAGAGGCACGACTGAAGAGACGGTAAAAGCGCAATCCAAAGCGATCCTAAAAAAAACCGGGTCGAAGCGCATGACCGATGTTGTGCAATTGTCGGCAAGCATCGCCTATCTTCTGCAAAGCTATCCAGACCCGGTGATTGAAACCGGGTTGGATAGTTGGCAAACACCTAAAGATGCCATGCTCACACTCAAGAGGCCCGGCGGACGGCAGCTTGCCTATTACCGCTATGGCAGTGGAGCTAAGTGCGTCCTATTCGTTCATGGATTCATACAAGGTCCATTCTTTTCCAGCATGTTCCTGAACCAAGTCGAACAGCATGGGTTTAGTTTCTACTGTCCATCGAGACCGAGTTTTGGCTATACCAGCGCAAGCCCGTCTCGTGCGACCCACAATGAACTTGTTATCAGCGATACACTTGTTTTAGTCGCGACGGAGCAATTGGACGACATTACCATCGTCACACACCAGGGCGGCGTGAGCCATGCCTTTCGCATCGCCGCTGCGCTGGGATCTAAAGTCCGGAACATGGTGATGATTGATGCGGGCATCCCGATCGATGAAGAGCGTCATTTGCACAATATGGATCGCCTGACTCGCTTGGCTGGCGCAGCGACAAAGCATGCGCCATCAATGATGGCGATGATGATGAACTTGGGAATTCCCATCTACAAGAAAAGAGGGATCAGAGCGTTTCTGGAGAACTATCTGAAAGGATCACCACTGGATCTGACGGCTCTAGATGATCCAGGTATTTTGTCACTCTGCGCCTCGGGTTGCTTTCACAATGTTCAACAGGGAAGCGAGGCCTGGGTGCGAGACGGCGCAGCCGCAATGGCGGACTGGAAACACGATTTCGACACAGTCACATGTCCTCAATTGTGGTTGCACCCGGACTCATGCCCGATCATGCAATTGAATTTCGTCGAAGATTTCTTGTCTGAAAACCCAGGACCAAGGCTGCAGGTCATTGAAAATGCCGGCATGACTGTATTGTATCAATATCCAGCTCTGGTCTTTGACGTGATCCAGCAATCACGGCGAATGTAAGTGTCATTCCCCTTAGGGGGGATGCGAGCCCTCGCGAACTCCGAATAGTCTCCTCAGTATCGAACGTGGTGGGGAAATCGCGCGGAGGCTTGAATGAATCGAAGCTCAATATGGATCGCGGTGTGCGCAATGCTTGTCACAGCATGCGGCGGCGATCCTCAAGAAGAACAATCCTTGGAGGTTTTGGTTGAACAAGCCGCCCGCGGCGATGCGTCAATCATGGCAGAACTTGAGCGCCGTGCGAACGAAACGGCAGCTGAGATTGCCAGTGATGCGTTCGTCGTGGATGCAGAAACTGCATTTCAGCAAGCGCTCTACTCTGGAGAAGCAGGTGCTGTGGAAGCGTTAAGTGATACCGGAAACGCTTTCGCCCAAACGCACTTAGCGGCAGCGATTAGTCTGCAGCCCGACATCAATGAGAGTGACATGGAGCGCGCCCGAGGCCTCTTGGAGGCTGCGGCATCTTCGGGACACGGGCCGGCATTATTTCGAATTGGCGAAGATTATCGCGCCAGCGGGAAAATCTACCCATTGGACGAGCCAATGGCGTTCGCGAAAGGCCTGGACGCTGCACAAGTTGGCCATGTTGAAGCCATGTATCAAACCGGCATTCGGTTTCAGTATGGCTTGCTATCTGCCCCTAAAGACCCAGCGCAGGCGCGCGAATGGCTCGAAAGAGCGAAAGCTGCAGGGCACGCAGACGCGCAGAGACAACTCAATGAGCTTGACCAATCGTCCGAGTAAAAAAGGCGGTTGGAAATCCATCTATTCAGGGAGTCAAACTTGATAAAATCCACCATTAGAAGTGCAGTGCTCACCGCTGGAGCGATGATCTTGTCCGTAGCGGCATTGGCGCAAAGCTTGGGGGACGCCGTCGAAGCATACATGGCCGATGACTATGCTGAGGCGCTACCTATTTTCTTGGAACATGCGGAAGATGGCGATGACGACGCCATGTGGTACCTCGGAAAAATGTATGATTTTGGCTACGGCGTCGAGCAATCAGACGCACAGGCCTTCGATTGGTTCAAGAAATCCGCGGACCTTGGCGACGCGGATTCGATGTATGAAGTTGCCGTATTCTTCCACAACGGCCAAGGAATGGCGCCCGATCAGACCGCAGCCTTCAAATGGTATCTGAAATCTGCGGAAGGCGGCCATGTAAAAGCGATGACCGAAGTCGGCGTGCGATACGAAGACGGCAATGGAGTGCGTGAAAACGCCAGAAAAGCATTCAAATGGTTTGAGCGCGCAGCTGAAGGCGGTGACGCCAAAGCGCAAGCCTATCTTGGCTTCGCCTACGAATTTGGCAACGGCGTTCGGGCCTCCGAAAGTGACGCAGTCTATTGGTACACGCAATCAGCAGACCAAGCCCATCCGCAAGGTATGGCATGGCTCGGTGAGATGTATGAGAATGGCACCGGCGTTCCCGAAGATCGTGCTAGAGCAATCGACTTTTATCAGCGCGCAGCTGCGGAAGGAAACGAATATGCGCAAAGCCGGTTGGACGCGCTAGGGGTGTCTTCGACCAGCGCCGCGCCAGCTGCAGTGGCTGAATCGGCGACGTCTACCCCAGTAACTTCCGCCTCGAACTACCAACCCGCAGATACAAGCAAAGAGAACTGTAACTACGATCTCGATATGGCGGATATGACGCCCGACTGTCAGTATGGCGTGGCGCTGCGCATGGTACAGGACTTACAAGCCTATGACTCAGCTTTGCCAGTCCTGTCGCGGCTGTCTTCAGATCACAATCATGCGGACGCCGCACATCTTCTTGGGGTCATGTATGATCAGGCTGAAGGTTGGGCTTCGCATTCGCGAACCGAGTCTTTCAATCACTATTTGACCGCCGCTAATCTCGGACATCCCGAAGCTCAGGCGATGGTTGGCGGCGCGTACCTGGTTGGTGAAATGGGGCAAGCGCAGAATCAAGCACTCGGTGTCGAATTCATCCAAAAAGCGGCGCGCCAAGGGCATCAGCGCTCTCAAGACTTCCTGAACTCTCAGAACATCGATTGGTGATCTAATGCTCTCACGCCTTTGTCGCGTTTTTGGGGTCGCTTGTTTTGCTTTGGTGCTCGACCAACTTGCTTCATCACAAACCCCATATCTAGATGCGAACGCTGCCTATAAAGCCGGAGACTACGAAACGGCCTATACGGGCTTCATTTCGCTGGCACAGGCCGGTGACCCCGATGCGATGACCAATGTCGCGATCATGTTCGACAACGGGCGAGGCATTGAACAAAACACCCGCCGGGCCGCGTACTGGTATAAAAAGGCAGCGCGCATCGGGATCGTCGAGGCACAGTACAATATTGCGGATATGTATCGCGTTGGCGCCGGTGTCGAACAGGATGATGCGCTCGCCTTGGAGTGGTATCTGAAGGCCGCCGAACAAGGGCACGCCAAGGCTAGGAATGCGGTCGCGCAAATTTACTTCTTTGGTGTTGGCGTTCCAGTCTCCAAAACAGATGCACTACAATGGTTCGAGAAGGCCGGTGCGCTCGGACACAGTGAAGCGGCTTACAATGCCGGAATCATCTATGCCAAAGGCGAAGTTGATGAAGTAAATCCTGAGCGCGCAGCCCATTGGTTTCGAGTTGCGGCAATGCTCGGACACGACGGCGCGAAGTCGGCCCTCGTGATCGCGGGTGCCGATCCGATTTCCAGAACACTGCCATCATACGAGGCCGAGGACGCTTTTGCCCAAGGAGATTTTGAGACCGCCCACCAGCTGTGGCTGGCGATCGCTGCAAAAGGGAACCCGTCGGCCCAAAACGGACTGGGCGCCCTCTATTTTGACGGAAACGGCGTATACCCGTCTGATCAAAAAGCGTTGGAGTGGTTCACCAAGGCGGCGGAGTTTGTCTCGGAAACAGAAGGTGTTGCCCAGGTGAATTTGGGCTACATGATCGAAATGGGACGCGGCACCGAGGCGTCTGACCGGTTGGCCTTAGAGCAATACTTCCGTGGTCTGCAAACCGGAAACCCTCAAGCTCAAACGATGGTCGGCGGTTTCTTCATGGAGGGCCGCGGTGTGGCCCAAAACCAAGCAGAAGGTCTGCGCTGGTTTCGGCGTGCCGCGATGGACGGATATGCGAACGCGCAAAGTGCTTTGGGCTATGCCTTGTTCAACGGACAGGGCGCGGAGCGGGATATCCACGCCGCTGCGTACTGGATGAAGCAGGCCGCGGACCAAGGGCAGATGTTCGCGCAAAGCTCGCTCGCAGCAATGTATGAAGAAGGCTGGGGTGTGTCGCAATCGTTTGCCGACGCAGCGAAATATTATCGCATGGCGGCTGAACAGGGGCGTGCCTACGATCAATGGCGACTTGGATATTTATATTATTATGGACGCGGCGTCCCTCGATCATATTCGGATGCGCTTGAATGGTATCACAAAGCCGCGGCCCAAGGGGACGCGCATGCCGAGTATGAGATTGGCTTAATGTACGATTCTGGGCTCGGGGTCGAAGAGGACGATGAAGAAGCCATGAAATGGTATCGCAAAGCGGCCGCGAAGGGAAACTGGTGGGGTCAGCAAGCGCTTGCCCATTATGATTACAAAGCCAGCAAGGAAGTCGCTGACGCCAATTTTGAAGGCCTGAGACAGTTTGCTGAGGAACTCTCAGCCAATAGGCAAAACAATTACAGGTCTCCAAAATACAACTCTTATCAGCGCCCCGCCCAGCAGTCTGGCTACAATGATCCATTTGGCGGATTGAACCCGTGGGACAGCCAGTATCAAACGCAAAGGTGCATATCGTCACCAATGTCTTGCTATCAAAATCGCTATTAGGCTGAAGATTTAGATACGACAGAGGCGCGCCGATCTAATCACCTCGCAATTGGGAGGAAACCTCGATGAAACGACAAGCTGTTCTGATGGCGCTTCTCGCAATGTGGGCCCCGGCATTTTCGCAAACAAACGGTGAAGCCAGTGCCAAGATCAACGCTTGCCTCCAGAGCGGAACGGGTGTGCCGACCCAACTTCATCACGACATCTGTATCGATGCCGCGAATGCGGCTTGGGTCGAAGCAGAGAAAGAAGACGTGCATTCCGAACAGGGGCGTCAATTGTACTGGCTGCAGGCCGGGGAAGCCGCCAATATCGCCATGCTCACGCAAGTCAAGATCGATCAAGACATGTCCAGTAGAGCCTGCCAAATCGCCAAATTCGGGTTACAGTGTTTCAATCAGGTCGATCCTGAGGGCCCGATGAGCGCGCACTATCAAGAGCCCGAGATGATGCGTGCATTCTATCAAAACTGTGAGGCGCAGGGCTATTTTGATCAACAGGAATAGTCTGACGCAAACCTGCAGCGGCGTTCTCGGCGCGTTTTAATCGTCCGAACTCATGTCTGTTTTGCTCGCCAAGCTACCATAAATACATGCTCGCTTTCTTGTTCATGATCTTCAACTCCAATGCGTGCGCGCTTGGTCGGCCAAAAGCGCCGTAACAGACGTGTAGAGGGAGCAAGTGTTCCTCTCGTGGATGGCAATAGCGTGCTCCGGGCGCGTCGCCCCATGCCTCTAGTCGCTGCGCCCGTTTTGTTTCGCTCAAGTCGCGATTCGAACAAGTCTCGAGCAACCAGGCTTCAAATGCTTCATTCTGAGATCGGCTTTCACCCGTATCTGGTTCACGAAATGCACGCATATTGTGGAACGAAAAACCGGATCCGATCAGCATCGCATCATCGTCCAAAGCAGCACCCAATGCCTGTCCAATCTTGATGTGCAGGCTCGAATCGAGCGTGCTCGAAAGAGACACTTGAACGCATGGAATATCGGCGTTCGGGTACATCAACATCATTGGCACAAACATGCCATGGTCGAACCCGCGATCTGGATCGAGCCGCGCAGGGATGCACGAACGATCCAGGCTCTGTTGAATCCTGGCCGCGAGCTTGGGCGCCCCGGGTGCCGGGTATTGATACGCGTAAGTCGCGTCTGGAAATCCGTAATAGTCAAACAGCATGTCTGGCGTGGAGCCGGATGTGATTGAGATGGTATCGGATTCCCAATGAGCACTCACCATGATGACGGCAGATGGCTTCTGAACAGTTGCTCCGACTTCGCGAAGCACGGTCACCATCTCACGGTGAGACGGGTCGTCCAGTAGCGGCATGGGACCACCGCCATGAGACAGGTAGAAGCCATTGGCTTTTGCCGGGAGGTTTAATAACATGATCGAATTGCTCGCGCGCTGGGGTGGATTTACTGTGCTGCGTCTAGCTGCGTAAGAGGACCATTCAAGTTCACAAAGGGTTGTCCCGGCGTAGAAATATTCGTCCACACCCAGCCCATCTCGAAATCCTGAACATGGGTGACATTGGTATCATCGTTAAACGGCTCGGACCAAAACACCAGATAAACGTTTGGCCGGATCTCGACGCGCGTAATCGTAACTGTTCCAGCCAGAGCCTCTTCAATCGGCAAGCCACTCGCGTCAATTTGAGTGAAACTCATTTCCGTTTCCGACTTGAAGTTAAGCGCGAAGATATATGGTGCCCCGAAGTCGACCTTGAAGCGGTGTCCGATCACGGGGATGCGAGTCTCTTGATGTGAGGCTGAAGAGGACGACGATTCCGCCCGTTCGGGAGAAGCGGGACCCGCGCACGCGGCCATTATCATAGGCAACGCAGCCAAAAGCGTCCCGGCCAGAAGGCTTGATTTGCGGGCCGCGTAGGGCCGGTTAGAATTTGCCATTGTCATTCTTCCAGTCGGCCCGTGGTGGTATGGTCTGAATGATGTCCCAGTGCTCGACGATCTGACCGTTTTCCAGCCGGAACAGGTCATAGAATGCGACATGATCGCCTTGGCCGAATTTGCCTTCGCTCATGGTCAGAACGAAATTGCCTTGGCCCAGGACCTTGTGGACCGTGTCATATTCCATCACGAGCCCTTGCTCAGCGAAAAACTGCAAGGCGGCGCCGAGCCCATCGAGACCGTCTGCGATGCCGGAATTGTGCTGAATGTACTTGTTGGGATTGATGTAAGTGGTGAGCTTGTCCGTCTGGTCGCCCTGAAGAACGTCTTTCACGAAGCTCACGACAATCGCTTTGTTCGCCTCCGTCTGATCAAGATCGGTGATTTCCGTCGCACCATCAAACTGTGAGTGTCCGCTCGGGTTCGGCGGTGTGATCTCGGTGAGATTGTCCCAATGTTCGACGATTAACCCATCTTCGAACCGAAAGACATCAAACCCGGCTTTTGGGCCGAAGAAATCGTACTCCGTGTGCAAGACGACATAGTCACCGTCGGCGATTACGCGATGCACTTTCGCGCTGAACCCCTGAGGCGGCGCGTTCTGAACCACCTCGCCAAATCCCGAAAGTCCGTCTCCGACATCCAGATTATGCTGAATGTACTTGTCCGGATTGATGTAAGCGACCGGGCCGCTATCGCCAGTGTTGAAGCTTTCAATCAGCGCCACAGCTTTTTCTGCATTTGTCATAGCAATGATGTCCTTTGAGCTTTCGACGGGGCCGGGCGTGTAGGCGCAAGCCGCACTCATTAAAGTTACGAGCGCGCATAACGCAGCTTTAGTGGCATGTTTCATATGTGACCCCTGCTTGTTGTGACTCCCAACCTAGTGAAGCGAAGACCGATCGTGTATTCTGAATATTGGAATTTATTGTTCGAAAAAACGAACAAAGGAGCGAACTGCATGTTGGATCAATTGAAATCTCTGGCGATCTTCTCGCAGGTCGTTGATTCAGGCTCCTTCAGAGGCGCGGCAAAGACTTTGAACCTGTCGCCTTCCGTCGTGAGCGAGCATGTCTCGAAACTGGAAAAGCAAATCGGCGCAGCGCTGCTCTATCGCTCAACGAGAGCAATCTCACTCACGAGCGAGGGGGAACGCCTGCACGCCAGAACGACACGTCTCGTCCGCGCCGCGGAAGACAGTCTCGAGCTGTTTTCGGAAGATGCGTCGGATCGCCTGGTGAATTTGAGGATCGCGATCCCTGCCACGCTCTGCGCCCATCCAGTGTTCGACAAGATCACTGCGTTCGCGAAGCGTCATTCCGGGATCAAGCTCACTATCACTTCCTCCGACAAGCCGCTCAATCTTCTCAAGGACGCCATAGACATCGCGATCCGAATGGGAAATTTTGCCGACTCTGAGATGAAATCGAAAACCATCGGAACTGAGACAGCGGTGCTCGTTGGGGCCACGGACTACGTAGCGAACCGGCCGGCTTTGCAGGCGCCTGCCGATTTGAAGGACTGGGATTTCATAAGCTTCCTGCCTGTCCCAGACCGGATCGACATATCCGAACCCAACCGGCGGACCTATTCGATCTGGGGCACCACAACGGCCGCAACAGATTCCATTGAGACATTACGAAACCTGGTTGTCGGCGGACTGGGCATAGGCCTCATCCCTTACAGCAATGTGCGACGCGATCTTAAGTCGAACCGATTACAACATATCCTGCCGAACATCGCGGACAAACCGCTTCCGATTACCGCCGTGTGGCCACGCAACGCCGCTCTAAATGAGGCAACCAAGACATTCATCCAGAGTCTGAGCGAGTGATAGGTGGGGTCATTTTGACCTGCACAACCTGTTTTTGCTCGCAATGCTGACTGACAACTAACCGGTAAACTGCTCCACTAGCCGACGAAAACCGGCCGGATCTTCGAGTTCGGGAAAGTGGCCGACATGCTCAAGTAGCTTCACCTCTACTGACTTTGCGAGCGAACTTGAAGATTGCTTGTCTGTCGGCGCATGCGATTCATCTTGCAGCCCCCATATCACCAGAGTCGCTTGCTCCGGTTGTTCGAGCGGTGGTTTGTCTCCGGTGAGGTAATTCTGGAAAAGCGTCGGAAGGGCGAATGTTGCCCCCGCTTCAAATGCATGCGCCGTACAGTGGCAGAAATGGTTCACAATCGGGGTGTCTGCCATACTTAATTGATACCATGCTGGGGCGCGCGGTTTCATCAACCTTGGAAACAAGAATTGTCCGAGAAAGGGTGTGGAGATGAGGCCGCGTGGATCTCTACTTTTCTTCCAACGCATCTCTTCTTCCCATGATGGCGCTTGAATGACGACGAGTTGCTGGCAAAGCTCGGGAAATCTAACCGCGATGTCGAGGGCCGCATATGCGCCGCCGCAGGAGAAGGCGAGGATCGCCTGCTCTCCGACAACCGCGCGAAGGAACCTCGCCACGGCATCGTTTGATGGCGTGAATTGAAAACTGAAGCCTGGCTTTGGAACCGAAAACCCATTTCCAGGCGTCTCGAAAATGACAACTGTGTAGCTCGGCGCGAGCTGTTCGATGAGCGCATCATAGACTTCCATGGTCGCCGGGGCGTCACACAGAAACACAATTGCCGGACCTACACCGACTTTGCGGTATCGGATGAAGCAAACGTCATCCTCATAGAATGATATGCCTGAGCAACTCGAGGCAGCAGGCCCGCCTCGGGCTCGCTCAATTCGATTGCGCCAATCGATCTTGTCCATTTGGGCAGCGACTTTTTTCAGCATAACCTGCGGTCCCCAGTGATTATTCAAACGCGGTGAGGGCCACCGACATCATCACTTTGCCGAACTCGCCTCGCTCATCGAACAGGGCTCCCTCACCCATGCCAATGCCTGTCGGCATCCAAGTGGTTGTTGGAAGAATGCCGATATACTCGCCTGCGGGGTGACGGGATAAAATCACGCTCAGATTGATGTTTGGATCGGCCAATTTAGGAGCGCTGGGACGACCAATCCCATGCGTCCAATCTGCTGGTCCGAGTACGCGTGCCATAGGCGTGACCCCATCTACGATATCGTCTTTGTATCGAAACCAGATGATGCCAGACTCTTCCGGCCGAACTTCGAAGCTATCCATCATCCAGGGCTGGCCATGAATCGCGCTCTTTGGTGGCAACGGGTTCAGCAGTCCCGGCTCATATCGATCGGGAGCAGGACCCTCAATTGCTGGAATATCCACTGGATGCATGAAGCAGACGCTGCACCGAGCCTTACAAACATCATCTTGGACGAGCGCGTTAGATAAGACACTCACCCGCCGCCCCTTGCGCTCAATCGTGGGGCGCGTTTCAAGCGCTCCCGGGTCCGTCGGTCGCAAAAACTCGATGGAGGCCGAAACAGCGATTCCAAGGTTTAGGTCGTTCGCCATTTTTTCGAGTTCGAAGGCCATCAGACCCGCGACGCCGCCGCCCTGCAACCCTTTAAACGGGCCCATTGCGATTGGTGTGCTGGTCCATCGATTCTTGTCGCTTGGGAGGAAAGCTGGCATATTCAGTATTCTTCATTAATCAGACCAATTAATCGCACGTAACACCAATTTTAAAAGCGAATTGAATTCATGAATCATGAGAATAATTCACTTAAAGGCACACCGATCTCCCTCCCTTCGATGACCGGTTTGCAAGCGTTCGAAGCGGCAGCACGTTCCGCATCCTATGCCGCCGCCGCTCAAGAACTCGGACGCACGCCTTCTGCCATTTCACATGCGATCAAGGATCTGGAAGCCCGGCTTGGAACACCCCTCTTCGAGCGGGCTGGACGAACCGTAAAACTGACGCGTGATGGCGCAGAGTATCTTGGATCTGTTCAGGGCGCGCTTGAGACCTTGAAAATGGCAACGCAGCGTCTCCTGCAAAAAGGCGGAGACAATGTGGTTCGCATCAGCGCGTTGCCGTTTTTTACGAGCGCAGTCTTGCTCCCCAACCTAAGTCAATTCGAGGCCGATAACCCCAAACTGGACCTTAGGATAGAAACCTCGAATGCGTATGCAGATATTCTGAATGGCGAAGCGGATATCGCAATTCGGTTCGGCAAAGAGCACAGCCAAAATCTGTTTTGCAAACCGCTCATTTCGGTATGGGGACAACCCATCGCTGCATCCTCGTATCTAGATTCTCGTCCGTCCATAGATCACTCCAACGACCTTGAGGCGCATACGCTCATTCACGTGCGAGCAAACCTCAATGCATGGCAAGCGTGGGGCGACACCAATGGCGCAAAGGGCCTTCGCGGACAAAAAGCTCTAACATTTGACTCCATAATTGGCGCGATCGATGCGGTAAAATCCGGGTTCGGCATTGCGCTAACTATGGCACCATTGATTAAGTCTTATCCCGGATATGGGACAGATTTCGTACCAGTGTTAAATCCCCAGAAAACAAGCGCCGCCGCTTATCATTTCATCTGCCGCAACAACTCGGCCCAGGATTACAAAATCCGCCGGGTATTGAAATGGCTAGAGAGCGCGATCCTCAACCAAACACGCTAACCTCTAGATCGGACGGTCGTCAGCTAGGTTACTTCCAGGCCTCCACAGCTGCGGCAATTTTTGCAATGCTTGAGACGAAAACGCTCCGTTCTGACTCCGTCAGGGCGGACAACATTGTCTCGCAATTGGCCAGGTTTTGCCGCTGTATTGCAGCTTGGATCGAGCCCCCTTGCTCGGTCAGGAACAACGCCACTGCTCGCCCCTTCAGATATGCTGCGTCGCGCCGCACGAGCCCCCTGCCAACGAGGCGATCGATAATTGATTGCGTCGTTGTTGGTTTGACACCCAAGTGCTCCCCAAGATCCTTTGAGCGAGCGCCAGGTCGGTGATCCAAATAGGCGAGTGTCTCAAAGTCGTGAGCGCTGTAAGCCATGCGACCTTCAGCAGACGGGAACCGGCGTTCATTGATCGTGAAGGTGCGGATGAGCGTGCTTAGCGCATGGTCGAATATAGCAACTTGCTCGTCTTGACTCATTAATTACGACTTTCGTATTTACTAATTACGAATTTCGTATTAGATAACCCATCATTCCGAAGCATTCAATGAGGAAATTGACCCATGAGACATTTTGTTTTCACCGGTGCGACATCTGGGATGGGATTGGAGTCGGCGCGAGCGCTCGCGGCTCGTGATAAATCATTCAAGATCATTGCCGGCACCCGCACACCAGGTACGGCAGACAATCTCCGCCAGGCTGTTCCGGACGAGCAACTTCTGGTCCTGCAGCTTGATACGTCTTCGTTGAGCTCAGTTAAAACGTTCTGCTCCGAAGTCACCAATGAACTGAAGGGCGCGAACATTGCTGGCCTGGCATTAAACGCGGGCGCTCAATTTGTGAGCGATACTGCGCTTTCTGAAGACGGATACGATCTTACATTCGCGACAAACGTCCTTGGCCATATAGCCCTATACAATGCGCTGGCCGCAAACATGACGCCCAATACGGTCGTGGTTTCAACCGCTAGCGGCACCCACGACGAGAGCAACGCACTGGCCAAGAGTAGCGGGTTTCGTGGGGGCTTTTTTCCATCGGCCACCGACGTAGCGCACGGCACGCTCAGCAATACTACAAGTACTCGGCAAGCAGGGTTGGACAGATACGCAACATCTAAACTCTGCAATGTCATGTTTACATATGCGATGGCGCGGCGGGTCGGCGGAGCGGGGCCTCGCTTCATCGCTTTGGACCCAGGAATGATGCCGGGAACCGGCCTCGCAAGAAATCGCTCGAAGGCAATTCAACTCGCCTGGAAGACGGTCATGCCCACCATGGTTCGCTTCATGGACGGCGCGAGCACACCCGAACGGTCAGGGAAGGTTTTGGCAGAGATTTTGGCGAACGAACTCTTCAATCAAGGGACGGGATTACACGTGGAATATACGGGAAAGGAAATCCCATCGTCTCCTCTGTCGTATGATGAATCCAAGCAGGATGCACTTATTGAGTTCTCGATGGATGCGACGGCAGCCTAGATGCTGACCTAGCCCCCTGAACTGCAGCCATGTTTTGGTTATAGAAATAGGCTGTTCAGGAGAGAATTATGGCTCGTAAACGTTACACGACCGAGGAGATCATCAGAAAGCTGCGCGAGGCAGATGTGCTGATCGGACAAGGCCAGGCGGTGGTATGCGAGAAGCTCTGCAGATAATTCAAGACCGCCGAGGACTTGAAGCGCCAAACACAGCAGTTCAATTGAAATGGCTTGAGGAATATTGGCCCCTACTATCTACGCCTAACGCATAGACGTAGGGGCCGTTCTGGGGCGCGTTTAAGCCGCTTATGTAGAACTCTTTTTTATTGAGGTTGTGAATTGGATGCTAACGGCCGATCACCACTCTATATCCGCAGTCTAGCTCATCAAGTTGCAAAAGATGCCCGTATCGCGCCGTCCAGCTTCCGTCATCCAGGTCCCGCTTTAAGCGCTCGACACCGCCAGATACATCTCCGATAGAAGAGAATGACGAAATCCCGGAGCGAGTAACTGGATCCAGGTATGCTGCTGGTCGTTTCCAATACGCGGCCAGGAAACCGTCGGAGCAATCGCCTGGAATGAGCAACGGCGTTACTTCGCACTCGTCAAACCACTCAATAAACTTCTCAATTCTTGGCATCTGTGATTTGTCCAGGTCAGCAAGTGCCGGGAAGTAGTCGACAAGCCAAAACCAATCACTCAATGGGTCGAACGTCAGGAAAACGACGGGACCACGCGTAACGCGGCGAATTTCCTGAACAGCCAATGTTTGGTTCGACCAGTGGTGGATAGTGAGTATTGCCATCGTTGCATCGAATAATTTGTCTTCAAACGGCAAGCTCTCCGCAACTCCCCGTAAGACTCTAGCCTTCGACGCTGGACGCTGTTTTATCATTTCGATGGATGGCTCAATTGCCGTGACACTGCGTTCTTCTGGCTCATAAGAACCAGCACCTGCCCCAACGTTCAGAATATTCTCTGCATCGCCAAGAGCAATTTTAATCGTGTTGGCAATTCTTGGGTCTGGACGCCTGAGGGTAGAGTAACCCAAGCCGATTTGATCATATTTTTCTGCCACTGCTCGTCATCCGATCGTTGCTCTCCCTTCCTTATGTATCCGCTTCAGCCGGGATCGACAAAATGGACCAAGCCAAGCCAACAATTGCGGTCGAAAAAGCAACCCCGATCAATGCGGTCAGAATTGATAGGTCCCAATTACCCGCTTGCGCCTCGGCAGGCGCGAACACTTTGCCGAAAAAACTGCCGTACAGCATTCCAGCATTTACCGCCCATCCAGCCGAAAAGAAAGCGCGGCGCCTTATGGTGGGTTTGCTCATTATTGCAGCCCCCACCAATAGCATTGTACCCATGATTTGATCGTCCAGTAAGAACGCTAAAGGACGACCAACGCCCCAGCTTCTCCATAACTCGCCGATCATCAGTGAAAGCGCCAGCATCACAGCCAACAGTCTAAGCATTTAATATCCTCCGCTATCGTGCAGTCACTTTTTGTGGTCTCATAGTTGTTCAAGATTCACCTAGGATAAACGTGCACGGCGATTCAGCATGGCCGATACTCAGTACAAAATCATTCAGCGTGTCGGCAACTCGACGCTATTTTCCGGAACGTTCAATGGGACTGGAGATCACTCAAACTTAGTTGCTTGCTTAATAACAAGTCTTGATAACACCGTGTTCTTTGAGAGCTCAGATTTCAGCCTTCATGCCAAATCAATGTTGATTTCTCCCGGCGTTTCGCACCGCATTGATTTCCATTCGGCGCAGGCGTTGGTGCTTTACTTGGAGCATATTTGCTTAAATGTTGATTGTAGCGACTACGAGTCAACCACGGTTCCGGCCGTCCCAGTGTCAAGCGATGTCTCTTCCAAAGTCCTTGTTAATCGTCACACCTGGTCCAATGAGGCGGCGACTTGGGTGTGTGACAAGCTTGAAATGCGTGAAGCACGAATTGATGAACCAATCCGTAGAATCGTTCGTTCGATCAAGGCCAACCCCATGAACCGCATGACACAAGTGAAAGCGACCGCGCTCGCGAACCTTGAACGCACGACAATGTTGAAGCGATTCAAGAAAAGCACCGGAATGTCTTTTCGGCGTTTCAAGATCTGGGAAGCGACCAAGTATGCGATTGAACGGTATCAAGATGGAGGCTCAATCGAAAGCGCAGCGCTCGATGCTGGGTTTTATGATGCGTCCCATTTTTCAAGAACGTTCAGGTCACTATTTGGATTCAGTCCGATTAAGGCCATTGAAACCGATGACTAAATCTAGGAGAACGTTGGTGACCCTGTTTCGTTCTAGTGACCAGAATGCACTATCCCAGCGTCCTGTGTGGATGGCTCCTGCATTGCAAGGTCTTTTTCGAGTTTTCGGTTCACCTTGGTCTGGTACTGACCTGTGTCCGGCCTGTTTGCGCGGATTTGTTCCGCTGGCCCTTATGGTTTCCGTGAGCTGAGTCCCAAACCGTTTTGCGGACTTTTCATGTCCATGACGCTCGTGGGGTGGCTTAGCTCCCGGGCTGACCCGGATGACCATAAACTCAATTCGTCCTTGCAAGTCTGATCGTCTGTTTGCTTCCTTAGTTGGTTAGGCAGTGATGGGTTGTCTAAATGGCTCGCCCCGCGATAGCACGGCCCAGATTATGCGCGCAGTCTTGTTGGCCATCGCGACGGTTGCGAGCCGAACAGGCTTCTTCGCTAGTATAGATGCAGTCCAAGGATCAACGCGGTCTGGACGAGAGATGGCTGCACTAACACGTGAGGTCATTGCGATCACTAATAGCTTGCGCAGATACTTATTTCCCATTCTGGATATTCGTCCGAGCCGTTCTTTTCCGCCTGATGATTTGTTGATCGGCGTCAGCCCGACCCAGGCTGCAAAGTCACGGCCCGTCCTGAACTGCTCACCGCTTCCGATCGTGGCGACGATTGCGGACGCATTGATCGGCCCGACACCAGGTATGGTCTGAAGAAGCTGCACGCGCTTATCTTTTCGGGCGACACGAACGATTTCCTTCTCCACTTTGATCAGCTTCTCATTGAGCTCCAAAAACTGGCGACACAGCGCGATGATCGCGCTTCGCGCCATTGAAGGTATCCCGTCAGTCCCGCCAGCACGCATGTCTATTGCGAAGTCTCGGATATAGTTGACGCCTTTGCGGATGATGTAGCCAAACTCTCCAACCAGAGATCGAATGGTATTCGACAGCTGAGTACGCTGACGGATCAAAAGCTCACGCACACGATGCTGAGTGAGAACGCCTTGTTGCTCGACAGATTTGATTGGAACAAACCGCATGGTCGGACGCGTCACCGCTTCGCAGATGGCTTCGGCGTCAGCCGCATCAGACTTACCACGCTTCACATAAGGTTTGACATAGACCGGCGCCATAAGCCGTACATCATGGCCCAGCTTGGTCAGCTCACGTCCCCAATAATGGCTTGAGCCGCACGCCTCCATGCCAACCAGGCAAGGCGGCTGTTTCTCAAAGAACTTCAACAACTGCGCTCTTCGAACCGGCCTGTTAAAGGCAACTGATCCGTCTTCTCTCACACCATGAACCTGAAAAATGTTCTTGGCCAAATCTAATCCGATTGTGGTAACTTGCATGTGGGTGGCTCCTCTTTGTTGCAGCACTTTCGACGGTGACTGCGTATTATGGCGCAATTTGACGCTGGGGAGCAGGAGCCATCCACTCCATCCGTTTTAGGGCGC
>JGI12316J15309_10010389_pt1 | contig 53728 bp, 47 predicted proteins | sample MarCyaLeptolynsp_FD_15309 | JGI IMG/M metagenome (IMG submission 15309)
TGCGGGTGACGACGATGGCGTTGCTCATCATATTCGGTTCGGCGACGTTTTCAGCGCTGTTGGCGTTTTCGGGCGCAAGCTCCGGACTGATCCGCTGGGCGACCGGATTTGATCTGGATCCCACCGTGATGCTGCTCGTCATGTTTGCGATCCTGCTTGTGCTCGGCATGTTCATGGACCAGCTGTCCATGATGCTGCTGACGGTGCCGATCTTCTTTCCGCTGGCGCAAACCCTTGGGTTCGATCTGATCTGGTTCGCTGTGATCATTCTTCTGGCGCTTGAAATCAGTTTCACCACGCCGCCGTTCGGACTCCTTCTGTTCGTCATGAAGGGGGTTTCGGCACCGGGCACGACAATGCGCGACATTTATGTCGCCGCATTGCCCTATATGGCCTGTGCAATCGTGTTGGTTGGATTGCTGATTGTCTGGCCGGATATCGCCCTGTGGCTTCCGAGTCTGGGTCGTTAGCCGGATGCCTGCCTACAATCCCCTCGGATGCGTTAGAAACTCCTCGATAACTTCCGGTGGGGCCTTGGCATAGTCGGAGACGCGGCTGACCCCCTGACCGGTCAGGCGTTTCATGTTGACGGCCAGCTCCGCCATCTTGACCGCAATCGGGATACCGTTGATCACGGGTGCACCGTCGATCTGATGGTTGTGGAATTGTGAAAACAGGAGCATTGGAATACCGCCTCCGGGAATCAGAACGTCGATGCCCTGGGCGACGAGGGGCCGCGCCTGTTCCTCAAACAGGTGCTTGACCACTTCTGCGCGCTCCTCGGATGTGTAGGCTTCCAGAATTTGCCCCGGCTCGAATGTCATTGCATGGACGCCGGTTACCCGTTCTTTCAGACCGTATTTCCCGATCTGGTGATGAAACCAGGGGATGAAACGCGGATTGATCGTCACGATACCGAGACGCTGCCCCAACTGGCAGCAATACAGCATCGTGGCCTCGCCGAGCGCGATTACGGGTATGTCGACTGCGGCGCGCGCCTCGTACAAGCCGGCATCCTGGAAATGGCCGACGACAAAGGCATCGTAACCTTCTCGCTCCGCCTGGATCGCGTTACAGATCATCTCGCGGGCGCAACGAAATTCGACAAGCGGATGCGCATAGGAATCAAACGGCGTGATCCCGCGAATGTCGACCTGGGTTTCCGGTTCCAGACAGGTGGACAGATGGTGTCCGAGCGCCTCCCAATAGGACTTTCCGTTTTCATAGTCGACGTAGGATTGGTACCAGATCTTCATCGGTTGCATATTTATCGCGCCCTAAACGTGGTCCCGAATGCCGGTTCTGATGCCAGTGTCCGTTTCCAGTCAGGGTCTTGCCGTTGCATCCGAATTCGGTCATCAATTGACTGATCGAACTGAAACAGAAAGCGGTTGAACAGGATGGAGGGCAAGGCACGCGGGACGGTTTACCAGTGTTTCGCAAGGACTGCCGAGCGGTGCGCCGACCGTCCATTTCTCAATGTGCTCGAAGAAACCGCCAATGTCTATGGGATCGAAGCCGGGCAAATCAGCTACGCTCAGATGAAGGCTGATGTCGACTTGGCGAAGCAGACTTTCTTTGAACAGGGCTACGGGCCTGGACATCGCGTGGGACTGCTCCTGGAAAACCGGCCGTCGTTCTTCATCTGCTGGCTTGCGCTCAATGGTCTTGGGGTCTCGGTCGTGCCGATCAATCCGGATCTCCGCGAAGATGACCTGCGCTACCTTCTGGAACATTCTGAACAGGTGCTGGCGATCGTTACTGCGGAACGGCTGGCACAGGTTCGCCGCACGGCGACCCTCTGCAAGACGGAGATCCAGGTCATCTCCCCGGCGATGGCAATACCGAAGGCGTTGAGCGCCGCCGGCCACAATCCGGTTGATGAAGGCTCGGAGGCCGCCCTGTTGTACACATCCGGAACGACCGGCCTGCCGAAGGGCTGTGTTCTGTCGAACACGTATTTCCTCAATTGCGGTGACTGGTATCGGACCGTTGGCGGGCATTGCGCGCTTGCCGATGATGGTGATCGCATGCTGACGCCGCTGCCCCTGTTTCATATGAACGCCATGGCCTGTTCGGTAATGGCGATGGTCTCCACGGGCGGCTGCCTCACACTTCTGGATCGCTTTCATCCGCGCAGCTGGTGGCAAAGCGTTGCCGCATCCAGAGCGACGATCGTGCACTATCTCGGAGTGATGCCGACAATGCTCATGGCGGCCCAACCTTCTGCGTCCGACAAGGCCCACTCGGTCAGGTTCGGCTTCGGCGCGGGCGTGGATCGCACGCTCCATGCTCCTTTCGAGGAACGGTTCGGTTTTCCCCTGATCGAGGCCTGGGCCATGACGGAAACCGGCAACGGGGCGGTTGTCGCGGCTTCGCATGAACCCCGGCACGTTGGGACCAATTGTTTCGGCAAGCCGGCTCCCGGGGTCGAGTACACAATCGCGGCGGAAGGCGAAGCCGCCGGGGGCGACGGGGAGGGCGAATTGCTTGTCCGGCGGGCAGGCCCCGACCCTCGATATGGCTTTTTCGATCGTTACCTCAAGGATGAAGCAGCAACCGAGGAGGCTTGGCGCGACGGCTGGTTCCATACAGGAGACATCGTTCGGCGCAACACGGACGGTACGCTTGTCTTTGTCGACCGCAGGAAGAATGTCATTCGGCGGTCTGGTGAGAATATTGCCGCGCTTGAAGTTGAAGCCGTCCTGATGCGTCACGACCTTGTAAGGGCGGCGGCCGTATGCGCAACGCCTGATGCAATCCGGGGCGACGAGGTTTTTGCCTGTATCGTTCCTGTCTCACAGACAAGCGACAGGGAAGCCGAAAACGAGCTCGCGCACGCAATCGTCCACTATTGCCTCGACAAGCTCGCCTATTACAAGGCTCCGGGTTACATATCCTTTGTCGAGGATCTGCCGCTGACGGCCACGAACAAGGTCCAGCGCGGTGAAATGAAGGCACTGGTTGCGGAACTGGTTTCGAAAGGACGCCATATCGACACGCGGGCTCTGAAGAAACGCTCGGACATCGCATGAACCGCAAACCATCAGTCGGCTTCCGTAAAGGCTATGACAACGTGGTCGCCGTCGCGCCTGTGACGATCCCATACCAGCGCCATTCGATAGAAAGTGCGCACTGGTGGATCGCTCGCGCCCTGGGCGATCTGACGCGGACGGCCGGACTGCGGCCTGTCGATATCGACGGGTTTTGTGTTTCCAGTTTCAGCCTGTTTCCTGACAGTGCCGTCGGCCTGACCCAGCATTTGGGGCTGACGCCGCGCTGGCTCGATCACGTCCCAATGGGCGGTGCGTCGGGGATCGTCTGCCTGCGGCGCGCGGCCCGCGCCGTGCAGGCCGGAGATGCCGACATCGTTGTCTGTGTGGCCGGGGACACAAATCATGTGGATTCATTCAGGCGGCTGCTTTCCAGCTTCAGCCGCTTCGCACAGGATGCAACCTATCCCTATGGCGCTGGTGGTCCGAACGCGAGTTTTGCGCTTCTGACCGACGCCTATATGCGGACCTATGGCGCCAGGCGGGAGGATTTCGGCAAAATCTGCGTCGATCAGCGCAGCAATGCCCTGTCATTTCCCCATGCGCTGATGAAAAAGCCGCTGACGCTGGATCAGTATCTGGAAGCGCGGATGATCTCGGATCCGATTGCCCTGTTCGATTGCGTGATGCCCTGCGCCGGAGCAGAGGCCTTTCTCGTCACCCGAGAAGACATTGCCCGGGATCTTGATCTGACGCCTGTAAGAATACTGGCCACGATTGAACGGCACAATGCGTTCCCGGATGACCCGATCCAGTTGCGTGGTGGCTGGGCGCTTGATGCCGACGAGATGTGGAGCATGGCCGGTATCTCGCCGGACCGGGTCGATTTCCTGCAGACCTACGATGACTATCCTGTCATCTCGATGATGCAGTTTGAAGATTTGGGATTTTGTGCAAAGGGCGAGGCGCCGACGTTTGTGCGCGACCATTGCCTGCGGACCGACGGGACGTTTCCGCATAACACGTCGGGAGGCCAGTTGTCCGTTGGCCAGGCGGGGGCCGGCGGGGGTTTTCTCGGTCTGGTCGAGGCCTTGCGGCAGTTGACCGGTGCTGCGCTCGGCGGCCAGGTCGCCAATGCCAGGACCGGTGTCGTGTCGGGATTCGGCATGATCAACTACGACCGCGGTTTATGCTCCGGCGCCGCCATTCTGTCGGGCGCCCCATGAGTGACGCTCTGAAACCTCCAGCCAAGAAGAACCCGCAGGTCAGAACAGCCTTGCCTGCGCCGCCACCGGGCGCGCGAAGCCGCAGGGCTTTCGGGTTTTCCGCTGCGGCGGCGGCAGGCCGTTTTGTGCTGCAGACCTGTACCGAATGCGGGGCAAGGTGCTATCCGGCGCGGGATGCCTGCCCGAAATGCCTCTCCACCGACTTGTCCTGGTGCGATGCGCCGGACCGGGGCAGACTGATTGCCGAAACAACAGTCCGGGCGAGCACCAACACCTATTTCCGTGAACGAACGCCCTGGCGCGTTGGAACCGTTCATCTGGACGGCGGCCCGTCGGTCGTCGCTCACCTGCACAACGCGGTTCAGGTTGAGGACGAGGTCCGCCTGATTGCGCGAACCGATCGTTCAGGACAAGGTGTGTTGATGGCGTTGCCCGATGGAAAGGTTGATCACATGGAGGATGACAGGCAATTGCGTGAGCTGACCTGCAATCCCAAACATCGCAGGATTCTGATCACCGACGGGCGTTCTGATCTCGGGCAATCCCTTGCGAGGGCGTTCTCGGCGGCTGGCGCAGCGATCGTTCATGTCGGAGTTGCCGAGGATTGGCGTCCATTTGAAGGTTCGGCGGATCTGGAGACAATTCCGAACATGGTGCGTGTCGCCCTGGATGTTACGAATACGGTCTCCGTCACGGAACTGGCCGGCGAAATCGGCGGCAAGGTGGATATTCTCGTCAACAACGCGGACCATGTTCGGCCTGGTGGCGCACTCGACCGCAGGGATGTCACGACGGCACGTGACGAGATGGAAACGAATTATTTCGGATTGCTGCGCCTGCTCCAGGCCTTCAGTCCGGCTATGCAGGCGCGCGGCGCGGATGGAGACAACAGCGCCTGCGCCATTGTCAATATTCTGTCGGTCTTCGCACTGAGCAACGCGCCGGCCTTCGGAAGCGCACAGGCGAGCCATGCCGCAGCCCTGGCTTTGTCGCACAGCGTGCGCGCCGAAATGGCCGGCAGCGGGATCAAGATCGTTAATGCGCTGGTCGGTCCGGCCGAGGAAGAGTGGCGTCAGCTGACGCCGCCGCCGAAAGTCACGCCCGCCCAGATTTCCAAGGCCATTGTCAATGGGCTGCAGCAGGGACTGGAAGATCTGGTGATCGGGGCGGTCGCGGAAGATGTCTACGAACGGTGGAGGCGGGATCCGAGCGCGCTGGCTCGGGAACTGATGCAGGACGGCGGCGCGGAGTGAAACAATGAACAGTCTTGAGGCGCTTGCAACAGACCTCCTGTCAGGCAAGGTCGAGGTCATCGATCTGACACATACGCTTTCACCGGATTTTCCGGTTATGATCCTGCCTCCGGAATTCGGCCAATGCGCACGTTTCAGAGTGGAAGAGGTGTCGCGCTACGATGAACGCGGTCCGGCCTGGTACTGGCGCAATTTTTCCTGCGGCGAACATACGGGAACGCATTTCGATGCCCCTTCGCACTGGATTTCGGGACGGGATCTTCCGCTTGGCACGGTGGACAGCATACCGGTCGGAGGATTCGTGCGCCCGGCCTGCGTGATCGACGTGTCGGCGCAGTCGGCCGAGGACGAGGATTTTTTGCTGTCGCCGGAAGACATCCGCGCCTGGGAAGCTGGTCATGGAGAGATTTCGAAAGGGTGCTGGGTTTTGATGCGCACCGATTGGTCGAAGCGGAGCGGGGCGGATTACCTCAACCTGCGCGAGGATGGCGCGCACTCGCCGGGACCATCGGCGGAGGCCATTCGTTTTCTCATCGATGAACGTGGCATTGTCGGGTTCGGCACCGAGACAGTGGGAACCGATGCCGGTCAGGGGGCGCATCTTTCACCGCCTTATCCCGCCCATTATCTGCTGCATGGCGCGGGTCGCTACGGGCTGCAGTGCCTGTCCGGCCTTGATCAGCTGCCGGCGAAAGGTGCAATGCTGATCTGCCCGCCCCTGAAAATCCAGAACGGCTCCGGCAGTCCAACGCGCGTGCTGGCTCTCGTGCAAAAGGGCTGAGCGGCGGATAGCACCTCATGTCAACTTCAGACGACCCTGTCTGAGCGCGCTTTTGCGCTCCGGCAGGCCGGATTGCGGGTGTTTCCATCACGAACATCGATGGCGTCAGGCGAAACAGACTTGTCGTTGATGCCCCATCAACCCTGCGTCGGCGCCGTTGCGGACCGGCTTTTCCCTTCTTCAAGGCTCCTTCTACATTGCACTTGGGGACATGACAGTGATGATCTACAGTGAAAATTAATGTAAACGTTTGCTCAAATATCTGTAACTATTTGAAAAACATATATATAATTACTTTTTCTTTCAAAATATTTCGAAAACGTTTGCGTAATCACTGGAATTGACATTTAATCCGGTCGAGGGACGGATCCCAATTCGCGAGGCCCGATGAAAGCCCCTGTCACGCTCAAGGACGTTGCCGAAGCGGCCGGTGTCTCCACCGCCACCGTGTCCCGCGTGGTGAACGGTACAGGCAGGATAAAAAAATCCACCGTCGAAAAGGTGCAGGCTGCGGTTGAATCCCTCGGCTTTCGGCCAAACGCAATGGGACGCAATCTGAAGACATCGCGCACCCATACGTTCGGTGTCATGCTTCCGTCATTGTCCAACCCTATTTTTGCCGAAGTCGTCGAAGGCATTCAGGCGGCAGCTCAGTCATCCGGCTACTCAATTCTCCTTACCTGCAACAATTATCGGGAATCCGAAGAACATCATGCCATCGAAACCATGCTGGCAAATCGTGTCGAGGGCCTGATCTTGACGGTAGCCGATGCTGACAACAGCGCCCAGCTTGACCGCCTGGACGCGCAAAACGTGCCTTACGTGTTGTTGTTCAATCAACCCGCCGGGCCGGGTCGAAGTGCGGTAACCGTCGACAACGTTGCCGCAGGCAGACTGGTTGCCGAGGAATTCATTGATCTCGGGCATACAAGTTTCGGGATGATCGCCGGACGCTTCGACGCGTCAGACAGGTCGCGCGCGCGCTTCTGCGGTTTTCGGCAAGGTATCGAAGCTGCCGGATATGCAGCACCGGCGCTGGTTGAAGTGGATTTTGTCGAAGGGCGGACCCTGCGCGGGGTTCGCAATCTGCTTGCCGGGGACAATGCGCCGACCGCGCTCTTTTGTTCTACCGATCTCCTGGCGCTGTCTGTGCTCAGCGCGCTTCGCGAATTGCGCGTACGGGTCCCTGAAGATGTCTCGGTCATCGGCTTCGACGGGATTCCATTCGGACAGTTCGCCCACCCGTCACTCGCGACCGTTGCGCAGCCGTCCCGCGAAATGGGGCAGGCGGCCGTGCAGCATCTGCTTGGCCGGCTGACCGGAGGCGGCATGCCGCATGTCCAGTTGTTGCCGATCACATATCGCCCCGGGGGGTCAGCTGACAGTGCGCCTGTCGACCGCGCCCCGGATCATACGAAGACTGCAAAACAACCAAACGAAGGGATGCAAGGCCATGAAACTCGATAGCTTGAAACGGACGGGAGCACGCATCAGCGTTGCTGCCGCGACCCTGATGGTGGCCGGCCACCTGACCGCCACTCAGGCCGCCGACGCCATTTGCTACAATTGCCCGCCGCAATGGGCCGACTGGGCCTCGCAACTGGTGTCGATCAAGGATGCGCTGGGCTACGACATTCCGCACGACAACAAGAATTCCGGTCAGACCCTGTCGCAATTGCTGGCCGAGCAGGCCAGCCCCGTAGCCGACGTGGCCTATTACGGTGTTTCCTTCGGCATCGCGGCCAAGGAAAAGGGCGTTGCCGCAGCTTACAAACCCGCCCATTTCGATGAGATCCCGGATGGGTTGAAGGATCCGGAAGGCCACTGGTTCACGATCCATTCCGGCACGCTCGGACTGTTCGTGAACAAGGATGCGCTTGGCGATGTTCCGGTTCCGCAATCCTGGGCCGATCTGCTGAAACCCGAATATGACGGCATGGTCGGTTACCTCGATCCGACCAGCGCCTTTGTCGGTTATGCGGGTGCAGTCGCGGTCAACCGTGCGCTTGGCGGCAGCCTGGACAATTTCGACGCGGGTATCGAATTCTTCAAGAAGCTGCAGGCGAACAATCCGATTGTTCCCAAACAGACGTCCTACGCCAGGGTTCTGTCCGGTGAAATCCCGATCCTTTTCGACTATGATTTCAACGCCTATCGCGGGAAATACAAGGACAATGCCAACGTCGAATTCGTGATCCCGGCCGAGGGCACGGTTGTCGTGCCTTACGTGATGAGCCTGGTGAAAAACGGCCCCAACCCCGACAAGGGCAAGAAGATCCTCGATCATATCATGTCCGACAAGGGCCAGGCCGTATGGGCCAACGCATTCCTGCGTCCGATCCGCGCCAGTGCAATGTCGCCGGAAGCAGAGGCCAAGTTCCTGCCTGCAGAAGACTATGCCCGCTCCACGCCGCTTGATTACAAGAAAATGGCCGACGTGCAGGACAGCTTCAAAAAGCGCTATCTGGAAGAAGTGCGCTAGGACTTTCCGCGATTCCTGTCTGCTCGGACACTCTCTTGTGAGCGGACAGGTTCTCGACAAGAATTTCGCGGAGCGGCGGCCTGCCGTTGTTCCGCGCCACCTCTGGGAAGGGTAACGGACCTTTATGCAACGCGCTGAATATCCCAGGATCGCAATCCTGATCCTCCCGGTGTTGATCGTCTTTTTCGCGTTCTTTCTTTTGCCGATGGCTGAACTGGTCATGATCGGCGGCAGCGGCGAACGCGGTTTTGCCGAATATCTTACGGTCATCAATACCCCCCGGCATCTTGAAAGCCTCGTTGCCACAGTATTGCTGTCGGCGGCAGTGACTGTTGCCGCCTTGATTATCTCCACACTCTCCGGCGTGTTTCTGGAGCGCAACCGGTTTGCCGGACGTGCGGCTTTGATATCGATGCTGACATTTCCGCTGGCTTTTCCTGGCGTTGTCATAGGGTTTTTGGTGATCATGCTCGCCGGCCGGCAAGGGCTTGCCAACGAAATCTCGCGCGCACTGACCGGATCGCGTCTCGTTTTTGCGTATTCCATGGCCGGGCTGTTTACGGGCTATCTGTATTTTTCGATTCCAAGGGTCATCCTGACCATCATGGCAGCGGCAGAGAAGCTCGACCCGTCGCTCGAAGAGGCTGCACGTTCACTTGGCGCATCCCGTTGGCAGGTGATCCGTGACGTCATGTTGCCGGCGCTGCGGCCGGCCCTGATCGCTTCGGGCGCGATCGCTTTCGCGACGGCTATGGGGGCGTTCGGCACCGCCTTTACGCTGGCGACCAATATCGATGTGCTGCCGATGACGATCTATACGGAGTTCACGCTCAACGCCAATCTGGCCACGGCGGCGGCGCTCAGCATCGTGCTCGGTCTCATCACCTGGGTGATGCTGTTCATCGCCCGAACAATGGCAGGCTCCTCTGTCGCAGCAGCGGCATAGGGGGATATCGTGAAACGCGGCTGGATCTTTTACGCCAACCTCTCGTTTACGCTGCTGGTCTGCGCGTTTCTCATCGTACCGATCATGCTGTCGGTTACCGCGGGAGTGACGGAAAACTTCTTTCAGGGCGTGAAGAGCGGGCTGACGCTGCGCTGGGTCGTGGAAGTGTGGGACCTCTATGCCGACACGATTTTTCTATCGCTGCTGATCGCGATTGCCTGTCTCATCTGCGATCTGGTGATCGGCGTGCCCGCCGCCTATGTGCTGGCGCTGAAGTCGGGGCGGGCCGCGCGGATCATCGAGGAAGTTCTGGTTCTGCCGATCGCCATTCCGGGGCTGGCGATCGCGCTTGCCCTGATCGTGACCTATGGCGGCATCCGCGAGTTTCGCCTGAGCTGGTTGTTTATTCTGGTGGGGCATGTGCTCTACACGATGCCATTCATGGTGCGTTCGGTGCTTGCTGTTTTGTCGAGTTTCGATTTCCGCACTCTCGACGAGGGCGCGGCCAGTCTTGGCGCCGGTTTCTGGACCCGTTTCTGGACGATAATCCTGCCGAATTGCCGCTCCGGAATCCTCGCCGGTTCCCTGATGGTGGTGACATTGTCGATCGGCGAATTCAATCTCACCTGGATGCTGCACACCCCGGAAACCAAGACCCTGCCGGTCGGACTGGCTGATTCCTACGCTTCCATGCGGCTTGAAATCGGCAGCGCCTACACTTTGGTGTTCCTGATCATGATCGTGCCGCTCCTGGTCGCTCTGCAGCTCTATGGGCAACCTCGAAAACCGAAACCTCCGCCTCCCGATGAGGTGAATGAAACATGATGACAATGTCCAACACGCATCCGACAAGCATAGAATTGCGCAATTGCGCCAAGACATTTCCGGACGGCACCCGCGCCCTGGAACCCGTCAGCCTGACGATCGCCGGCGGCGAAACCATCGTGCTCCTGGGGCCGTCCGGTTGCGGCAAGACGACAACGTTGCGCATGATTGCCGGACTGGAATCACCCGATCCGGGCGGACAGGTGTTGTTTGGCGATGATGACGTAACCGGTCGACCGATCGAGGACCGTAACGTGGGTATGGTATTTCAATCCTATGCCCTGTTTCCAAACATGAGCGTCGCCGAAAACGTGGCCTATGGTCTGCGGGTGCGCAAGACACCGGCAGCAGAAAGTTCCAAACGTGTGAACGAAATGCTGGAGATGATGCGCATTTCCGACCTTGCGCAGCGGCGGATCGATCAATTGTCCGGCGGTCAGCGCCAGCGCGTCGCGCTCGCCCGGGCCATCGCCGTGCGGCCGCGTGTCCTGTTGCTCGATGAACCGCTGACGGCGCTGGATGCGTCCCTGCGCGAGCGTCTCAGGATCGAGATCGACGGTTTGTTGCGCAGCCTCGATATCACTGCTGTCTACGTGACCCATGATCAGGCGGAGGCCATGGCAATCGGCGACCGCATCGTGGTGATGAACCACGGGATCGTTGCCCAGATCGGATCGCCGAAGGATATTTACTACAGACCCGCCGATGCGTTCGTCGCCGGTTTCATTGGTACGACGAATACGTTGTCCGGAGCCGTGAAGGACGGTGTTTTCACCTGCCGCGGCGGTTCTGTGGCCTGGCCCGGGTCGGTTTCGGGCAAAGCCGATCTGGGTTTCCGACCCGAGGATGCCGAACTCACCGCGCCGGAAGACGCTCAGTTCCGCGGGACGATACTCAATACCTATTTCCTCGGTGACCGGACCAAGATCATCCTTGACGGAATCGGTGAAAAGACTGTCGTCGTCGAAACCAGCGATCGCAGTGATCTGCAGATCGGACAGGAGATGGGAATTAATCTACAAAGTGAAAAAATCCTGACACTTTGTTGAATTATCTATTTTTATGGAAATTTGAATGCTTCTGGCACAACTGACGGACACACATATCAAGGCGGAGGGTAAGCTCGCCTATCGCAGGGTTGATACGCTTGCGCGGCTGCGCGAATGCATCGCGCATCTCAACGGTTTGGCACAAAAACCGGACATCGTCCTCATGAGCGGCGATCTGGTGGATTTTGGCACAGCTCCGGAATATGCCCTGGCAAGACCGGTCCTCGACGATTTGTCCATGCCGTACTTCGTTGTTCCCGGCAATCACGATGACCGCGATGTCATGCGGACCGCCTTTGCCGATCACGTTTATTTGCCGGAAACCGGATTCCTGCACTATGTGATCGATGACTATCCCGTACGGCTCGTGGGGCTGGATACGTCTGTCAAGGGGCATCCGCACGGAGACATGTGTCGTGAGCGCCTTGCCTGGCTGGACACCGTTCTCAAGGTGGAGCCCGACAAGCCGACGCTCATCTTCATGCATCATCCGCCGTTCCTGACCGGGATCGCGCACATGGACCGGCAGAATTGCCGAAATGGACCGGCGTTCGGCGCGGTTATCGAGCGGCATGCACAAATACAGATGATCCTTTGCGGGCACGTCCATCGTCCGATTGAGACCCTCTTCCACGGTGCCATCGCCTGTATCGGACCAAGTCCGTCGCACGCTGTCGCGCTCGACCTCGATCCGCAGGGCCCGTCTGCTTTCACCCTTGAACCGCCGGCTGTTCGTATGGTTCATATGACCGGTGAAGGTCGTCTGGTCAGCCATGTATCGCCGATTGGATCGTTCGATGGACCGCATCCATTCTTCAGCGCTGATGGCGTTCTGATCGACTAGTCGTTCCTCGAAATAGCCCGGAACCGTATTCGGTCTCGATGTTGGCACGGATGTCGTGCCGCGTGGATGCAATCGAATGGAAGGATTGAGATGTTCCATTGCATGCATGCTGAAACGGTCGGAGATCCGGACATTGCCATCCCCGTTGTGGCGGACGCGGAACGTAAACGCGTTGTTGCAGTCGGGCGCATTTCCGGCAATACGTCTGCTGCTGATCCTTCGGCGCATGGTCTATCGCCAGGCCACGCATCGCGATCGGTGAAACCTTTTTGTCTGCGCTGACCGAGAATGGTGAAATTGACCGGAGGCAACCCGGATTGCCGGTTTGGATCCCGCTTGAACGTTGCCGGTCGTTCGGAAACGGGCACCCTTGTCACTTGGTTGCAGCTCACGTCTTGTTCAGTGGAGTTTCGTCAGAAGAATGTCGATTTCACTTTCCAATGTTACAAAGTCCTTTGGCTCGGATCGCGTCGTCGATGGCGTTTCACTTCAGATCGCCGGTGGCGAGTTTTTTGTCGTTCTCGGACCGTCAGGGTGCGGCAAGACGACTTTGCTGCGGTTGATTGCCGGGCTGGAAGCAGCCGATGGCGGTGACATCGTTCTTGCGAACAAAAGGGTTGCGGGCGAGCATTTGCATGTCGCTCCCGAGGACAGAAATGTCGGGTTCGTTTTCCAATCCTATGCGCTTTGGCCGCACATGACGGTTGCCGAGAATGTGGCGTTTCCGCTACAGGCCGGTTCTGCCGGAAAAGGCGAGATACAAGAAACGGTTCGGACCTGCCTGCGAACGGTCGAACTGTCGGAGCTTGCCGATAGAAAACCCGCCCAGCTGTCGGGAGGCCAGCGCCAGCGGGTCGCGCTGGCGCGGTGCCTCGCCCAGCGGGCCGGGATTATCTTGATGGACGAACCGCTGGCCAATCTCGATCCGCACCTGCGCACCGCCATGGAGGAGGAACTGGCGCGGTTTCACGCCGCCACAGGGGCGACCACACTTTACATCACCCATGACCAACGCGAGGCCATGGCGCTTGCCGACCGGCTGGCCGTGATGTGGGAAGGGCGGATATTGCAGGTGGCCGCACCGGATGAGATTTATCGCAGGCCGGTCAATGAGAGGGTCGCGCGGTTTATCGGACGGAGCGCGATCGTCGACGGGGAGGTTCTGAACACGGACGAAGGGGATTGCCGGTTTCTTGTCGGGGAGACTGAGGTCAGCGCCAAATGTGCCGCCGGCACAGGTCCCGGCAAGGCACGGATCATGCTCCGGCCCGAAGACCTCAGTCATGGTCAAAGCGACAACGCGATCCAGGCCACTATTCAGGCCGTCGCCTATCGCGGCGGTTTTTGGGAAGCTGTTGCAAATGTCGGAGGTGTCGACGTGCCGCTTGTTGTGAACCTGCCTGCCAAGCCGGCAATCGGAGATCATGTTCCGATCGTTGTGAACGCCGCCTGGGTGCTTCCGCAGATGTGATCTTTGGCTGGACCGTTCGGTTCAGTGGAGTTTAACATCGTCCTTTGACAACAATGCTGGCGGGTCGCGGATTGCCGCTCAGCGCCATCGTCTGGAGTTGGCCGAGCCTATGGAAACCCCGATTCGTGTCGCCGTCGATATCGGCGGAACATTCACCGATTTGCAGATCCAGGATGCCCGCACCGGCGCTGTCCACGATTTCAAGTCCCCGACGACACCGGATGACCCGTCCAGAGGCTTGATCAACGCTATTTTGGGCGCTGGATCCCGCTTTGATTTCGCGCCCGAAGACATTGGGATTATCCTGCATGGCTCGACGATTGCGACCAATGCCGTTCTGGAGCGAAAGCTGCCGAGGGGCGGCCTGATAACGACGCAGGGATTTGAAGATGTGCTGGAGATCGGCCGGCACATGCGTCAAAACGTGTATGCCTTGCGGGCAGAACCGCGTGCAGTGCTTATTCCCCGGAATCTGCGGATAGGTGTTACCGAACGCGTACGTGCCGACGGCACCGTTGAAACAGACCTGGACCGACAGGCCGTGCGCGAAATTGGACTGCGCTTCCTGGATGCCGGGGTCGAAGCAGTGGCGCTTGCATTCCTGCACGCCTATCGCAATCCGGTTCATGAGCGCGCGGCCGCTGAAATCTTGTCCGCGCTGCCCGGTCTCTCTGTTACGACGTCGCACGAGACCAGCCCGGAAATCCGGGAATATGAGCGGACATCCACCACAGTCCTCAATGCACTCCTCATGCCGGTGATTTCAAACTACCTGAACACTCTGGCGGATCGACTGCGCCACCACGCAATTGCCGGGAAACTCTATCTTGTCCAATCGAATGGCGGGGTTGCCTCTCCAGAAGAAGCCGCCCGATTGCCGGCAAAGCTCTTGTTGTCGGGGCCGGCCGGCGGCGCCATGGCCATGGCCGGGCTGGCACGCCGTCATGGTCTGGAGAACGTCGTCGGCCTCGATATGGGCGGGACCAGCGCCGACGTCTCCGTTGTGCTGGACGGTCGGGTCGGTGAAACCGGGCAGGGGACGATCGATGGACTGCCGGTGCGCTTGCCGATGGTGGAAATCCGAACGATCGGTGCCGGCGGGGGTTCGATTGCTCGCTGCGAGGCCCAGGCCATGCGCGTTGGTCCGCAAAGTGCCGGATCGGCGCCCGGACCGGCCTGTTACGCTCGGGGTGGGCGACAGCCAACGGTCACCGACGCCAACCTGGCGCTTGGGCGGATCGACCCGGAAGCGTTTCTCGGCGGAGAAATGGTACTTGATACCGAAGCGGCCAAATCCTCCTGTCTGACGGTCGCCAATCCGCTCGGGCTCGGACTGGAAGAAACAGCCGACGGAATTGTGCGTATAGCAAACGCAAGCATGGCCAATGCGGTGCGGCTCAGCCTGTTTGAAAAGGGCTCCGATCCATCGGATTTCACTCTCGTTCCCTTTGGCGGAGCGGCCGGGCTGCATGCCTGCGCCGTTGCGGCGGAACTTGAGATCGGTTCGATTGTTTTCCCTGCGCGTGCGTCGACACTGTCGGCCGGCGGCATTTTGACGACGGACTTGCGTCACGATTTTTCCCACTCCGAACTGATCGTAATCGGACCGACCAGTGCCGAAACGCTTTCTGAAATCGTTGCGGCGCTGCGCGCTGCGTCCAATGCAAGGCTCGATGCTGACGGTATCGCCGGGGACCGGAGAAAAGTTCTCATCTCCGCAGACATGCGCTATCGTGGACAGGCCTACGAAATCACGACGCCCTGGACGGCTATTGATGCCGGCGAACCTGTCACTGCATCGGCGTTGGCGGCATTGACAGATGCTTTTCACGGCCTGCATCTTTCCCGCTATGCTCACAATTCCCTGGATGACCCTGTCGAGGTGGTAACGGTACGGGCCATGGCGATTGGCGAACTTCAGAAATCGGACAAAGGGCCGCAGGTCGAACAATCGGTTGCGCAAACCGGTCGATCTCGGTCGGTCAATATTGACGGAGAATGGCGATCGGTGCCGGTTGTTGGACGCGCCACTGTCACCGCCGAACCTGTTCAGGGCCCGCTGATCGTGGAGGAAGACTATTCGGTCCTGCTGATTGCGGACGGGTGGGCGCTGCATTCGAACGGCCAGGGCGATTTGATCGCAAGCCGTCTAACGGGAGGACGGGCATGAGTTCACTTGATCCGGTTCGCCTTGAAGTCATTCGCAACGCACTGATTGCCGGTGCTGAGGAAATGAATACCTCGATCTGGCGTACCGCCCGCTCGACTGTAGTCCGGGAGACACTTGATTATTCGACGGCCCTTTTCGATGGAAATGGCCGTGCTGTTGCCCAATCGACCCGTATCCCGATCCACCTCAATTCCATGTCCGTCTGTCTTGAGGATATCGTCGCGCATGACATTCCGCTCGACCAATGGCAGGAGGGAGACGTTATCCTGACCAACGATCCCTATTCGGGCGGGCAGCACCTGCCGGATTTCGTTGCGTTCAAACCGATCTATGCCGAGGGCCGCCGGATCGCGATCGCGGCCGCTATCGTCCATCATGTCGATGTCGGCGGCGGCGCGCCGGGAAGTTATTTCGCAGGCGCGACTGAGGTCTATCAGGAAGGGTTACGGCTGCCGCCGGTTAAACTTGTCGAGCGTGGCCGCACCAATCAGGCTGTGATCGACATCATCCGGCGCAACAGCCGAGAACCGGAGAAGATCGGCGGCGACGTGCACGCCCAGCTGGCCTGCCTGGAAGTCGGGTCCCTTGCCATTCTTCGATTGGTGGAACGCTATGGCGGTCCTGTGCTGGAAGACGCCATGTCGATCGTTCTGGATCAGTCCGAACACGCCATGCGTTCGATATTGGCGGATTTGCCCGATGGCGTGTTCACCTTCGAGGATGTCGTTGATGATGACGGGCAGGCGGCCACCGATCTTGCTGTTGTCGCCCGTGTGACTATCGAGGGGGATCGCTGTGTTGTCGATCTCTCCGACAGCGCCGACCAAGCGCCGGGGCCGGTCAACTGTACTTTGAACATGGCGAAGTCGGGAGTCTATTGCGCGCTGCTCAGCCTGGGCGACGGTGCGGTCATGGCAAATTCCGGGGCCTACCGGCCGATTGAGGTTCGCTGCCGAAGCGGCTGCATCGCCAATTGCAATGCGCCCGCGCCCGTTGCGAATCGCATGGCGACGGGGCACCGGATCGTGACGACCGTGCTGGGCGCTCTGTCGGCGGCCGCGCCCGACCGGATTCCTGCCGCTTATTACGGTGTCTCTTATGTCCTGACCCTACAGGCCCCGGACCCCCTGGTCGCCGGCGAGAGCCGGGTCTATTTCGAGGTCGAGGTCGGTGGCTGGGGCGGACATCCGCAAGGTGACGGCGCAGACGGGTTTTCGTGCGGGTTCCACAACCTGGCCAATTCTCCGATCGAAATGTGCGAGACATTGTTTCCGATCACGTTCACCGAATACGGCTTCATTCCCGACAGCGGCGGCGACGGCAGGTTCCGCGGCGGGCTCGGTCTTGCGCGCGAATGGCGGCTCGATGCGGACTGGGGCCGGGTGTCGGGCAGTTTCGAACGATTCAGGCATGGCCCCTATGGGCTCGCCGGCGGCGAAGCCGGATCCGGTGGCCGCTTTGTCCATGTTACTGGTCAGGAACCGACGGATCTGCCCTCGAAGATTTCCGGTGTCGCGTTGAAGCGCGATGATCGTATCCGGCTCGAAACGTCGGGCGGTGGTGGTTGGGGACTGGCGGGCGACCGATCGGCTGAAGACAGGGAACGCGATCGTGTCGGCGGTTATGTCACGGATAAGAGCGTCGATTGAAATCCGGACGCAATGCCCACTGATCCTAATCCCGCCACGGTACGGTCCCCGTCGGCAAACCGCGCGCCGCGGAGTTCAGTGTAACCATGATCGCTATGGTGGCGATCACTGTGACCATCGACATGGCCGCGGCCAGCGTCGTGTAACCGCCATCCTCATAATTGAAGATGACAGTGCCGATGGTCTCGCTTCCGGTTGACCATAAGAGTGCCGACACGGTGACCTCATTATAAGCCGTCAGGAAAACCAGGATCGCGCCCGACGCTGCCGCCGGCGCAACCAGCGGAGCGAAGACCCGGCGCATACGAAACGCATAGCGCGCTCCGGAGGTCAGCGCTGCGTCATCGAGGCTGGGATCCAACTGTCCGTAGGCTGCCGCAACCGGTTTCAGTCCAATAGCCAGGAATGCTGAAATGTAAGCAATCAGAATGATCCAGATGGTGCCGTACAACTCGAGACCGACGATGGGAAGCGGCCGGACGAAGGCAAGGATGAAGGCGATGGAAAGCACCAATCCCGGCACAGCGAATGCAATATCGGACAGGGTCGCGGAAAAGGCTGCTGCGCGTCGCGGCAATTGCTTGCGGGATATCAGAAAATATCCCAGACCTATCGCAAGCATGGCAATGATCACGGCAGCTGTGCCTGCGATGAACGTCGAATTGGCAAATGCGCGCAAGGTTACCGACTGGCGCCACAGAACCTCGCCGTAGCTTTCCAGGGTTAATGTCTGCCATGTCAGCGGCACGCCATAGGTCTTGACCAGGGAGGTCGCCAGAAGAGAGGCAATCGGCAGGACGAGAGTTGCAGTGATGTAGGCCCAAAGACCGGTCTGTACCGGAAGCCGCCATTTGCCGAGATCGACGGCAAGCGGCGTCTGCGGCGGTCCGACAAGGGCGGTACGCAGCCGCCGCTGCAACAGGAGCTGGATCGACACCGCCAGCAAGGTCACCAAGGCCAGGATGATGGAGATGACTGCGACATCCGGCAACACGTCCGGCCCGAAGCTCGAGAGGCGGCGCCAGATCAGAACCGGCAGGGTGGTGTAGCGCGCGGGAATACCGAGAAGCGCATTGATGCCGAAATTGCCGAGCGAGGCGACGAATGCCAGCGCGAACCCGGCCAGCATCGTCGGGGCAAGCAATGGCAGGATGACCTTGCGCAAGACCGCCAGGGGGCGGGCTCCCGACACGCGGGCGGCGTCGCTCAGCTCCCTTGGGAAACTGCGCAGGGCTGAGCGCACCACCAGGAATACCAGCGGCGCACTCTGCAATGTCAGCAGCGCAACGATGCCCTGGAGCGAATAAATCGGATGTGTGGAGCCCAGCTCCGGAGCCAGGCCCAGCGCCTGCAGGACCGGGCTTGCCGGTCCTAGCGCCTGAATCCAGGCTATGGCAGTCACGTGCGGCGGGATCATCATCGGCAGCAGGATCAGAAACACCATCGGCCCCTTGGTCCGCACGTTGGTCAGTCCGATGATGATTGCCAACGCCACTCCGACGACGGTGGCCAGCAGTGCCGCCAGGAAGCTGCTTTCCAGGGAATGCCACAGGGCGCGCAGGACCGACCGTGTCGCCAGCGCTTCCTGAAGCGCAAGGGTCGAAAACACCCCGTCCATGGTCAAGCCGACCTGAAACAGGAGAACCAGAGGAATTCCGCAAAATACGATGACGCAAAAAACGAGAATGGCGAGGGAAGGTCCCTCGCCATTCCTTCGCCGCGCGGAAGCTGCGACCTGCACCTGGTCTATCCGCCGAAGATCTCGGTGAACCGGATCTTGTTCGCCTTGTCGGCCGCCAGAGCCTTTGCCGGATCGAATGGCATCAGCGTGATTGCGTCACGGGACGGAAAGCCTTCCGGCGGTGCAATTTCGGGATGGGCGGCGAGATAACCTTGATCCGCAGCCAGTTGCTGACCTTCCGGTGACAGCAGAAAGTCGACGAATGCCTTTGCCGCATCGGGATTTTGCGCCGTGGATAAAATCGCCACAGGCTCTGTCACGGCCGAAACACCTTCCTTGGGAAACACGAACTCGACGGGGGCTCCCTCGAGCTTGTTGCGGATCGGCAAAAAATCGACAACGAAGCCGAAAAGCTTTTCTCCGCCGGCTACCGCCTTGTAGGTGCCTCCATTGCCGCCCTTCGGATTGGCGCCTTGATCGGCGAGCCCCTCATAGAGTTTCCAGCCGAGGTCGGGGTTTGCGGTCAGAGCGGCCATGTGGATCGTCGCAGCGCCGGATGTCAGCGGCGACGGCATGGCGATTTTCCCCTTGGCTTCCGGTTTCAGGAGATCCAGATAGGAGTCCGGTTTGAACGAAGCGTTGGTGTTGTAGACGATGCCCGTGGTGATCAGTTTGGTCGAAAAATAGAACTTGTCGGCATCCATGATCGCCGGATCGTAGGCGGAAATGTCGGCGCCCGGATGGGCCATAAGCCGGCCTTCGGCCTTCAATCCTTCCATGGTTACCGTGTCGGCGATCAACAGGATGTCCGGCTTCGGAGATCCGCCCTGGAACTCGGCGCGAAGCTTGGCCATGACTTTGGTGGTCCCGTCACGGATCCATTCGACTTCGACATCGGGATGTTTGGCCTTGAAGGCGTCGACTGTCTGCTGGGCATCCTTGTTGGGTTGAGACGTGTAGATAACCAACTTGCCGGAAACGTCCGCGGCGAGAGACTGACCGGCGAAGACGATCGCCGCAGCAGATGCGAGTATCAGTTTTTTCATTGAAATGTCCTATTTCGTTGACGCCAAGCGTGAGCGAGACCAGCACAAGTGCATAGTACGGTTATGTGACAGTTTTTCAATGATCCGGCAGCCCGTGAAACCGAGCCTGTGACAAAAGGTCGAATTCCCCCTTTCATCCGTAATATTCCGAGTAGTTCGCGATCCGGTCGACCCCATATTGACCGTACGGAACCGGAGACTGTGGCCTGCTCTTGCTTCATCGCAATGCGTCGGGGAGCAAGAGTTGCCGCATCGGGCGCGACGTTCTGCGCCGCGAACACCAATTGACGCCACCCGGTTGTGTTTGTGCGGCTATTGCTAAGACGGCAATTCCGTAATGCCGCCATTTTTTGCCGACCAGGCAAGAGGGGCGTTCAGAAAGCTTTCGACCTCAGCAAGTGTATTCTCGTCGAAGCGTTTCGTCTGTTTGCAGACTTCCAGAACATTCCACCACGTTGCGAGATGGTGCAGATGCATGCCTGCTGCTTCAAGCCGCTTTGGCGCGTCGGGAAATATGTCATAGTAGAACACGGCGAACGTGTCCGTCACCTCGGCACCGGCGGTACGCAGTGCCTCGGCGAACTTTAATTTGCTGCCGCCATCCGTGGTCAGATCTTCGACCAGAAGCACCCTGGCGCCTTCTTTCAGCGAGCCTTCGATCTGGGCGTCGCGGCCGAACCCCTTCGGCTTCTTGCGCACATAGAGCATTGGCAGCGCCAACCGGTCGGCGATCCAGGCCGCGAATGGAATTCCCGCGGTTTCACCGCCGGCGACAGCATCGAACTTTTCGTAACCGGCGTCGCGCAAAATTATCGAGGTCGCGAAATCCATCAGGGCCGAGCGGATGCGCGGATAGGAAATCAGTTTGCGGCAATCGATATAGACCGGGCTGGCAAGGCCGGAGGTGAATGTGTAGGGCTCGTCGGAGCGAAAGTGCACGGCCTCGATTTCCAGAAGCATTTTTGCCACGGATTCGGCGATGAAATTGCGGTCTGGGAAAGAGTTTTGAAACATGGTCGCATCCTCGCTGTGGCGTTCCGACACTCAGCTATCAAAAACCACTCGGTTTCTCCACCGCAACCGCGCTGATTCCGGTGGATGAAACCCTTTAACAGTCGTGCGCGGCCTATATCACCCGCCAGTAAAGCGGAAACCCGGGATCGAAAACAGTGACCGTCCCGTCTCGGGTTTCGATCTTTTCGGGATAGGAAACCGGCTCTGCCTGTTTTTCGAGCGTTATCGTCGCGTCATTGGGGGCCAGTCGGTAGAATTCGGGGCCGTTCAGGGAGACATAGGCCTCAAGCCGGTCAAGGGCGTCCTCTTCTTCGAAAACATGCGCCAGACAGCTCATCGTGTTCGTTGCGGAGAAGATTCCGGCGCAACCGCAACCGCTTTCCTTTGCGGGGTCCGCATGCGGTGCACTGTCGGTTCCGAGAAAATATCGCCTGTCGCCCGATGTCACCGCGCTGCGCAGGGCCAGGCGATGGCTTTCACGCTTCGCCACCGGCAGGCAGTAATAGTGCGGGCGAATGCCGCCGGCCAGAATGTGATTGCGGTTGATGATCAGATGGTGGGTGGTGATGGTCGCCGTGAGATCCTTCTCATTGGCCCGGACATAATCGACACCCTGGCTGGTCGTGACATGTTCCATGACGACGCGAAGGCCGGAAATGCGGTTTCGCAACGGGTCGAGCACACGGTCGATGAAAACCGCCTCGCGGTCAAAAATGTCGATGTCGCTGTCGGTGACCTCTCCGTGCACACAAAGCGGCAGGCCGATTTCGGCCATGCGTTCGAGAACGGGCACCACCTTGTCGAAATCGCGAACGCCGGAACTGGAATTGGTGGTGGCTCCGGCCGGATAGAGTTTCACGGCCTTTACCAGGCCCGAGGCGGCAGCCGCCGCGACATCGTCCGGATCTGTGGTCTCTGTCAGATAAAGCGTCATCAACGGTTCGAAATCGGCGCCGTCGGGCAGGGCGGTCATGATCCGCTCCCGGTAGGCTTTGGCATCATCGCCGCGCACAACCGGCGGCACCAGGTTCGGCATGATGATCGCCCGGCCGAAATGACGCGCGGATTCCGGTGTCACACCGGCCAGCATGGCGCCGTCGCGTAGATGCAGATGCCAGTCGTCCGGCCGCCTGATTGTCAGGGTTTTGGTCATTTCGTGTCCTTCTGTCGACGGTCCCCGGTCCCCTATACAGACCGGCCGCTGGTCCAGTGTCTATCCGAAAATCAGGTTGGGGATGAACAGGGAGATTTCGGGAATGTAGGTGACGATGGCCAGAACGACGAGATTGGCGCCGACAAACGGCCAGACCCCCGAGATGATTGCCAGCACCGGGCGTTCGAGCGTCGAAGACGCGACGAAGATATCCAGCCCGAAGGGCGGCGTGATCATGCCGATACAAATGTTCAGCGTGACGATCATGCCGAAATGAACGGGATCGATCCCGAGAGCGGTCGCGACCGGAAACAGAGGCGGGACCAGGATCAGGAGCGCCGAATTCGGATCGATGAACATGCCGGCGATCAGAAAGCTGATGTTGACGATCAGGAGAAACAGGATCGGTCCGGCCTCGATGGCGGCCAGAAAACCGCTGATCGCGGCCGGGACCTGCGCCAGTGTAATGAAGAAGGCAAGCACGCCGCCGAAGGCGAGCAGGACAAAGATGATCGACGTTGATATCGCGCTGCGTTCGGTGATGAGTATCAACCGGTTCACACTCAGGGTCCGGAAGACGAAGGCTTCCACGAGAATGGCATAGACGACCGACGTTGCCGCCGCTTCGGTGGGCGTGAACAGGCCGGAATAGATGCCGCCGAGAATGATAACCGGCATGCCGAGTGCCCAGCCGGCGGCATTGAGCGCCTGCAAACGCTGTCGGGCTGTTGTACGGGGGCCGGCGTCGATCGACTGAACCCTTGCCTGCCAAAGGACCAAGAGGACAAAGGCCAGCCCGAGTACGATGCCGATCGCCAGACCTCCGGCAAACAGCTTGGCGACGGAGGTGCCTGTCATCCAGCCATAGATGATAAGGGTTATGGAGGGCGGGATCAGCAGTGCGGTTTCGGCGCTCGACACAATCAGGCCAAGGCTGAACTTTTCCGAAAATCCGGTTCGGCGCAATTCCGGGTAGACCATCCGGCCGAGGGCTGCAACGGTGGCCGGCGCGGATCCCGAAACGGACCCGAAGGCCATGGAACCGCCGATAGTCGTGTGCCCGATGCCGCCTCGTGTGTGCCCTGTAAGGGCTTTCACCAGGCCGATCAGGCGCGCCGCGATCTGCCCGGACGACATCAGTTCGGCGGCAAATATGAAAAACGGGATAGCAAGCAGGGTCGTATGATCGATGCCGCCGACAAGTTTCTGGACCAGGACCACGTCCGGCAGGGTTCCGTAGAAGGCTTCCTTGATCGCCAGGGCCGGGATGCCAAGCACAAGGAACATTTCAAACCCGAGTGCCAGCAGGAGGATGCAGAGCAGGATGATCAGGATCAACATCAGTGTGGATCCTGTCTGCTTGGCTCGAACCTGTCGATGAGACCGAACAGGCTGAGTGCAAACCGCAATCCGAGCAGGCCGAACCCGACAAGCGGTGCCAGATAGAGCCAACCGACCGGGATATCCAGAGTAGGGCTGCGCTGCCCGGTCGCCAGCACAAACGCCACCATGCGCCAACCCAGAACCACGAGGTAAAACGAAAAACACAGACCGACAATATCGATGAGGCGGAGCAGTTTCGTCCGGATCGACGGAGGCAACCGGTCGCGCAGCGTGTCGATACCGACATGGCGGCCGCGCTCGAGTGCCAGTCCGAGCGCGCAGAAAACCAGGAAAAGGTTCAACAGGCGGACGGCTTCTTCAATCCAGGCGAAGTCGCTGGCAAGACTGCCGCCGATACTCCTGATGACAATGTTGAAAAAAAACAGTGCCACCATCGCCAGAAACACCGAGACAAGCACGGTCCGCTCGGCGGTTCTGACGAGAGTCAGGATCCGATCAATCATCGGATCATTGTCCGGACAGGACCTTTTCGTAAGTTGCGATCAAGGCCGCTCCATCTTCGCCGGCGCGTTCAAGATATGCGGCGCGGGCCTTGGGATACATCATCTCGCGAAGCGATGCCTTTTCTTCCGCGCTCAATTCGCGGATGTCGATCCCGGTCGCCCGGATATCGTCAAGGGCCGCTTTCACGGCCGCAGCCTTGTGCGTGCGCAGCTCGGGAACAACTTCCGCGAAAGCCTCGGTGATGATCGTCCGGTAGTTTTCAGGAAGGCTGTTCCACCAGGTCGGATTGAAAAGCGCAACGTCTTCCATTGCGCCGTGGTCGGACAGGACCAGGTGTTTTTGCACCTCGTGAAACTTCATGCGCAGGATGGTGTCGAGCGGGTTTTCCTGTCCGTCGACCACGTTTGTCTGCAGGGAGGTGTACAACTCGCCGAAGGGCAGGGCGATTGCCGACGCACCCACCGCCTTGAACTGTTCGATGAGGATCTTGGAGTTCATGACCCGGAATTTCTGGTCCTTGAAACTGTCCAGGTCGGGCAGGGGTTTGTTACTGGTGAAATTCTTCAGGCCATTCGGCCAGAGGGAAACGCCAACGACACCTTTGGAAGAAAAACTATCCAGCAATGCCTTGCCGAATTCGCCTTCGCGGATTTTTTGTGCAGCGTCCTTGTCGACGGGATAGAGGAACGGGATGTCAAGGATCGAGACGGTGGGATTGAAACCGCCAAGAAATGCCGCTGGCGAGACCGTGCCTTCCAGAACGCCGAGCTGCACGCCTTCGGTCATGACCCTTTGATTGCCCAATTGTCCCTGGGGAAAGAGTTGAAATTCGACGGCCCCTCCGGTTCGTTCGGCGACGAGGGCGGCGACTTTTTCCAGATGGACATGGCGGGACTGGGCGGGAGATTCCAGATGTCCGATCCGGGCTGTGAATTCGGCGGCAGAGGCCATGGACAGGGTTGTCGCCAGACCGGCTGCCCCGATTAGAACCGGTGAGATCCATTGTGGGGTGCGAAACATGTAACTCTCCCGAATTTGTGTTTTACCGACGCCGGACCGGCTAGGGCGGATCCTGCGGACATAGGTGCGCCGCGCCCTGAACCGGTTTCAGAAAATCATGGTTAACACGTACAGGAATGTCAGTCGCCGCGCAAAGGCATCAAAGCCGGTTGTCCGGACTTATCCCACTCTTATCCCGCCCCTTGTAAATCCACGTTCTTCCTCATGGCCGGCGCTTCCGCGCAGACGCGTTGGCGGGTACTGCAAAGAAATTCTTTCAAGTCGCGCAGGATTTATGAATTGTGCCGGACGGAGACATGGGGCAGATTTCGGGTCCTGAACGGGAAACGGGTTGATAGTTTCGTGAAGCACCATTTCCCGGTCCGGCCACCCCGCTGGAATGACGTCTCAACAAACCATCCTTACAGGAGTACGAAGCGTGCCCAGTCTGCAAACGAATGCTTTCAAAAAAGCAATCCAATCCGGCAAGCCTCAGATTGGGCTTTGGATCAGCATGTGCAGCAATTATGCCGCCGAAGCCGTCGCCAGCGCGGGCTTCGACTGGGTTCTGCTCGACATGGAACATTCCCCCAATGAAATTGCAGGGGTGCTGGGGCAGCTTCAGGCCTTCAACGGAAGTTCGACCACGCCGATCGCGCGTCCGATGTGGAACGACGCGGTCGTTGTCAAACGCCTGCTTGACATCGGCAGCCCCGGGCTCCTGTTTCCCATGGTGCAAAACCCGGAGGAGGCGAAGGCCGCCGTTGCGGCCGCACATTATCCGCCCAAGGGAATTCGCGGCGTGGGAACGACGCACCGGGGCAATCAGTTCGGCCGGGTCACCGACTATTTCGACCGGATTGCCGATGAAACCTGCGTCCTCGTGCAGGTCGAAACGCAGGAGGCGCTTGACCAGGTTGAAGCGATCGCCTCGGTCGACGGCGTTGATGGCGTGTTCTTCGGTCCTTCCGATATCGCTGCCGATTTCGGCAAACTCGGGCAAGCCAACGACGACAGCGTGTGGGCGGCAATCGATGAGGCGGCGCAGAAGGTCATGGCGCTCGGCAAGCCGGTCGGAACGCTGGTCTCGTCGGTCGAGCGCGGTGTCGGCCTTCTGAATGCCGGCTATGCGTTCGTTGCCTGCGGCAGCGACATGGGGCTGCTTGCCCGCGGCGCCGACGCGCTGTTGGCCAATGTCCGCAAGGGGCTGAAATGAAGGACAAGACTGTCAAACTGGGCGTCGATATCGGTGGCACGTTTACCGATGTGGTTCTGGAAATCGGCGACCGGCTGTTTTCAACAAAAGTGCTGACCACCTATGCGGCGCCGGAAGAGGCGATCCTCGATGGTATCGGCAAGGTCTGCCGGTCCGCGTCTGTCGAACCGTCGCGGATTTCAACCATCGTGCACGGAACCACGCTGGCGACCAATGCCCTGATCGAGCGCCGCGGCGCCCGAACGGCGCTTGTCACGACGAACGGGTTTCGTGATGTCATTGAAATGCGAACCGAAAGCCGGTTTGAGCAATATGATCTGAACCTGAAACTGCCGGATCCGCTGATCGCCCGGAACCACAGATATGTGCTTGATGAACGCGTGGATGCGCACGGCACTGTCCTTAAGCCGCTGCTTCGTGCCGATGTAGAGAGCCTCGTGGAAACCCTGCGTGCTGGAAATTACCAGAGCATCGCGGTCGGCCTGATCCATTCCTACGTGAATGACACCCACGAACGCATGGTGCGCGACGTGCTGGCGGAACGCCTGCCGGATGTGATGGTTTCGCTGTCTTCGGAAGTCTCGCCGCAAATGCGCGAATATGAGCGCTTCAACACGGTTTGTGCCAACGCCTACGTCAAACCGCTGATGAAAAGCTATCTGTCTCGCCTCGTCGAACGTCTCATTGGCATCGGAGCTGACTGTCCGATCTTTCTCATGCATTCAGGCGGCGGCATCATTTCCCTGGACAGCGCGTCGGAATTCCCTGTCCGCCTCGTTGAATCCGGGCCGGCCGGAGGAGCCATCTTCGCCGCGCATATCGCTGAACGCTATGGGATGGACAAGGTGCTGTCCTTCGACATGGGGGGCACAACGGCCAAGATATGCCTGATCAAGGATCAGACACCAAAAACGGCGCGGGTGTTCGAGGTGGCGCGAACCTATCGGTTCAAGAAGGGATCGGGCATGCCGATCTCTATTCCGGTGATCGACATGGTCGAAATTGGCGCCGGCGGCGGATCGCTCGCCCATGTCGACAGTCTGAACCAGATCCGTGTGGGTCCGGAAAGCGCCGGATCCGAACCCGGGCCGGCCTGTTACGGCCGCGGCGGCACGAAACCCGCAGTCACCGACGCCGATCTGGTGCTGGGCCGGCTTGATCCCGACCAGTTTGCCGGTGGAGCGATTCCGCTTTCGACGCAAGCATCGCGCGCGGCGCTCGGCACCCATGTCGGTGCGGTTCTCGATCTTGACGAACAGGCGTCGGCGTTCGGCGTCTCGGAGGTGGTCGACGAAAACATGGCCAATGCCGCGCGGGTCCATGCCGTGGAAAACGGGGAGGATCTGGCCGGCTATTCCATGATTGCCTTTGGCGGCGCGGCGCCGCTCCATGCCGGACGGCTTTGCGACAAACTCGGAATCGACCGGTTCCTGGTGCCGCCGGGGGCCGGTGTCGGCTCGGCAATCGGCTTTTTGCGCGCGCCCTTCAGTTTCGAGGCGACCCGCAGCGTCTACACGAGGCTGACCCGGTTCGATGGCGCGCTGATCAAAAACGTGTTGGCGGAATTGGCGGCGGAAGCCACTACATTTGTGCGCTCCTGCGACGCCGAAGCCTCGATTTCAACGAGCACGAAAGCCTATATGCGCTATGTCGGCCAGGGGTGGGAGATTCCGGTCGACCTGACGGAAGAACAGGCTGCCGATCCGCGCGCGGATGTTCTGCAGGACTTGTTCGAGGCCGACTATACGACCTTGTTCGGCAGGATCGTTCATGGTCTGGATATCGAAGTCGCGGGTTGGGCGGTCAATGCGACGACACCAGTCAGGGCGGCAGAGCCCGTTGAGGGCTGGGTCGCCGGCGAACGTGTCGACCCCGGACAAACCAGACCGCTGTTCGATCCGTCACGGGCGGAAGTGCAGACTGCAAAGGTCATGGAGCGAAATGCCATGCAGCCCGGCCAGTCCCTGTCTGGCCCGGCTATCGTGACGGAACGCGAGACGACAATCATCGTGCCGGACGGTTTTGTGGCGCGCATGCGTTCGGATCTCTGCGTGGAAATGATCAAGCAGCAATCGGAGGCCCGGACATGACCCAGGGATCGGCACAATCTGTATCGCATCAGGTCATGTGGAACCGCCTGATCTCGGTTGTCGAAGAACAGGCGCAAGCCCTTATCCGCACGGCGTTTTCAACTTCGGTGCGCGAAGCGGGAGATCTGTCCGCCGGTGTCTATGACGTCAAGGGCCGGATGCTGGCGCAGGCGGTCACCGGGACGCCGGGCCATGTCAACGCAATGGCGGAATCCGTCGGCCATTTCATTCGCGAGATCGGCTACGATTTCATGTACGAGGGCGATGTCTATATCACCAACGATCCCTGGAAGGGCACCGGCCATCTGCACGACATTACGGTCGTGTCGCCTTCGTTCCACAAGGGCGCTCTGGTCGGCTTTTTCGCCTGCACCGCGCATATCGTCGACATTGGCGGCCGCGGTTTCGGGGCCGACGCCAATTCGGTCTATGAAGAAGGGCTTCGCATTCCGATCATGAAGTTCGCCGAACGCCGCGACGTCGATATGAGCTTCGTCAAGATCGTGCGCAACAATGTGCGCGAGGACGATCAGGTGGTCGGCGACATTTATGCGCTTGCCACCTGCAACGAGATCGGTCATCGCCGGCTTGTCGACATGTTGAGCGAATTCGGTCTTGATGATCTGGAGTCGATTGCCGCGTTCATTCTCGATAACAGCCGACGCGCCACCCTTGAACGCATCGCCGCACTTCCGCGCGGTGAAAGCTACAATGACATGACGATCGACGGGTTCGACACGCCGATCCGGCTTCAGGTGAAACTGAATGTCGAACAGGACCGTGTTCTGGCGGACTTTTCCGGCACGTCGCCTGTCGACAAAAAGGGCATCAATGTTCCGCTCGTCTATACCAAGGCCTATGCCTGTTATGCGTTGAAGATCACTATTGCTCCGGACATTCCGAACAATGCGGCATCGCTGGCCCCCTTTGAGATCTCCGCGCCGGAAGGCACGATTGTCAATGCTGTTCACCCGGCGCCGGTGGCGCTGCGGCACATTATCGGCCATATGATTCCCGATGTCGTACTTGGCGCGCTGCATGATCTTTTGCCCGACACGGTCCCGACCGAAGGCGCGGGCGCATTGTGCAACTTCCAGGTCAGTTTGCGCCCCCGCACGGACGGCAATGCACCAGGTGATGGTCGCCGCGCCGAAGTCCTCATGTTCAACTCCGGCGGTTCGGGCGCTCGGCCGGCACTGGATGGAATGAACGCAACAGCTTTTCCAAGTGGCGTGATGACCATGCCGATCGAGGCGACCGAGCATACCGGTCCGGTGATCATTTGGCGCAAGGAACTGCGCCCGGATTCCGGCGGGGCCGGCAAATTTCGCGGGGGTCTCGGCCAATATATGGAAGTCGGTGCGGCACAAGGCCATGAATGCGATTTCAGTGCCATGCTCGACCGGGTCGATCACCCGGCGCGCGGGCGCGATGGCGGGCTCGCCGGCGGTGCGACCGAAATCGCGCTCGACGACGGCACGAAAATGCGCGGAAAGGGCAGGCAGACCGTTCCGCCCGATCGCCGGGTGTTGCTGGCCTTTCCAGGCGGCGGCGGCCTTGGAAGCCCCCTGGAGAGGGATCGCCGGTCCGTCTTGCGCGATGTCGAACTCGGATACATCACCCGCGAGGCTGCCATGCGGGATTACGGCTTGACCGATGACGATCTGAAGGCAGATTAAAAGACCGGGATAATCGACTGGAAAAGAATCGTTTTCCCGACGCCAAGTCCCTTCCTGAGGTGAAACTATGAAACTTGCTCCAATCGTATCCGAACCGAAATCACCCTCCTATGACGTCGTCATTGTCGGAGGCGCAATGATCGGTTCCTCCGTTGCCTGGTTTTTGTCCGCCAATCCGGATTTTGATGGGCGGATCCTGGTGGTGGAACGGGACCCGAGTTACGAATTCACCTCCACGTCGCACACGAACTCCTGCACGCGGCTGCAATTTTCCAACGAAATCAACGTCCGGATTTCCCAATTCAACGCAGAGTTCCTGCGCAACTTCCGCGAACATCTCGGTGGCGATCCCGACATACCCGACATTCACCTGCACGAATTCGGCTACATGTACTTGGCCGACAGTGAAAAGTTTGCCGATATATTACGGGAAAGCCATGCGGTCCAGGTCGCTTGCGGCGCGCAGACAAGGCTGATGACGCCCGATGAAATTGCTGCTGAATATCCATTCTACAATCTCGACGGCATCGTTCTGGGCAGTCACAATCCGAAGGACGAAGGCTATTTTGACGGCAACACCATGTTCACGTGGTACCGGAAAAAGGCGCGCGAAAACGGTGTCGAATATGTCACCAACGAAGTGGTTGCGATCGGTCGCACGGGGAACCGTGTCGACAGCGTGACGCTGAAATCGGGTGAAGTCATTCAGGCCGGGATCATTATCAATGCCTCTGGTCCGCGCGCCGCGCTAACGGCGCAGATGGCCGGCCTCGACGTTCCGGTCGAACCGCGCAAACGCTATACCTACATCTTCAAACCGGAAAAACCCCTGGGCCAGGACCTGCCGCTGACAATCGATCCGACCGGCGTGACCATGCGAACCGACGGTGTCAATTTCATGTGCGGGTGTCCGCCGGATGATGACCCCGCCGTCGACCATGATGACTTCACCATCGATCATTCGGTCTGGGAGGAGAAGATCTGGCCGGCACTGGCGACGCGGGTCCCGGCGTTCGAGGCGGTGAAGGTCCTCAATGGCTGGGTCGGACATTATTCCTTCAATGTGCTTGACCAGAACGCCATTATCGGGCCGCACACCGAAGTCGGCAATTTCATCTTTGTAAACGGGTTTTCCGGCCACGGCTTCCAGCAGTCCGCAGCCATGGGCCGGGGCGCTTCGGAACTTGTCGCATACGGCGAGTTCCGCGGACTGGATCTTTCGCCATTGGGTTACGAACGCATCGCCACGGGAACGCCGTTTCTCGAAAAGGCGGTAATCTGATTATCTGGACAGAGGAAACGACATGACAGTGATTGCTTTGACCGGGGCCAACGGGCGTCTCGGTTCGTATTTGCGCGAGCCCCTGGCAAACCATGCCAGCAAGCTGATTTCCTGCGATCTTGTCGACGATATCGGCAAGACCTATGAGGGCGAAGTCTATCAGCGCTGCGACGTGGCCGAAATGGATCAGGTCATGGCGATGCTCGAGGGCGTCGACATGGTCGTGCATTTTGCGGCGATCGTTGACGAAGCGCCGTTCGAGGAACTGCTCGGGCCGAACTTTGTCGGATCCTACAATATCTGGGAAGCGGCCCATCGGCTGGGGATCAAACGCGTGGTCTATGCAAGCTCGATCCATGCGGTCGGCATGTACCCGCGCAATGAATTCATCGGCACGGAAGTTCCCCACCGCCCCGACACCTTTTACGGCCTTGCCAAATGTTTCACCGAAGATCTCGGTCGCATGTACTGGGAAAAGCGCGGCTTGGAATCCGTGCATTTGCGTATTCTTTCCTGCGCGCAAGTCACCGGAGAGAGGGCGCTCGGCACCTGGCTGTCCTATGACGACATGATCCAACTGGTGATGAAAAGCCTGCAGTCACCGGTCGTCGGTTTCACGATCGCCTACGGCGTCTCCAACAATGACCGCGCCGGCGTTGATAATTCCAATGCGAGCTTCCTCGGATATCGGCCAAAGGACAATGCCGAACAATTCGCCGAAGAGATCCTGGCCAAGGCTGCGCCGGCGGATCCTTCCGATCCGGCGCAATATTGCCATGGCGGACCGTTTGCCAAGGTAGATCTGGGCGAAAGCGGCCTGGCACACATGACGATCGTCAATGACAGGAAAGAGACCTGACCGCATCATGAGCAACAATCAGGCGACTTCGACCGGGACGTCGGCTTTCAGGCGCGCGGACCGGGTTTCTGCGATCGAGATCTCAGAGATCGTGCAGGTCTCTGAAGCCGCGCGCCGCAAACAGGCTGCCGGTGAGAAGGTGATCAGCCTTGGGACCGGGGAACCCGATTTCGACACGCCGGATTATGTCAAGCAGGCTGCTGTGGAGGCGATCTGGGCGGGCGATACCAAGTATCCTGCGACCAAGGGCAATCCCGGCCTCATCGAGGCGATCCAGGGCAAATTCAGTAGAGAAAACGATCTCACGTTCCAAACCAACGAGATCATTGTCTCCGCCGGCGCCAAGCAGATTTTGTTCAACGCCTTCATGGCGACTTTGAGCCCCGGCGATGAAGTGGTCGTGCCGACCCCGTTCTGGACCACCTATCTCGATATGGTGACAGTGTGTGGCGGCGTCGCCAGGGCGGCGCATTCCCTGGAAGAAAACGGGTTCAAGCTGACGCCTGACCAACTTGAGGCGGCCATCACGCCGCGGACGCGCTGGCTGCTTCTGAATACGCCGAGCAACCCGAGCGGCGCGGTCTATTCGATCGCCGAAATGCAGGCGATTGGAGCGGTGCTGGACCGGCACCCGCATGTCTGGCTGATGGTCGACGAGATCTATGAACACATTGTGTTTTCTGCCGAAGGGTTTCAGTCGGCGCTGAAAACACTGCCGCATCTGGCCGGGCGGATGCTCGTCGTCAACGGCGTTTCCAAAGCCTATGCGATGACCGGGTGGCGCCTTGGCTACGGCGCCGGGCCGGCGGACCTGATCAAGGCGATGGCGGTGGTCCAGGGACAGTCGACCTCCGGTGCCTGTTCCATCTCTCAAGCCGCGGCGCGGGCGGCGCTCAACGGCAATCAGGATTTTCTTGCCGAGCGCTGCGCGTCGTTTCGCGAACGCAGGGATATGATGGTATCGGCGCTCAATCAGTCGAGCGGGTTGTCCTGCGGAATGCCTGATGGAGCGTTTTACCTGTTCCCGTCCTGCAAGGGCGTTATCGGTCAGAAGACGCCTTCGGGGCGGTTGATCGAGAGCGACGCGGATTTCTGTTCCTACGTGCTGGAAGACCACGGAATTGCGCTGGTGCCGGGGCGGGCATTCGGCCTTCCGGGTTATTTCCGGCTGTCCTATGCCTATTCGCGGGAGCTTCTGGAACAGGCGGCGACGGCGATCCGGACGGCCTGCGGGGCGCTCGGCTAGACGGTCATCATCCGCTCGTAACCAGCCGGATGTTTTGCCTCCGCTCAACAGAGCGAAGGCAACGAACTGTCTGGGATATTCTTGAACACAAAGGACCCGTGACGATGAAAACAATAGCCGTTCTCGGCCTCGGCAAGGTTGGAGCACTGGCAGCGCGCCTGCTGCACGATTCGGGTTTTACCGTGATCGGTTACGACCTGCATCGGCCGCGCGGGGAGATGCCGTTTACGATTCAGGACGCCGACATGCGGGATGTCAGCGGCCTGACCAGGATTTTTGCCGGCGTCGACGCCGTCCTGTCCTGTCTGCCGTTTCACCTGAATGTCGGCGTCGCCAGCGCGGCGCACGCGGCGGGAATTCACTATTTCGATCTGACCGAGGACGTGCCGACAACCAGGGCAATCATTGAAATGAGCGAATCCTCCAAGGGGTTGATGGCGCCGCAATGTGGCCTGGCTCCCGGGTTTGTCGGTATCGTCGGTGCATCCCAGATTGCCGAATTCGATGCCTGCCGGTCGGTTCGCATGCGCGTCGGTGCGCTCCCGCAACATCCGACCGGCCTGATGGGGTACGCTTTCAACTGGTCGCCGGAAGGCGTCGTCAACGAATATCTCAACGATTGCGAGGTGATTGAGAACGGCGAACGCAAGTGGGTATCGCCAATGGAATGGCACGAACTGCTCTATATCGACGGCGTCAAGCTGGAGGCGTTCACCACTTCGGGCGGGCTTGGCACGATGTGCGAAACCTATCATGGCACGGTTGAGAACATCGATTACAAGACCATGCGTTATCCCGGGCACATGCAGTTGATGAACTTCTTCTTTCATGAATTGCTGATGCGTGACCGACGCGATATCGCCGGAGAGATCCTGGTCAATGCGAAGCCGCCGGTCGATGACGATATTGTCTTTATCCACGTTGCCTCGGAAGGCACGATCGACGGTCGGCTGCGTCGAGTCGAGTTCGCGCGTGGCTACCGGCCCAAAGAAATTGCCGGCAAATCCCAGACCGCAATCGCCTGGACTACTTCGGCCTCGGTTGTGGCGGTAATCGAAATGGTGCGTGACGGAGCTTTGCCCGGCAGCGGGTTTCTCAAGCAGGAGAATATTCCGTTGGAAGCTTTCCTGAAGACCCGGACGGGGGCATTTTACGCTTAGACGTTGGCTGACATGTTTCGGAAATGCGGACTGTCTTTGATCGCAGATTTCGTTTTGCACGACCTGATACACCTATCGACGGGAGGACTTCGATGACCCTTCATATCAAGGCTGGCCCGGACACCTGTGCGTGGGGGTATTTCGATGCCACGCGTTCGCCGGTTGCCACTGTGGAAAGCGGCACCACACTGATCATGGACAGCGTTTCGGGCGGCCCCGACGTTCTTCCGGGTGACGGATTTCATGTGCCACCGGAATTGCTTGCCATCCACCAAGGTGGCCCGCCGACGACGCCCGGCCATATCCTCACCGGTCCGGTGGCGGTTGCGGGCGCCATGCCCGGCGATGTGCTGGAAGTGCGGGTTCTGAACGTGGAATTGCGCCAGGATTGGGGTTACAACACGATCCGGCCGCTGTCAGGGACATTGCCCTACGATTTCAAGACGCGCCGGACCGTCACAATTCCCCTCGACAAGGCCGCCAATGTCGCACGGCTCTCATGGGGGCTCGAGCTACCGCTGAAGCCGTTCTTTGGTGTCATGGGGGTCGCGCCGCCGCCGGGATGGGGGAGGATTTCATCGATCGAACCCCGAGCCCACGGCGGCAATATCGACAATAAGGAACTGGTGGCCGGCAGCACGCTCTACCTGCCGGTCTTCAACGAGGGCGGGTTGTTTTCCTGCGGCGACGGTCACGGTGCGCAAGGCGACGGCGAAGTCTGTGTCACGGCAATCGAAACCGCATTGCAGGGAACGTTCCAACTCATCCTGCGCAAGGACCTGTCCCTGACCTATCCGCAGGCGGAAACGCCGGACCATTTCATCACGATGGGCATGGACCCGGATCTCGACCGTTGCGCGGAAATGGCCTTGCGCGACATGATCAGGCTGATCGAGGCCAAGGCCGGCCTGTCGGCGGAAGACGCCTATATGTTGTGCAGCCTGGCAGGTGACTTGCGCATCACGCAATCGGTGAACGGCTGCAAGGGCGTGCACATGATGATGGCGAAGGAATTGCTTTGAGCCACGGCCTCTAAACCAACTTCCGTTTCATCGGTCAATGGGCCAGAAGGTCTGCGACAGCGTCCCGCAACACCGCTTCGTCCTCAGGGTTCAGGGCCGGATTGCCGGCCCGGTGACCCCAGATCGACTCAATGGGTCTGAAGCTGGCGTTCGGCATCTGTGCGGTTTCGATCTCGCTGTCCTGCCAGGTGAAATAGAGATCGGTTCGCGATGGCATGATGGTTGATCGCGCCGTAATCGCGCCAAGCGCCTTTTTCAGGTCGCCGTTGTAGAGCGCATTGTCGGAAATGTCCGAGGCGATCCAGGTTTCGAGACTGGCGAGCAGGTCGTGGGCGTCGCGACGCAGAAAGTTGGCTTCCCAGGACCGTACGAGAAAATCCTCAAGCGAGCTGAACCCTGCGGTTTCGAGCAAATTCTCGCGATAGAATGCCTGCGACATGGCCCAGCCGGCGTAAACCCGCCCCATGGCCCGCAGGCCGCGCACGGGGTGGGCTGCGAAATGGTCGCCGCGCCAGTTCGGATCGCACGTCAGGGTCGCGCGCACGCCTTCCAGGAAAACCTTGTTGTGGACCGACGTTCTGGCAGAACCGCATACGGCGCAGATGCGCTCAACCTGGTCGGGAAAGATTGCGCCCCAGTGCAGGGCTTGCTGTGCGCCCATGGACCAACCGTAGATGAGGGCCAGTTTTTCGATCCCGAACACATCGGCTAGCATCGAGCGCTGGGCATGCACATTGTCCCAATGGCTGAATGTCGGAAACCGGTCGGGACCGAATGGCGGCGCAATCGTTGACGGCGACGTCGAGAGCCCGTTTGTGAACATGTTCGGGATGATGATGAACCAATGGTCCGGATCGAGAACCCGTCCCGGGGCGATCAGCCAGTCGATGTCGCTGTGTTGCGCGCCGTAGGAAGTGGGGTACAGAATGACGTTGGATTTGTCATCGGCCAGGCGGCCATAGGTCTGGTAGGCAAGGTCCGCACGCGGCAGGGTAATGCCGCCCTGCAGGGTGAAGTTTTGCATCTCGTATGTCTGGTATTCACTGGACGTCATTTCTGTTCCCCTGTCAGCATCGGCCCGGGCATTAACGCCTTGAAGATGGGAACCGATCAAGAGGCATTTGAAACAATCTGATTTTCCCAGGGGCGCAGGCACGCGACCAGATGACTTTTGTCTTCGAGCGCGTCCGGTACCGGGCGTTTTTCAGAACAGATCGGTTCCGATCTCGGGCAGCGATTGCGAAAGGCGCAACCGGAGGGAATTGCGCTTGGGCTCGGCGGATCGCCGGCGAGGATATCCTGGTCCTGCAGTTGGCCGGGAACAAGTCGTGGCGCCGCCTTGAGCAGGGCCTGTGTGTAGGGATGTCCGGGCTTCTTGAAGATTATCGCCGAGGCGCCATGCTCGGCCACCCGCCCCAGATACATGACCAGAACACGATCGCACATGCGTTCCACCACCGAGAGGTCGTGACTTATGAATATATAGGTCAGCTTGAATTCCTGGTGCAGATCACGGATCAGCTTCAAAACCGTCGCCTGGACCGAAAGGTCGAGACCGGAGGTCGGTTCGTCGAGAATAACAAGACGCGGTTTCAGAACCAGAATCCGGGCAAGGCCGACACGTCGCTGCTGACCTCCGGACAATTCGTGCGGATAGCGATTGAGGAATGTACTGTTCAGCCCGACCGCTTCGAGCATCGCATCTATGCGCTTCGCGCGCTCGACTGCGGAGGCCTCTCCGTTGATGATCAGGGTTTCGTGCAATGTATCGCCGATCCGCCACCAGGGGTCGAGCGCGGCGCCCGGATCCTGATGGACATATTGAATGTCGCTGCGGGCCTTGCGGGCGTCGACGGGCGTCAGTCCGGAGACATCATTGCCGTCAAGGCGGATCTGGCCAGAGGTCTCACGCAAGGTTCCCAGCAGGGTCTTGGCAAGGGTTGACTTGCCGCAGCCGGATTCCCCGACAAGTCCCAGGATTCCGCCTTCCGACAGTTTGAAACTGACATCATCGACGGCGCGTACAACCGGTTGTGGCGGCGCCAAAAACCGACGCTTGCCGCCGAATTGGGTTGTAAGGTTATCGACCTGAAGCAGCGGTGCAGTCATGAGGACACCATTGCTTCATGCAGGATGCATGCGACCGCATGACCACTCGACGGATCGGTCACGATGTCCGGCCGACGAACCATGCAGCCGGCCAGCATACTTGGACAGCGCGGATTGAAGCGACAGCCGGGCGGCGGGTCGATCGGCGAGGGGACCTGCCCGGGAATTCCTTCAAATCCGGTGGACCTGTCCGGATGACACCCCATCAGCATCCTTGTGTAGGGATGCCGAGGCGCATTGATAATTGCTTCCGTGTCGCCGGTCTCAACGGTTTGTCCCGCATACATGACCGAAACGGAATCGCAGATCTGTGCGATGACTCCGAAATCGTGGGTGACAAAAACCATTGAGACTTCGAAGTCCTCCACGAGATCCTTCAACAGCCGGAGGATCTGCAACTGGGTTGTCACGTCGAGCGCGGTGGTCGGCTCATCCGCCAGGATCAGGTCGGGGCGGCACAGCAAGGATCCGGCAATAAGCAAACGCTGTCGTTGACCGCCGGAGAATTCATGCGGATAGCGTTCAAGAGCGGCTTCAGGATCCGGAAGCTTGACTGCGCGCAGCATATCGATCAGGTGGGCCTTATGGCGCTTGCGCAGGGCACGGGAATAACGTTGTCCGGGTTCCTGATCCCTGGTGCCGTGGGCGCGCAGGATTTCAAGCAACTGGGTCCCGACCCGGAAGACCGGATTGAGGGCAAGATAGGGGTCCTGGGGGATGAACCCGATCGCGCGGCCACGGATGCGGGTTCGAAGGTCCGAACTCGGCATGGCCAGCAGGTTTTCTCCCTTGAACAGGATCTGGCCACTGTCGATGACCGTCTGGCGTGGCAGAATGCCCAGAATGGCGCGGACGAGGGTGGACTTCCCGCATCCGGACTCCCCGGCAACGCCGATGATCCTGCCGGCCGGTACGTCCAGTGCAACGTGGTCAAGGATTGCCGCACGCCCTTCGTCGGTTGGAACCGAGATCTGCAGGTTTTGTACCGACAGGAGTGTTTCTGCGTCGGGAGCGGGATTTTCGTTGATTTGCGGAACCATTATCGTGACCGCCGCAACTTCGGATCCACAAGATCGCGCAGACCGTCACCAAACAGGTTGAATCCCAGAACGGTAAGCAGGATCGCCAGACCGGGAAATGTCGCAAACCACCAGCTTTCCGGCAGATATTGGCGGCTCTCGGCAATTGCCAGGCCCCAGTCGGGATCGGGCGGCGTGGCGCCCACACCCAGGAAGCCGAGCATGGCTGCCGTGAGGATCGTGAATCCCATGCCGACGGTGCCGCGTACAATGATCGGCGAGGCGACATTGGGCAACACGTGCTGGATCATGATGCGCCAGCGGCCGGCGCCAAGTCCCTCAAGCGCCTCGATGAACAGAAGGGAACGGACGCGCCGGGTCTCGGCATAGACGGTTCGGGTAAAAAACGGCCAGTAGGTGAGTGCCAATGCCAGCATTGCGCTTTCAATGCCGCGCGACAGCAACTGCGCCAGCGCCAGCGCGAGAATGAGTTGCGGAACCGCCAGAAATACATCGGTGACGCGCATGATCAGTTCGGAAACCGGGCCGCGTACATACCCGGCATAAAGGCCAAGCGGAACGCCGATACCGATCGCGATCGCAACCACTGTCAGCGCGACAATGAGGGCCGACCGTGTACCGAGAATGACCCTGGAGAAGATGTCGCGGCCAAGATTATCGGTTCCGAACGGATAGTCCCAACTCGGCGGTTTCAGGCGCAGCAAAATGTTGGATTCGTAAACCTCATCCGGGCGCGGGACGATGAGCCAGCCAAACGCCGCGACGAACACGATGAAAGCGATGATCACAAGACCAATCACGGCCGGAATGTCTCGCAGGAATTTTTTGACGATCAGCATGGTGGGATCACAATTGCTCGGCGACGCGTGGATCGATCATGCCGTGGACCAGATCGATGATGATGTTGACGAAGGCGTAGATGAACCCGATCACCAGGGTCACCGCCAATATCGCGTTGTAGTCAGAGGTGAAAATCGCCTGGACCAGATAAGATCCGAGGCCCGGCCAATCGAAGATTGCCTCGATCGCGACGGCGCCGGAAATGAGGGCGCCGAACAGCAACCCGATCTGGGTGACCGGCGTCACCACCGAGTTGCGCAACACGTAGGGAACGATGATGCGCCAGCGCGAATAGCCGACTGCTTCCTCATAGGCGACGAAGTCCCTGTGCAGGGTTTCGATCATCGCCGACCGTGTGAACCGGACGATGGTTGCCAAACCGCCGAGCGACAAAGTGAATGCCGGCATGACGATATGGCGCAGCGCATTCATGAACGTATCGAACTGGCCGGCGATCAGACTGTCGACAAGATAAAGACCGGTAACGAAGGGCGGCGCGGAATAGCGCACCGACAGCCGCCCGTGCAGGGGCAGCCAGTCGAGTTCCATGGAAAAAAGCAATTGCATCATGATCGCGGCCCAGAACGAGGCAACGGCAAGCCCCGCCACGGAAAGGATGCGGATGAGATGATCGAAGAAGGAATTGCGCCAGGCCGCGGCGGCGACACCGATCGAGACGCCGATGACGGCGGCAAACATGAGCGCGACAAGCGTCAGTTCAATCGTCGCCGGCAGGCGAATCGCAATGTCGGCGCTGACCGGCCGGTTGGAATAGACCGAGACACCAAAATCTCCCCGCGAGATCTGTTTGGTGTAGCTCCAGAATTGCTCGTAGAGCGGGCGATCGAAGCCGTAGGACCTGCGTATTTCCTCGATCTGCTCCGCTGTGGCGTTCTCGCCGGCAAGGGCTGCCGCCGGATCGGTGGGCACCAGACGGACCATCACGAACGTCAGGATCATCAGGCCGACAAGAGCCGGTATGACAAGCAACAGCCGGCGGGCCAGGAAACGGATCATGGGATCTGTCTTTCGGTTCAGGGCGAGCCGACATTCAGGTTGTGGCGCCGGTTTGGTCGTTGCGGGGGTGTGCGCCGGGACAATTGCCCCGGCGACACAAGTCGGGTGTGCACAGGCGGATCCCTATTCTTTCAGCGAGATCCAGCGGATTTCACCGCCGCCGCCGACCGGGGAATATTTGTATCCATCGACCCTGTTGTTCAGACCGCGCAATTGAATCGTGTTGTAGATCCAGATGTCTGCGGCTTCCGAAACGATAATGCGCGAAGCTTCTTCGTATGCGGCCTGACGTTTCGCCTTGTTCGTTTCCGAACGGGCTTCGCGCAGCAGCGCATCGACCTTGTCGTTCTGGTACCAGGCGGATGCTTTCCAGGTTCCGTGGAACTGGCTGTCATACATCTGGCCGATCCAGTTTTCCGGATCGACGAAATATGTCGAGACCCAATGCACCCACATGTCCGGTGTGGTTTCGATCTTGCCTGCCGACGAGGTCAGATTGCCCCATTGGTTGCCAACCAGTTTCAGGTTCAGGCCGAGCTTGCGCATGTCGGACTGCAGGAGTTGCGCAGCCTGGGTCGTCTGGTCCAGTTGTGCCTGGATGTGGATTTCCATTTCCCGATCGATCGGGGCGCCTTCGCTCTTTGCCGTGTCGCAAAAATCCTTGGCCTTGTCGAGGTCGTAGTCATAGCCGACAAGATCCTGCGGTGCGCCCCAGAGATTCTTGGGGATCGGACCCGCGTTGCGTTCGGCATAATCCTTTAGGATGCCGCTGATAAAGCCGGTATAGTTGAAGGCGTGGCTGACACATTTGCGGAAGTTGAGGTTGTCGAAGGGCGGTTTCTTGTTGTTCATCCGGATGATCATGATGCGCATGGATTCGTCCCGCGCGACCCTTACGCCTTCTGCCTTTTCCACCCTCTCGACCTGGTCGGTCGGAAGATAGGAATCGGTGGAATCGATGTCGCCCTTGATGAGGGCGAGCACGCGCGTCGAGTTTTCCTTGATGGAACGCGAGCGGATCATCTCAACAGGCTTTGCATTGTCGCTCCAGCCGAAGAAATGGTCCGGATTGCGGCTGAAGTCGGCGGTTTCCTGGGGTTGATAGGTTGCCGGATCGAAAGTGTAGGCGCCGGAACCCGCGGCGTTTGAAGACAGCCATTCCGATCCCCAGTCGCCATCCTTTTCGTGGGATTTCAAAAGCTTGGAATTGACGATGGCAACCAGAGGCAGGGCCGCCTGGAACGGTGCATAGGGCTTGTCGAGAACGAACTTCACGGTGTGATCGTCTTCGGCGGTGATGTTCGCCGGTTTCAGCACCGGTTTAAACGCGCCGGAGGGGCCCTTGCCGAGGGTCAGGAGGCGGGTGAAGCTGTAGGCGACGTCGGCTGCCGTCAGCGGAGTGCCGTCATGGAATTTGACCCCGTTGCGGATTTTGAATGTCCAGGTCAGGCCGTCGTCGCTGACCTCATGGCTTTCCGCCAGCCAGGGCTTCAGTTCCGGTGGATTGCCGACATATCGGAACAGGCCGTCGTAAACGTTGAGAAGGACAAACTGCATGGGGACGTCATAGACAACGTGCGGATCAAGCCCGCGCGGGAGTTGATCGCCCCAGATCAGATCCTGGTTCGCGGCCCGTGCATCTGTGGGCGGCAAGCCGGCCGTCAGTGCGATACAGGCCATTCCAAGTGCAAGCAGTGATTTACGCATACCCATCTCCCTTGGTTGTTTTATCGTCACGAATTACCTTGTCAGGACCAGCTTCTCTGGCGGTCTTGGCCAGCCGGCGGCGCTGTGCACGACACCATGCGACAGCATCATTTCTGCGGTTTTCAGGGCGGCGATGACCGGGCTGACAACCGGAACGCCGATATGATCTTCGAGATCGCCGGTGACATTGAGGAAAGCCATGCTCATGCAACCGAGCACGAGCACGTCGGCTCCGTCCTTTTCGACACAGGCACGGCCGACTTCCGCAGTGCGTTCGATTGTCGTCTCGTTGCCTCTCGCAAGATCGACCACGGATTCGCCCATTCCTCGGGTCGATGCATACCGCTCCTGGAGCCCGAGCTGCCTGACATAGGAGGCGGAACGTGTGCTGCCCGCTTCGCCGGGGGAGATGATTGAAAAACGGTCGCCGAGCTGGACCGCCAGATGCATGGCGCTCATGCCGGGTCCGACGACGGGAACGCGCGCCCGCTCGCGGGCGGCATCGAGGCCGGGATCGGAGAAACATCCGACAATGACCGCATCGCATCCACCTTCGAGGGCTTCGTCGATGCTCTCCAGAATGAAGGGCGTGACCAGCGCTGCATCGTAGGAACTTTCGATGGATGCGGTGCCGCGGCGGGTGGAGGCGATAGAAACGACATTGCCGGGCGCCGCATGGGCCTGCAAGACGGAGCGGCGCCGATCGATTTCCTCCGCGCCGAGGGATTTTTCCATTGGAGCGACGAGCTGGTAATGAATGGTTCGCTGTTCTCCCATGCCCGTTTCCCTTTGTCCGTGTTGCCGGCCTCTAGCCAGAGTTCGCTATTTCAACTGGACCATCGTGTCGTCGATGATGCCGATCGCGTCTGACAGGGTATCTGCAACGCGGTTGCGATCGCGGATCACCTTGGTTTCAAGCATCCAGCGTTCCTCGCCGTCTTCCAGACCTGCCAGTGCCGGAACGTCATAGAGGCACGGGATCATCGTGGTTTGCGGGGTGTATCCATAGGGGTCGTGGCCGTAGGTTCCCTTGGCGGTCGACTGCAGGGGAACCAGCATCCGGCTTAACCGTTTCATGGTCCGGTTGAGCGCTCGTGCAGCATCCTCGTCACCGGCGTCGTCGGAGAATTTCTGCCTCCACGCCTCGGCCATATCGTCCAGTTTCTGCGCCGCCGCGGCAAAATCCTCGGCCCGTTGCAGCGCGCCGTCGAGCCCGACGGATTTGCCGGCCGGCTGCAATTGCCGGATCCTTTCGATGATCTGATCGGCGACCGGTCCATAGGCGAACGGCAGCACCGGTGCTGTGCACAATTCCCAGAGATATGCGGCATAAATCCGGATATGAACCTGCATCCAGTTCCAGTCGAGCTTGTCCGTCCGGTTTTCGACCGAATGATGCCACCAGCCCAGCGTCGCAAGTGCGCTGTCCTTCAGTTCCTGTTCGGTGAACGAGCCTTCGGCGTGCATCATTGGAATACCGACACCGAAAAACGAGCTGTCGCCATTCTTTGCCACGCGTTTCCAGAAATTTTCCCGGCCGTCGAGGAGTTCTTCCTCGACATGCTGGTGGAATTGCTTCAACTCAGCATTCGATGACGTGCCCCAACGCGTCGTGGTGCCGATGCATGCCGGTTGGTCGATCTGCAGATAGGCAACCGCGTGATCGCGCAATTTGTCCCAGTTCCGGTCGGCAAACCAGGCGGAACCGGCCATGGTTCCGGTTTCATGGGCAGTCCAGAACCCAAACAGCAGGCCGCGCCGCAAATCGCCCTTGTAGGAATTGAAAACCCGGGCGAGCTCGATCATGCAGGCATTGCCGGCGGCATTGTCCGTTGCCGCTTCACCGGGCCAGGAATCCTGATGCCCGCCGACCATGACAAAATCGTCGGGCTCGGGGCTGCTTTCCAGCGGGATCTCCCCGACAGTGATCTGGATCGGACGCCAGCCATTTACCACGTGGACGCGGAACCAGACCCGAACGGCTTCCTTCTCTGCCATTGCCTTCAATTCCAGACCTGCTGACCGGGCTATGCCGATGCAAGGGATCGTTGGCATTTCGGTCTTGAAGTTTTCCGGTGTCGGATTGCCCCAGACAGGTTTGACCGATCCGAAAGGCACGGCGTCGTTTTCCGGATGGCCCCAGTTCATCATGACGGCGCCTATGGCACCTTTCATGGCAGCAATCCGCTGTTTTTCGTGGCGTGCCGGGGAATAGGACAACTCGGTCAGGATGATCTTGCCGCGGACATCCTTGCCCTCATAGTCCTCAAACGCACCGGAGCCGACATAGACCAGTTCGCCGGACAGGCCCTCCGGCAGGGTTTCGACACTGTGTCCGAGCGTGTTGGCCTGAATGACGATTTCCCGGGGCGCCTCGACCCGGAATTCCGCATGTTCGGGGAAGCTGACGATGGCCGGCAATTCATGAATTCTGGTGTCGCCGACACCGGCCTCGATCATGGCGTTGCGACTGTATTCAGCCATCCGTCTGCCGTTTTCCGATCCGGCCGCACGGTGCGGGATCTGCCAGGCGATGTGCTCGACATGGCCGCGAATGTTCGCTGCCGAAACCTCATCCAAGACACGTTCTCTCGACATTGCCGCCATCCATTTTTGTCATACAAACATACAGTAATATTGACTTACGAAAATGGACGTGTCAATTCGGTATTGTTATTTTTGTCATGGCGCATTTATGCAGGGGAGGTTCAGCTTGGTGATGTCGGACACGCCGACGGAACGGCAACCGCAAGGAGAGTTGCCAACGATCATGCGGGCGGTTTCCTACACGCGGTATGGCCCGGCCACCGACGTGCTGACGTTGGGGATGCAGCCCGTTCCAATTCCCAAGCACGGTCAGGCTCTCGTTCGCGTCCATGCTTCCGGCGTCAATCCGCACGACACCAAGAAGCGGTCCGGCTGGATCGGGGAAGGGCCACCGACAGATCGCGTAATTCCGCACAGCGACGGCGCAGGCATTGTCGTTGCCGTCGGTCCCGGGGTGCCGCACGAACGGGTTGGCGAAAGGATTTTTGTCAATCTTGGCGGCGTGATCGGCGGCGACGGCCATCCGGACGGGACGGCTGCAGAGTTCGTGGCGGTTCCCTGCGATGCCATGTTCCCGCTTCCGCCGGACTTTTCCTTCTGCGAGGGGGCGGCGATCGGAATTCCGGCCTTTACGGCCTATTATGCCGTGCTCGGCGATGGGCCGGTGACCGGACAAACGGTTCTTGTCCAGGGCGGAGCGGGCGCTGTCGGTCAGGTTGCAATCCAGTTCGCCTTGTGGAACGGGGCCGACGTGATCGCGACGGTCAGTTCTCCGGAAAAGGCGGCCATCGTCGGCGACCTTGGTGTCGAACATATTATCGACTACCGCCGGGAGGACGTCGGCGATCGCATTGCGGAACTGACCAACGGGCAGGGAGTCGAGCGTATCGTCGAGGTGGATTTTGGTGCGAATATCGGCGTCAATGCGCGCTGTCTGAAGGGAAACGGCACCATTGCGTCCTATTCCTCTACGCGGGTGCGTGAGCCAATCCTGCCCTATTATGCGCTGGCGCGCCGCGGCGCGCGGCTCAATCTCTTGCAGGCCGGAAATATGCCGGCGGCCATTCGCACGGATGCCGCGCGCACTATCGTTGCACTGATGCGCCAGGGTCTTTTGCGTCCCCGGGTCGCAGAAACCGTGCCGTTTGACGAGACGGCCAGAGCGCACGAGCTTGTCGAGGCGGGTACGATGATCGGTAACGTTGTCGTCGACCAGGGCGGGAATTGATGTCGGGCATCATGGACGGGATCAGCACTTCTGCCCACTCGCCAACGGGTGGATGCAGGTTTTCCGGGGAATTATCCCGTTTCGCGCAGGATTCGCTCGTTACGACGCGAACCCCTGTGCTAAGGGCTGGCCAGATCGTATATCCCGCGAGCGCCGAGTGTTCATGACTTCCGAGACCGTTGACATCATCAAACCCCCAGTGCTCATTCGCGAGCAGGCTTTTAACTGGTTGCGTAACGCAATTATAACTGGAAAATTCGAACCCGGTACGCGTCTGGTCGAACGGAAATTATGTGAAGCCATGGGCGTCAGTCGCACGTCCGTTCGCGAGGTCCTTCGACGTCTGGAGGCCGAACGGCTCGTCAATGTCGAGCCGCGGCGCGGTCCGACCGTTGCCAATCTGAGCCGAAAACAGGCGGCCGAGATCTATGAAATCAGGGCGAACCTGGAGGCGATCCTGTTTCGCCGCTTTACAGAAATCGCCACGGATGAACAGGTGCGGGCGCTCAGGGCTATCGCCGATGAAATTGCTCCGGCATCGGAGGCCGGCGATATTGCCGAACTGATTGCCATCATGACGCGGTTGCTCGGTTATGTCATGGAGGTCGTCGACCACGAGATCATCAACGACATCCTGAAACAATTGATTGCCCGCGTCAGCGTGCTGAGAGCCATCTCCATGGCTCATCCCGGTCGGATCCAGCAAAGCCCGGCCGAAATTCGGGCTATCATCGAAGCGGTGGAACGCCGGGATCCGGACGCCGCCGCCAGCGCGAGCAGCACTTATATCGGCAATGCCCGCGACGCCGCGCTGCGGCGCTATGACAATGCCGGTTGAACGCCCGGTTCGTTCCGTCACCGACCTGTTGTGAAAACCGGATTGCCCAGCACATCCATCAGCGGCGTCACACCAAGGCCGGGACGGTCCGGCGCCCGCATCGTTCCACCGTTTACTTCAGGGCCGCCCTCGGCCAGTGCGACCGTGTGATAGTCGTGGAAGGCTGAGGACTGAAAGTGAAAGTCCGACGGTGTCGATTGCGCCAGGTGAGCGATACCGGCAGTCGCGATTTCACCGCCCCAGCTGTCCTCGATCGTCATGACAATGCCGAGTTGAACGCATAGATCGCGGACCAGCCGCGCCCGGGTCAGTCCGCCCATACGATTGATCTTGAGGTTGATGAGGTCCATGGCCCTGTCGTGATAACCGCGCAGGATTGCGGTCAGACTATCCATGCATTCATCGAGTATGAGCGGATGACGGCATTTGGCGCGCACCGCCAGGCATTCCTCATAGGACGGGCAGGGCTGTTCGATGTAGAGGCGAATGTCGTGGTCCGATGCCAGATGTTCGACCGCGTTGACGACACGGATCGCATCATGCTGACGCCAGCCGGTATTGGCATCGGAATCCATGACCTCGCCTGGGCGCATGACGGCGGCGACTTTCTTGAACCGGACGATGTCGACATCCGGATCTTCCCCGACTTTGACCTGAAACTGTCTGAAACCCATTTCCTGGTATTCTTGGGTGCGCTCTGCCATCCGGCCCGGGTCGCCGCGGGACACGACCTTGAACAGCGTGATGTCTTCCTGCTGCCTGCCGCCAAGCAGGGCGTATACCGGCTTGCCCGTGGCCTTGCCCAAAATGTCCCAACAGGCGAGATCGATTGCCGACTTGACGAACGGATGGCCTTTCAGGAGATGGTCCATGCGCGTGTTGATCACATCGAGTTCGGTCGGATCGAGGCCGAGCAGGTCCGGCGCAATGGTTGCCAGCCCGGTCCGAGCGCCCTGCGGATAGGACGGCAGATAGGTCGGGCCGAGCGGACAGGTCTCTCCGTATCCGGTAATGCCCTCGTCGGTTTCGATTGCAACGATTGTGCTGTCGAACGCCGAATGGGACTGGGTTGACCAGCTGTAGGAACCCTCCTTCAGCGGCAGATCGACCTGATAGACGGATATTTTCGTAATCTTCACGGGAGCCCTCGTTGCGCAATGGTCCCCCCATTCATAGGACGGACGGCCGGATTAATCGAGGCCGATTTGCAACGAGCGGGTGCGGAGTGGCTGCCTCAGCGCTTTGATTTCTTCAGCTTTTCCGGATCGAGTTCGAACATCTCCGCCAGTACCGCCAGGGCCTTTGCCTCTTCCTTGCTGATGCCACTGCGGAACAGGCCGCCTCCGGAAGCGCGGGCGATTTCCACGGCGCTGCCGTACAGGCTTTTTATGAAGGCCTCATAATCCTCGGGGTGAAGCTTCTGCTTCAGCATCGGCACAATGCTTTTTGCATTGTAGGCGTTGCGCACAGCGCTTGCCGAGGTGCTGATATATTTGTCCATATCTTCGGCATAGGCGTCCATCATCAGATCGCGATGGAGTTCGTTTTCAAGACTGTCCGCATTCTGGAACTGCTTTTGAAACTTGCGGATTTCCTTTTCGTCGACCGACCCGTCGGCGCCGGCAACAATGGCGAAGATCTGAAACGGCAGATGTTTCATCAACTCCCATTGTCTCTCGGAAAACTCGTCGTCCATATCGATTACACTCACAACCCTTGCCCTCGGAAATATTCGGCGCATGTCCCATTGCGAGCTGGCGCCGACACAGACCCAGATAAACGATAATTATCGCATAAAACAGTTATGGGGAAGTTAGTGGGATTGCGAGCGGTGGTTTGGCGCAATCTTGTCAGAGAAACCGGTGTCCTTTCTCCGTTGTGTTTTGGTTCTCGCTAGGTCTTGCCCAGTTCTGCTCCGCGATCCCGCGCGGCGGCAGTCGCGGTTTCAACCAGGTCTTGCAGCGCCTGGTTCTGCATGAATACGGCAAGGGCGGCTGCGGTCGTCCCGCCGGGGCTGGTGACCTGTTCTCGAAGGATTGCCGGCGGTGTGGCGCTGGTCGCGACGAGATGGCCGGAGCCCATGACCGTTTGTATGGCCAGTGTTTCAGCAAGGTCTTCGGGCAATCCCAGCTTGATGCCGGCCGCCGTCAGACATTCGACGAAGTGAAATATATAGGCCGGGCCCGATCCGGATATCGCGGTCACCGCGTCCATCAGGTCTTCGCACTCGATCCATGCGGTTGCGCCCGAGGAACCGAGCAAATCCGTGACCAGCGCTTTCGTGTCGGCATTCACCAGATTGTTGGCAAACGAAACCATCATGCCTTTGCCGATTGCAGCCGGCGTGTTCGGCATCGTGCGGATAATCGGGGTGGCCCCGGGGAGATAGTGTCCGAGACTTGCAAGGGTTACGCCCGCCGCAACGGAAATGAATGTCGTATTGCCTCCGGCAAATCTCGCATATTGAGGCGCGACCTTGTCCATGACCTGCGGTTTGACCGCCAGGAATATCAGGTGAGGCGAGAAATCGTCGGGCAGCGCGGCGGCGTCGGACCACACAGTCGCGCCGGCGGACAGACTGCGCTCGCGCAGGCTGTCGGAGGGCTCGACGACGTGAAAGTCGAGATCTGCGCGCGCGTCCAGCCAACCGCGGAGCATGGCGAAGCCCATGTTTCCGCTTCCCACCAAAAGCACTTTCTTTTTCATAAAAATTCCTCGATTTTCGCTTTGCGCCGACATGGGCGCCGACATGGGGCGGTCAGTGTACCTAAGCATTCACACGAACCGAGGTAAATGCCGATTGGCGAATTGAATGGGGATGGGTTTGGGATTCGGCCGGGGGCACGGGATCCGTATTGAATGTGCACAGATGACGTCGCCGATGAAATGTTACATCGATACTCTTTTTGAGTGAATAATTTGCAATCATACCTTTTGCGTGTATGTTTTTGGAGCTGCAAACGGAGGAAACTTCGGATTTTCATGCTCAGGATTCTTTTGACACGAAACACATGCCTGCCGACCCGATCTGCTCCAGTCGGGGACTGGAACCCCTTTGGTTCTCCCGGGTCAATCAATCGATCAGGACAGGATGGGTTGCTTTGTTACCGGCAGGGAAGCCCGGCGTTCCCAATCGCGGTATGAGTAGCGCGTTGCGTGGTGACCATTCGAACATGCAGGAAAAGCGTCATTTCGTTGCAAGAAACTGGCGCGGTGAATTTCCACTATGGATTGCCTATTGGGGATTTGGATTTTTTGGCACAATTGCCCTTTGGACCGGCTTCTGGTTTTTTTCGGAAATCTACTCGAAATTTGTAGTCTATCACCCGTTGAGCCTGTTTGGCTGGTTCGCCGCGGTCTGGACCCTGACGGCGGTCGTTACCGTATGGCAACTGGTTGGAATCTGGCGTTCCGCAGGTCGCTCGATCACGGATCGCCGGCGGGCCGGTAAACGGGCATTCTGGGCGTGGACGGCGCGGGTAATGGTCGCCATCGGCGCACTTCGTTTCCTGGGCCTTCTGTCAACAGTGGCGGCACCCCAGTTGACCGAGGGCGTTCGGATGGCATTTCTGAACGACCCTGAAATGCCCGACTACACGTTGCGTCTCATGAACGAAGAAACCGAAATCGAGGTCATCGGCGGTATCAAATACGGATTGGACAGGGACTTGCGGCAGATGCTTGAGGCCGCGCCCAGGGTGCGGGTCATACATCTGGATTCCGTCGGCGGACGCCAGGGCGAGGCGGCCAAACTCTATCGAACAATCCGGGACCGGGGCCTGGCCACCTATGTCACAAATGAATGTCTGTCAGCGTGCGGAAACGTTTTTATCGGTGGTCGCGAACGCTGGGTCTCAAGATCCGGAAAGCTCGGCTTTCACCGCGGCACTTTTCCCGGCTTCGACGATGACCTGGCGGATGAGGAAGCCGTCTTCGACGAAATCCAGATTCGCGAATCCGGAATTTCACGGGAGTTTGTCAGACTGGCCGCCAAGGTTGCCAATAAGGATATGTGGTATCCGAAAACCGAGGAATTGCTTCGCTACAAGGTGGTCACCGGTATTGCCGATGACTGGCAATTTGCCCTGTCCGGTATCGGCGGCGACTATACCCGCGAACAGTTCGAGAACCTCTTGCGGGCGCGCTACCCTGTCATCGTTCCGTTTTCTGCACATGAGCCGCAAGAGTACGGTCGGCTCCTGGATGAATACCATCAGGGATATCTGACCGGGAAAAGCGCCGGTGCGCTGGTGCGGGCTTACGAACAGCGGATTTTGACGAAGGCTTACACTTATTCTTGCGCTCGCCGGAGACTCGGTCCTGCGCGATTACCTGACCCACATCACCAAACAATTCCGGTATCTGCTGGAAAACCACGATCCCGTATTATGTGCGGGATTCATATCGGGCAATTTATCCCTGGCCCGGTCGAAGTTGCCGGGAGAATTGATGGCCCGCGAAGTCGAGATTTTGGAACAGGTGTTTTTTACGGCGTCGCCCCGTTCGCTGGTGCCGGACGAAGCTCTCGAGCCCGATTGGGACAAGGTGGCTCAGAAAGCCTACGAGCGGGTTGGCAATGATGATTACAACCTGATCTGGCAGCCGACCGCGCCGGCTGGCCAGGAACAGGCCTATTGCAAGGCGGTCATTGTCTATTATGAGGAAATTCTGAAATTACCGGTTGAGCGGACCGCCGAACTGGTCCGGGCCATGGTGCGGAAATGATCTTCGATCCCACGGTTAGTCGACCGGCCTCGGTACGAAAAGAACACAGCCGAAGTCGGCGCGCGTGAACAGGCTGGCCATATCGCCGTCGGGGTCGTCGACGACGGCCAACTGGTCGGCGAGAAGCGGCACGCCGGCTTTTTGCAGGGCCTGATCCAGTTTTTCGTCCGCTGCCGTGTGGCGGAGGAACTCATTCTGATGCCTGATCCGGTGGCACAGGCCGAACTCGGAAAGCGTATCCTGGCCATGCGGTTTCCAGTGGTCGCAGAATTCGCAATGCTGACGGGTCATGATCGTTACCAAAGCCTCCTGTTCTATTTTAACCCGGTTTCACCTGGATTGTTGACCTAATAAAGTGTCGGACTTTTGGCCGGGACGGTTATACTGCCCTTGCGACCTCCAATATGGAAGGGGCCCAAGATGAGTGGTAACGACGATCGTCCCACAACATGGCTTCAGCGGGTCGTGGACTGGGCACTGGCCCTCTTTGTTCACGGACTTTTTGCGATCCTTGCGATTTTGGGCGCTCTGGTCATCAACGCAATGGTCCAGGCCTGGCGAACCGGCGAGGCCGGTCCGGGGGAAGCCATCGGTCTCGGGTTCTTCGGTCTGGTGATGCTGGTGATCGGTGTCGGGTTCTTCTATGTCGCCTATGTCGGCGCGCCCCGATTTCTCGGCGGGCTCGAACGAAACCGCAGGAAGCATGGCGATCGGCCCTGGCTGGCCAACCGTCAATGGCGCGCAAGGCGTGTCGTGCATTCCACGAAATTCACTGCCTGGTTCATGTGGTTCTGGTGCCTTTGCTGGTGGGGCATTGTCGGTCTCATATGGTCGGTCAACAAGGAACTGATCATCGCCGATCTCCAGGGGCCCTGGCAGCAGGCCATACCGTCCGCCATTCCATTCGTCGCCGGCATCATCGGTCTTCTTGTCGCCATCGGCGTGACCTGGCAGCGCTACAGGTTCGGCGACACGGTTCTGCTCATCGACAGTTTGCCGGGTTTCCTGGGCGAACGGTTTCGCGGCAAGGTTCTCGCCCGCCTGAAAGGGCCTTTGAACGAGCCGGCAACGCTGACACTTGTCTGCGGCAGCCTCAGGAAGCACCGGACCCGCAACAGCAATGGCGGCTACAGAACCGAATGGATTACCGACCCGCTCTGGTCGCGACACCATACCTTGCATCCGACGCAGACGACGTTCGACAGAGGCATGGTAACCCTGCCGGTCGACATTGCGCTGCCGACCGGCCAACCGGAAAGCGGTCACATCCTGGACGAGCCGCAGATCGTTTGGACGCTCAAGGTAAGTCCGGGAACGGTGCTGGACCGGCCGCTCACCGGCGAATTTCAGGTCCCGGTTTTTGCCCGCCGGGACCCCGGCTGACATCAATCCGGAACAAACCCGGTTGGACGGATAGAAATTCTCATTGGACCCGGCGGATGCACGGAGTATTTTGCTACGGTCCCGGCGAGGTCGTGCATTCGGCTCTTGCCCGTCCCGATCTGATTGGAATGTCACCATGAGTATTATCCGCCGCGCCGCGGTTCATGCCTATCGATACGAACTCGACCATTTCGGTCGAAACATGATGACCTATGCGAAGGGCGGTCGGCTTCCGATCACCAAATTCGTCACGGTGATTGAGACCGACGACGGCTTGCGCGGCGAATTTGCGCCCCATTACGGGGCGACG
>JGI12316J15309_10009155_pt1 | contig 53670 bp, 54 predicted proteins | sample MarCyaLeptolynsp_FD_15309 | JGI IMG/M metagenome (IMG submission 15309)
GGTTCTATTGACAGTGCGGGCCTGGATGCCGGAGAAGCAGATCTATTCAATGATGACCTTGATTTTGATTCAAAAATGGATGGTTTTGGCGATGTGGATGGCTTTGAATCAGTAGCCGATATAGGGGACTCAGGAGACTGGTTTGATTTGGGGGATATGGGTGACTTTGGAGGTATTGATATTTAATCAATACAAATCCCACTTCCCTTTTAAATAATACTTATAGAGTACTGGATTGTGAATACGATTGGTTTCGACTGGTTTATCGTCATCTGGGAATACGCGTTTGCCGAAGGATGTAATTAAAGTCATGGATTCCTGGTTCATCCATTCGGTTTTTATGCCCTTAAAACTCAGAGATTGGAGCACAGACTTTAATTCCTCTTTGCCTCCTTCTTTTACCCCCATTACCCATCCCCATTCTCCCAATGTGACGACTTGATTATGCAAAGGTGCAGTGGTAAAACCCGCTTCTGTCATGGTTTGGTCTATGCAATTGAAAGCCCTGGCAGCATAGTAAGGAGATCCAGCTTGCGTAGTGATTACACCATAAGGTCTTAAGTGATTATAACAAAGCTGATAGAATTCATAGGAGTAGAGGCGACCTAGCTCCACGGTTTTAGGGTCGGGTAAATCAATGATCACAGCATCAAAGTAGTCTTGATTATTCTCCAGCCAGGTGAAGCCATCGGCATTGATGATTTCGACCTTCGGATCATTCAGGGCATTCTGATTCATACTCACCAACCAGTCCTGACTTTGACCTAACTCAGTCATTCTGGGGTCAAGGTCGACAAGTGTTATCTTTTCAACAGACGGATATTTAAGAATTTCGCGAACTGCTCCACCATCACCACCACCCATTACGAGGATATGTTTTGGGTTTTTCAAAAGCCCCATGACGGGGTGTACCAGTGGTTCGTGATACATCACTTCGTCTATAGAGCTCAGTTGCTGGTTGCCATTGATAAATAGCCAATAAGCCTCTTTTGATTGTGTTATAACGATGCGCTGATATTTAGTCTGCTCAGAAAAAATGACTCTGTCCTTGTATCTGAGTTCTTCGCCAAAATCAATGATTCCCTTTGCCGTAAATGCCCCTGCACCGATAATCAGTGCTACACCAGCAATCAATACAAAGAGTTGTCTTTGAAGACGTTTTGCTATAGACTTCCACAGGATGTAAATCAGGAGGCAGGCAACAAGAAAATTGATGCCACCTAAAATAAAGGGTGTGTAAGTCAGACCCAGATAGGGGAGTCCTATAAATGCAAAGAACACACCACCTAACAGACTCCCATAATAGTCTTTCTCCATCACTGATGACACGTTGATTTTTAGCTCTTCATGCTCATCATTAAGTCTCATCACGATGGGTATTTCCATGCCGATCAACAAACCAACTAGAATGCTAAGGCCATAGATGATAATGGTATTATCGCCATAATAGGCGGAACTCAAATAGGTGATTACTGAGACAAAAGCTGTTAGCAGAGATAAGATAAATTCGATGTAAATGAATCGTCTTAATAAATCGCCTGAGATATAACGACTTATTCTACTACCCAAGCCCATGGAGAAGAGCATGATGGAGACAATCATGGTCCATTGGAAAACGGAATCGCCTAAAAAATAGGTAGCTAGTGTTGAAAGCACATACTCAGCGACTATACCAGACAGACCGGTAGCAAAGAGGGCTAACTTGAGTATATTGGATTTTGACATTAAGGCTTAGAGTGCCCAGGTAATCAGAACAGAACCACCAATGTATGCGAAGGCCTCAATGAGAGCAGCTCCATTGTTTGGTTTTTCTTGGTTGACAATTTCATCTGTCAATTTTCTTCCGGGCAGCAAAATCTTGTCCGTCAGTAACCTGGCCAACGGTAGAAAAGCCAGGCCAATGGCAACATCAATGGCCACATCTTCAACAGTAATAATCCAGCTTTCGAAGTCGTGCATCAAGGCAAATCTGATGAGGTTGGCAATAGCAATAATGGCTCCACCCATGGCAATACCAACGGCCACATTGTCCTTTTCAATTTCAGCATGGACGTCATAAGGTGTAATGGCATCGTAAACCTTCGCGGTTATGAATAATAAGAATTGACCCAATGCCCAGTAAAGTACTCCGGTCACTAAAGGTCCACCAAAGCCATGTCCTTCACCGTGAATAGCACCCAAGACGATAAGACCCGTTGCTACAGCATTAGCACCTTCGATGACTCCAGTGCCTACATTACCATCTTCAAGAATTTCCTTCTTAACACTGAATTTGCTGAGGACAATCTTATCATTGATGATCAATGAAACATTCATGAGTATGATGGTTAATAGACCATAGACGCCCATATCCATTAAGTCAATTTGCCAGCCATTAGACTCACCATAAACGGCAGCGCCTAATGCAATAACTAAACCAATAAAGTAACCAACATAGGCTACTGAAAAGGCAAAATTGTCTTTTTCAACAAGTTCTTCACCCACTTTAATCTTGGGATGAAAAAGCTGGTAAGCCACTTTACCGATATAGAAGAGTATAAAGGAAGCGGCTAGATATAAGATTGAGTAAAGTATTCCGTCTAAGTATTGCATAAGGTTGTTAGTCTGGGTTGATGCTTATTTACCGAATCCTCCGCCTCTAGATCGAGAGCTGGAACGACCGTACCTTGATGAGGAACGTGAAGTTCTTGAGGTTGAACTACTAGATCTAGAAGTTCTGCTATTGACCCTATTTTTAAATGATGACCTGTTATTACTCCAGGTAGAGTTGGCCCTACTTGTTCTTGTATAATTACTGTTGGTACCGTAGTAAGAGCTTCCTCCAGTAGTTGGGCCATAATAGGCTCTACCACGGCCATAATAGTTGCCTCTATAGTCATTATAGTAGGATCTTCTTACCGGGTAAGTAAACATGTTAAACATAGAAGACATAAAGGCAAACTTCCCATAAAACTCCCAGAAGCTGCCACCATCTCGTTGAACCCACTGGCCATACCTTTCATTACCCACATAGTTATTATAGCCCGGTGGGCTTACCTCTTTTACAAGTTTTCCATCCTCTCCACGAGAAACTAATTCCATACCCATATCATCAACATGCTGCTTAAAATAGCTCTCGGGAACTTCGAACCAGTCAGTAATTCTTTCCTCTGGCTGACCAGGAGTAATTTCTTCTATAATCCTGTATTTATGATAGTAGTCTTCAAAGAAGTTACCCTCTACATTCATGTCGTAAAGCATAATCGAGAAGACGCGATCCGTTGGCATGTCCCTGACAAAATCATCAACAGGGTTTTTGACAAACTTATCTCTACTACCGCCACAGCTCGATACAGCGATAAGTAGCAGGGCGATGACGGTTAATTTGGCGTATTTCATAAATCCTTTTGTCTTGATTAAAACTGGGAATACATCCAGCCCTAATATTTTAAAGTTAAGTAAAACCTCTAAGAGGCCACTATTCGTCAGGTGTGATATTTGAAATCTCGTATGGCTTGATCACTTTACCTGCATAGGCATCAAAATTCCTCTCATCCCACTGAGAGATTCCAAGTACAAGGGTCTCGTCCTCATTGAGGTATTCATAACTGACCAGTTCTTCCCAGTCAGGGTTTTTGGCAGTGATATCATTGAAGTAACCTGCCGAATCTTCGTCCAGATAGTAGGTTACACCTTCATAGTTCAATTTGTCGGGGGCGGCTTCATTTTTTCGAATTTGCTCCCTCAAGCCATCTCCCAATAGTTGGATCTTGATTGGATTAGTTAGAGTAAGGTAAAGCTCCCCTTCGTCTGAAACGCTAAGAAAGGCAGTCTCATCACCCGCATCGATTTTGTATTCCTTTGAGAATACATTTTTCCCCCAATCGTACTGATAGACTTCTTTGACTACCCAACTCTTAAGGTTGTAATCAAATACAAAGCCTTCATCCAGATCCTTTACACTGAGGTTGGTGACATCATAGGCAGGTTCTTTTTTCTTTTTCAGAAAGTCAAATACGCCCATGCTAATCAATAAACACTTTACGAATTAGGTATAGAATCCCTAGTCCGATCAACAGTATGACCCCTATTTTAAAAAGGATGTTGAATACGAACCCGAAGACAAATACGATAAGTATAATCGCTAAAATGCCTTTAATTATATCTCCCATAAAACTTAAACTTCTCATCTCACTGATAAATAAAATATTGACTGATGTGTAACGAAATAGCCGTCATAGCGGTGCTATAAATAGCTGGCACCAAAACCGCCTTTTTCGTTGCCTTTCTTAATCGATTACTCAAATGGGTGGGTCTACCACTTACTTGCCAAACCGATAGAAGTGCTACTACAACACCAATAGCGAGGCTGACATATCTTGAGTTTTTTGACTTTTGGGTAATCATGACCGTGATTATTTTTGGTTGAGGAACTGGGAATGGATTACTCCATTCCCAGTTTGTTCTTAAGGGCAGCGAGGCTGTCGGCAGCTTTTGCCTGACTTTCACCACCTTCTAATGCTTTATCGATTTCATCATCGATAGACTTACTCTCATTAGCAATTTCGCCATAAGACTGTGCCAAAGCCTCGTCTTGTGCTACCTTGTCTTTCATGCGCTCAAGCATAGTCACGGTGCTAGATGAGTCGATTTGAGCCATCTGCTTATTCAACTTTTTTGTCGCTTGACTCACCTTAACGCGTGCCTTTAAAGTCTTTAGTTCGTTTTCATACTTGCTAATAGTAGCTCGGATCTTCTTAACATTTTGATCCAGCTGACTGATATTAGCATCGAAACGATTGACTTCTTCTTGAGAGCGAGTCGCGTGTTCAAGCTCCTCCTCTTTTTTCACTAAGGCTTCACTGGCCAATCTGTCTGCTTCAGAAGCATCTAAGTCTCCGTTTTGAGCCTTCTTTAACAATAGCATGGCCTTGTTTTCATAGTCCTTTGCCTTGTTTTTAGAAGTCTGAAGGTCGTTTTTTGAGCGAATTGCCATGGCTTTAACTTCAGCCAAAGCTTTTAAACTAGCGTCAAGGTCCTTCTTAAGGTCTCTGATACCCTGCTCAGTTAATTTTATTGGGTTTTCTAATTGATCCAGTGCAGAATGTGCTTCTGCCTGGCCCATTTTAAACATTCTCTTGAATACGTTCATATCTATATTTTTTTATTTTTCTGCAACAGCTATTAATTGTTCTGAGTATTCACTCAGTAATAAGGCTAATGAATTAAAAGAAGCCTCTAGTTCGTTTAAATCAAGGTTTTCTAATTGAAGAGTATCCCTGAAGATTACGCGTTTTCCGCTTTCATCAATGACAAAGGCACCATGTACTATGTCTCTGTTTTTCTGAAGCAGGTGGAGGTATGTTTCAGCTGAAGTATCTGCCAGGTTTACCAGAGATTGCTCTATAATAAGTAGGGGCTCTTCTATACCTAAAACAAGATTTTTAATTCCGTCCTCTTCACTTTCTATGACCATCAAACCATCGGCCTCATCTTCCATGAGTATGGCGTAGTCGAGATCTGTGATGTAGTTTTTAACTTTCTGAAAGTAGTTATCCATTTTTTTGAGTTGATTTTATTGTCTGTTATCTGATAACATCAAATTTAAAGATTTAAGGTTATCTTAAGTTTAGAGATCTGCCAGAATTGGAGGTGCCCTAAAACTTGTGAGTTGGTGCCTTGAAGGCTTATTTTTAATCATGACCGTTTATGTTTTGAATTAATTACTCTATGTTTACGGAACAAATATGCAAAAAGTTTTAGAAGTGCTCAAAAAATTAGCAATTATTTTTTCATGTCATATGTAGGTCAGAATATAAAGCGTATTAGAGCCGTCAGAAAGCTATCTCAGGCGAAATTTGCCGAATTATTTGATTTGGCCAGACCTAGTGTGGGGGCCTATGAAGAGGGCAGATCTGAACCAAAAATTCAGACTTTAATAGAAATTGCTCATTATTTTGGCTTGTCTATTGATGTTCTGCTGACCAAGGAATTGACAGTAAACGACCTCTACAGTTTTAATCTGGTCAACCAAAAGTTGGATGCACTGCACCAGGGAGTTCCTGCTCCTAAACAAACGAGCAAGGCAAGTTTAGTGCTCCAAGCCCAGCAGTTGAATTATATTGTTAATTATCAAAAACGAGATTATCTGGAATCACTGCCTAAATGTGAGTTGCCCTTTGCCAGCAAAGGTGTACAAAGATTGTTCGAAATGGCGGGTGATCATATGGTAGTGGATCAACAGGGTATTCACCACGGTGATTTTCTCTTCTGTGAGAAGCTGGATGTACATGGCAGAACTGAGGGTCATGTTGGTCAAGTGCTTTTGGTAGTGACTAAGCAGGTAGTGGCTGTTGGCAGATTAGAAGCATTGGAGGGATTTGAGTTGATCGCTGATAATCCTGGTTTCAAACCAATAGTTATTGACGAATCCTCAATCCAGGAGTTGTGGTTGGTCAAAGGGAAGTTGAGTACACACCTGAAGTCACCGAAGAAAATAGAAGAGAAGGTCCACTCAGTTGAGGAGCAACTAAAAGCGCTCATGCAGCGAATGGAAAATATTGAGCAAAGGAACCAATAGTCCTTAAAGTGGCGTCTGAGCTTAAATTTTATTATTTTTGTCAAAATTCTAAGCGATGCATTTGAATTACCAGGAAGAAGAGGCGGTTGAGTTAATGGAAGTGGCGGTTGATGATGACCTTTGTGATTTGGTCGTTTTCAATGATGATGTCAACACCTTTGAGCACGTAATTAATACGTTAATAAAGATTTGTAATCATTCCGCTGAGCAAGCCGAGCAGTGCACTCTTTTGATTCACTACAAGGGAAAATGCACGGTCAAATCAGGTTCCTTCACTGAACTACGTCCGATGTGTGAAAACATTCTGGATGCTGGCATTACTGCCACGGTCATGTGATTTACTTTTAATCCGCAGAAAAGACTTTGAATTTCCCTCCCAAACTTGTCGAAAACGCAATCGAGGAGATATCTAAGCTGCCAGGCATTGGTAAAAAGACTGCATTGAGGTTAGTCCTCCATCTTCTGAAACAAGATAAGATCACCACAAGTCATTTATCTGAAGCGCTCAATCGCTTACGAGAAGACACGCAATATTGCAGTACTTGTCATATAATTTCAGATACCACTGATTGTACTTGCAAAACAATCAAGAGAGAATTGACTACCATTTGTGTAGTTCAGGACACTCCGGATGTTATTGCTATTGAAAATACCGCTCAATATAGAGGGCTATACCATGTGCTCGGTGGTGTTATCTCACCTATTGAAGGGATTGGCCCGGAGGAACTAAATATTGATACTTTAATAAAAAGGATAAAAGATAGTGAGCCAAAAATAGAAGAAGTAATTTTGGCACTCAATCCAACAATGGAGGGTGATACCACAGCATTTTACTTGACTAAGAAACTTAAGGAATTTGAAGTGAAAGTGACTTCCATTGCCAGAGGCATACCGATCGGGGGAGAGCTTGAATTTGCCGATGAAGTAACTCTGGGAAGAAGTATCATGACGAGAACAACATACGAATAAGTCCGAAATATGGAAATGCTTTCAGATCGTATTAAAAACATGGCCGAATCGGCCACTTTGGCTATGGCTGCCAAGGCAAGGGAATACAAAGCCAGAGGCATCAATGTCATCAGTTTGAGCCTAGGAGAGCCTGACTTCAAAACCCCTAAGCACATTCAGCAAGGAGCCAAAGATGCAATTGACGAAGGAAAATACTTTGCCTATCCACCAGTAAATGGATATCTGGATGTAAGAGAGGCAATTGCTCAGAAGTTCAAAAGAGAGAACAATTTAGACTATGGGGCAGATCAAATTGTGATCTCCAATGGAGCTAAGCAGTCCATCGCCAATGTATTTCAGGCCCTTATCAATGAAGGAGACGAGGTTGTTGTATTCGCGCCATTCTGGGTGAGTTATTCCGCCCTAATCGAATTGGCTGGTGGAGTTCCGGTATATGTAAATGGAAGCATCGATTCTGATTTCAAAGTGACTGCCGACCAGTTATCTGCTGCGATTACGCCCAAAACAAAAGCATTAATCTTTTCATCGCCTTGTAACCCGACAGGTTCGGTGTTTACCAAAGAGGAGTTGCTTGCCTTATCAGAGGTGATCCTGAAGCATGAAAACCTGGTAGTGATTGCAGATGAGATTTACGAGCATATTAATTACACAGGGGCACATGCCAGTATAGGCGCACTGCCTGGTATGAATGACCGAACTGTTACGGTCAATGGAATGGCCAAAGGCTTTGCCATGACCGGCTGGCGTGTTGGTTATATTGGTGCACCGCTTTGGTTGGCCAAAGCTTGTAATAAAGTGCAAGGCCAGTTCACTTCGGCCAACTGTGGTATTGCCCAACGTGCAGCGTATACAGCACTTACTTCGGACTTAGGGCCTACTCATGAAATGGGTAAAGAATATCTGCGTAGAAGAAACTTCGTAAAGGATCTTTTAGATGAGATTCCAGGTTTCAAAACAAATGTTCCTCAGGGAGCATTCTACTTCTTCCCTGATATCAGTGCCTACTTTGGTAAGTCAGATGGAGAAACGACTATTGAGAATGCCAGCGACCTGAGCATGTACATCCTTGATCATGCGCATGTTTCAGTGGTAACCGGAGAGGCATTCGGAGATCCCAATTGTATCAGGTTATCTTATGCAGCTTCAGAGGAAGACTTGAGAGAGGCTATCAAGAGAATTAAAGAAGCCCTGGCTAAACTTTCATAAATGACTTTTTCAGACGCTAATTCACTTTTTGAAGCATTCAGTAAATTGAAAATCCTTGTGATCGGAGATGTGATGGTCGATTCCTATGTTTTTGGTGGAGTTTCCAGAATTTCTCCCGAGGCTCCTGTTCCGGTGGTTTTAGCGAATAATAAAGATAAAAGACTAGGAGGTGCGGCAAATGTAGCTTTGAACGTGCAAGCCTTGGGTGCCACGCCAATACCCTGTGCTATAGTAGGGGATGACATAGATGGTGAATTCTTCCTGAAAAGACTCAAGGAAAGAGGTATCCCAGGTAAAGGCGTAATCGTAAGCACGGATCGTCAGACCACAGTTAAAGAAAGAGTGTTGTCAGGAGCTCATCAACTGCTAAGAGTAGATTATGAAACGGACAAGGGACTTACAGCCATTGAACAAAAGAGTCTGCTCGCACATATCAAGAACCTTCTTCCTGAATGTGATGCGGTCATCTTTGAAGATTACGATAAAGGGGTTATCAATAAGACGATCATTTCCGAAACCATAGCCGAAGCGAATAGACTCGGTATACCGACTGTAGTTGACCCGAAGAAGAGGAACTTCCTCGACTATAAAGGAGCTACACTGTTCAAACCCAATTTGAAAGAATTGAGAGAAGGTCTGAAAATTGATTGTGACCCGACTGATCTGGAGTCAGTAAAATCTGGTGCCAAGGCCTTGCAAGAAACACTGGATGCCAAAATGGTGATGGTTACACTCTCCGAACATGGCGTCTTCATAAAAGACAATGGAGATACCCATTTGATTCCGGCACATATCCGCCAGATCTCCGATGTTTCAGGAGCTGGTGATACCGTAATTAGTATTGTGGCCTGTGGCTTGGCAGCTGGACTCGATGCGAAACGCACAGCGGCATTAGCCAACCTGGGAGGAGGCTTAGTCTGCGAACATGTGGGTGTTGTGCCAGTAGAAAAAGAAGACCTTAAAAAAGAGATCGAAAGATTCGATCTAATTTAATCAACAACAAAGGCCGCTACTACTATCGACTGATCTAAACTGTAGTTTTCATCATTGATACAAAATTGGGTACAAGTCAGGTAAACTTCTTCACCTGGCGAGAGAATGAATTGATTGGCTATGTAAGGTAGCGTATTGGGAATCGAAAAAGCAGTTTTCACTACAACTCTGATGGTCCGATCGGAACTCTCATTTTTGATAAAGGTCCTTTCTCCGCAGTTTTCCGATGCGCATTCCCCTTTGTTGTTTAGCGCTATGAATGCTTTGGCTTCTTGATTGAAGTCATCTTCATGCCACTCGATACGATTAGCGTAATCTTCAAACATAAGGTCATAGAACTCCCGATAGGTCAGTGCAGAAATATCTGTCTGTTCCTTGGTCTGGCCACACGATAACAACAGAAGAGGAATACTTAGAATGGCGAGAGATCTTAACATGGTTCTTAGGTTTGGTCACATTCTGTTCCGTTAATCAACTGCGAAACATTAGTATTGAATTACGTTAGTACTTTTGTTTGGTTAGTGCGAGTGAATGAATCTTGAAAATATCGATTAATCCATATAACAAGTTATCCATTGGGATGAAATGGTTGTTTTTGGGAGCAATGGTAATTTCAGCATTGGTGGTAATAGAAGACTATACCACTTATGTAGTCAGTGGATTTAGCTATGATTACAGCTGGTTCGCAGTACCAGTCAAGTCTGTGACCAATTATTTCGCTTGGATTCTGTTTACCCCAATCATTGATTGGCAGTCTTATTATGCTGTATTGAATAAAAATACCGATCGGTATAAAAAGATATTCCTTGTAATCCTTGTGAGCCTAACGCTGGCGTTCATCCATAGGTTTTTATCCACTATCGCTTTTGACGGGATTTATTTTTTCAAATCAGGCTTTATGGCCAGCCCTTTTAATGAGAAAAATCTTGAGCTCCTGTTTTCTGGTACGTTGACAAGTCTAATCCAATGCTGGATTCTAGTGGGTCTTTTTGTAGCAATAAGGTACTATAGACGGTACTTAGAAAAGCAACAGGAATTAAACGCTGCTCAGCTCAAGGCACTAAAGATGCAACTCCACCCTCATTTCTTGTTCAATACTTTGCATTCCATTTCTTCCCTCATTGACATCAACCCAAAGGACGCCCAAAAGATGACGTCTAGGTTAGGTCAATTAATGCGCAGCACCCTGGATCACGAGAGAAAACAAGAAGCCAGTTTGGCTGAAGAGGTCGAGTATATTCAAAACTACCTCGGCATTGAGCATGTCAGGTTTCAAGATCGTCTTGAAATACACTACGACATTGAAGCAGCAGCAATGAACGCTACACTACCCTACCTGATTTTGCAGCCAATTGTTGAGAATGCTATAAAGCATGGTATAAAAGATATGCAAGAGGGTGGAACCATTCAGTTATCAGCCAAGGTTTCTGACGACCGTGTTGTCATCACAATTCAGGATAATGGTGGGGGGGGGTCAAATGATAATTCAGGATCTGGAATTGGACTCAGCAATGTTTTCAAGAGACTGTCACAGTTTTATCAGAACGACTTTAAGTTGGAAAGTGGTCAGTTGGAAGGATCCGGTTATAAGGTGGAAATGAACGTGCCATTCCTCAAGTTTCAAAAGCTATGAATATCAAGGCCGTTATCGTTGATGATGAGTTTTTAGCCCGTCAAAGAATCCTCAAGTTATTGGAAGCACATGATGATATTGAGGTGGTGGCTGAGGCTAAGAATGCAGAGCAGGCCATCGATGTTATCCACGAGCGAGAGCCAGATCTGTTATTCCTCGATATTCAAATGCCAGGCCAGGATGGGTTTTATGTACTTCGTAGACTAAATATCAAAAAACTTCCTATCACCATTTTCACCACAGCCTATGATCAGTTTGCCTTGGATGCTTTTCAGGTCAATGCACTTGACTATCTATTAAAGCCCTTTGAGCAAGATCGGTTTGACGAATCTGTTGTAAGAGCTAAAGATCAACTGAGACTTGAGAGAAACTCAGTCTACAACAAGCATGTTCAAAACCTTATGGATTCAGTTGCACAGAATGATGAGGTCCTTAAAACATTTAAGTTGAAGGATAAGGGTCGGGAGCTTTATGTCAAAGCAGATGATGTACAGTTTCTAGAGGCGGCTGGAAACTATGTGGTACTCCATACCAGCGACCAACAATATGTATATCGTGCTACTATGAATCAAATGGAGAGCACTCTGGACAAAGAGGAATTTTTGCGAATTCATCGTTCCTTTCTAGTCAATCGAAGATTTGTTAAGTCCTATCAGTACTTAACAGGTAATGAGTTCAACTTTACAATGAAGAATGGTAAGGACCTTCGATCGGCCAAAAGCCAGAAGCCTGTGATCACGCAGTTCATGGATTTGTACTTCACAAAATAGTCAGCCATCCCAAACTATTCTGGTCGTCCCATCCAGAGTCACTTGCTACTTTTCTGGCCGTAAGTTCATAGTGTAACAGAAAAAATATCATGAAAAAACTCAACAAACTTTTTTTAGTCGTTTGCCTGATGGCGATTGGAAGTCTCAACATAAAGGCACAGGGAATTAAGCAATCAGATCTAGCCGGAGCTTGGCAAAACATGACGAACATGTTCCTTACTACCACAAAGGCTATGCCTGCCGAACACTTTACTTTTCAACCCACAAAAGAAGTAGCATCATTTGGCGGTTTAGTAGGTCATACCATAGGGGCGAATTATCTTTTTGGCCCTACGGTGAATGCACCCAAAGTAGATAGGCCTTCTTTCGATGATTCGAACAAAAAGGACGTAGTGGCCGCAATGGAAGCCTCTTTTAAATACATCAATGATGCTATCTCGCACTTAAGTGATAGTGATTTGAGTCAGGAAGTAGATTGGTTTGGCAGCAAAATGCCCAGACTCAAAGCCATCCTTTCTCTGACTGATCACATCGAAAGAGAATATGGCAAGGTGATTACCTACGCCAGGTTAAAAGGGGTGACCCCGGCTGGTGGTAGAGGGTGGTAACCAGTAGGTTTAATAGTGTTTTGAGGCATGGGTTTATTCAGCTCATGCCCTCTTTAGCTGAACTTTACATATGAGATTTACAAAATCAGTAATATTTACTTCTATCATTAGTCTCGGCACGTTGATAAGCTCGACAACCGAGAAGGCAGGTGTTCAGGAGTTTGACCTAATTGAAGGAGTCAAAATCAATATGATTTGGGTGGAGCCCGGGCAATTTGTGATGGGCAGCCCCGAAGATGAGGTAGGCCGAAATCCCGAAAGAGAGCAGCAGCGAAATGTAAGAATTAAACAAGGTTATTGGCTAGCCGAAACAGAGTTGACCCAAGCACAATGGGTAGCTGTAATGGGCAGCAATCCTAGCAGAAATATCGGGGAAAACTTACCTGTGGATCAAGTATCTTATTATGATATTCAAGAGTTCTTGAAAAGAATAAATGCAGGCGGTGGTAAATTTAGATTGCCTACAGAGGCTGAATGGGAATATGCTTGCAGAGCGGGGACCACTGGACCCTATGCAGGCAATAAAGATGAAATGACTTGGCATAGTGGTAATTCTGAACGAAGGTCACATCCCGTAAAGCAAAAGAAGCCCAATCCATGGGGTTTTTATGATATGCATGGAAACCTATTAGAGTGGTGTTCCGATAGATTTACAGCAACAAGGTTTGCACAGAGGGGAGGACAATTTTCAGGTCGTCAGAGACATTCAAGATCTGCCGACAGGCAAAGTTCAGAACCAGAGAAAAGAATGTTTTTTGTTGGCTTCCGGCTGGTGAAAGATGAGTAGTAAATGAAACAACTTCCAATACTTTGTGTGGAGTAAGTAATGATAATAACAGGTTGGATGATAGAATTGTAATAGCTTCTGTCAAAGCAGTCTGGTTTTTTTCCATGATGTTTACACTGTTCTTTGGCTTTTCCGCTACCGGACAGAGTGATTGGAAAAAGTTTGACTCCTCTATAGTAAGGCTGATTGAAGATGAAGTTGGAGCTGGGGCCGAAATTTATATTGAAAAGGCTGGCACTAAGATTTATCATAGGACTTTTGGGTTTTCCGATCCTGAGCTGAAGGTAAAATCTCAAACTGGCGATATCTATAATATTCGCTCCATGACCAAACCCATGGCAGGTGCGATCGCTGAAATTCTGTTTGAAAGGAATGAGCTATCTCCTGATGATCTTGTTTCAAAATATCTGCCTGAATTTGGACATGGTAAAACAAAGGGTTTGACCATAGAACATTTACTCCTACATCGAGGAGGTTATAGACAAGGTCAACCAGGGAAACCCTGGACTCAGTACAACAATCTTAAAGAAATGACGGACTATTGGGCCAATAATGCCCCAACCGGAGTAGTCGGTGGCGGTTGGTCCTATGCAGATGCCCACTCAGATATTTTTGCCCGTGTTGCTGAGGTTGTTACAGGGCTTTCTGCCCAAGAGTTACTAGAAGACTATCTGATCACACCATTGCAAATGAACTCAACTTTTGCGGCATGGACTTCAAAGGATGAATTACTCAAAAGAGTTGTTCCACAATTGAGAGGTAAGAAGGGTGATTGGAAGGTGGTCTGGAGAGCTGAGGATTATCCATGGCATAAGTTTGCCATGTTTGCACAGAGTGTTTACTCAACGGCAGAAGACTATGCCAAGTTTGCCAGACTCTATATGCCTAAAAGATCCGGTAATCTCAAGCAAATAATTTCGAATAAGGCAGTGAAAAATGCACTGGGGAACCGACAATTGATCAATGTCCCAACTCAGCTTTTTCCTTTAGCAGGAAATAGAAAATTCGCTTATGGTCATTTTTGGGGAATGGCCTTTAACGACCTTGATGATGAATGGCCCTATGTCTTTCTTCACCAGGGTACAGATGGAACTAGTGTTCATGGGTTCCCAGAAAAGGATATCATCATTGTGGTAATGACCCAATCCAGAGGTTCTGATTTGCTGAGTAATATTGAATTTGCTATTCAGAAGATTATTATCCCAGCGTTAAGTAATTAGATCATGCCCAAAAAAGTTGTTGGTTTTCACCATGTCCAGGGCTTTTGGAATTCGGTAGATTGTTTTGTTATAAAGATTACTGATTAACAATAGCTATTGTGCTCAGAAATTGAATCGCCATGGTTTATCAAAAGAAAATGAAGCCCTCTATGAAATGTGTTTTCCTTTTTAGCATTACCATTTTAAGTCTTACAGCCTGTACTCCAGAACGTAATAGAATAGACAAAGAGTGGTTGGGGCGTCCGGTTGACTTTGGCAGTATTCGAGAGGCCACAAATACCTATCACATGTTTAATGCAGCCGGTGACAAGGTGGGTTCCATGATTTTTGGAGTATTCTTTGAAGATGGTCAGTTGGTGGCAAGAGACACCTCACTGTTTGATGATGGTAGTGTGTATGAAGAAGCTGAGTTTAGGTTTGATACCGCAAACTTTACCATGCAATCAACCTTCATTGATATGAAAACTTCGAATAGTCAGTTTGTTACAAAGCTGACAATGGAAGGGTCATCCGTGAAGGGTCAAGCAGAAATTAAAGCGAATGACTCCACAAGAGTTGTTCCTATCGACCAAAACCTTGATTATAATATTGTCAGAAGTGAGCTTTATATGCTGCTTCAAACGCTTTCGATCAAAGCTGGGGATACGCTCAAATTTAATGCTTTAGTACCCTCTAGTTTGCGTTTATCCGAGGCCTCACTGGTATATGATTCACGAGAGTCTATTCATACCGAGGTAGGCGTTTTCGATTGTGATGTTCTCATCCTAAATACAGATGGTAATATGCCTAGCAATAAGATTTGGGTGAGTCGAGAAGCACCACGTCAGATTGTAAATTTCGAAGTCCCGGGCGCTGGCTTAGTTATCCAACTCGTTGCTCAAAGAAGTTCAAGAAATTGATGCATTAGCCTTGATCTATATCGATCAACTTCTTGTGTCTCTTTAGCCCTATCTGTATTATTACAATGGACTAAAGGACTTCACATGCCATTCATACAACTAGACACAATTCAATCTACAGAACTCCTTCCAGGGTTCTCGGTAAAGTTTATTCACTCAGAAAAAATGACGCTGGCCTATTGGGATATAAGAGCTGGTAGTGTGCTTCCGGAGCATAGTCACCCGCATGAACAAGTGGCTGCCCAGGTGATGTCGGGTCAATTTGAATTGACACTCGAAGGAGAATCCAAAGTAATGAAAGCCGGTGATGTAGCCGTTATTCCCTCAAATGCCGTCCATAGTGGTAAGGCCATTACCGATTGCCAACTACTTGATGTCTTCAGTCCCGTTAGGGAGGATTATTTATAAGTATTGGGTAGTGAGTATTGTGTAGAAACTAGTCTCAATACGAAATACCCATTACTCAATACTCACTACTACCTACTATTTCCTCTTCTCCCCGTAATCCACCACCATTCTACTCATTAGTTTGATGCCTGTAAGCAGCCCTGAATCGTCAACATAAAAGTCAGGGGTGTGATGAGGCGCTGATGTCTTCGGGTCTTGTCCTTTTCTCATTCCCCCAATAAAGAAGTATAAGCCCGGAATTTTCTCTTGAAAGAAGGAGAAGTCCTCCGCACCTGTAATGGCGTCCATGCTGGACTCTACATTTTCAACTCCCGCTACTTCGGTAAAAGTGTTTCCCATCATAGCTGTTAGATCAGGATCGTTGTAGGTAATTGGATAACCTCTGTTGATGGTAAGTATAGCTTCTGCTCCGTTACTTTCACCTGTGCTTTTGACAATGGTACGGAAGCGTTCGAACAGGGTCTCTCTCATGCCGGCATCTAGCGTTCTGATTGTACCGATCATATTCACCTCTTCAGGAATAATGTTATTTCGTACACCGCCTTCGATCTTACCGAAACTGAGTACTGCTGCGGCCTTAGTCAATGGCAGCCCTCTACTGACAACAGTCTGCGCATTATTGATGATTTGAGCAGCTGTCACGATTGGGTCAACGCCTGTCCAAGGTGTAGAACCGTGAGTTTGAACTCCCTTAATTTTAATATTGAAGCTGTTCACCGCTGCCATAATTCCAGCAGGGCGATAACGTACTTTTCCGGCTTCGGTTTTCGAATTGATGTGTAATCCGAAGATGGCATCCATTCCGTCAATGACACCCTCTTTAACCATCAGTTCTGCTCCACCTTCTTCGCCTGGAGGGGCTCCTTCTTCTGCAGGTTGGAATATGAATTTCACTGTGCCACGCAAGTCATCCTTTACGGTGTTCAATACTTCTGCCACACCCATAAGTATGGCCACATGCGTATCGTGTCCGCAGGCATGCATTACAGGAACTTCTTCACCATTATATTCTCCAATCTGCTTTGATGCCCAAGGAATGTCAGCTCTTTCTTTGACGGGAAGCCCGTCCATGTCTGCCCGGAGTCCAACGACTGGCCCTGGTTTTCCACCCTTCAGAATTCCCACAACACCTGTTTTGGCCACATTTTCTTGTACTTCCAAACCAAGACTTTTGAGATGTGCAGCTACATAAGCAGCCGTTTTAAATTCTCGATTCGAGAGTTCGGCATTTTGATGTACCCAGTGCCGCCAGTTGACCACCTTTGGTTCAATCTTCTTAGAAAGTTCTAGGACTTTATCCTTTAAGGCTGGTTTTGGATCGGTTTTGAATGCTGATGCAGTAAGCATTGTCATCATGGCCACGGCAACAAGTACAGAGAATAACTTCTTCATAGTTTTCGGTTTGAAGCATCAAAATAGCTTAAACCTAAATAAACCAAAAGAAAAACTACTGTATCGGTTAGTCAACCGTATTGCGCATGACAGCGCTATACTCTTTAACCGTATTGATAAATATCTTTACCTTATCTGGATTGGTATCAGGATAAACCCCATGACCCAAATTGGCAATATGCCTACTGGTACCAAAAGTGTCGAGCATCTTCCGCGTTGCTGTTTCTATCTCAACGGTAGAACCATATAGGGCACAAGGATCTAGGTTTCCCTGAAGAGTCTTGCCTTCGCCAATAAGCCTTCTGGATTCTTGGATGTCCATGTTCCAATCCAGACCAATCGTTTGGCAATTGAGGTGACGCATTTCAGTACGTGCAAAGAAAGCGCCTTTAGCAAAAACCGTGATCGGAACCTCGTCAATCGCATCACATATCTGACTGATATACTTCATCGAGTACTTCTGATAATGCTCGGGGGATAATATTCCTGCCCAGGAATCAAATACCTGAACAATATCTGCACCTGCTGCAATTTGAGCTTTCAAGTACTCTATTGTACTATCAGTAATGAGCTGCAATAATTGATCGGCAAGTAATGGCTCGGTGTAGAGCATCCTTCTAGCCTTGGAGAAGGTTTTGCTACCCTGTCCTTCGATCATATAGCAGAAAATAGTCCAGGGAGCTCCGGCAAAACCGATTAGAGGCACGCGCCCGTTGAGTTCTTTCTTGGTGATTTTAATCGCTTCCAGAACATAGGCCAGATCGGATTCAGCATCTGCTTTTTTCAGTTTGTTGAAATCGTCATAGCCCTTTATCGTCTCAGGAAACCAAGGACCTTTCTTTTCAACCATTTCATATTTCAGGCCCATAGCCTCAGGAATTACCAAAATGTCGGAAAAGATGATGGCAGCATCCACACCCAGAATATCTACCGGTTGAATGGTTACTTCGGCAGCCAGTTCAGGAGTCTTTGCTAGTTCAATAAAGCCACTGAGAGAGTTTCGCACCGCACGATATTCAGGTAGAATACGTCCTGCCTGGCGCATGAGCCATACTGGAGTTCTTTCAGTCTTTTCACCTTTTGCGGCTCTAATCAATAAATCATTCTGCAATTCCATGCGGCAAAGATAGCCATTGAACAATTGAAACATAGTGAAGTTTGTATCTTCAATCGTTTGCGTAAAATCGATTAGTTTTGGAGAAAATAATGTGAGATGAGCTACTTGTTTGAGGACTTCAAGGGTTGGAAAGAATATTGCAATGAAAATAGTGTTTCCTTACCACAGTCAGTGATTGAATATGAGGTGGACCAAAAGCAAGCCACAGAAGAGTTAATGTGGGAAGGTTTAGCCAATGCCTATCGGGTAATGAAAGAGGCAGTTCAAACGGGTTTAACAGAAGAGATGACTTCCCGATCGGGGATGATTAATAATGGTGCTAAAAAGGTTTATAACTACCCAAAACCTGTGCTTTCAAAAGAATTTCAAGTGTTGATTTCACGTGCTCTTGCTGCCAAAGAAGTGAATTCCTGTATGGGACGCGTAGTGGCCGCGCCAACTGCTGGAGCTTCTGGTATTCTTCCAGGGGTTATGGTCACACTTCAAGAACTCCATGACCTTCCGGATAAGAGCATCATGGAAGGACTTTTGGTTGGTGCTGGTATAGCCCTCATTATGGAAAAAAGAGCCTCTATTGCGGGGGCGGTTGGCGGTTGTCAGGCCGAAACAGGTAGTGCAGCAGCTATGGGTGCTGGTGCTATGGTTTATTGTTTGGGAGGAAGCATAGATCAGGTTTTTAACGCAGTGGCCATCACAGTGCAGTGTATGTTAGGCCTGGTCTGTGACCCGGTGGCAGGTTTAGTGGAAGTACCCTGTGTGGTGAGAAATGCCAGTGCTGCGGCTATAGCGAATAGTTCGGCACAAATTGCGCTGGCAGATGTAAGTGCTGTGATTCCTGTAGATGAATGTATCGAAGCGATGGGAGAAGTTGGTCAGAGTATGGAAACCCGCTATAAAGAAACAGCCATGGGTGGTTTAGCAGCGACAACGACCGGTCAGGCCATCTCGAAACGCGTACTCATTCAAGATATAGAAATGCTCCCGGATGAGGATTAGGTTAACTAAGAATTAAGAATGTAACCTGACGATCAGTCAACAAGTTTTTCCCCAATACCCAATACCCAATACCCAATACCCAATACCCTACTCACCCTTAACCAATCCGATGTCCATCAACCAATCCACGGAAAAAGTCCAGATGGTAGCCCACATCATGCCGAAAAAGAGCATGTAAAGGAATACTTGTTTTCTGGATGCCCCAACAGATGAAACCAGCAATGCTCCACCCGGGGGTGAGAGAATCAAAGGTGTCAAAAAGCAGACCCCGATAATCCCGTACTTCTTCCAGAGTCGGACCATCCTTCGGCTTTTAGGAGAGAACTTTTTTGGGTTCTTAATAAAGATGGGAATAATGTGTTTCTTGATTTTCTCTCCTAGAAAAGTGAAAAGTACTACGCTCGTCATCAGCCCAAGGACGGTAATTCCAATGATCTCAAGATTTGACATACCAGCAGCAGGCCCCAGCAGGGGTGGGAAAATAGATTTAAGGCAGGCCAATAAATATATGCCCAGATAAGTCAGTATGTCTTGCCACATTACTTCAACACCATAAAAATGTATAGACCGTAAAAGGACAGCAGAATAATTCCTGATACGGTTCCTAATCTTCTACGGAAAAGCATAAGGGGAAGGATGCCAAATGTGAGCACTAACATCCAAATCATATCGCTATTGATAATAACCTCATTGACCCCAAGCGGGTGAACGATACTAGTGATGCCCAAAATGGAAAGGATATTAAAAATGTTCGAGCCGAATAAATTACCCAGTGCCAGATCGGTTTCACCCTTTCGTGCAGCAATAACAGAAGTGAAAAGCTCAGGTAAACTTGTGCCCAATGCAAGCACAGTGAGGCCAATTACTCTTTCTGAAACCCCAAGTCCGGAAGCAAGACTTTGGGCTGAATCAATGAACCATTCAGATCCGAAATACAGGCAAGCACCGCCAATGCCTATATAAAACAAATCCTTGAATTGCTCAAAACGGGTGTCATTACTGCGGTCATAAGTAACATCTAGCTTGATTTGGTCTTTCTTAGTCTTAAAGAGAAGAAAGCTGAGGTAAGAAAGTATGCCAGCAAAAAGAATTATCCCCTCTCTTAAAACCAGATTGCCATCAGAAGCAAAATAGAGCAAAAGGACTGATGAAAGCATAGTCACCAACCAATCTCTTCTGGCAGTCCCTTTATGAATAGGTATATAACCAAAAAGGCATGCAACACCCAATACCAATGACAAATTCGAGATGTTGGAGCCAACGACATTGCCCATGGCAAAATCCGGGGCTTCTTTTAGCGCTGCTTTTAGGCTCACGAGTAATTCGGGAGCTGATGTACTGAAGGCAACAATTGTTAGACCCACAATCATCGGACTTACATTAAATCTTAATGCTACACGAGAGGCTCCCTTCACCAAGACATCTCCGCCAAGTATTAAGGTGGTTAAGCCAATCAGTAAGATAAGTATGTCCAACAGCATCTAATATTCTACAATTTCGGGCCAAAGGCCAGGTCGCCAGCATCACCTAAACCTGGAATGATATAAGACTGTTCATTAAGCCGATCATCCAAGGCACAGGTCCAGATTTTGAAATCTAAACGTAAGTTTTCATTTAAATATGCAATTCCTTCAGGAGCGGCAATTACGGAGGCTAAATGAATGGTTTTCGGGATGCCGTTTTGTAGAAGGCGATCGATACTCTTAACGAGTGATTTGCCCGTGGCGAGCATAGGGTCTGCAATAATGAGCGTTTTTCCTGTCAAATCCGGGGCAGCAGCATAGTCCAAGTTGACCTGTACCTCATTTCCCGTTGATTCCTGACGAGCGGCACCGATAAAGCCAAACTCAGCTCGATCAAAAAGGTTTACGAAGCCATTACTAAATGGAATCGCAGCCCTGAGAATGGAGATAATCACCACGTCATCGGCAATAGTCTCGGCTGTGGTTTGTGCCAGGCAGGTCTGAACCTCGGTTTTAGTGTAAGCCAAATCTTTGGAGACTTCATAGGCGAGCAAAGTGCCCAAACGTTCCAGGTTTTGTCTAAACCTAAGCCTGTCTCTCTGCATAGACTCATCTCTGAGTTCTACCAGATAATTATTGGCAATTGAGTTGGTTTGATTCAGTATGAACATTCACTGAGTATTTCGAACGGCAATTTATATTTTTCTGAACGCTAGCAACAAGAATGTGTGAGGTCTCTGCTAATTTTAGGGCAAATTTATGCAATGGACTACTCCTTACTAGAAACCATGTGTGGTATTCATGCCCCTTCGGGTAATGAAGTAGCAATGAAAGAGTTTCTACTTTCTTACATTAAATCACATCAGGATGCTTGGAAAACTAAACCTGAATTTCATATCGGTGAGAAGTTCCAGGACTCCATCATCCTGAAGTTTGGCACTCCAAGAACGGCTGTTTTCGCGCATGTGGATAGTATAGGGTTTACTGTCAGGTACCATGATCAACTGGTGCCGATCGGTGGGCCAAAGGCCGAGACAGGTTACACTTTGGTTGGTGAGGATGCTCTAGGGCCCATAGAATGCGAGTTGATAGAAAATGAGGGAGATTTACACTATAAGTTTCCAAGAGGTATAGATCGTGGAACTGAACTTGTCTTCAAAAGAGATTTCCGTGAAACTGATGACTATGTTCAATCCTGCTACCTTGACAATAGGTTAGGCGTATTCAACGCGCTGAAAGTTGCCGAAACTTTGGAAAATGGCGTAATCATCTTTTCCTGTTGGGAAGAACATGGAGGAGGCTCAGTACCCTATTTGGCAAAGCATATCTATGAGGAGTGGGGCGTAAAACAAGCGCTGATCTCTGATATTACCTGGATTACCGAAGGTGTAGTACATGGTCAGGGTGTCGCCATTTCCATGCGCGATCGGAATGTGCCGAGAAGAAGCTTCATCGATAGGGTAATCGGTATAGCCCGAGAAAGTCAGATCGATTTTCAATTAGAAGTTGAAGGGGCTGGATCGAGTGATGGTCGTGAGTTACAGGTATCACCTTATCCTTTTGATTGGTGTTTTGTCGGTGCCCCCGAAGACAATGTACACAGCCCGGATGAAATCGTACATAAGCATGATATTGACTGCATGGTCGCACTGTACAGAGTGCTTATGGAACAATTGTAATATATTCGCCCTCTAATCAGAAAGACACTTGAGCTATATAACTGTCCACGACAAGACTTTCCAACCGTTTATCTCAGCATCAGAAATTCAAAGTGCGGTATCCAATATTGGTGAGCGTATAGCTGAGGACTACGCTGGAAAGCATCCACTATTCATTGGGGTATTGAATGGAGCATTTATGTTCTGTAGCGATCTTTTGAAGTCGGTTGACATGCCATGCGAGGTTACTTTTGTACGACTTTCCTCTTACGATGGCATGGCTAGCACTGGCGAGGTACGAAGTATTGTAAGCCTGCAAGAAGATATCGCTGGCAGGGATGTCATTCTTGTAGAAGACATTGTGGACACCGGACTAACCATGCAAAAAGCAATGGCCAGTTTAAGCGAAATGAAGCCTAGTTCGTTAGAGATTGCTTCTCTTTTGGTTAAACCAGACTGCCTGCAATGTGAGCTCGACATAAAGTACAAAGGTTTCGAAATACCTGAGAAGTTTGTGGTGGGTTATGGCCTGGATTATGATGGCCTTGGACGTAACCTCAAAGATATCTACCAACTCAAGCAGGAGTAAGTATAATCCTTATATTTGTGGCCTGTTAAATCCAATCAATAGATGATTAATATTGTATTATTTGGCCCTCCTGGCGCGGGGAAGGGAACGCAGAGTGAAAACCTTATTAAGCAATTCGGCTTAAAACATATATCTACAGGAGACTTATTTAGAAAGCATTTGGGAGAAGGCACTGCGCTTGGTAAAGAGGCCAGGTCTTTCATGGACAATGGTAAGTTGGTTCCCGATGAAGTGGTGATCGGTATGGTGGAAGACTTTTTGCAAGCCAATACAGATGCTAAAGGCTTCATCTTCGATGGTTTTCCTAGAACAGTGGCTCAAGCCGAAGCATTGGACGTGCTTTTGAATAGCCATAATACGGCAATCGGCTGTATGATTATGTTAGACGTTCCTCAAGACGAGTTAAAGAAAAGATTGCTCGAAAGAGGAAAAACCTCTGGTCGTGCTGACGATCAAAACGAGGAGAAAATCAATGTGAGAATTCAGGAATACCTGAACAAGACATTACCGGTAGCAGCTTTCTACGAAAAACAAGATAAGACTTGCAAGATCAATGGTGTAGGTACCATTGAGGGTATTTTTGCAGATATAGCGGCTGCCGTTGAATCTCATATGGTGTAATGCCCAATAAAACTTTATATTGAAGATGACCTATGGGTCATCTTTTTTTATTCAAACAATTATGGCCAGTTCCAACTTTATCGACCACGTAAGAATTTACTGCCGCTCAGGCAATGGAGGAGCTGGTGCCGTGAGTTTCCGAAGAGAAAAGCATGTACCTAAAGGTGGGCCCGATGGGGGTAATGGTGGAAAAGGTGGTAGTATTATTCTAAGGGGGAATACCCAACTTTGGACTTTACTGCACTTACGCTATAAGAAACATGTTACTGCCGATAATGGTGTGAATGGTAGCGGCCATGGTAGCTCGGGAGCAGATGGTCAAGATGTAATTCTCGAAGTTCCGTTGGGTACCATTGCTAAAGATGCTGAGACAGGTGAAGTATTGCTCGAAGTGACTGAAGAAGGACAAGAAGCCGTTCTTTTACCAGGAGGAAGAGGAGGCTTAGGCAATGAGAACTTCAAAACGGCCACCAAGCAGACACCACGATATGCCCAGCCTGGCGAAGAAGGCGAAGAAAAAACATGTGTCTTAGAGCTTAAGCTTTTGGCAGATGTGGGTTTGGTGGGTTTCCCCAATGCTGGTAAGTCAACACTACTTTCTGTGGTATCAGCGGCTAAACCAGAAATTGCAGACTATCCATTTACCACTTTAGTGCCCAACCTTGGGGTGGTTTCTTATCGCGATCATAAGTCATTCGTGATGGCTGATATTCCAGGAATCATTGAAGGAGCGTCTGAAGGAAAGGGGCTTGGACTTCGCTTTTTAAGACATATCGAACGAAATTCCATCTTACTATTCCTTGTACCTGCGGATGCAGATGACATTGTCAATGAGTACAAAATCCTATTGGATGAGTTGACCAAATACAACCCTGAGTTGCTTGATAAAGAGAGGATTCTTGCCGTTTCCAAGTGCGACATGCTCGATGAAGAGCTGATCACAGAGATCAAGGAGACTTTACCCACCGATGTAGACGTGCTCTTTATTTCTTCTTTGGCAAATATGGGCCTTGTAGAGCTGAAGGATGCTATCTGGAAGGCCATAAACAAATAAGGCCAACCCACTGGGTTGACCTTAAAATCTCTATTGCTTTAAATATTATCCTGCAGGTGGAGCAGTAATATCTTCACCTGCTTCGAGTCTTTTTAAGAACCCTTCTAATGCAGGTTTGTTGTTAGCCGGAAGGTTAGGGTTTGCTAGGCATTCCTTTTCGTATTTAATGGCTTTTTTAAAGTCTCCATTGGCTGAATAAGCTCTGGCCATTCCATGTTGTGCGAAGATGTTGGTATCCCACTTCTTATACATCTTTTTGAATACCTCGAGTGCATCTTTGTCCCTGTCAAGGTTGATCAGTTGGTTGCCGTAAGCGTAAACGTTGTTAGGCTGAGTGGTAGGATGGTCCACCATTTCATTCATAACGGCAATGGCCTCATCATTCTTTTTGGTCGCAAATAAGATTTGACCTTTTAGGCCTAGGGTCTGAGCATTTCTCTGGATACCTATGGCTTGATCAGCCCAGATCAAAGCCTTGTCCAAGTGCACATTGTTATTCACGCAATACTGTGCAGCACTCATTGGTCCTTGGAAACCAAAACCCTGTGTGCTTCGCAATTGGTTTTCAGCATTTGCTATGACTATGCCATGCACGTCAAACTCAATTTTGAATGGAAAGCGCTTGTTTTCCCAATCCAAAACAGCCTTGGCCGAATTTGCATTTACATCGACAAAGTCATAAGTCAAAGCTTCTGTAAAAGCATTTTCAGTTGACTGAACTTTTACTCTCAATGCATCTTCAGACTCCAGGTAAAAATAACTTCCCCAAGAAGTGGTGTTGTTGGAAAAAATGATATCTGCATCTCCATTTTCAAAGACAGCAATGTGCAGACCATAAGAACCTGCTGCCAGGTCTTTGCCTTCGATCTTAACATCATCCGAAAAAGTGATCACCGTGTTTTCGTTAGCACCGGCTCTCCAGGGATTATTTCCGCCATTACCGAAGCCTAAGTTGGTATAACCAAAAGGGACTAATTGACCCCAGATCTTTCCCGTTCTGCCGTTAACGAATGGCCTGGAATAATTAATAGTGACTTTAGAGATACCAATAGTTTGGCTTACTTCAGCTGCTGGACTTGCGGTTCTTGGTGTGGTAATCGTATTTTGAGCGTAGACTTGAGCGCCCAAAAAAACAAACAATGCCATAAAGGCCATTGAGTAGATTGAATTACGTTTCATGGTTGTTTTTTAAGTTTTAAAAATGATGAGATCAGTGGTTGGTAAATAATGATGATCTCCGGTAGTTCATCGTCCATATACGAGATGCACTGGATTTTGTTTATGACAGTCTTAGACTGAAAGTAAAAGAGTAGATCATGTCATATTGACACTTATTCTCCATTGGCAATAAAATTGCTGCCAAGCACAGCGTTTAGAACTAAGCAAAAATGGCAAAAGAGAAGGAGACGAAAGAAACCGTTGAAGAAACTAGTGTGGCTACTGAAGAGCAGCCAACGGAGGAAACGACTGAAAACGAGGCACAGGCCGAACCTGAGGCACAAGAAGAGGATGATTTGACCCATGAAGAAAAACTCGAGATTGAGTTAGGTGAGGCCAAAGACAAATACCTAAGGCTGTACTCTGAATTCGAAAACTTCAGAAGACGTAATGCCAAAGAAAGAATTGAACTGATCAAAACAGCTTCTTCTGACCTAATGACAGAATTACTGCCAATCGTTGATGACTTTGAAAGGGCCAATCAGGCTAATGAGAAGCAGGAAGATATCGAGGCCGTTAAAGAGGGTTTCAATTTAATACACCAGAAGCTCCTGAAATCATTAGAGAGCAAAGGGTTAAAACTAATGGAAACGAAAAAAGGAACTGATTTTGATGCTGATTTGCACGAAGCCGTTACCCAGTTTCCAGTGGAGGAAGAAGATTTGAAAGGAAAAATAATCGACACTGTTGAGAAGGGTTATTACCTGGGAGAAAAGGTAATTCGCTTTGCTAAGGTGGTCATAGGATCTTAATTATGGCGAAGAGAGATTACTACGAAATTCTTGGAGTAAGTAAAGGGGCCTCAGACGATGAGATGAAAAAGGCTTATCGAAAAATGGCCATCAAGTACCACCCTGATAAAAACCCTGACAATCCGGAAGCAGAGGAGAAATTCAAAGAGGCCGCGGAAGCCTATGAGGTGCTAAGCAATGCTGAAAAGCGTGCCCAATACGACCGATTCGGCCATGATGGTATGCGCGGTGGCTTTGGTGGTGCCGGTGGTGGCATGAATATGGAAGACATTTTCTCCCAGTTCGGAGATATTTTTGGTGGAGGCGGTAGTCCCTTCGAAAGTTTCTTTGGTGGTGGAGGCGGTGGTCGCAGGCAGCGTAAAGGTTCGGCACTTCGTATCAAGCTAAAACTAAACCTTGAAGAAATTGCCAACGGTGTTGAAAAGAAAATCAAGGTTAATCGTCTGGTAAATGCTGAAGGCGTAACCTTTAAAGCCTGTCCTACTTGTGGGGGCTCTGGCCAAATGAAAAAAGTAGTGAATACCATGTTGGGTCAAATGGTGTCAGCCACTACTTGTACTACATGCAGCGGTAGCGGTCAGGTTATTGATAAGCGACCTCCAGGTGTGGATAGTACAGGCCTTGAAATGCAAGAAGAGGTGATTCCAATCAAAATACCTGCGGGTGTTGGTGATGGTATGCAGTTGTCTATGTCGGGCAAAGGGAATATGGCTCCTGGCGGAGGTGTTCCGGGAGATCTATTGATTGTTATCGAAGAGGTAGAACACGAGTTACTCAAGCGTGATGGCACCAATGTGGTGTTCGACTTGTTTGTCAACTTTGCTGATGCAGCGCTGGGTCAAAGCATGGAAGTACCGACCATTGATGGTAAAGTGCGCATAAAGCTTGAGCCTGGAACTCAAAGTGGAAAAATCCTTCGACTGCGAGGGAAAGGTATTAAAGACATTAATGGATATGGTAAAGGCGATCAGTTGATCCATGTTAATGTTTGGACGCCCAAGAAGCTTTCAAAAGAGGAGGCAGAGATTTTAGAACAGTTCAGAGTATCTGAAAATTTCGAACCGAAACCAGGAAAAGGAGAAAAGGGATTTTTTGACCGTATCAAAGAATTCTTTTAGAGATACATACATAAAGGAATCTAAGCCCCGACTTGTTGGGGCTTTTTTTATGAATGTCAGTTACATTTCCAATCAAAACGAGTATACTTCGCTTTGAAATACCGGGATGTAACCCAAACTTTAAACAAAACGTAAGCAACTGAATGCAAAAAGTACTTTTACTAGTAGCCATAGTAGGGATTGCAGGGATGAATGTATTGGCTCAAACAAAAAAGCACTTTACTGTGCAAGACGAAGGCGCTTGCGAGAAGGTTTATTTCCATCTAAAAGCCGCTTCAGGCACCTGTGAAATCCGTACAAGAAAAGGCGACTACCCAATTAATATCCTGGGCAGTCATAATGAAGAATACATTACCAGTGACTTTGGTCAGAAGCACGAGGGGAAGGTCCTTAGTGCTTGGTTAAACCTCAAGGACAATGGTAAAGAAGGCTTCGGTGCCAAGATATCCAAGATCATTGGCAAGAAGACGATGGACAATGACAACTACTGGAATATCTATTTTACCGACTTCAAACCTTACACTTTAGACCTTAACTATGGAGTAGGCAAGGCCTATGTAGACCTGTCCGATATAGCCGTTGAGAATTTAAAAATCAGTTCTGGAAATGCCCATGTAAAAGTGGGTTACCTATCCAAACTTCAAAACAAAATGGAGATGGACACCTTTATGGTGAGTGTTGATTTGGGAGATGTAGAAATTGAAAGACTCAATTTGGCCAGAGCTAAGAACATCTTGGCAGAAGTAGGCTTTGGAACACTGGTTATGGGTTTTGAAGAGCTGCCAAAAAGAGCCAGTGAGATTTGGGCCAGAGTAGGGGCAGGAGCCCTAGAAATCAATTTGCCCAAAGAGGACATTCCCATAATTGTTAGAATGAAAGACACATCCTATCGCAAATTCAAGATACCTCCCGGCTTTGAGAAAATTAGAGATAATGTTTTTGTAAGCTCAAGCTATTCACCAGACGCTGAAAACCTCCTGGAGTTCAACATCGATTTGTCTATGGGAAGTGTGATTTTCAGAAACTGATCAAATCTTGGCGGCTATTTTCATCCGCAAAACTCCTTCTTGTTCCGCTTAACTTTTAATCAAAGCTAGTATTTACTGTTTTTTCTAATTAGCGTGCGTATTGAGGTTTTATACTTCAAAGCGATTATTTTTATTCACCATTAAATTGAAACCACAGTGAATATTCTCGAAGCGAATAACGTCACTAAAAACTATGCCGCACACAAGGCATTGGATGACGTGAGTATCGCAATACCAAAACAATCCATATTTGGGCTTTTAGGTCCAAATGGAGCGGGTAAAACCACGCTCATCAGGATTATCAACCAAATTATAATGTGCGATCAGGGAGAGGTCACCATAAAAGGTGAAAAGCTCAACCCGAAACATATCAAAGACATTGGCTACCTGCCCGAAGAAAGAGGTCTTTATAAGAAGATGAAGGTAGGAGAGCAGCTCATGTACCTGGCTCAGCTCAAAGGGTTGCCCAATGGTGAAGCCCGTAAGCGGATCAAGCATTGGTTGGACAAACTTGGCTTGACCGAATGGGCTGGCAAGAAAGTCGAAGACCTGTCAAAAGGTATGGCGCAAAAGATTCAGTTTATCGCCACCGTACTCCACGAACCGGATATTCTTATTCTCGATGAGCCATTTTCAGGTTTTGACCCAGTAAATGCCAACCTCATAAAAGATGAAATCTTTGAGTTAAGAGATAAGGGGGCTACTGTCATCTTTTCTACCCATAGGATGGAGTCTGTTGAACAGCTTTGCGATGATATCGCACTGATCAATAAGTCTCAAAAGATCCTGGATGGTACCAAAAAGGATATTAAAAATTCCTTTAAATCAGGAAAATATGTGGTGAACTACAAAGGATCTTTGAATGGGCTAAGCACTAAATTTGACGTGCTAGATACCACTATGGTTGAAGATGATCTTTCAGAATCAACTGTACAGGCCAGTGAAGGTCAGTCACCTAATGACATTCTAAAAGAACTTATCAGTCTTATCGAAGTGCATTCATTTGTCGAAGTAGTGCCTTCTATCAATGACATTTTCATAGACATCGTAGAAGGAGGTAAATCATGAAACAGATATTCTTAGTACTTAAGAGAGAGTACATGACCAGAGTCAAAAAGAAGTCATTCTTATTGGCGACAATTTTGACACCTCTTGTAATGCCAGCGATCATATTTGCGATCGTATACTTTGCCACACAAGAGAAAGAATCAAGAAGCGACAAGGTTTTGGTTTTAGATGAAAGTGGCTACTTCACAGATGCCTTTGATGTCACGAGTTTCGAGTTTGAATACATTACAGGAGATTTGGAGTCGGCAAAGAGCGATATGCTTGAACAAGGAGCTTTCGGCTTATTGTATTTGCCAAGCGTTGATTTGTCTGATGCCTCCGTTATTGATTTTTCAGGCTTTGAGTTGTATTCCAAAACAAACCCTAGCATTCAGGCCATGAGTCGTCTGGAAGCTGATATACGTAATAAGCTTGAGGATATAAAACTTGATAGATCGGGGCTTGATCCTACATTGATCAATAATCTGAAGGTTAGAGTAGATTTGGATTCTTTTAATATTTCCGAAAGCGGAGAGGCCCAGAAGAGTAATGCCAAATTGAGCTTTGCGATTGGTTATGGTACAGGCTTCCTTATTTATATGTTCATCTTCATCTACGGTGCGCAGATTATGCAATCCGTATTGGATGAGAAGACTTCGCGAATTGTAGAGGTGATTGTCTCATCTGTCAGACCCTTCCAATTGATGATGGGGAAAGTTTTGGGAGTCGGTGCAGTTGGCTTTACCCAGTTACTGATCTGGTTCGTATTGATCGGAGGTTTAGGTACCGTTGGTTTGAGCATATTGTCAGGTGATAGTGCGGTGATGGAAGCTGCCTCTCAGCAGGTGCCTCAGGAAGCTATGGAGCTGACTAGTCAACAAGAGATGGCCATGGAAATTCAAGCCATGATTGATACAGTACCTGTTGTCAAGATTCTATTGTGTTTCTTATTCTTCTTTATGGGAGCCTACCTACTATACGGAGCGCTTTATGCGGCCATTGGTTCTGCTGTAGATAGTATTCAGGACGCTCAGCAATTTATGTTCCCGATCATTATCCCAATCATTGCATCTATTATGGCCATGTTCTTTGTATTGGACGATCCGAACGGAGGCCTGGCAGTAACATTGTCTTTGATACCATTCACATCACCAATCATTATGATGGCCAGAATTCCATTTGGGGTTCCGGATTGGCAATTAGCCCTGTCTATGGTGCTGTTGATCGCTGGTTTTATCGGCACGCTTTGGATGGCAGGAAGAGTTTATCGCATTGGTATTTTGATGTATGGCGTCAAAGTAAATTGGAAAACCATTGGCAAGTGGTTTACAATGAAAGTTTAGTACAAAAACATTTTATCCAGATTTTAATCCTCACTGTTATTCAGTGAGGATTTTTTATGTCGACTCGAAAGAAAGCCAGAACTTGGGCGGCATTCAAGAATCAGAGATATGTATTGGGAAAGCTATTCACATAAGCAGATAAAAGAAGTTGTATTCAAGGCACTGGACAAAAATCTCGACTACAGGGAAAAGCCGGTTCTGGGTTTGCCTGCCTCCTATTTAGATTCGGAAGTATTCTATGATGATGCCCCTTTTTTAAAAGACGCTCCCTTCCTTTCAGCGCTTATTGCTAATCCAAACCATATCGGTTGTCATACATTAAATGAGTCTGAAGTGGCTTTTGAAGGCACACACAAAATTGAGAAGGAGTTAATTGATATCTGTGCACAACAAATATTCATGGGAGGTGATGAGCACTTTGATGGATATGTTGCATCTGGAGGAACGGAAGCTAATATTCAGGCCATTTGGATATTGAAAAGGTATTATGAAACTGAATTCGATGCCTCAGCGCAAGAGATTGGAATTATCTATTCAGAAGATGCTCACTATTCCATGCCGAAAGCTTCCAAACTTCTTGGAATTAAGGCTTTTGTAACTAAGGTTGAAGAAGACACAAGGAGGGTTACCAGAGAGAGTATTCAGGGTTGCATTGAGCAAGCCAGGCTATCTGGTGTCAAGCACTTTATAGTGGTGATAAATATGTCTACCACCATGTTTGGTTCAGTAGATGATATTGATGAGATAACTGCCTGGCTCGATGCAATGAATGTGGACTATATGATTCATGTAGATGCTGCTTTTGGAGGTTATATCTATCCATTTACTAGTGACAAGTCATCGCTGACATTTAAAAACCCTAAGATTAATTCATTCACGCTGGATGGCCATAAGATGCTACAATCGCCATACGGAACGGGTATTTATTTGACAAGAAAAGGTTTTATGGAATACGCCCTTACGGAGGAAGCGAACTATGTCAAAGGAAAGGATTACACTTTGGTGGGGAGCAGATCTGGAGCCAATGCGATTGCTATTTGGATGATTATGAGAACCTATGGTTCCGAAGGATGGAAATCGAAAATTCAGAAACTATTAAGAAAGACGGATCGACTCTGTTCGGACCTTGACCAAAGAGGTATTGCGTATTTTAGGAACCCACAGATGAATATTGTCACTATTAAATCTGAATTTGTTTCTGCCAAACTAGCTGATCAATATATGCTGGTTCCTGACGCTCATGGAGAGCATGTAAAATGGTGGAAGATTGTAGTGATGGAACATGTCAAACAAGGTGTCGTTGACAGCTTTCTTCAGGATTTGGATATAGAAAGATGATTATAAAGAAACTTTAAGAGTATTCTTGGAAAGTAACAATCACCAAGTACGTCCGTTCTTGCAGTGAATATTTTTGTAAATTTTGACCATGCATAATCCTTTCAAAGGAGCTATCAACATTGATTTCTATACCAATCAGGCTAGGATAAAGTGGTTTATTCTGATTGTGGCAATCATCATTGGTGGTGGGTCGATCATCTATACCAATAGTTTGGTAGCCAAGCTTAAGAAGGGAGAGGAAGAAAAAATAAAGCTTTGGGCTCAGGCTGTTGAATTCTCAAGTTTGCCAGAGGTTGACGCCTCTGCATTGACATTTATCTCTAACAATATCATTGGCCCTGATAATACATTACCAGTTATTGTGGTTGATTCTGCAACACAACAAATCTATGATGCCAGAAATGTTGGTGAAGACGAGGATGTGCGCGAACGGATGCTCCGTAAAATGAGATCAGAAAACGATCCATTCAAGATCATTGTTCATAATGGCCCAGATGGAGAGATTTCGGATATTCAGTACGTCTATTATCGTAATTCTTTCCTGCTCAGGCAACTCAGTACTTATCCTTATATCCAGTTATCGGTCATCGCCATATTTGGGTTTATCGCGTACCTGGCTTTCAGTTATTCTCGTAGATCCGAACAAAACAGAGTTTGGGTAGGTATGGCCAAGGAGACAGCCCATCAACTGGGTACACCGCTCTCATCATTGATCGCATGGGTAGAATACATCAAGGGAATGGAGGAGATGAAAGGCAGAGATGATATCATTGTGGAGTTGGAAAAGGATGTGGTCCGACTAGAAATGATCACGGAACGTTTCTCCAATATTGGTTCAGTGCCTGTACTCAAAAGGCAGAATGTTTATGATACGGTAAATGGTCTCTTGAACTATTTAAAACCGAGAGTTTCATCTAAAGTCAACTTCAGCATTGAAGGTGCTTCGGAAGAAATTGAAGCCAACCTTAATAAGCCACTTTTCGAATGGGTGTTAGAAAACATTGTGAAGAATGGTGTAGATGCCATGAGTGGTATTGGAAACATTACGGTGACCATTGGTCAGGAATCAGAGAACGAAGTATTTGTAGATATAGCCGATGACGGTAAGGGCATTGCAAAGGGAAAGCTTAGTGAGGTCTTTAAGCCTGGTTTCACGACAAAAAAACGCGGCTGGGGATTGGGCCTTGCTTTAGTAAAACGAATCATCGAAAACTATCATAATGGTCGCATTTTCGTCAAATCTTCTCAGGCTGATGTGGGTACGGTTTTCAGGATCATTTTATCGGCTTAATCTTTTGTAAAATATACCCGCTATTTTCGAGATAAGCCTTTGGTTTAATACATTATACACATACCTTTGCACCCAGAAAATTAATCGCATTTTTCCTTTCTTAATAAAGAATAACAAATGGCAAATATTGGAAAGATCACTCAGGTAATTGGCCCGGTCGTAGACGTAAGTTTCGATGCTGAAAGCGCTAAGTTGCCGAACATTCTTGACGCATTAGAAGTAACAAAAGAAAACGGTCAGAAAGTAGTATTAGAGTGCCAGCAGCACCTTGGTGAAGACAGAGTAAGAACCATTGCGATGGATTCTTCAGAAGGCTTGACAAGAGGCATGGACGTAACTGATACTGGTGTAGCTATCTCAATGCCTGTTGGTGAAGACATCAAAGGTAGGCTCTTCAACGTGGTTGGTGAAGCTATCGATGGTATTGCTCAGCCAAAAGGAGACAAGAGACTTCCCATTCACAGGGCTGCTCCAAAGTTCGAAGATCTTTCTACTTCAACAGAAGTTTTATTCACGGGTATCAAAGTAATTGACTTGATCGAGCCTTATGCAAAAGGAGGTAAGATTGGTTTGTTTGGTGGTGCTGGTGTTGGTAAGACAGTATTGATCCAAGAGTTGATTAACAACATTGCGAAAGCATACTCTGGACTTTCAGTATTTGCTGGTGTTGGTGAGCGTACACGTGAAGGAAATGACCTTTTACGTGAGATGCTTGAATCAGGTATTATTAAATATGGTGAAGGCTTTAACGAGTCTATGGAGAATGGCGGATGGGACCTAAGTAAGGTTGACTCTGCAGAAATGAAAGAATCCAAAGCTTCCTTCGTATTTGGTCAGATGAATGAGCCTCCAGGTGCAAGAGCAAGGGTGGCCCTTTCAGGTCTTACTATCGCAGAGTACTTCCGTGATGGTGATGGCGATGGTCAGGGAAAAGATATCCTATTCTTTATTGACAACATCTTCCGATTTACGCAAGCAGGTTCTGAGGTATCAGCCCTTCTAGGTCGTATGCCTTCAGCGGTAGGTTACCAACCAACTTTGGCAACAGAGATGGGTGCGATGCAGGAAAGAATTACATCTACTAAGAACGGTTCAATTACATCTGTACAGGCAGTGTATGTACCTGCGGATGACTTGACTGACCCGGCTCCAGCGACAACATTTGCTCACTTGGATGCGACTACGGTACTTTCAAGAAAGATTGCTGAGCTAGGTATTTACCCTGCGGTAGATCCATTGGATTCTACTTCAAGAATCTTGACGGCAGATATCTTAGGAGATGAGCACTATGACTGTGCACAGCGTGTGAAGGAAACTTTGCAGCGTTATAAAGAACTTCAAGACATTATCGCCATCCTTGGTATGGACGAATTGTCTGACGAAGATAAATTGGTTGTATCACGTGCGAGACGTGTACAAAGATTCCTTTCTCAGCCATTCCACGTAGCAGAGCAGTTTACTGGCCTTGCAGGGGTATTGGTAGACATCAAAGACACTATCAAAGGTTTCAACGAAATCATGGATGGTAAGCACGATGATCTTCCTGAGGCAGCTTTCAACCTGGTAGGTACTATCGAGGAAGCAAGAGAGAAAGGCGAGAAATTGTTGGCTGAGGCAGCCGCTAACTAATTAATACTATGTTATTAGAAGTTGTAACTCCAGACAAAAAGATATTTGAAGGCGAAGCGTCTTCAGTAACTTTCCCTGGAAGTGATGGCGAGTTTCAGGTACTTAGCAATCACGCCCCTATGATTAGCGCCTTGGGTAAAGGCAAAATGACCATCAAGGCTTCTGGCCAAAATGAAGTGGTTGTGATCGATGGTGGTGTGGTAGAAGTACTGAATAATAAAGTGATTGTACTAGCAGAGTCTGTTATTGAAGACTAAGCTTATTCACTATAGATAATAAAAAAGCCCTGACGTAAGTCAGGGCTTTTTTTATGTCAATTATTCTCGTCCTTATATTCAATTATCAAATCTGGAAACATATTCTTGTATACCTGCATTTCCGATTCTACGTAGTGATTTCCGTATAGAATTAAGTGTTTGAGGTTTCTGAGCTGTTTTAGCTTATCCAGTTCATTGGAAATCTCCAGCTTATTAAACGACAGGTTAAGTACCTCCAGTTTTTGAAGTTCAACAATCGAATCAGGTAGTATCTGAATATCCATTTCAAATAAGATAAGTGACTTAAGTTCCGTTAGCTGCCCAATTTTATCGTTAAGAACCCAATAAGGAGGAGCAAAATCTAGATGCTCATACCATGATAAAGGTGGTCTTGTACTCCACTGTTTTTTTGGCCTTTCCTTTTGAATTATTAATTGGGTCGTATTTAAATTACTCCATACGCTGTCGGGAATTTCCTGAGTGACTAGTTCATTTATTGTCACAACAAGGGCATTCTCTATTATATCAATGCCTTTATCTATTTGGTTCGGTCTCTCTCTCACAAGGACTCTATTACGTGAAAATGACTCTTTGATGAATAGAGACTTTATTGCACATCACTGATATCAATATTTACCAATCCATACAACCAATGATCCTGCGCAATCATGGCTCCGGAAGATAGATAAGCATAATTCTCCCAGGTGAACTCTATTCCGCCAATTGGGATAATGGAAACCCACATTTTGACAGCTACTGGTTTGTGATCTTCTCCCAAAATCCAGACATAGGAATCTCCTGGCGTTGTTCCTCCGGATGTGTAGGTGACTTTGAGCCCTTGTCTGCCATCTTTTAGTTTGACAATACTACGTTCTGTTCCAGGATCGAATACCTTAAAAGGAGCGTATAACCAGAAACTGTCATTGTTAAAGTAGTCCCATGACGTCTTGACAATCTCTTGTATTTCTTCAGGTTCATATTGATCGGCATTGGCTAGTATACCGGTCTTAAAAGTAGGTTGTAAGGCAACTTCTTTACCGTCCCATTTAACACCAACTACATGGTTTTCCATATCCCAATCATAGTGATGGACACCTTTGAAAGTCCAACTGACACCAGAGGTACGGTCCCAGGCTTCTTTGTTCAGTGCGGTAAGTATTTGCTCGGCCATAAGGTCGGCTTCTGGACTCCATTCTCCTTCTGGAAGTTTTTCATCGACAATTAAAAACCCGATAAAGAGTAGGGCAACAATACTGAGGACGATAATAGCCAGAATGCGCAGAATCTTTTTCATACAAGTGAATATAAGACTTAGGGCCGATTGACCTTTACATTCACTGGAAAAAGCTCGGTTCGCGCACGTGGTGTTTTCAAAATTTATGATTGACAGTATTCAATAACCGCATCATTGATTCGAGTAAAGGTTTCCATGAGTGTTCGCTCGTTTTCTTCTAACAGGGTTACCCTAAAACCAAGTAGATCGGAGCAAAAAGATGAGATAGGTACTACACATACACCTTTGGCCGCGAGTAGGAAATAGACAAAGCGTTTATCGGCTTTAATGTTACGCTCTTTTAACCAAGGGTCAAGTAATGCACTGACCTTTGGGTCATCGATAGCTAAAGTTTGTTGTGAAGTGAGTGTGCCAGGCTTAAAAATTATGGTGTTATAAAACGCTCCATAGGTCTTGTTAAAGTAGAGATAAGGGTTGTCCTTTAAAATTGATGCAATTAGATCGCTATGTCTACCGATTTTCTCGTTGGTTGCCTTTCGATACGCTGAGTAATTTGGGTGTGCATATAATTTTGGTATGGCCAATTGAGGTAAAGTAGTAGAACATACTTCTAACATTTTTGCATTAGCCAAGGTGTTATAGAGCTTGTTGAATAATAAGTCTGACCCACGATTATAGAACTCTAGCCAGCCACAACGAGCACCAGGCCAGGGTAGGTCTTTTGAAACGCCTTTCATGGCTATTCCGGGGACGTCTTCAATTACTTCAGCTAGTGCCACATGCTTGGCACCATTGTAAGTAATGGCTCCATAGATTTCATCGAATATTAGGAAGAGGTCAAATTTCCGAGCAATCATAACAATGTCTTCAAGTACATCTCTTGGATATACCATCCCCGTGGGATTATCCGGGTTAATGACTAGAATACCTACAATATTCTGGTTGTACTGTACCTGATTGTAAAGGTCTTCCATATCAGGAAGCCAGCTTCTGGAGGGATCCAAAGTGTAAGTAAGTGGTTCTGAGTTGGCATGCGCTGCCTCACCACTGCTATGAGTGGAATAAGCCGGTGAAGGACCGATTATTCTCGACTCAGATTTAATGAATTGATATAAAGTCGATATGCCATCACCCAGACCATTGAAAAAGATAATATCATCTTGGTCTATGTTTGCTCCATTTAACTGATTGTTCTTTTGGGCAAGAAACCGCCTCACCTCTTTATCTCCCAGTGAATGAGAGTAGCCATAGGTTTTGTCCTCATGAATCAGTTCAGCAATTATGTCTTTAATCCAAGAAGGAATTTGCCAATTTTTCTGAATAGGGTCACCTATGTTCTCCCAATAAATGGTTTTACCTAAGGCTTCTAGTTGATCTGCCTTTTTAACAATCTCTCTGATTTCGTAGGTGAGCTCAGAAGCCCCAGAACTCACAATGGGTTGGCGCATTATTGAATTTCATGGTTTATAGACTATAAACGAACCCTTTTATGGAAAAAGGAATTCAAACGTTTGCCAAGGGCCTTTAAATGGAAGGAATAATCAGCCTTTTCAATAAAGCCTGTCTACATCCTTATCCTTGACTTTGATATTTTCCAGGGTAAGGAATTGTTCCCAGAATTGATCTTCCGGCAAGCCCGCTCTTACAACTATGGGCTCTTTTTTTACAGGATGTTCAAAGTAGAGCCTTCTTGCATGTAGGTTAATACTCTTATCAGGGTTCGGCTTAGAAAAACCATAACGAAGATCGCCTCTGATAGGGCAACCCATTTCGGCCATATGTACCCTTATTTGGTGAGGTCTGCCTGTCAGCGGTTCCACTTCAATCAGGTAATGATTATTCAACTTACCCAGTACTTTGAAGTCAGTTTCGGCTTTCTGGCCGCCTTCTACCGGTTCTGAATAGGCGGTGGTCACATTCCGCTTAGGGTCCTTGACGAGCCAGCTCATCAGCCTACCCTTTTTTCTGGGTGGGTGCTTTTTGACAACTGCCCAATAGGTTTTTTGAACTTTCCTAGAGGCAAAAATTTTGTTCATCCGTTCCAACGCCTTCGAGGTTCTGGCAAAAACGATGACACCACTGACTGGCCTGTCAAGCCTGTGTACTGGATGCAAGAATACCGCTCCTGGTTTGTTATACTTTTCTTTGATGTAGTCTTTACAATGCTCAACAAGGGGCTTGTCTCCCGTAGAGTCTCCTTGAATCAGGATGCCTGCCGGCTTATTGACAATCAAAAGGTGATTGTCCTCGTATAGGGGTTGGACGATGTTTTTCATTAAAACTCGCTGGTAAAGTGGAATTCAATATCTGGGAAGTTGTCCTGAACCATTTGTAGCCATGCTTTCGACTCGGCCATAAAGACTAGTTTGCCATCCTTGTCACGGGCAATATGCCTTTGTTTTGAGGCGATAAACTCATTGAGCTTTTTCTCATCTTTAGATGAAATCCAGCAAGCTTTATAGAGCTGCATACCCGCAAACTCAACGGTAGCACCGTATTCGTGCTTTAACCTATGCTGAATTACCTCAAACTGCAGTTGTCCTACTACACCAACGGCTTTACGACTTCCCAATTCGAAATTAAAGAGTTGGGCCACCCCTTCATCCATCAACTGGTTGAGGCCCTTTTCCAACTGCTTGGTCTTCATCGCATCTTTATTGATCACCTCTCTAAAAATCTCTGGAGAGAAACTTGGGATGCCGCGATACATACCCCCTTCACCATCGGTGAGTGTGTCTCCGATTTTGAAGTTACCAGTGTCATAAAGTCCGATAATGTCACCAGGGTAGGCCTCATCGATCGTCTCTTTGTCTTGTGCCATAAAGGCTGTGGCCTGAGAGATTCTGAATTTCTTGTCCTGTCGTGTATGGAAGTAATTAGAGCCTCTTTCAAATTTACCAGAACAGATTCTCAGGAAGGCAATTCTGTTTCTATGTTTGGGATCCATATTGGCATGAATCTTAAACACAAAGCCAGTGAAGTTCTTATAATCGGGCTCTACTTGTTTATCTTCCAGCATCCTGGCGATCGGCCTTGGAGAAATGGTCAGGAAAGTATCCAGGAGTTCTTTTACTCCAAAATTGTTGACTGCCGAACCGAAGAAAACGGGAGCGACATCACCACTCAAATAGGCCTCTTTATCCAATGGCCCGTAGAGGTCGTCTAACATTTCGACATCTTCCCGAAGTTGCTCGGCATATTTCTCACCGATGTATTCTTCGAGTTTAGGATCGTTGATATCTTCCAGCCTGGTGGCCTCCTCATGCAATTGCTGCTGACCTGCTTTGAACAAACGAAGACTTTTGTCATAAAGACTATAAACCCCCTGGAAGGTTTTACCCATGCCGATCGGCCAGCTGAGTGGATGGACATTAATGCCGAGTTTGCCCTCAATTTCATCCAATAGATCGTAGGGGTCCTGTCCCTCACGGTCTAGTTTGTTAATAAACGAGATCACCGGAGTCTTTCTCATCCTACATACCTCCATCAGTTTCTCCGTCTGTATCTCAACGCCTTTAACACAGTCGATTACCATAATGACTGAATCAACAGCGGTTAAGGTTCGGTAAGTATCTTCTGCAAAGTCTTGGTGACCAGGAGTATCTAATAGGTTAATGCGCTTGCCTTCGTATTCGAAAGCCATCACTGAAGTAGCTACGGAGATACCTCTTTGCTTTTCGATATCCATCCAGTCAGATCGAGCATGCATGTCGATTTTATTCGACTTGACAGCTCCGGCTTTTTGAATGGCTCCTCCGAACAATAGTAGTTTTTCCGTCAGTGTGGTCTTACCCGCATCGGGGTGACTAATGATTCCGAAAGTCCTTCTTTTGTCGATCTCCTGCGCTAAACTCATTGATACTAAATTGAGCTGCAAAAGTACTAAAAATTGTGATGGAATTGGGCGCCAGAATTATCATTCACAGCGACCAGTATATACCTATTGAAACGCAATTTCGTCAATGAACAACCATGCTGGCGTATCTTTACCTGGGTGCCAATCCGGCAGGTCTCCATAGTTCTTGGCAATAACCCTGAGATACTTCAAATCCATTTTTTCAAATGTCAGTTCATGAATGATCATGTGCTTGGGTTCCGGACCGTCAGGCGGGGTGATGGAGAGGGTATTTAGCTTTTGTAAATCACTTGAACTGTTACCTCCCCAGATTTCTAATTCCGTGGGTGGAAAAATCCACGAACCAGTATCATCCAAAGTGCTGATAAATACAGATTCCAAAGATCGTGATGCCAAAAGCTCTACATCTACAACCATGTCGTCACCGTTGAAACCAAGCCAATTGCCATCTCTGAAGTTTTCACTCCCTTTCTGCAGGTCAAATAGTGTTTCGATGCCTTTGGCTTTATAACTGCCTTTTGGATCGAACTGGAGCTTGTTCTTTTTGAATCGATTGGGTTTCACCAGAATGAAGGCCTGCTCAGCCTTATCGCTATCTTTCCAACCCTCTTTTTTGGCATACACCGTTACTTTTGAGCTGGCGGTGAGCTCTATTTCTCTTCCTTCGAGAATTTTTGGTGCTGCCGAACCAATCTGATAGTAGATGTCAGTATCAGAGAGGCTGTAGGGTACGGTGATGGTCATTTTGTCATCAAAGAAGCTGGATTCATATACCAGACGCGGTGTATTGAGCTGAACTTCTTCAAAGGTGGTGTCATCAATTGAACCTCCATTAATGATCACATTTGGATGATCGACTTTGAGTTTTTCCAGGTCTTGGGCATTGACTTTTGTTTGCCATAGATAGAGTTTATCTAGGCTTTTAATTTTCAGCACCTGATTTACTCCTTTTCGGCTGACATTCGTTCCGTAAAGATTTAGGTATTCTAGCTTCTTCAGTTTGCGAAGTGCTCCGATCATAGCATCATCGGTCGCTGTATTGTCAAGGTAAAGCCTGTGCAGGTTCTCGAATTTGGCTATTTCTTTTACCAAGGCCTTATCAATGTTGCTTCCACCAAGGTCGAGTGAATAGACCTGCTCTCTCACCTTTTTTAAGCCTTTGATTTCAGCCAATTGAAGTACGTCATGTTGACCCATATAAACTTCCAGATAGGGTTTGTCTGCTTCGATTTGCTTTACACGGATATTGTTGCTATTCAGTGATGCGATGGTCTGGGCATCTACAAAGTCAATGTCCAAGGGTTCTTCAGGAATAAAGTAGCTGGCAAGGATTACCTGAACCGGATCTTCTTCTGGGATTTCGTTGACCAATTGATTGAATGAGCCGCCCGCTGTTACCCAATACTCTAGCATCTTAATCTCCTCATTGGTTAGCTGAGCCTTACCCTTGGGTGGCATATGCAATTTGTCTTCGGTTGGCAAAAGCAAGTGACTGATGAAGGTGCTGTTCAACAGGTCTCCGGATTTTATAATTGCCCCGTTTTCTCCCCCTTTCATAATGCCTTCCTCTGAGGCAAGAGAGAGTCCTCCTTTGATTTTATTGGGGTTATGGCAGCTTACACACTTATTTTCGAGAATGGGCTGAACCACTTGTGCGAAGACAGGTTCAGTCTCTATCAAAGCTGAGGGAGCACTTTCTTCGAATACTTCGGTAAGGAAATTTTCACCATGGGTGAGCGATGCCCCGTAGTGTCCTGTAACGATGAGTAGGACACACAATCCACCGAAGGCAGGGACAAAGAGTTTGGTGAAGTCTTTATTTGCTCGTATCTGGATCAATAAGGCGGCAATAATGGAGGTGGCTAACCCGAACCATTGGTGAAAGGCAAAAGTATTACCGCCATAACCTCCATTTACTGACAACAATGATCCCGCAATGGCACTGATTGCAGCCGAAAAAGCACCTAACCAAAGGAGTAGAGTAGCCGGTTCATCATATGCTGATTTATTTGCCTTTTGAGCTATTAATTCGAAAAGGAACGAGGCGAGAATAAGTACAATGGGAAAGTGAAGTACCAGAGGATGTAGTCGTCCTACAAACTGAAATATTGTTGGGAGTTCTGAAATTGGGATAACCACTAACAGTGCGAGCATGGCATTCAGCGACCAGAGAAGAACAAGAAGTGACTTTTTTGAACCGCTCATTGCTGAAGAAAAATTTCGTCAATAAATACCCACCCCGGTTGGCCCTTACCTGGATGCCAATTTGGTAAGACAGAGAGAGGCTTAACGGTAATACGCACATACCTGTATGGTCCATCCATACGAAGATGCCAGAATCTCTTGTAAGCTGTTTCACTGGAGATCATCCCAATCATCCCAATCCTGGTTTCTTTTTCAAATGTCTTTCCATCAAGCGAATGTGTGTAGCTAAGGTATTCAGGTCTCATAATCCATGAATCGGGACTGACAAGGGTACTTAATACGAGTTTTTCTTTTTGTGTGATCTTACCTAAGTCAATGTCAATCGTGACGGGCCCTTGGTTATAGCCTACCCAATGACCATCTCTAAAGTTGAATGAACCTGCCTTTTGATCATTCAGTGTTTTTCCTCCTTCTGACTGATATGGACTATTGGGTGATGGACTAAGTTTGATTGAGGCCAGAGGAGAGGTCATTTTAAATACATCTAAACGAACGGTTTTGGAAGCCTGAAATCCTTTTTTGAACACTTTGACTTTGATCGTACTCGATTTTCGGATGGTTAAAGGCTTTTTGTAGCGCTTAGACTTTTGATTAGGTTCGCTATCATCTAAGGTGTATCGAATAACAGCTCCCTTTAAAGCGAATTCACAGTGAATGATCGTACTACTTTCAAAGAAGCTTTCTCCCTCTATCTTCACTAGTGGTTTAGCCAGTTGATATTCTTGTGCTTGTAGGGTAAATACACAAATAAGTAATAGCATGATCAGATAATGCCTTCTCATACTCTAGTCAGTTTATAAGGATAGACATGGCCCGAATTCCATTGAGCAACATACATGTTCCCATCATCATCGATGCAGACGTCATGCGGGTAGATAAATACCTTAATCGTCTGATACATTTCGTTTGGAGAGGCTCCTGAATAGGTTGGTGTGCTCCCTGCCAGGTTAGAAATTACTTTGTTCTCCTTGTCTAGAATGGTTACAAAACCAGAGGGGTCATCACCATAGGCTCTTGACTTAAGTACTGCTGCATAGAGGTATTCGCCATGAATCACCGGACGACAAACATAGGCGCCTGGCAAGGGGATTGTTTCCAAATACTCACCTGAAAGGCTGTATTTTTTGAAAGCATTTTCTTCGCGTGCCGAAACCATCAAAGTCGGATTGTTGGCGTCTCGTGTGTCAAGACAGATGCCATGGGCATTTTGAAGGTTTTCAGGCCCTTCGCCCCGGCCTCCAAAACTTCTGATAAACTCACCACTATGTGAATACTGGGTAATCCATTGTGCTCCGTATCCATCGGCTACATAGATATCTCCATTGGGTCCTATGGCTACTTCAGTGGGTATATACTGATCAGCTCTCTCATAATGTCCTGACGCTTTTGGGTAGTCCAATGTCATCACTACTTTTCCGTCAATCGTAGTTTTAATAACCTGATGACGGTCATTATCAGAAATGAACAGAAAGTCTTCCCCATTTTCCTTTGACAATGTCAAACCATGTGCGCCAGGGTATTCCGTGCCCCAGGATTCCAATAGTTTGCCTGACTTATCATAAACCAGCACATTATTCTTTGTATGATTGGTGAGTAACAGAATTCTGCCTTGTGAATCTTGCACCATCTCATGGCAATCCTTCACCGGATAGATTTCAGCGTCAAGCTTTCCCCAGTGGGTATCAATTTTATACTGATGGGAGTTATGACCGAGTATCAATTCTTCGGGTCTATTGGGCACAAGGAGGGAAGGCATAGCCGCAATAGCCGTAGATGCCGTTAATGTCTTTTGTACAAATGCCCTGCGATCCATCAAATTATGCTAGAATGTCATGAATAATTCTGCCACCGACATCGGTTAACCTGAACCTTCGCCCCTGATATTTATAAGTCAACTGTTCGTGGTCAATGCCTAGTAAATGAAGCATGGTTGCCTGGAAGTCATGGACATGCACTGGATCTTTGGCAATGTTATACCCAAAATCATCAGTCTCCCCATAGGACACTCCCGGTTTTACACCACCACCAGCCATCCAAATGGTGAAGCATCTTGGGTGATGATCCCGTCCATAATTCGTATCAGTCAAAGTGCCTTGAGAATAGTTTGTCCGACCGAATTCACCTCCCCAGATCACTAGTGTATCGTCTAGCATTCCACGTTGCTTCAGGTCCATGACGAGTGCTGCAGAGGCTTGATCTACATCCTTAGCTTGCTTTTCAATGGCACCAGGAAGATTCTCATGCTGATCCCAGCCCATATGATAGAGTTGGATAAACCTTACATCTCTTTCAGCAAGTCTTCTCGCCAGAAGGCAATTGGCAGCAAAAGTTCCTGGCTGAGCCACATCTGCACCATACATTTTATAGATGTAATCTGGCTCCTGAGAGATGTCCATGGTTTCAGGAACGGATGTTTGCATTCGGTAGGCCAATTCATACTGTGCAATACGGGCATTGATCTCAGGATCACCAAACTCTGCCGAATGAATGGAGTTCAATTGCGACAGATGATCGAGCATGCTTCTTCGATCCATTTTTGACATGCCCTTTGGATCCTTCAGATAAAGCACCGGGTCTTTGCCCGACCTGAACTGTACGCCTTGGTGGATCGAGTTTAAGAAGCCATTACCCCAGAGACGAGAGTATAAAGGCTGGCCTTGCGGTCGACCACTTCCTCTGGAGAGTAAAACTGAAAATGCAGGTAAGTTATCATTGTCACTTCCTAGTCCATAACTTAGCCATGAGCCCATACTCGGTCTTCCGGGCTGCTGCGAGCCTGTTTGGAAAAAAGTAATCGCAGGATCGTGATTGATCGCCTCGGTATGCATGCTTTTTATAAAGCAAAGTTCATCTACCACCTTGGAGGTATAAGGCATAATGTCACTTACCCAAGCCCTGCTTTGACCGTACTGCTTGAAGTCGAAGATTGATCCCGCCAGAGGAAAGCTATCTTGAGCGGAAGTCATACCCGTCAAGCGTTGCCCATTTCTGACAGATTCTGGCAATTCTTCACCATTCATTTGTCTTAGGGTGGGCTTGTAGTCAAACAATTCTAGCTGAGAAGGCCCACCACTTTGGAAAAGGTAAATCACCCGCTTCGCCTTTGGTGCAATATGTCTGAAATCTTCCGGACCTGGTTTTCGTGTATGACTAAAGAGGCTTTTTGGAGAGAGTAATGAGGCCAAACCCAATCCACCAAGGCCAAGACTGGCCTTAGACAGAAAATGCCGCCTATTCATATTATACTGAAATTCTTCCTCTTCCTTATGCATATCAGGTCTTAGAAATGGCTTCGTCTAAATTGAAAATTGTATTGATCACCGACATAAAGGCTGCAACTTCTGATGATTGCTCCTCCTGTCTGTATTGGCCGACAGTTAAATAAGCCTCGATTTTTTCTGGGGCCTGCTCAAATCGCTCTTTCTCATGGGTTAAAAAGCTGCCTAGTATGTCAATCTCTTCTTCGGAAGGTGATCGACCCAAGACTTTTTCAAAGGCCAAGTTAAGTCTATCAGTATCTGATGCTCTTTCAGACAAAATATGGTAGGCTAGGACTCTTGAAGCCTCTAATATTTGAGGGTCATTCATCATCACCAAGGCCTGCAGTGGTGTATTCGTTTTTTGCCTGTCCACCTCGCAGAGGTCTCTTGAAGCAGCATCAAAAGTCATCATAGCAGGAGGTGGTACGGTCCGCTTCCAAAAAGTGTATAAACTCCTTCGGTAAAGGGACTTTCCTTGGTCTGGAATGTAATTAGTAAGGCCTACCCCCGATGTAGTTTCTGCCCATAAGCCATCTGGTTGATAAGGTTTGACACTTGGCCCACCTATTTCCCGATTTAATAAGCCACTGGCGGCAAGCACATTGTCACGAATCATTTCGAAAGTCATGCGGTAGCGCGGTCCTCTTGTCAACCACTTATTCTCAGGGTCTTTTTCCAATAATTCTGGACTCACTTTAGAACTCTGTTGATAGGTTGCAGAGAGCATAATTTGTTTTTGAATATCCCTAATATTCCAGCCTGAAGTCATGAATTGATAGGCGAGGTCGTCCAATAGTTCTGGGTGGGAGGGCAGACTACCTTGATTGCCAAAATCTGCTGGTGTATTGACCAGGCCCGTACCAAAAAATGATTGCCAGATTCTGTTTACTGCTACCCGTGCTGTCAATGGATTTTCATTGGCAAATAACCATTTGGCAAGCCCCATTCGGTCTTTTGACAGCTCATCTCCGAAAGGATTTATGGCTGCTGGGGTGCTTGGATATACAGGTTCACCGGGCGCATCATATTGACCACGGTTTAATACGAAAGTTGGCCTTGGTTTGACGGAGTCCCTCATGACCATAAGGCTCAGATCATCGCCATTGAAGTTGGAAGCGTTGACAAAACTCAGAATACCATTGAGATCGGCATTCGTGATTTTAATTTTTGGTTCTGGTATTTCACCATAATCCATTCTTCCTTTCTCTGGAACAGAATTGAAGAAAGAGTATACACTAAAGAAATCCTTTTGGGAGATCGGATCGTATTTATGGTCATGACATTTGGCGCATTCAAGGGTGAGCCCCAGGAATGCCTTCCCAAAAGTGTTCACACGATCCGTGACATATTCAACTCTATACTCTTCATGAATTACTCCGCCCTCCTGAGTAATTTTATGGTTTCTATTGAAGGCTGTCGCTAGAATTTGCTCCTTGGTCGGATTGGGAAGAAGGTCTCCTGCCAATTGCCATGTGACAAACTGATCGTAAGGCATATTCTCATTGAAGGCTTTGATTACCCAGTCACGCCAGGGCCACATAATGCGCTCTAAATCATCCTGATAGCCGTGAGTGTCGGAGTAACGGGCAAGATCGAGCCATGCGCTAGCCATATGTTCGCCATAGGCCTTACTGGTCATCAATTGATCGATTACCTTCTCAAATGCTCCGGGGGTATTATCGGAGAGGAATGAACTTCTCAGTTCAGCTGACGGTGGCAGGCCTGTAAGGTCAAAACTAGCGCGCCTAATGAGTCTTTCTTTCGAAGCCTTTTCCGAAGGTGAGAACCCCTTCTCTTCATATTTGAGTGCCACCCAGTTGTCAATGTCATTCTGAGCCCATTCTACTGTTTTTGGCTTTGCTTGTTGGGCTAATGAGATGAAGGACCAATGCTTTTTCCATTTGGCACCTTGGTCTATCCATTTGGTGAGTATTTCTTTCTCTGTCGAGGTGAGGTACAGGTTTGCCGTAGGAGGAGGCATAATCAATGCCGGGTCGTCTGAGGTGATGCGTTTAACCACCTCTGAGCTTTGGGCATTACCTGGGACTATCCCGAAAACATCAGGTCTGTCCTTCAGTGCGGCATATGCTCCGGCTTCAGTGTCCAGTCTGTACCCAGATTCGCGTTTGTTAGCATCAGGTCCATGGCATGCAAAACAACGATCAGAAAGCAAGGGGCGAACATGAAGGTTGAAATCGACTTCGTCAGGAACGTAATTTGAAGTGATTGAGGCTTCTGCTTGAGTAGAGTAATCAGAGGAATTGCTCTCTTTTTCCTGACATGATTTTAGTAGAAGCAAGCTAACAAAGAGTAGCCCTACAATGGCTGCATGTCTAAGGTTGATCGTGGATAATTGGTTTCTTGACATTTTACTGAGCTCTGAATTTAAAAATTCAAAGTCAGCTTTAGAAGTAGATTTTTGTATAAGTATAAGATTGTGGAAACGATTGTATCATCAAAGACTAAGGGAGTCGAATTTCGACTCCCTTAGTTCGCTGAGCTTATTCTTTGAAGAGTTTCAGAGTTTGACCCGCATTGTCTTTAGTAATGGTTAAGAGTAGCTTGTCTTTTCCTATCAGATTCTCTTGATAGATTCTGGTGCCAACAGGTAGGGTCTCATTCTTAACGGCCTTTGCACGTATAGGTGCACCGTAGCCAAATGGGCTTTCTATCGGACCTAGGAACCTGATGTTTCTTTTTCGGCTCGTATTATTTTTGATCTTGACATCCACATATTCCACTTTGACCAAAGCTTGCTTTTGATAGTCGTCATAAGCCGTCAGGTTAAAATCCTGGCCTGAAGATTTCCCTTTGAGTTCAGGAGTACCCAGGTAGACTAATTGTCCAAAACCATCTCCACCATAGGCTATCTGATCTGCATTAAGTATAATGCGTCCGTTTGCCTCGATGGCTGCGTCTGCTTTACCCACTTGAAGTTTGCTCAAATCTACTTTTCCAGCATTAGTAGATACGGTTAATTGCTCCACTTTACCTGACATTTGTAGTGAACCTACATTCATCTGTGCTTCGAAGGCTTCCTGATCCACGTTGATCAATTTAATGTTGCCCCAAGCGGTGTTTTTGAGTTTTTGAAGCCCCTGGGCTCCGAATATTACTTGAATATTGGCTTGAGGCTGTATCCAGCCTTTTTGGTTGATAATAAGTGTACTGCCCTTTTTCTTAATGATCATATGATCGAATAGGTTCTCATCTACCCGGACAAACAGTTCATCTTTTATAGATAGATCTAGTTCTGCATCAACCGTTACATTGAATACAATGGTTTTGATGTCCTTCATATCAAATGCTCTCATCTCGAATTGACCATTTCCTTTGATCTGAGCATTGGCGAATTGGCAAGCGAATGCCATCAATAATAGGCTTAAGTATAATTTAAAGTTTTTCATGGTTCATCGTTTGATCAGCAATAGTCAAGCGATGTGCCAATCCCTTAAGAATCTGATAATCAATCAATTAAGTCTAAGTTGTTTCTAAGGCTTGTTCCGAAGTGAAACAGAGAGCTGTTTTGAATCAAAACACTATGCTTCTCCTGCTTTCCTTTTACGCTTCCATCGCTTATGTGTCCAGAGCCAATACTGCGGATCATTAATGATCTGCTGTTCCAACCTTTTGGTATGGGCCTCAGTGATTACACCATGCTCAGCTTTGCTTGGGTCTTCAATTAGCACATCAATTGTGAATTCATAAAAACCTCTTTTCACCTTTTCTATACCACCAAAGATCACGGGAGAGTTTTTTTCCTTGGCGAATTTTTCCACACCGAACATTACCGCAGTTTCCTGGTTTAGAAATTCCATCCAATAAACCTTCTTGGCAATGCTTGGTGATTGATCTGCTCCAAATATTGTCGCTGTTAACTCAGTAGTATTTTTGAAATAGCCCTTTACCTCCTGGCGGGAAACCATCTTAAGCCCATATTTCCCTCGAGATTTTAGTGCTTTATCATTCATAAACTTATTCCCTAGCCGATGATAAATGGCCACAGACTGATGAGGGATATAACTGTCTATGCCAACAGCAAGCATTTCCCAGTTATTGTAATGGCCTCCGGCAATGATCACACTGCGTCTCTGGTCAAAATAAGGTTTTAAGATTTCTGGGTTTGTAACGACAAATCGTTTCTTGGCATCTTCGGCCGAAATGCTGAAAATCTTGAGGCTTTCAACCATAATATCGCAAAAGTGGTGGTAGAATTGCCTTCGAATGGCTTTGATTTCACCGGTTGATTTCTGTGGAAAGGAGTTGGTCAAATTCTGATGGACCACCTTTACACGGTACCTGAACAGTTTGTAAATGACTAAATAGAGAAAATCTGAAAGTAGGTATAATACCGGCCAGGGAAGTAGCGACACAGGCTTGATGATGAGATAATAGAGAATCTGTGTCATTTATGTTTGGCTACAAAGTGTTATATCAATCTGGCCTGTGCCAAATTACGCTTTTGCTAAGTGGCAATGATTATTCTCCTGGTTTTCTTTTACGTTTCCAGCGTTTGTGGGTCCACAACCAAAACTCAGGTTTGTCCAATATTACCTCTTCCAGTGTTCTTACGTGGGCTTCCGTAATGGCCCCTTTCGGTAATTCATTAGGATTATCGCAAAGCAGCTTGAAGGTCATTTTATAGTGCCCTTTTTTCACCCTGTCATTATAGGCATAGAACACTGGCGCATTTTGTGCCCTTGCAAATTTTTCGGCTCCAAAGGCCACGGCTGTTTCTTGATTTAAAAAGGTGGTCCAGTATACTTTTTTGGCAATTGTCGGAGATTGATCAGTGGCAAAAAAAGTGGCCAAGGGTTTATCATAAGTATCAAAAAAGCCCTCCTTCACCTGCTTTCGTGAAACCAACAGCATGCCTGTTCTTCCGCGTTTTTCGAGCATTTTTCGCTCCACAAACTTATTCTTGAATTGGTGATAGATGCCACAGGTTTGGTGTTTCATCCATGGGTTAATGCCATTGGCTATAAATTCCCAGTTGTTGTAATGACCACCTGTGATGATTACACTTCTGTTGTCATCCAGGTACTTATCAACAATTTCTGGGTTAGTGGCAATCATGCGTCTATGCTGCTCTTCATTGCTCATGCTGAAGAGTTTGAAGCCTTCTATCATGACATCAAAAAAATTCTTCAGGGTTTTCCTTCTTAAGTCACGGACTTCTCTGTCAGAATATTCAGGGAAGGAGTTTCTAATGTTCTGATTCACCACGTCAACCCTATACCGAAATACTTTGTAGAGCAGGAGGTAAAGAAAATTGGATACACCGTAGGCCATAGGCCAAGGTAGAAGTGAGATTGGTTTTAAAACCAGATAGTAAAGAAAAAACAATAGTGCCTCGATTAAATTGTCACAAATATAATATGTGTCAGGTATCTTTTACTTAAGGCAATTCAATTCTGCCAATGTGTCACCAAATGTCAGTGAAATTCAATTGGCACAACCCTTGATAATGGGAGGACAGCAAATTGATTAAGAAGAATATTATTTATAGATCATGGGAAAAATTATTGGAATTGACTTAGGTACTACCAACTCGTGTGTAGCGGTAATGGAGGGTAATGAGCCAGTTGTGATTCCTAACAGTGAAGGAAGAAGAACTACTCCTTCCATCGTTGCTTTTTTAGATAATGGCAACGGGGAAAGAAAAGTAGGTGATCCGGCCAAAAGACAGGCGATTACCAACCCGAAGAATACCATTAGCTCCGTGAAGCGATTTATGGGTAAGAAGCATAGTAATGTTTCTGAAGAGCTTAGAGGTATTGCTTATGAGGTAGAAAAAGGTAATAATGACACCGTAAGAGTAAAAATCGGTGACAGAAATTATACACCTCAGGAGCTTTCAGCGATGATCCTTCAGAAAATGAAGTCTACTGCTGAGGATTACTTGGGTACCGAAGTTGCAGAGGCAGTTGTTACGGTGCCAGCATACTTCAACGATGCAGAAAGACAAGCAACGAAAGAAGCTGGTCAGATTGCAGGCCTGGAGGTTAAAAGAATTATCAATGAGCCTACAGCAGCAGCTTTGGCTTATGGATTAGATAAAAAAGATACAGATCAAAAAATTGCCGTTTACGATTTAGGGGGAGGTACATTCGATATCTCTATCCTTGAGCTTGGTGACGGTGTTTTCGAAGTAAAGTCTACCAATGGTGATGTTCACTTGGGTGGAGATGACTTTGACCAGGTAATCATTGATTGGTTAGCAGAGGAATTCTTAAGCGATGAAAATATCGACCTAAGAAAAGACCCAATGGCATTGCAGCGTTTGAAAGAAGCTGCTGAAAAAGCAAAGATTGAATTGTCATCTTCTGCTTCTACAGAGATTAACCTGCCTTATATCATGCCAGTTGATGGCGTGCCAAAGCACTTAGTAAGATCACTTTCAAGAGCAAAATTCGAGTCGCTTGCTGAGAACCTAGTGAAGCGTTCAATGGAGCCAGTGAAAAAGGCAATGAGTGATGCGGGTTACAGCACCTCTGATATTGACGAGGTAATCTTGGTAGGTGGTTCTACAAGAATCCCTAAAATTCAGGAAGAAGTAGAGAAATTCTTCGGTAAGAAACCATCTAAAGGAGTAAATCCCGATGAGGTTGTAGCCATTGGTGCAGCGATCCAGGGTGGTGTATTGACTGGTGAGGTGAAAGACGTATTGCTACTAGATGTGACACCTCTTTCTTTAGGTATTGAAACAATGGGTGGTGTGTTTACTAAGCTTATTGAGTCTAATACTACTATCCCAGCCAAGAAGTCAGAAGTATTCTCAACAGCTGCGGATAACCAGCCTTCAGTAGAAATTCATGTACTACAAGGTGAGCGTCCAATGGCTAAGGATAATAGAACCATCGGTCGTTTCCACTTGAGTGATATCCCACCAGCACAGCGAGGTGTGCCTCAAATTGAGGTGACTTTCGATATCGATGCAAATGGTATCATGAATGTGTCTGCTAAAGATAAAGGTACTGGAAAAGAGCAAAACATTAGAATTGAGGCTTCTTCTGGATTGACAGATGAAGAAATCGAGAAAATGAAGCAAGAAGCTGAAGCAAATGCTGAAGCGGATAAGAAGGAGAAAGAGAAAATCGATAAACTCAATACTGCTGATGGTTTGATCTTCCAAACAGAGAAGCAATTGAA
>JGI12316J15309_10007576_pt1 | contig 51756 bp, 43 predicted proteins | sample MarCyaLeptolynsp_FD_15309 | JGI IMG/M metagenome (IMG submission 15309)
GCTGTTCCAGGTCGGCGATCCGGGAACGCAGGCGCTCGCGTTCCGACAGCTCGCGGTCGCGCATCTGGCCGAGGATCTGCCCAACGCCGATCCACAGGGCCGGGCGCAGGCCGATCCCGGTCCAGTACTGGAACACGTCGTCGCCGAGGGCCGGCGGCGGCAGATTGCCGGCCAGCAGGGCGAGGCCGGCGCCCAGGCCGGCGACCAGGCTGGCATTGGCGCCGTACTGGACCGCGACGAGAATGACGATCAGCCAGAACGGATGCGGCCGCACGTCCCAGAAGCGATCGCCATCCAGGAAGTACCAGTCGATCGCCATGGCCACGGCGAGGAACACGACGACCTCGAGCCATGCGACCGCCCGCACGCCGAGGATCAGGCGCGGCGACCGGGACGGGGCCGGCGGCGGAGAGGGCTGTTCGTTCATCGCGCGGGCGTGACCGGGCGCCGCGGCTCAGCGATCGAGCAGCGGCGCGACCATCGCCGACACCACGCGCTGGGCGGTGGCGTTCAGGGAACCCCGTTCCAGGTAGCCGCCGCCGAGCGCCGAATGGCTCGACGCCCAGAGCACGGAGCCGGTGCCGGCGGCGCCCAGCCGAGCGTTCAGGCCGACCACCGGCTCCTCGCGCAGCCCCTGCTGGTAGCCGAACTCGGACACGCTGCCGACCAGCACGGCGTCGACGTCGAGCAGCCCGGCCGCCTGCTGGGCCGCGGCGACGGAGGTGAGGTTGTCCGGGTCGATCTTCAGTTGCGCCAGGGCCCGCCGGGTCTCGGTCTCCTCCTGCAGGGTGAAGACACCGCGCTCGTACAGTTCGGTCGCCAGAAGGTCGGCGGCGATGCGGCCGGCATTGGGATAGTTCGTCAGGTTCTCGAACGGCAGCACCGCCACCGTGAGATCGGCGAGATCGGCGCTCGGATCGATGTAGTCGCGCGCCTGGCGATCGCCGGCGGCGCAGCCGACCAGGACCAGCCCGAGGGCCAGGGCCGCCAACGTCCGGGCGATCGCCGCCAGCGGATTTGCGATGGTCATCACTCACTCCCTCCTTTGCGCCGCGCGGTCCGCGGCCAGACATGGGTTCCCGATCAGAAGCGGGTTCGCAGCGAAATCGTGCCGTAGAAGAGCTGGTTCTCGGTCCCCCGGGACTCGTTGAGGCTGGTGCCGAGGGTAGTGCTGATCTCGAGATCGACCAACGGCTCGTAGATCAGGTTTACCTCGGCGAGTGGGCCGCCGCCGTTGAGCCGGTCGTAAGTGTAGCCCGCCAGCGCCTGGCCGAAGACGTAGCCGCTGAACTGCCGCTCGACTGTTACGTCCAGGGTGTGTCCCTCGCGCGAGCTGAGCGGCAGCAGGTCGGCACCGGTGGCCGGGTTGTCCTGGGCGTTGAGGACGTACTCGGCGTCCAGCCGGTAGCCGACCGTGCTGATCGGCCAGCGCTGGGACAGCCGGCGGCGGGCGCCGAGCGTGAGCTCGACCGCCGAGCCGGCATGGTCGCCGTCCAGCGTGTAGCGGTTCAGCGCGCCGCCGGCCGAGAACTCCACGGTATCGGCGTACTGCCACCCCCAGTCGACGGCGACGCGATCGCGGGCGCCGCCGTCGATGATGCCCTCGACGAAGTTGAAATTCGGTTCCGACCAGCGTGCCAGAACGGCGACGCCGCTGTCGCCGAAATCGAAATCCAGTCCGACGCCGGCGCCGGCGACATGGTTGGACGCGAACAGGCTTGATTCGAGCCGCAGGGTCCCGTCGCGGGGCAGACGGATGGTGGCCGCGCCACGCTGACGGTCGCCCTCGAACAGCTCGACGCGACCGTCGCGTCGGGTCACGGCGCCGGCATCCACGCTCCGGGTTTCCACCAGATACTCCAGGGACAGCCCCTCGCGGCTGGACAGCTGGCCGTCGACCGTGGTGATCACCTGGGTCTCGCCGTTCTCCACATCCTGGTAGCGGGTGGAGATCCGCGCCGTGTCCGCCAGGTCGCGGGCGAGGCGCTGGCGGTCGCGGATCGCGAAGGGCAGCTCCGGATCGAGCGCCAGCGCCTTGTCGTACAGCGCGACGGCGCGGCGGGGGCGACCCATCCGCTCCTCCGTCCGGGCCAGCAGCAGCAGGACCTCGATGTTGCGCGGATCAGCGCGGTGCTGTGCGACGAGGATCGCGCGGCCATCCGCCACGGCACCGGACTCGATCAGCGCCAGCGCGCGGTAATAGTTCAGGCGGACGCGCTGGGGATCCGGCGCCGCGCCGGGCGGGGGCGGCGGGGCCTCGTCCGCCGTCGGCCGGCTGGCGGTGATGGTCAGGCCATCGCCGGTACGCTCGGTCAGCAGCCGCGCCTCGGGCGCGAAGCGGATGACGATCTGGTCGAAGCCGTACTCGATCGTCTCGATCCACGCGCCATGCGCCTCGGCGACCCGGTCGACGCCCTCTGGCGTGATGCCGCCGGCGAAGCGGGCGATCACCTCCGCGCCCTCGATCACCACCTCGTCCAGGGCGGCGCCCCGCAGGGTGACGGTCAGCGCGGTGTCGCCACCGGGCCGGGCGTCGACGGTCAGCACCGTCTGGGCGCCGGCGGCCGTCGCCCAAAGCAGCGTGCCGGCGAGCAGAACCAGAAGGGCGCGCATCAGCCGATCACTTCAGCTGGAGGATCGTGCGGGCCCGGCGCAGGTCGCCGGACTCGATCAGCAGATCGGCGAAGTCGGCGCGCAGGCCGTCATCGCCCGGTCGTTGGCGGACCAACGCGTCCATCAGAGCTACCGCTTCCTCGGTCTTCCCCAGCCGGCGCAGCAGATTAGCCCGAGTGACCTCCTGGTTGAAATCGCGCGGTTGGATCGCCAGGAGCTGGGCGAGGGCGCGGCGGTAGTATGGCGGGGCCTGAACGGTCCGGTCGGTGCGGGCGAGGGTGTCGGCGTAGAAGTAGTTGGCGTCATAATCGCCCTCGCCATTGGCCAGATAGGCGCCCAGGTGGCGCTCGGCGTCAATCAACCGGCCCTCGTCATAGGCGATCAGCCCGAGCGTGCGCCGGGCTTCGGGATCGGCCGGCGCGGCCCTGAGGACGGCCTGCCAGGTCTCGGTGATCAGGCCGCGCTCACGGGTACCCTCGGCGACTCGGGCGAGCGAGCGCAGGGTCTCGGCGTCGCGAATCCGGGACACGGCGGCGGTGATGGCCTGGCGCAGCTTCTCCCGGTCGCTGCCCTGGGCGTGGGCGCGCACGAGCTGTAACAGCGCGCGCGGGCTGTCGGCGCCGTCCAGGCCGCCGATCACCTCCGCTGCCCGGCCGCCGGCGCGCATGTCGATCAGCCGGTCGATCCATAGGTGGCGGCTGTCGCCGTCCGCGGCGCGGGCCCGGGCCTCGATCCAGTCGAGCGCGTCGGGCTTCGGCCGGGGACCCCAGAGATAGAACAGCTGGCGGATCTCGTCGCTGTCCGGCGCCGCGTCGGTGGCGGAGAGGCGGAACAGCCGCTCGGCGGTGCTCCGGTCGCCGGCCTCCAGCGCGCGAAACGCGGTGTCGCGGGTGTAGGTGGCGCCGAAGGTCTCATCCTCGGCCAGCGCCACCTCGAACGCCAGTGCCCTGCCAGGCTGCCCGGAGCGGCGCAGCAGATCGGCGTAAAGGTCGGCGAAGGCCCGGCTGGCGCGGGCGCGGGGGGCGACGGCGGCGGCCGCCGCCTTGGGGCTGAGATCGGCGAGGGCGTAGGCGAGAATGAGGGCGCGCTCCGGGTCGGTCTCCGCGCCGAGCCTTTCTGTCGTCCACGCGGTCAGCTCCTGGGTCCGTCCGAGGTCGCGCAGGATCGCGGCGTAGGCCTCTCCCCAGAGACCGGGCGCGCGGTCGGCCAGGTTGCGAAACACGGCGAGAGAGGCGGGCCGGTCGATATCCGCCACGGCGTAGGCGATCGCCGTCGCCTCGTCGGAGCCGGGATTGACCTCGCGGACGCGCTCGGCGGCCAGCGCCACGAGCGTGTCGCGGCGGTCGAGGCGCTCGGCGCTGCGCGCCGCCGTGTACCACCAGCCGCCCCCCTTGGTCCGGGCCAGGTCCAGCAGGCGGTCCCACACGATGGCGTCGGCGCCGGCGTTCAGCAGGCTGTAGATCAGCGCCTCCCGCTCGGCGTCGGGCACGCCGGCGCGCGCGATCTGATCCGCCCACAGCGTGATCAGCGCGTCGGACCGCCCCAACGCCAGCAGAATGTCGGCGTAGAGCGGCTCCGCCTCGGGCAGGCGGGACACGACCGGTTCAAGCGCCGCCAGCGCGGCGGCGTTGTCGCCGGCCTGGAACAGCGCGTAGGCGAGGCGCTGCGCCGGCAGGTCGCCGGGCTCCATGGCGACGAGACGCCGCGCCGCCGCCACCGCCACGTCCCAGGCGCCCTCGCGCTCGGCGACGAAGTACAGGTCGGTCGCGGTATCGATATCCAGCCCCGGCTCCCGGGCGAGCCATTCCATCACCTGCTGCCGCCGGCCGGTCGCCAGCGCCAGCTGCGCCCAGACGGCGCGCAGCCGGGGCGTGCTGCGGCTGGCGAGCAGGGCGGCGACATCCCAGAACCCGTCCTCCGCCTTGCCCAGCCGCACGTAGAGCTCGGCCAGCAGCAGGGCTCCCTCCACCGGCAGCGCCGGATCGGCGACATAGGGCCGCAGCAGGGTGAAGGCCTCCTCGGACCGGTCCAGACGGGTCAGGAGGGCAGCGAGCGCCAGGCGCGTGCCGATCGCCGGCGTCGGGGTCGCCAGGGCCAGGTCGGCGAAGCGGTTGGCCTCGGCGACGTTCTCGCGCGCCAGCATGATCTCGGCACCCAGCACCGGTTGTCCGCGCAGGGCGTCGCGCCCCAACTCGGCCATCAGCACGTCCACCGCCTCGTCCCGCCCGGCCCGGTGCAGCTCGCCGATCAGGGACAGGGCCGACGGGATACCGATCCGGTCGATGCCGTAGGTCATGAAGACGTCGAAGGCCAGGTCCAGCTGGCCGCGCACCACCGCCAGGTCGATCAGGCTGACCGAGCTGACCTCGTGAATGTGGCCCTCGTGCCACCAGCTGCTCAGCTTCTCCCAGGCGGCGTCGTCCCGTCCGATGGCGCGCAGGGCGGCGGCGTGGACCCGCCGCCATTCGGTGTTGGTCGCCTCCAGGTCGTTGCGGCGATGCAGGAGATCCAGCGCGATGTCGGGCGCGCCGCGGTAGATCGCGGCGTCGGCGAACGCGATGACAAGATCGGCCGGCGTCTCCGGTGACAGCATCTGCCTCGCGAGGCGGCGGGCCCGGTCGGTCTGCCCTCGGAACAGGCTGAGGTCGAAGAGCTGCAGGTGGTAGGAGCGATCCTGCGGACCGGGGAAGATGTCGATCGCGTCGGCCAGCGTGTCAATCGCCGCGTCGTAGTAGCCGATATCGACCTGCAGGGCCGCCAGTTCCAACAGGCGCTCGGGCGTCAGCTCGCCGAAGCCGCGCAACCGGACAAGCGTCTCGACGCGCTTCTCCAGGTCACCGGCCTTGTAGTAGGCGTCGGCCAGTTCCTCGACTCGCTCCGGCGTCGGCGCGAGGGCGGTGAGCCGCTCCAGCGTGCGGAGATACAGGCCGAAGCGGCGGTCGTCGCGGTACAGCTCCGTCAGCCGCTCCAGGACCTCGGGCGAGGACTCGATCGCGCGTGCATAGGTGTCGACCAGGTCGATGGCGCGCTGCACATCGCCGTTGCGCACGTAAATCTCCAGCAGCGCCGTGACCACCTGGGGGGAGGTGTCGCCCGCGGCGATCTGCGCCTCGAAGTACCCGCGGGATTCGTCGTACTCCTTGTCGCGCAGCAGCATCGTACCGAGCTCCTTTTCGCTCGGCAGAAGGAGGAAGCTCAGCGCCAGGGCGACGACCACGACCAGCGCCGTGATGAACGCGAATTGGCGCATCAGTCACCGACCCGGTCGAGGCGGATGGTCGTCGGCGTCAGGGCACCGGCGTCCTCTCCGGCGTCGACCGCGATGCGCCGGTCCGGACCGACGGCGACCCGCGCGCGCCAGACCGTGTCGCCATCCTGGATCAGGCGCACCTGCCAGGTACCCTCGCGGGGCGCGATCCAGGTCATGGTCAGGGGGCCGAACCCCTCCGTCCGGGCCTCGACCCCGCCGTCCTCCGTGATCGTCAGGTCGCTCACCGGCCACCGGCTCTCCAGCAGATAGGGGTGGGCGGCCGGGTCCGGGTCCAGCGGGTGCGACCGGTCGGTCAGGGCGACGACCGGCCGCGCCACCGCCGGGTCGAGGGCGACGTACAGGCTGCCCTGGGCCGGACGGGCACCCAGGACACCCTCGGAGCGGGCGAAGTCAACGGCGGTCAGGCTGGCGTTGTCGAAGCGCAGGGTCTGCAGCGCGCCGCGCCCCTCGACCCGCCAGCGCCGATCGCCGAGCGCGATCAGGCGCGTGGTGTAGAAGCCGCCGGCCGCGCGGGCGAAATCCGAGGTGGTGACCGGCGTGATCTGCTTCCCGCGCATCGCCTCGTGCACCTGGATCAGGGCGTTGGTCGAGGCGACCTTCTCGGCCGAGTAGCTGTGATAATAGACGTTGATCGGTTTCACCCGGATAGGCAGCCCGGTGCGGCGCACGGTCTCCAGCAGGTGCCGGAAGGCGTAGAACCGACCGGTCCACAGGTCGGTATAGGTGTTCTCGTTCGACATCGAGGCGTAGATCTGGCGCTCGTCGCCGACCGGCACGCTGATCGGGGCGACGAAGCCGTAGGAGCGGTAGTCGCTGTCGAACCGGGTGTCGCCGCCGTTGATGTTGGGGATGCCGGCGGCGCGGGTGGCGGCGACAGCGGCCTCGTAGGGCGTAGTGTCGCCCGACCATTGCAGGACCTTCACCTCGCGGCCGGTGGCCTGGCCGATCTTGGCGAGGGAGCCGGCGATCTCCCGGTCCAGGTCGTAGGGCCGGGTGAAGAAGGCGCGGGGCAGGGCGTACTTGCCGAGATCCGCCTCCTCCCCGTGATTGTGCGCGGTGTCGTCGATCAGGGCCGCGTAGCCCTTCAGGATCGGGTGGTCGATGCCGACCCGCTGGACCACGTCGCGCTCGTGCCTCGGGTTGTATTGCTCGAAATAGGACCAGTTGAACGGGTGGCTGTAGGTGTGGGAGCCGGCCTCCACATGCGGCAGGGCGAAGAAGCCGTCGGCCACCTCGCGGGCGTCGGAATCGTCGATCCAGTCGGGATCCAGTTCGGCGGCGATCGGCGCGATGGTGACCGGCAGGTCGGGAAACAGCCGCACGACCCGTTCCAGCAGGACCCGCGCGGCGCTCACGCTCTCATCGTCGATCTTGACCTCGGAGACGCTGCGCCAGCCGTCGCCGTCCACATGGCTGTAGTACAGGCGCCGGCCGGTCAGCGTGGTGGTGTCGGGCTTCGGCAGGTCGTCGGTGGCGAACGCGAGGCGGAAGAATTCGAACGGGTTGACCCGCCAGCGCCGGATGTTGGATCCGTGATCGACCTCGACGGCGTAGAGCGGGGAGACGATCCCGCCGTTGGGACCGGTCACCACCAGGGCGCTGGTGCCGTGGCCGGTATGGCCCGTGGCGATCTCCAGATGCGTCGTCACCTCGGGGTCGACCACCTGCATCAGCGAATAGGCCGGCGGAACCAGCGGCTGATGCTCGAAGCCCCAGATCCGCTTGTCGTGGACCGTGTACGTCGATCCGGCGGTGAAGGCGATGAACTCACCCCCCATCCGCACGCCGATCCGCCTGAGCAGCCGGTTGATGCGCTGTAGGGGAATGGCGCCGGTTTCCGGATCCGCCGAGACGCCGAGATCGCCCATCACCACGAGCTTCTTGCCGGCATCCAGGGCGCTCTCGAACCATTCCAGCAGTCTCAAGGCCCCCGGGCGGGACGGGGAGGACAGCCATGTGAACACGCCGCGCACGTCGTCGCGCCCGGAGAGGTCCGGCAACGGCTGGTCGGCGCGGTGGTACTCGACGATCAGGCCGAGATGCTCCAGCGGCATGGTCGCGATCTGATGGCTGCGGGCGTCGCGCAGGCGGGACTCGTCGTCGCCCTCGATCAGGGCGATCACCGTTCGGGGTATGGGAGACTCGGCGCGCACCGGTCCCCCGAGGGCGACGAGGGCCAGCACCGCCAGGGCGAGGGCGCGCAGGAGCGGCATCAACCGGAAGGGGGCGGGACGATGCGGTCGAGTTCAACCGTCGCCACATAGGGCGAGAACCCGTTGGCCAGCTGCGTGCGATAGATCTCCGCGATCGTCTCCCGGTCGTCCGGATACCAGTAATCCAGCGTCAGCACGCTCAGGTCCGGGTTCTTCGCCGCCGCGCGCTTCAGGGTGTCGACCTGCCAGCGGTACAGGTCCTCCGGCACCTTGCCATAGGTCTTATCGGTAAAGTCGTAGTCGGCGTAAACGGACTCGCCGAGCACGTGATCGATGTGGAAGGCGACATCGTCGAGCAGCTCGTAGCCGCGGTTCAGGATGATCGGCACGTCGGGCCAGTGCAGCTTGATCGCCTGGACCAGCCGCGCCGCCGCCTTGGTCATGCCCTTGTTGCCGACCGGGTCCCGTCGCTCCAGCTCTGGCGGGTTGTCCAGGGTGTCGAGGAACAGGCCGTGGAACCCGCGGTGCAGGATCGCCGGGACCATCTCCTCGATCACCAGGGCGACCCAGCGGGTGTCGCGAACGTCGATGAAGAAGCTGCCGGGCCAGCTCGTGTTCTCGTCGCGCAGGATGCCCCAGTCGCTCAGTCGCTGGTACACCTCCCGCTCCCGGTTCATCTCGCCGAGGCTGATATAGCCGAACAAGGTCTTGCCGGAATCCGCCAGGGGCTCAAGCGGCGGGTGATAGTCGCGGTCGAGGACCAGCAGGTTAAAGGACTCGAACGCCTCGAACGGCGCGTCGGCCGCGTAATAGACCACCCAGGACAGCGGCGCCGTCGCGTTTCGACTGCGCGCGAGCGCCGGGCCCGCGACCGCCCCGACAGCGCCCAGGGTCAAACTGCCCAAGAATCTTCGGCGGGTGAGCATCGCACTCTGATCATATTTGATGTAATTGCCCACGAGTTTCTCGCGATCCGGGGTATTGTTCAACACAATCCTCCAGACTCCGAGCGATATCGGTGTCGCGCGAGTGGGATCAAGCGACACCCAGTCCGGTCAGAGCATGCGCGTGCCTATCGCTCTCGCTGCGGTGCGCCAAGCCGGGTGAAGAAATCAAGAGACCCACGGAGGCCCGGTGAGCGCCTCTTGCTCAGCCGAACAGCCGTCCCAGCAGGGTCTTCTTCTTCGCCTTGGGCTTCGCCGTCTGACTGCGCTTCGACGATGTCAGCATGGATTCCAGGTATGTGTAGGCGTGCTCGCTCGGTGTGACGAAGTCGACGCCGACGACCTTGCGGAAGATGTCCATCCAGATGACGTGGCCGTACAGAAATGCCTTCTCAGACGGCTTGGCCTCGTGAAACAGGGTGAGGAAGATCTTCTGGCCGGTGACGAACCCGAACGTGGTGTCGCCGATCAGCAACCCGCCCGCGGAGAAGTTCTCCACCGGATAGACCTGTCGGTTGACCTCAACCTTCAGGCCGGACCGTGCGGCCCGCTTGTCTCGGCGTTGGTCCGTCCCTTGCCGCAGTCGGCCCATCTATCAAATACTTCAGATAGTTCCACGAAACCTTTCACATATCGCCACAAGTTCGGCCGTCGCGCAATTCAAATGTTGCGATGGTTTGGTGCCGACGACCCGCGTTCGGCCGGTTGCCGTTGTCATTGAATCGGTGTTTCGATAGCGGCCGTCGGGTTAGATTGTATGCAGGTCGCCCGATCGCCCGCGTCCGGCGATCGATCGGCCGGCATCGGCGACTGGGGGGTCTGTCCGCGCCATGAACACACGCGCCGCCAAGCTCAAGAAGGCCTATCTGTTCGACGATCTTGACGATGCCGTTCTGGATCGCATCGCCGATCTGTGCGACTGGCGCAAATATCAGAAGAGCCGCCAGATCGTCGGTGAGCAGGATCTCACCAATGTCGTCTACATCCTGACCACCGGCCGGGTCCGGGCCAAGCGGTTCTCGACCAACGGCAAGGAGGTCTCCTATCGCGACCTGGAAGAGGGGGCGATCTTCGGCGAGTACTCGGCCATCGACGCGCGCCCGCGCTCGGCGACCGTGGTGGCGCTGACCGATTGCGAGACGGCGGTCCTCGGCCAGGCCGAGTTCCTGACGCTGATCCAGGAGCATCCGGCCGTCGCGATGAAGTTCATCACCGAGCTGGTGCAGCAGGTCCGCAACCTGAGCGACCGGGTCTTCGAATTCAGCACCCTGGCGGTCAACAACCGGATCCACGCGGAACTGGTCCGCATGGCCAGCGACGCGCCGGAGGACAGCCCCGGCGTGCGGCGCATCAAGAGCCCGCCGACCCATCTCGAGATCGCCAACCGGATCAGCACCCACCGCGAGGCCGTCTCGCGCGAGCTCGCCTATCTGGAGAGCGAAGGGCTGATCAAGAAATCGCGACAGGTGCTGGAGATTCTCGACATCGATCGGCTGCGGGCCATGATCTCGAACATCTGACGGGCCGCGCCGGTTACCACAGGGCCTTCTTCATAACCTCCGCCGTTTGCGAGCCCCCGTCGCTGAGCGGGTCGATCGCCTCCGCGACGGCAAGCACGACCGACTTGGTCACCCCGGTCTCGCGGAGATGCGCGAGCGCCCGGTCGACCCGCAGCGGGTTCGGATCCCTGGGTGACACCCGGGGGCCGTTCCGGCCGGGGAGCGTGTCCGCGAAGGTCGCGATCTGCAGCACGCCGGCGGCCAGACGGGCGCCGAGCGGATAGGCGGGCGAGCGGAGCAGAGCGTCGGTGTCAACCACGCCCCGTTCCAAATTGAGGTAGCCGAGCGCCATGGCGCCGCAGAATGCGGACCGGCCGGTGATCGCGAAAGCGCTCAGGACGCCCGGGATCTCGCGGCGGATGGTGACGACGACAGGCGGCGCCTCGATCCACCCGTGCCCGGGACAGTGGATGGCGAGCTCGACTCTATGGTTGCCGGACTGGCGGAAAACCGGTTGGTCGCCGGCACTGTGGATCTGCAGGATGTGCCGGCGCTGCTCGCCCGGCGCCAGGGTCTCGAACGTCGTGCCTTCGCAGAGCGTTTGGGCGGCGCCGACCAGCCGGCGCCGCTTGACTCCGGGGTCCCGCACGGCGAGTTCGCACATGCCGTTCGCCAGGGTGACCGTGGCGGGAACGCTGATGGGCTCCTCGCCGTCATTGCGCAGGATCAGGTCCAGGAATACCGGTTCGCCCAGGTCGAAGACCCGTCGCAGGACCATTCGATTCGACACGGCCGCGAGTTCGTTGGCGGGCTTCGGCACCAACTCCATTCCGAGCACCCGGTCGGCCACCAGCGGATTTCCCGGCGACGCGTCCGGCTGAAGGTTCAGGGACAAGCCCATCGGTAGGACGTTCCAGTTGCCCCAGCCCGGACAGACCTCCGGGTCCGGCCGGTGACCGAGGTTGCGCTTGTCGGTCGCGTCGAATGCCAGCACGGCGTTGTGCGGGAACAGATCGCCGCCGTTCCGCATCTCGACCTGGCGCAGCAGCTCCTGGACCTGGTTCATGATCCCGCGGTGGCCGGCGCGCGCGGTCGCGGCGTGGCGCAGGCCAAGGCCATGGCCGATCTCATGCGCGATGGTTCGAAGCAGGACCTTGGGCGCCGTGCCCAGCGGTTGGCCGCGCACCGCCGGATCGATCCGGTCGCGCAGGTCGCTGACGGAGCTGGAGATCTTGGCATCGAGGAACACCGCCGAGCCCTGTCGGTGACGGCCGATGTCGTCGAACATGATGCCCACGATATGCCCGAACTTGCCGGACGTGCTGAGGCCCGACCAGTTCAGGGCGGAGGCCAGGAACAGGTGCTTCGTCCAGATCGGCTCCGCGTCATGGCGGGCGACCTGCTCTGCCAGAAGTGCGTCGAGCTCGCTGCGGAGCAGGCTGTCATCGTCGGGGATCCGGTCGGTCTGACGACAGAGCCGCAGGTCGATTCCGCTGTCCCGGAAGATCTCCACCAGCTTGTCGGGATTGTGCCGCTGGTCCACCGGCCAGGGCCGGCCCTCCATCTCGTGCACGAACAGCCGCAGGCCGCGCAGCAGGGGCGACGTCTTGGCCGCCCAGACCTCCACCGTGCGCTCGTTGAACGTCAGCGATCCGCGAAGGACCGGTGCCGGCTCGGTGTCATTCGCGACGGTGTGCCGGGTTTCTGTGAGGTCGAGGGTGAGGGTGGTGTCGACCCACTCGTCGAAAGCTCCGACCCGGTTGCTGGTGCCATTGGCCCGGGACGGCTGCCAGAGAAATGCGCGCGCCTCCACCGCCAGGGTCTCGTTGGAAACGCTGCCGCCAAGCGAGCGCAGATGCTGGACGTAGTCACGGCGGTGGAACTGAGGATACCAGGCGGTCGGGCCGGACAAGAGGAACTCGCCGGTGCGAGGGTGCTCCGTGGCTGTCGATCCGGCGCGCGTCCGATACAGGTCGGCGGAAATCGCCAGCGCGTCCCCGCCTTCGACCGAGACCCGCATCGTGCCCTGGGCGAGGGGAACCCCGTCGTCGAGCAGCAACAGGTACCAGGAACCGGTGAGCACGTCCTGCGAGAGGGTGGGCGGCGCGGGCTGGTCCGGCGCCGGTGGCCACGGACAGTCGGACCTGGCTGGTCGGCTCCGATCAAGACCGGGTCCGTCGAACGGATCCGACCCATTCGCGACAATGGATGCGATCTGCATGAATTGGTCCTCCCCACCCGGACCATGGAACCGCCCCAAAGCGTCGGCCGGCCCCCCTCGACTGTCAGTGCTAATTCTCACACAGCTAGGGGGTGAAGCGGAGAGCGAGAACGGTGTTACGATGATTGTATCAGGGGTCTCTTATATGAGGAGGTGGGGAGATGGCCGATAAGGTCTGGAAGGTTGGCGTGTTCTACAAGGCCGACGACGGCACTTGGTATGAGATCAAGAAGACCCGTCTCGTCGATCGTATCGATAATGACGAGACGTTTAAGGAGGTTCTGAAGGCCGGGGATGAGGTATTCACCAACAGGGCCTTCGTGCTTCACAGCGACGGCAAGGTCACCCGCGACGATGAATTCAACTGCATCGACGGCATCGACGGTGGCTGATGCCGTCCGCGGTCGGGGTGTCGGCAGACGAGGTATCGGCAGACGCGGCACCGGCACGCACGCCGAGCTTTGAGCCGAGGGTTTCGGTGAATGATGCCGGACCCTCGGCGTTCGCCGATGTGCCCGGGACAACCCGTGTCTGCTCGCCGCGGGAGACGATCGATCGCGTGTCGCCCCTGTTGCCGGTCTTCGGCATCACGCGGGTGGCGAATGTCACCGGGCTCGACCGGATCGGCATCCCGGTCGTCATGGTGACGCGGCCGAACGCACGGTCGATCTCCGTCTCGCAGGGCAAGGGGGCGACCCTCGATGCGGCGAAGGCGTCTGGCCTGATGGAAGCCATCGAGATCCATCACGCCGAGCATATCCTCGCCCCGTTGCTGCTGAGTTCCTACGACGAGATCCGGTTCCGCGAGACCGTCGCCGACGTCGCGGCCATGGCGTTGTCGGTGCGCCGTGACCTGACATCGGCGGCCCGCCTGCTGTGGATCTGTGGCACCGATCTGGCGACCGGTTCACCGGTCTGGGTACCGCATGAGGCGGTCCACACCGATTTCCGCACGCCGTTTCCCGAGGGCAGCGGTTACTTCTTGTGCACCTCCAACGGGCTCGCGTCCGGCAATCAGTTGGAGGAGGCGGTGACCCACGGGCTCTGCGAGGTGATCGAACGGGATTCGATGGCGCTCTGGCGGTTCCGTGATCAGGCGGATCGCGACGCCACGGAGGTTGATCTCGACAGCGTCCGGGACGGCCATTGCCGCGCGCTGATCGACCGGTTCGCGGCCGCCGGCGCGACCATCCGGGTGTGGAACGTGACTTCGGATCTCGGCGTGCCCGCCTTTCATGCCTGGGTGTCGGCTCCCGATCTCGGGGTTCGTCTGGCGGTCGGCGGCTTCAAGGGCCATGGCTGTCACCCCTTCGCCGAGATAGCGCTGTCCCGCGCCCTGACGGAGGCGGCGCAGGGCCGGTTGACGATGATCGCCGGCGTCCGCGATGACATCGACGCCACCGCCTATGACGAGCGGCCGGACACCGAGAACGAGGAGGGGACGGCGCGCGACGGCGCGGCGCCGCCGGTTGATTTCGCCGAGGTCGCCTCGCTGCCGGGGGTCAGTCCCCGGGCGCTGATCGAGGGCATGACCGAGCGGCTGGCCGCCGCCGGGATGGAGCAGGTGATCGTCGTCGACCTCACCCGTCCGGAATTCGAGATTCCGGTCGTCCGGGTCATCGTGCCGGGTCTGGAGGGCAACTCCTTCGCGCGTCTCTACCGTCCCGGCCGGCGGGCGGCGCGCGTGGCGGGGGCGGGTCGATGACGGCCATCGTCTTCGCCGGTCCGTCGCTGCCGCGCGATGCGCGCGAGCGGTTTCCGGCCGTCACGTTCCGGGGCCCGGCGCGGCAGGGCGACGTCTATCTGGCGCTGCGCGCCGCGCCGCGGGTGATCGCCATCATTGACGGCTATTTCGATGCCGTGCCGTCGGTCTGGCACAAGGAGGTGCTCTGGGCGATGGCCGAGGGCGTTCATGTCCTTGGCGCCTCCAGCATGGGCGCGCTGCGGGCGGCGGAGTTGGACAGCTTCGGCATGGAGGGGGTCGGGCTGGTCTACGACGCCTATCGAAGCGGCCGGATCGAGGACGATGACGAGGTGGCGGTGACCCACGGGCCCGCTGATCTCGGCTACCGGCCGTTGACCCTGGCGATGGTCAGCATCCGCGCCACGCTCGAGACCTTCGGCATCGATCAGCTGGATTCGCTGGAGAGCCTGCGCACGTTTCGTAACGCCGCCAAGTCCCTCGGCTACTGGGAGCGCACGGTGCCGCTCATCACCGACCGGGCACGGGAACTCGGCGTCCGGGAGGGCGACCTGTCGGTTCTGTCCGGCTTCCTGCGCGACCGGAGCGTCGACCTGAAGGCGGAGGACGCGGACCTGCTGCTCGCCACGCTCGACGCGCGGGCCGAGGAATTCACGGCGCCGAAGCAGGTTCGCTACGACTTCAACGTCACCAGCGCCTGGCGCCGTTTCACCGAATGGGCCGACGCCAGCGCCTGAACGGGGATCAGTGCGGCTGCAGCCGGGTCCGGGTCCGAAGCACCGCGTCGCGCAGGGGCGGCGAGCCGAATCCGTCGGCCACCGCGAGGGCGGAGGCGAAGGCGCTGGCGCCTTCCGACCACGATCCCCGGCGGGTGCGCGCCTCGCCGAGCAGCCGCAGCCGTTCGGAATTGTAGTAGTAGGGGTGATCGGCCTTCAGCACGTCGCCGGCGCGGATCAGCTCGGCCTCCGCGTCCTCGACGGCGTCGCCGCGCAGCAGGCACTCGGCGAGCAGCGTGCGGGCGTAGGGCAGATGCAGTCCGGCGCCGCCGCTCTGGTAGGAATCGATCGCCTGCTGGATCCGGTCGATCCCGGCCGCGTTGTCGCCGACAACGGAGGTCGCCCAACCGAGAATGATGCCGCCGCGGTCGATCCAGTAGCGCATGCGGCCCCCGTGTTCCGTGGCGATCTCGATCGACCGCTCGGCCTCGCGCATGGCTTGCTCGGCATCGCCCTCGGTCTGCCAGATCGACGCCGACATGCTGAAGGCGTAGGCGCGGCCGAAGGCATGGCCGAGGTCCTCGGCGCGTTCTTTGGCGATGGCGATCGCCTGAAGGGCGGCGTCGCGATCGCCGAGGAACCAGTCGTTCCAGGCGCTCAGGCACAGCGCGACGAGGCCTGGATCGGTGCCGGGCGCGCCGATCGCATGTCGCCCGTCGGCATCGTCGTACAGCCGCAGCGCCTCTTCGAAATGCCCGCGCGCCGACGGAAAGTCGCCGGACCACAGCCGGTAGGCGCCGTTGGCGTTGGCCGCGTCGACCTTCATCATCGGGTCGTTCGACTGGTCGGCGATGGCGGACAGCTGGCGGGTGAGCACCGCGACCAGCTGGAAGTTCCCCTGGATCATGTTGGCGTTCCAGAGGCCGCGAACCGAGTCGAAGGTGGCTCGGATCTCGTCGCTGCTGACCGTCAGCGACAGGGCTTTCTCGAACAGTTCCTGGCCGGTCTGATCGCCCCACCCGAAGAAGATGCTCCGGGTCGCGCCGAGCAGGTTGTAGATCCGGATCAGCCATTCGCGGCGATTGCCGGCATCGTCGATGGTCTCGGCCGCCGTCACCGCCAGCTCCAGCTGACGGATGGATTCCGCGGCGGCGAACTGGCTCTTGAACTTGTCGGCCGCCGCCAGGCGATGGGTCAGGCAGCGCATCATGTCGTTGGCCTCGGCGCAGTGCCATGCCAGCACCTCCGGCGGCGCGGCGAAGCCATCCTGCTCGGCATTGGCTTCCATGACGTCGGCGATCTTGGCGTGCAGCGCCACGCGGTCGGCCTTCAGCAGGCTGGAATACCCGGCGTCGCGGAGCAGGGCGTGGCGGAAGCGGAACTCGTCGCCCACCACGGCGCTGCCGGTGAGGATGCCGCGGGATTCGAGGTCGGAGATGATCGAGATCGCCTTCTCCATCTCGATATCGACGGCGCGCGCGACCAGGCGCAAGTCGAAAACGTCGCCGCACACCGCGCAGGCCTGGATGAAGCCCTTGCCCGGACCGAGTTCGTCGATGCGCTCGTTCAGCAGGTCCATCAGGGTCGTTGGCGCGTCGTCGGGATCGACCTGCGGCTCCGCGGTCCCGTTCCGCCGGGCGGTAACCCGATCGATCCGATGGGAGACGTATTCCTCGATGAACAGCGGCACGCCGCCGACCTTGCCGAGGACGTCCTGGGTATCGAGGTTCGCGAACGGCTTCTCCGAGATCAGCAGGTCGACCATGGCCTGCGCGTCCTCGTGGGTCAGGCCGGACATCGTGATCTCCGTGACGTCCAGCCCCTGATTGCCGCCGAAGCTCTCGCGGCTGGTCAGGATGACCAGCAGCGTGCCATCGCCGACGCCGCCGAGCAGCGACTGCAGCCACTCGGTCGTCGATTCGTCCAGCCATTGGGCGTCCTCGACGACGACGACGGTCGGCGTGGCCGCGGCGATCCCATGCAACCGGCGGACCAGGGCATCGACGATCCGCGCGCGCTCCTCGGTCGGGCTCACCGGCGCGGGGCCGGACCGGTCGTCCTCCAGGATCTTCAGGATCGCGCGGGCGTCCTCGCGGTCCTGGGCATCGGGGGCGGCGGACAGCTCACCCGCCAGGGTCTCCAGGCGTGATCCGTCCGGGGGGGTCGTGACGTCGAGATGGCGGTTCAATTCGTCGCGCAGGGGCTGCCAGGCGCTGTGCCGGTGATGGGCATTGGCCTGCATCAGCACGACCTGCGGCCCGTCGTCGGAAATCGAGTGGACGAATTCGTAGACGATGCGCGATTTTCCGATCCCGGCGGGTCCGATGATCCCGACGGCGGCTCCCTGGCCCCGCATGGCCTCGTCCCAGAGCCGGTGCAGCACCGTCAGCTCCTCGGTCCGGCCGACGAAGGCGCAGCGCTGCAGCGCATCGCGCGCGAGGAAGCGGAGCGGCAACTCGCGCTGGCCGCGGACGCGCCAGAACATCTCCGGGGTGCGGAAGCCCTTGAGCCGGATCGGCGGATGCGGCGCGCAGACGAAGAAGCCGCCGGCCTTGCGGTACACCGCGTCGGAGATTCCCACCTCGCCGGGATCAACCTGTTCCTGAAGTCGGCGGGCGACATGCGGCGCACGCCCGATCACCTCGTAGAAGACCGACCCGCCGCTGGTCCGCGCCTCGCCGACCAGGACTGACCCCGAGGCGATGCCGGTCCGGCAGGCGAGGGTGGTACCGAGCGGCGTCCGGATCTCTCCGATCGCGCCGGCGATCTCCAGGCCGGCCCGCACGGCCTGCTCGCTGGCGTCCTCGCGGGCGGTCGGAAACCCGAAATAGGCGAGGATGCCGTCGCCCTCGATCCGGGCCACGTACCCGCCATAGGCGCCGACGATGCCGGCGCATCGTCCGGTGAAGGCATCGAAGACATCCTGGGCGTCCTCCGGATCGAGGCCGTCGACGAGCGCCGTGGAGCCGACGAGGTCGACGAACATCACGGTCAAATGGCGCCGCTCCTTGCGCGGACGTCCGGATTTTGCCGACAACGCCTTCTCCCCCGAGCTAGGCGCGAAAAACCCATTCGCATGCAGCCGGTTATACGGTTGCCGCTGCACTCTACCACTTGATGAAACGACATATACAAGGGCGACAATTGTCCAAGGCGCGCCGTGGATCCGTGTCGGCCGCATAAGAACTACAAAAAATAGAAAATCAGAAAATATAACGCTATCTATCGGTCAAAGCAAACAATCTCTCAATGAGAATTGGTGTCAGGAAACCCGTGGGTCGACGCCCGACGGAGCGCTGGAACCGCTCGATCATGCCGCGTGTGGTCGCGTCCAGGCGGCCGGTCACGAACCGTTCGTCCATCCCAAGCGCACGTTGAATATCCTCGATATCGTCGCGGGTCAGCCCGGAGGCCTCCAAGGCACTGGACGCGGTCGGCGCAGGGGCCGTCGCAGCGGTTCCAGGCCCGTGTGCATGGGATGCCGTGGCGGCGGGAGGGTGAGCGGCGATGTGTCGCGGCGTGAAGGCGGCCCCGGTGGTGACCTTGAGCCCGGCAACAACCGAACGCAGGGCCAGGCAGGCCACCGCCGCCAACGCGGAGACACCGACCAGAGTGAGGACCACCACGATCAGGGTACCGGGTTCGGCGGCCTTGAGCACTGACGTGGGATCCATCTCATCCGGCTCCGTGGAACAGCGAGTCTTGCCTATGGAATATCGTTGAAGAACAGGTGGTTGCCGATCCGCACGCAGGGCGTGCGCAGGCGGGAATAGGCGGGTGACACCCGGTGGTGATGGTAATGGTCGGCTCCCATCGTCAGGGCGCCGACCCGTCCCTCGATCAGGTCGCGAGCGATCGCCACGCAATCGGCGATCTCCGGGTCCGCCAGGGAAATCGTCAGGATCCGGGACCGGTACGGATGGCCGGGGTTCCAGCAGGCGAACTGCTCCGCCTTGCGACAGACCGCCTCGACGGTGGTGCCGAAGCGTTCGGACCGTCGCATCGCGCGGTTGTAGATGACCTCGGCGATGGCCAGTCGGCTGTCTGGCGGCTCGCCCCGACTTTCAGCGAAAATGGTGCGGGCGGCGACGTCGACCGCATCGTCGATGTCGGCCACCGGCGGGCGGTCCAGCGACACCGTCAGCGTCTCCGGATCGTCGATCACGCCGAGGTCCAGGCCGGGCGCGAACGCGTCGAGCACGGCGCGCATCGGCGTGACGACGCTGAGCGCCGCGCCCTCCGCGACGCTTCGTGGCTCGCTGCCCCAGATGTGCAGGCCGAGGGCGCGCCCGCGCTCGTTGACGACGCAGGCACCGCTGTCGCCGGCGGCGGTCGCGTCCCGACACAGGATCTGGTCGCGATAGCCGATCCGGCGTTGCCCGAGACCGGGGATGTCGGCGACCACCGAGAGGCTCGCGCGTTCGCACGTCACGACCCCTCGCTGCCGGCCGCTGGCCGCACCGGTGGCATACACCGTCATCCCGGCGCGGATATCGGCCGTCACGCCGCGTGGGTGGATCGCGCGGACCAGGTCGACGACTTCGGGGTCCTCGACCTCGGCGATCGCCGCGTCGACGGTGTTCGGAAAGCCCGCTTCGCTGGGAACCGGCGCGATCCAGTCCGCCAGGCGGGCGGCCGGGCGGGTCCGGGACCCCGCACCTGGAATGATCAGCCGGTCGCCGGCGGCCGACCGGTCCGACGGTGCCAAGACGTGCCCGCAACCGAGCAGGTAGGTGCGGGTGGCGAAGCGGCTTCGCAGCAGGCAGCCATAGGATCCCCAGGCGGCATCCGGCGTCTCGGCGCGGATGGCGTTGCCGCCCGGCGGTTGGCCGAGCACCCCGCAGGGCCGCAGGCGCGGCAGCGGCTCGACATCGATCTCCACCGTGATGCCGAGCACGGCGATGCGCATGCGGGCCGGGATCGGCGCCGACAGCGCCGAGAGCGCGGATTTCTCGCGCACGAAGACCTTCAGGCATCGCTCGTCCTGGCCGCCGCCATCGGCGCGACGCGGGCCGATCCCGTAACCCAGGATATGCGGTTCGAGGCGCCACGTCCGGCTGTCCGCCAGGATTCCGGCCCGGATCTCGGCTGCCCGGGCTGTGGGCGAAACGGGCGCGCCGGTCAGCGCGTCCATCACGAGGTGCAGGGGATCGCCGTTCGGCCCGGCGTCGCGCGTGTCTTGCGGCGCGCCGGGACTTGAAGCGCCATCAGGAGAGAGGGGCCGGGCCGCCGCCGTCGGGAGTAAGCAGCGGCGACCCGGCCGGGCGCCACGTCTCATTCTTGGTCTGCCCCCAAAGATGACGAGCGCCTATGGACATACTCTGCGCGCTCATTCCCCCGTATGCGACCACAGGGGTCACGCGGCCGATGTGTGGAAACCCACATCTGTGGGCCGCCGGAGCGATCGGTGTTTTCGGCGTTCGGAATGACCGGCCCAAATAGGGTGGTCCGGTGCACATCTGGGGGAGAAAAATCTGACGGGTATGTCACAACAGCCTCGACCCGATCGTCATGGGTCTGTCGACCGGTTCGACATGCAACCCGATGTGATGGAGATCCCCATGACCCCCCGTCTGCCCAACCCCTACCGTCTTGCTCCCGCCGGCTTCGCCGCCATGCAGGCGCTCGAGACGGCGATCGCCGAGAGCCCGATCGAGGCCTCGCTGGTGCATCTGATCAAGCTGCGCGCGTCGCAGATCAACGGCTGCGCGTTCTGCATCCACATGCACACCACCGAGGCCCGCCGCGACGGCGAGAGCGAGATGCGGCTGTACATGACCAACGCCTGGCGCGAGTCGCCGCTCTACGACGCCCGCGAGCGCGCGGCGCTGGCCTGGACCGAGGCGCTGACCCGGGTGGCGGAGACCGGTGCGCCGGATGCCGACTGGGACCTGGTGACCGCCGAGTTCAGCGAGGCCGAGCGGGCTTGGCTGTCTCTGATCATCGGCGCCATCAACGTGTGGAACCGGGTGGCGGTCGGCTTCCGCTACGCCCATCCGGCCGACGGGGCGACGACGAGCGATGCGGCCTGACGCCGACGCGACGGTCTTCGAGGCGCAGCGGCCGGCGCTGCTGCGCCTCGCGTATCGCATGCTCGGCTCCATGGCGGAGGCCGAGGACGTGGTCCAGGACGCGTGGCTGCGCTGGCGGCGGGCCGAGCAAGCGGCCGTCGAGAACCCGGCCGGCTGGCTGCGCCGGGTGACGACCCGGCTGTGCCTGGACCAGCTGAAATCGGCGCGGCGTCAGCGCGAGACCTATGTCGGGACCTGGCTGCCGGAACCGGTGGCCGACGCCGCCGACCCGGAGCTCCTGGCCGACGACCTGACCTACACGCTGATGCTGGCGCTGGAGCGGCTGTCACCGCTGGAGCGGGCGGCGTTCCTGCTGCACGACGTGTTCGAGACGCCGCTGGACGAGATCGCGGTGACCCTGGACCGGGCGCCGGCCGCCGTGCGTCAGCTGGCGGTCCGGGCCCGGCGTCACGTGCGCGGCGACCGGCCGCGCTACAGCGTCGATCCGGAGGCGGCCCGGCGCATCACCGCCGCCTTCTTCGCGGCGAGCCGGCGGGGCGACGTGGATGGGCTGCGCCGGCTGCTGGCGGAGGATGTGGCACTGATGTCGGATGGCGGCGGCAAGGTCATCGCCTTCCCGAACATCATCGTCGGGGCGGAGAAGGCGGTGCGGCTGTTCAGCGGCCTGTCGCGCAAGTACGGCGCGCGGGTGCGGCTGATCGACCATGTGACCGTCGACGGCCAACCGGCGCTGATCACCATGACCGACGACACCCTGGAGACCACCGTGCTGGAGGTCGAGAACGGCCTGATCACCGCGATCTACATGATCCGCAACCCGGACAAGCTGCGGCGGATGGCGCGTTAGAGAAAATCATGTTCTGGCGCGATCGCCAGCGATCGCGACGAGGCATGTGAATTTTCTCTATCTCATTAGGGAAAGAGCATGATTCACGTCTAAGACGGGATCGCGAAACGATTCCGTCTTAGACGATCATACTCTATGTCTCCCGCTCGCCGGCGGAGATCGCCCTGGCGATCTCGTCGGCCGGGATGTCGTCGAACGACGCGTAGTTCATCCGGTAGAGGCGGGCGTAGAGCCCGTCAGAGGCCATCAGCTGGTCGTGGCTGCCCTGTTCGACGATCTCGCCGCCCTCGAGCACGATGATGCGGTCGGCGCCGCGGATGGTCGCCAGCCGGTGTGCGATCACCATCGCCGTCCTGCCCTTCAGCAGGCGAGAGAGCGCCCGCTGGATCTCCAGCTCGGTATAGCTGTCGATGCTCGCCGTCGCCTCGTCCAGCACCAGGATCTTGGCGTCGGCCAGTAGGGCGCGGGCGAAGCTGATCAGCTGGCGCTGGCCGAGCGACAGGTTGGCGCCGCGCTGGTCCAGCATGGTCTCGTAGCCATTCTCCAGGCGCATGATGAACTCGTGGGCGCCGACGGCGGTCGCGGCCTCCTCGACCTGGGCGCGGGTGGCGCCGGTCTTGGCGTAGCGGATGTTCTCCTCGATGGTGGCGGAGAACAGGAACGGCTCCTGCAGCACCATGGCGATGTGCCGACCCAGGCTGTTCTGGGTGACCGCGCGGACGTCGCGCCCGCCGACCAGGACCTCGCCCTGCCAGACGTCGTAGAACCGGTGGACCAGCGCCGTCGTGCTGGTCTTGCCCGACCCGGTCGGCCCGACCAGCGCCACGGTCTCGCCGGGTTCCACCTTGAAGGTGATGTTCTTCAGCACGGGGTTGCCGGGCACGTAGCCGAAGGTGACGTCGCGGAACTCGATGGCGCCGTCGATCTCGGCCGGGTCCTCGGCGTCGGCCGCGTCCTCGACCTCAACGTCCACGTCCATAACCTCGAAGATCCGCTGCCCGGCGGCCATCGCCCGCTGCATGATGCTGTACTGCAGGGTGAGCGAGCGGATCGGGTCGAAGAAGCGCTGCACGTAGAACAGGAAGGCGACCATCACGCCGACATCCAGCGTGCTGTCCAGCACCATGGAGCCGCCGACCAGGATGACGATCGCCATGGCCGAGCCGGTCAGGGTGTCGACGATCGGCACCATCACGTTGGTGAAGCGCGAGGCGACGAGATGGGCGTTCAGGTTCTCGCGGGCCTTCTCCTCGAACAGGCCGAAATTCACCGCCTCGCGGCGCAGCTCCTGGATCGCGCGGATGCCGTGGACGTTCTCGGCGAGGGCCGCGTTGGTGGTCGAGCTGGCCTCGCGCGCCCGCAGGAAGGCCTTGCGCGCCAGCGGCAGCCAGACGATGCGCACCAGGAAGAGCAGCGGCAGCACCGACAGCGTGAGCCCGCCCAGCACCGGGTCGAGGCTGAGCAGCACGATGATGATGCCGACCAGCAGCACCAGGTCGCCGATGGCGAAGATCGAGGATTCCAGGAACTCCTGCAGCGCGTAGACGTCGCCCTGCAGCCGTGACATCAGGCGGCCGACCTCGGTGCGGTCCATGAAGGAGAGGGAGACCACCTGCAGGTGGGCGTACATCGCCCGGCGCAGGTCGAACAGCAGGCGCTGGGCGGTGCGCCCGATCAGCGTCTCCATGAAATGGTTGGCGGCGTAGTTCAGCACCACGACGCCGAGGAACGCGCCGACGAAGATCTGCAGCAGCGACAGGTCGCTCGCCCCGTCGGCGAGCGCGATGTCGATCGCCGCGCGGACCAGCAGCGGCAGGGTGAGCTGGGTCAGGGTGAAGGCGAGGACGCAGCCGAGGCCGATCAGCAGCTGGGTCCGATAGGGCGCCAGGTAGGCCATGAACCGCTTGATCACCCAGGGATCGAAGGCGCGGCCGAACAGTTCCTCGTCCTGGCTGATCTGCGAGCCGACGACGGCCAGCGGCGGCCGGTCCTCCCGGTCCTGCCGCGCAGCGTCCTGCTGGTTCTGGGCGGTGGTCATGGCGTGTCCGCCTGTTTCGGTTCGGCGCCGGTCCGGGCCTGCAGCTCGTAGAGCTGCGCGTAGCGCCCGCCGAGCTTCATCAGGGCGTCATGGCTGCCGCGCTCCACGATGCGCCCGGCCTCCAGGAACACGATCTCGTCGGCATGCATGAGCGAGGACAGCCGGTGGGCGATGACGATCACCGCGCGGTCCTTGGTGTAGTCCTTCAGCGCCTCGCGGATGCGCCGCTCGGTGGCGGCGTCGATGGCGGCGGTGCTGTCGTCGAGCACGAGCACGCGGGCATCCGGCAGGATGGCGCGGGCGATGGACAGGCGCTGGCGCTGGCCGCCCGACAGCGAGACCCCGCGCTCGCCGACGAGGGTCTCGTAGTCGTTCGGCAGGGCCTTGATGTAGTTGTGCAGCTGCGCCGTCTGGGCCGATCGCTCGATGCTGGAGCGGCCGGCCCAGGGATCGCCGTAGGCGACGTTGTGGTCGATCGACGCGGTGAACAGGAACGGCTCCTGCTGGACGATGGCCACGGTCTCGCGCAGGGAGGCGAGGGTGACGTCGCGGATGTCCTGGCCGTCGATGGTGATGCGTCCGGCGGTGGCATCGTAGTAGCGGCCCAGCAGCTGGGCGATGGTGGTCTTGCCGGAGCCTGGCGGGCCGACGATGCCGATCATCTTGCCCGGCCGCGCCTCCAGGTCGATGCCGCTGAGCGTGCGATCGTCCTTGGCCCAGGTCGGGTAGCTGAAATCGACGCCCTCGAAGCGGACCACGCCCTCGGTGATCTCCAGGTCGCGGGCATCCGGCCGGTCGGCGATCGACGGCTCCAGGTCGATCACGTTGAACAGCCGGCCGCCGCAGGTCGAGGCCCGGGCGATGGAGTTGATCATCCAGCCGATCTGCCGCACCGGCATTTGCAGGATCAGCATGAAGGCAAGCGCCTCGGTCAGTTGGCCTAGGGTGATCTCGCCCGCCGCCACCTTCACCCCGCCGACCCACAGCGTCAGCCCCATGGCCAGGAAGTAGACGAAGGTCATCTGCGTCGTCGACAGCACGAAAAGGCGCACCCGCCGGCTGGCGATGGCGAGGCCCTCGGCGGAGATCTTGTCGTAGCGGTCGAGCTCGAAGGCCTGGGCGGCGAAGGCCCGGACGACGCGGATGCCGCCCAGGTTCTCCTCCATCACCTTGGTCAGTTCCGACATCTTGTCCTGCAGCGCGATCCAGGTGTCGCGCAGCTTCAGGCGCGCGAGCGAGGCACGGATGCCGACGATCGGCACGAAGCTGAGCGCCACGCAGGCGAGGATCGGGTCGTTGCGGAACAGGATGACGGCGCCGCCGCCGATCAGCACGGTCAGCAGCACGCTGCGCAGGATGCCGGTATCGACCCAGAGCCGCACCCCCTCGATGTCGAGGATGCCGCGGGTCATCAGGTCGCCGGTATGCACGCGGTCGTGCCAGGATAGGCTGAGCCGCTGAAGCTGGCGGTAATAGTCGAGCCGCAGGCGGTAGCCGATGAGCTGGCCCACGGCCTCGCCCTGGTAGTTGTGCAGCATGGTGAACACGCCGCGCAGGATGGCGGCGGCCAGCAGCAGAAGCCCGGTGTTCAGCAGGGCGGCCTGGGCGGCATCAGTGGCCGAAACCCCGGCGGCGGCCTCGCGCAGCAGCCCCTGGGCCTGGTCCACGGCCTGGCCGAGGAACTGCGGCACCATGAGCTGGAACAGCCCGCCGAGAACGGTGGTGACGATCGCCACCGTCATGCGCCAGCGATGCCGGAACGCCATCGCCGTGATCCGGCGCAGCACGGCGGCATCGACCTTGGAGACGTCGATGCTGTAGGCGCCGTCGACCTGGGTGTCGAGGCGCTTGGCGGATGCGCGCGGGGCGGTCATGGGACGGTCCGTCGGGGGGTAACGGGCGGCGGACTATGCCAGATGCGCGCCCGGAAGGCGAGGGCGGGGTGTTCGCGGATCCAGTAAACCTGCCCCGGATTGACGCCCATCCGGACCCGGTGCTTGAGGGCCGAACCGGGCGTCAGTCCGTCGCATGTCACCGTCGAGATGGCGTTCTAACTGAGGGCGTATCTGAAACCGATGCGGAGAACAGACCGTGTTTAAGACGATTGCTGGCGCCCTGGTTCTGTCGATGACCATGGCCGGAACGGCGATCGCCGCCGACCACACCGTTCAGATGCTGAATCGCGGCACTGAGGGTGGCTCGATGGTGTACGAGCCGGCTTTCCTCAAGATCGAGCCGGGCGATACCGTGACCTTCGTCTCGGCCAATCCCGGCCACAACGTGGTGTCCATCAAGGGGATGCTGCCGGAGGGCGTCGAGCCGTTCCGCTCGTCGCTGAGCAAGGATTTCACGATGACGTTCGAGACGCCGGGTCTCTACGGCTACAAGTGCCTGCCGCACTACGGCATGGGCATGGTCGGGCTGATCCAGGTCGGCGACAGCGCCGATAACCTGGACGAGGCCGCCGGCGTCCGGCATCCGGGCCGGGCCAAGCAGAAGTTCGACGACCTGCTGGAACAGGTCAGCGGCTGACCGGGTCGCGGTTGCGGGGGGGAGCCGGCTGCCGGTTCCCCCTCGACCGTCAGTAGACCAGCTGGTCCTCGCCGCTGGAGCCGCCGAGCACGATCTCGCCGCGATCGGCCAGATCCTTGGCCGACTGCACCATGGCGGTCTGGCTGTCCTCCACGTCCTTCAGGCGGATCGGGCCAAGCGCCTGCATGTCCTCGCGCAGCAGCTTGGCGGCGCGCTCGGACATGTTGGAGAAGAACAGGTCGCGCAGCTCCTCCGACGCGCCCTTCAACGCGATCGTCAGCTTGTCCTTGTCCACCGCGCGCAGCAGCGTCTGCACGCCGGCCGGGTCCAGCCGGTTCAGGTCCTCGAAGGTGAACATCAGCGAGCGGATCTTCTCGGCGCTGTCCTTGTTGCGCTCCTCCAGGGCCGACAGGAAGCGGCTTTCGGTCGCACGGTCCAGGCTGTTGAAGATCTCCGCCATCATTTCGTGGCTGTCGCGGCGGTTGGTGCGCGCCAGGTTGGACATGAACTCAGTGCGCAGCACCCGCTCGACGTCCTTCTCGATCTCCTTGTTGACCGCCTCCATGCGCAGCATGCGCATGACGACTTCCATGGCGAAGTTCTCGGGCAGGGTGGCCAGCACCTTGGCGGCGTGGCCCTGCTGGATCTTGCCGAGGATGACCGCGACGGTCTGCGGGTACTCGTTCTTCAGGTAGTTGGCCAGGACCTGCTCGCTGACATTCGCCAGCTTGTCCCACATGGTACGACCCGCCGGACCGCGGATCTCCTCCATGATGTCCTCGACCCGGTCCTCGCCCAGGACCTTGGCCAGCAGGCGCTGGGTGGAGTCCATCGAGCCGACCAGCGAGCCGGTGGACGACACCTGTTCGGCGAATTCGACGAACAGCCGCTCCACGATGTTCGAGGAGACCATGCCGAGCCCGGCCATCACCTGCGAGATCTCCTTGATCTCCTCGTCGTCCATCTGGCCGAACAGGGCGGCGGCCTGCTGTTCGCCCAGCGACATCAGCAGGATGGCGGCCTTCTCCGGCCCGGTGATACTGCGGTAGTCCTCGCGGGTGCGCGTCCCCATGGCGTCTTCTCCATCGACGGCGTGGTCTCGCCTCTCCCCAGGCAGCGATGACCGCTCCGTGTCGCTGTTATGCGAATCGCGTTACTAAATCGTAACGAAGAAACCGCCGAATTTCGAGAATTTCTTTGGTTTCCCGCCGGTTCGCGGCGCGCCGGCCCGCGCTCAGATCTTGCGTTCGCGCGGATTGTAGAAGCGCGGCATCGAGGGCGGCGCCTTGGTCGGCGGCAGGGGCGGGGGGACGATCTCGACATTGAGGTCGCCGGCCTCGCTCTGGCGTCGGTTCTCGAACGGATTGCGCAGGACCAGCTTGCCGTGCTTGGCGGCGGCGGTCTCCATGTCCTCCTCGAGCTGCTCGGCGGTGTTCAGGTCCCAGGGGAACTTGTAGTAGCGCGGCTCCAGCTCGCCGCTGAGCCGCAGCCACATGTAGATCGCCTCGCCCTCGGCCAGGCTGACGGCGAGGATTTCCGCGGCGTCGGTGTCGCGTTCGAGCCATTCCATGGATTGCGGTTTCGGCCGGCTCAGGAATTCGACGAACTGAATGTAGCTGATCGGGATCAGCAGGGTGGCGGCGACCACGGCCGAGATCCGCACCCAGGGAAGGCGCGGCGCCCAGATCGCCAGGCTGGCGAGGGCGGCGGCGACGGCGATGGTCGCGGCGAAGACGTAGATCAGGTTTTCCATGCGCGTTCTCCTGACCGTCCCGGCGCGCCTCAGCGCCGGGTGATGAGCGGGTAGCGCAGCGTGCTTACGCTGTCCTTCACGAGATCGCCGTCCTCCGTCAGGCGGAAGCGGAAGGCGGTCTCCTCCTGGTTGTGGCGGTGCAGCTCGACCGTGGTCTCCAGCAGCTGGCGGGTCTCCTCCAGCGGCCGCTTGACGCTGACCACGACCTTGACCGGGATGGTCTTGCCCTTGGGCGGCGGGCCGTACATGTGGACGTTGACCACGTACTCGCCGGACGGGATGCCGCGGCTGTAGCTGACCTCGTAGTTCTCGTCGGTGGCGTCGCCGATCGAGCCGAGATCGTCGCGCAGCAGGTTGAACACCTCGCCGCCCTGGTTCCAGAACCCGACCGGGCCTTCGCCCGGCGCCTTCACCCAGAGGTCGACGTCGTTCGGCAGGTCCGAGGGCCAGTGCATCTCGACGATGACGTTGCCGGGAGCGTTGGTGTCCTGGGTCTGGCGCTTCTCCTTGCTGATATGCGGCAGCAGCATGATCACCATGGCGACGAAGCCGATCAGGGCGAGCATGATCACGTCGCGGAACACCGTGTCGGTACCGTCCTCCTCGAACTCGTCGAAGGGGTCGTTCATTCGGCCGGCCCGGTGGGAGCGTCGCCGAGTTCGATCGTGCGGGTCAGCTGGTCGTCCGAGCCGCTGGCCAGCAGCCGGTAGTCGATGATCAGCCAGACGTAGAGCACGGCCCCGACCAGGGTGGTGTTCAGGGCGACCGACATCCCGGAGATCAGGGTGGAGACCATGTCGGCCACGTTGTCGGCATCGGCGGCGCGGGTCGGATCGACCCCCGACAGCGCGATGATGAAGCCGATCACGGTGCCGATCAGGCCGAGGAAGACGAGCGAATTGGCGACGTGGCGCACGGTGGCGATGCGTTGGCCGTGGCGGATGCGCAGGACACCGCGCAGACTTTCGGCGTCCCGGGTGGCGGTCGTGCGTTCGAGATAGCCGGCGGCGAGCGAGCCGTCGGCCGGCGCCCCGGAGCGGACCGCGTCGAGCTCACCGCTCACCTGCACGATCCGCCAGGCGCAGTAGACGAGGCCGTAGGCGAACACGGCGACGATGATCAGGCTGAGCTCCAGCAGGTCGCCGCCGATCACCGCGTCGAGCCAGCCCTGGAGATAGACGCCGGCCAGCAGGGCGGCGGCCACGATGTTGATCAGAACAAAGCGGACGACCAGGAGGTAGCGGAACATCGACACCGTCTCTGAGTGGCACTGCCCGTCATGAGACCCGGTCCCGCTCCGTCCGGCAAGCGCCGATGGGTCAAGCTGTTGTGAGCCCGGCCGCTAGGCGCTGTCGAGGAACCCGCCCAGCGCGTCCAGCACCCCGTCCGGATCCTCCTCGGCCAGATAGTGCCCGGTGTCGACGGTGCGCGCGGTGACCGGCCCGTCGCAGTAGCGCCGCCAGATCTCGACCGGGTCGTACCACTGGCCGATCTTGCCCTTGCCGCCCCACATGACCAGCAGCGGGCAGCGCACCCGCTCGCCCGCCGCGCGGCTCGCCCGGTCGTGCTCCAGGTCGACCGTCGCGGCGGCGCGGTAGTCCTCGCACATGCCGCGGATCATCGCCGGGTCGCGGGCGGCGGCCAGGTAGTCGGCGAGGGCGTCGGGATGGAAGAAGCCGTCCTCCTTCGGCTCGCGGTTGGTGTGGGCGCGGAACCAGGCCTCGGGCGCGGCCGAGATGACGGACTCGGGGAAGGGATGCGGCTGGGCGAACCAGAACCAGTGGTAATAGCCGAGGCCGAAGGCCATGTCGGCGCGCTCGAAATGCTCGATCGTCGGCACGATGTCGAGCACCGCCAACCGCGCCACCCGGTCCGGATGGTCGAGGGCGAGGCGGTGCGAGACCCGCGCGCCGCGATCGTGGCCGATAAGCTGGAACCGTTCATGCCCCAGGGCCGCCATCAACTCGACCATGTCGCGGGCCATCTCGCGCTTGGCGTAGGGCGCGTAATCGGCCGTCGCCGGCGGCTTGTGCGAGCCGCCATAGCCGCGCAGGTCGGGGCAGATCACGGTGAACCGCTCGGCCAGGCGCGGTGCCACGGCGTGCCACATGGCATGGGTCTGCGGATTGCCGTGCAGTAGCAGCAGCGGCGGGCCGCCGCCGCCGTGGCGCAGGCGGATCGGCCCGTCCCGGACCTCGACCGTCGTCATCGGCATGCCGTCGAAAAACATGGATCGCGATCCTTCGTAAATTTGACCAGTTGATAAAACTTCGAATGTTCGGCACGCTTTCCCCAGGTCCGGCCATGGGGAGAATGCCATGACGCAGGGGTTCAAGGGAGCGGACGTTCGCGCCGGCCGGCTGTCGCCGGAGCAGGTGGCGGCCAATTTCACCGATCTCCATCCTCCGCTCACCCGTCACGAGGCGGCCGTCGCCGCCGACCGGTGTTATTTCTGCTACGACGCGCCGTGCATGACCGCGTGTCCGACCACCATCGACATCGCGATGTTCATTCGCCAGATCGCCGCCGACAATCCGGCGGGCGCGGCCAAGACCATCTTCGACCAGAACATCCTGGGCGGGATGTGCGCGCGGGTCTGCCCGACCGAGACGCTGTGCGAGGAGGCCTGCGTGCGCGAGGTCGCCGAGGGCAAGCCGGTGGAGATCGGCCGCCTGCAGCGTTTCGCCACCGACCACCTTATGGAGCGGGACGGGCATCCCTATGAGCGCGCGGCCGACACCGGCAAGACCGTGGCCGTGGTCGGCGCCGGTCCGGCCGGGCTGGCCTGCGCCCACCGCCTGGCCATGCACGGCCACGCCGTCACCTTGTTCGACGCCAAGCCGAAACCGGGCGGGCTGAACGAGTACGGCATCGCCGCCTACAAGACGCCGGGCGGCTTCGCCCAGGCCGAGGTCGATTTCGTGCTGGGCATCGGCAACATCACGATGCGGACCGGCATGGCGCTCGGCCGCGACATCTCCGTGGACGGGCTGACGGCGGAGTTCGACGCCGTCTTCCTCGCCATCGGCCTCGCTGGCGTCAACGCCCTCGGCGCGCCGGGAGAGGAGCTGAACGGGGTCGGGGACGCGGTCGAGTTCATCGCCGCGCTGCGTTCGAGCGACGATCCCTCCAGCCTGGCGATCGGCCGCAGCGTCGTCGTCATCGGCGGCGGCATGACGGTGATCGACGCCGCGGTTCAGTCGAAGCTGCTCGGCGCCGAGGACGTGACGATCGTCTATCGCCGCGGCCAGGAATCCATGAACGCCAGCCTGTTCGAGCAGGACCTGGCCCAGACCAAGGGTGTGAAGATCAAGCACTGGGCCCGGCCCGCCCGCATCGTCGACGAGGACGGCCGGCACGGCGTCGAGTTCGAGTACACACGCGCCGGCGCCAACGGCCTTGAGGGAACGAGCGAGACCTTCTTCGTGCCGGCCGATGTCGTGCTCACGGCGATCGGCCAGACCCTGGACGCGCCGGCGGGACCCACGACCGAGCGGGGACGGATCGTCGTTGATGGCGAGTTTCGCACCAGCGTCGACGGTGTGTGGGCCGGCGGCGACTGCGTGGCGGCGGGCGACGACCTGACGGTCACCGCCGTCGCCCAGGGCCGCGACGCCGCCGAGAGCATCCACCGCGCCCTGACGGCGTGAGACGGAGGACCCGACCATGGCAGACCTGCGCAGTGATTTCGTCGGCATCAAGTCCCCGAACCCGTTCTGGCTGGCCTCGGCGCCGCCGACCGACAAGGAGTACAACGTCGTCCGCGCCTTCCAGGCCGGCTGGGGCGGCGTGGTGTGGAAGACGCTCGGCCTCGACCCGCACATCGTCAACGTCAACGGCCCGCGCTACGGCGCCGTGTGGGGCGCGGACCGCCGGCTGCTCGGCCTCAACAACATCGAGTTGATCACCGACCGGCCGCTGCAGACCAACCTGAACGAGATCAAGGCGGTCAAGCGCGCCTGGCCGGACCGGGCGATGATCGTCTCGCTGATGGTCCCCTGCGAGGAGGTGTGCTGGGTCGAGATACTGAAGCAGGTGGAGGATACCGGCGCCGACGGGATCGAGCTGAACTTCGGCTGCCCGCACGGTATGTCGGAGCGCGGCATGGGCTCCGCCGTCGGCCAGGTCCCGGAATACATCGAGATGGTCACCCGCTGGTGCAAGCAGAACACCCGCATGCCGGTGATCGTCAAGCTGACGCCGAACATCACCGACATCCGCTATCCGGCGCGGGCGGCCAAGGCTGGCGGCGCGGACGCGGTGTCGCTGATCAACACCGTCTCGTCGATCACCAGCGTCGACCTGGACCTGATGGCGCCGGAGCCGACTATCGACGGCAAGGGCAGCCATGGCGGCTATTGCGGCCCGGCGGTCAAGCCGATCGCCCTGAACATGGTGGCCGAGATTGCCCGTGACGCGGAGACGGCGGGACTGCCGATCTCCGGCATCGGCGGCGTCACCACCTGGCGCGACGCCGCGGAGTTCATGGCGCTGGGGGCCGGCAACGTGCAGGTCTGCACCGCCGCCATGACCTACGGTTTCCGCATCGTGACCGAGATGATCGACGGCCTCGGGCGGTGGATGGACGAGAAGGGCTACGCGCGCCTCAGCGAGTTCACCGGCCTCGCGACGCCGAACGTGACCGACTGGCAGTACCTGAACCTGAACTACGTCACCAAGGCGCGGATCGACCAGGATCTCTGCATCAAGTGCGGGCGCTGCCACATCGTCTGCGAAGACACCTCGCACCAGGCGATCACCGCGACCAAGGACGGCCTGCGGCATTTCGAGGTGATCGACGACGAGTGCGTGGCCTGCAACCTATGCGTCAACGTCTGCCCGGTCGAGGGCTGCATCACCATGGAACGCCTGCCGGCGGGCGCCGTCGACCCGCGCACCGGCCGCGACGTGGCGGATGAGTACGCCAACTGGACGACGCATCCCAACAACCCGTCCTCGGTGGCGGCGGAGTAGGCAGCCGCTCGCCGTCACCTCGGGCCAGGGCCGGGGTGACGGGTGATCACGGGGCCGGCGTTCCGGCACTGGTATTCTGATTGACGACGCGGCTGGAGAGCCGGAACGACGAACGCCCGGCCCGGGCGTCCCTGGCTTACGGAAGAGTGCTTAAGGAAGAGTGATGCGGGTCCTGTTGACGGGCGGCAGCGGCTATATCGGCTCGGCCGTCGCGCGCGACTTGCTGGACGCCGGGCACGAGGTTCTCGCCCTGGCGCGCAGCAAGTCGTCGCGAGACCGGGTCGAGGCGATCGGCTGCACGGCGATCGCCGGGGCCATGGACGACGCCGCGGCCTGGCTGCCGCCGGCGGACGACGTCGATGGTGTGGTCCACGCCGCGGCGACCTTCGATGCCGACATGGCCGCGACCGAGGCGGCGTTCCTCGACGCCGTCGTGTACTGGGCGGCCGGGCGGCTGGCGCCGATGCTGTTCGTCTACACCGGTGGCTGCTGGCTATACGGCGCGGTCGGCGACAGGACGGCGGTGGAGGGATCGCCGTTCGATCCGCTCGCCGAGTTCGCGTTCATGGTGGCGCACCGGGCGCGTCTCGTCGCCGAACCGGTGCTGTCCGCCCGCGTCGTCCACCCGGCCATGGTCTGGGACGAGGATGGCGGCAGCCTGTCGGGGTTTCTGGACTCCGCCGCCGGGGGCGAGGCACCGGTCGTCGCCGAATCGCTGTCCACCCGCTGGCCGCTGGTCCACCGCGCCGACCTCGCCCGGCTCTACCGCCTGGCGCTGGAGCGGGGCGAGGGGGGCGCCGATTATCACGGCGTCGGCGAACGGGGCGTGCGGGTCGGCGACGTCGCCGCGGTCATCGCCCGCCGTCACGGCGCGCCGGCGCCGGTCGTCCGCTCGGTCGAGGACACCGTCTCGGCCCTCGGTGGCTGGGCGGCCGGGTTCGCCCTGGACCAGACGATGGACGCCCCGCGCAGCCGGGAGGCGCTCGGCTGGACACCCGAGCAACCGGGCGCGCTCGAGGTGTTCGGCGATGCCTGACGCCGTTTCCGTCTCGCCGGTCACCGCCCGGACCGAGGCGCTCAAGGGCCATGCGGCGATGCTGCTCTTCGCCACGCTGATCAGCGGATCCTTCAGCCTCGGCCATCTGGCGACGCCGCATGTCGACCCGGGCGCCCTGACGGCGCTGCGCTTCCTGTTGGCGAGCGCGGTGATGGCCGCCGTCATCCTCGCCGGACGCAAGGGCGATCGCCGGCTCGGCGTCCAGGCGCCGTGGCGGTTCCTGATCCTCGGGCTGCTGCTCGGCTCCTATTTCGTGCTGATGTTCGAGGCGCTGCGGCTGTCCGACCCGGTGAGCCTCGCCGCCGTGTTCACCATGACGCCGCTGATGACCGCGCTGTTCGGGCTCGTCCTGCTGCGCCAGACCATCAGCCCGCTGGTCGGCGCCAGCCTGCTGGTGGCGGCGAGCGGCGCGCTCTGGGTGATCTTCCGCGGCGATGTCGACGCGCTGCTGGCCTTCGACGTGGGCACCGGCGAACTGATCTTCCTCGCCGGCTGCGCCTGCCACGCCCTCTACATCCCGCTGATCACCATCCTGAACCGGGGGGAGAGCGGCAAGCTGTTCACCCTGTGGACGGTGCTGGGCGGCCTGGTCGTCGTCGGCGCCTACGCGCTGCCGGAGGTCGTCGCCACCGATTGGCCGTCGATGCCGGCGATCGTGTGGGTGACGCTGGTCTACGTCGCGGTCTTCGCCTCGGCGGGCACCTTTTTCCTGATGCGCTACGGCGCGCTCCGCCTGCCGGCTGCCAAGGTCATGGCCTACGGCTACCTGATCCCGAGCATCGTGATCCTGCTGGAAGGGATCAGCGGCCATGGCTGGGTGGCACCGCCGGTCCTGCTCGGCGTGGCCGCGACCGTGCTGGCCCTGATGATGTTGGTGGTCAACCGGGACGCGGCGTGAGACCACCGATCAGGATCGCGTCAATGAAGGCGAGCGCGTCCTCGAACCACCGCTCCTCGTCGACCGTTTGGCCGAGCACCGCGCGGACCTGCACGTCGAAATCGGCATAGTGCTGGGTCGTCGCCCAGATCGTGAAGATCAGGTGGTAGGGGTCGTGGGCTGTCAGTCGGCCGGCCGCGATCCAGCCGCGGATGACCGCGACCTTCTCGTCGACCAGGTCCTTGAGCTCGCCGGAGAGCACGTCGTGGATCAGCGGCGCGCCGGCCAGGATCTCGCCGGCGAACAGCCGCGACTCCTGTGGCCGGTCGCGGGACATCTCGAGCTTGCGGTGGACGTAGCCGCGGATCTCGGCCAGGGGCTCGCCCGCCGGGTCGAGGGCGATCAGCGGCTCCAGCCAAGTCTCCAGCGTGCGGCCGAGAACCGCGCGGTAGATCTCCTCCTTGCTGGAGAAATAGTAGATCAGGTTCGGCTTCGACATGCCGGCCCCGGCGGCGATCTCGTCCAGGGTCGCGCCGGCGAAACCGCTCTGCGCGAACACCTCCAGCGCGGCGGCGAGAATCCGGCTTTCCTTCTCGATCTGGCTGCGGGTGCGTCGGCGGGTTTCAGCGGCGCGGGCCATGGATGTCCAGTACTGGTGAGCGGCCGATATGCGCATGATTTTGCACAAAAATCGGGCAGTGGGCGCTTAAACTATGTCCTTGACCGGTGTTCGTGTCCTGATAGCCTAGTTTTTGACCATTTGGTCAAGGTCAGTTCGATTACAGGCGGAAGTGGCGCGGCCCGCAACCCTAAAGCGGTTTGGCTCCAACAGGTTGGGCCGGCATCCGCCGGGTTGGGGCGCGGACCCGGGTCCGCCGGTTGGCGAGAGGGGGAGCGGAGATGTCTGCGGCCAGCAACCTGCGGATCAACGGCGACCGGCTGTGGGACAGCCTCATGGAGATGGCGAAGATCGGCCCCGGCATCGCCGGCGGCAACAACCGCCAGACCCTGACCGACGAGGATGCCGAGGGCCGGGCCCTGTTCCAGACATGGTGCGAGGCCGAGAACTGCACCATGGGCGTCGACAAGGCCGGCAACATGTTCTTCCGCCGCGAGGGCACCGATCCGGACGCGCTGCCGGTCTATGTCGGCAGCCACCTGGACACCCAGCCGACCGGCGGCAAGTACGACGGCGTGCTTGGCGTGCTGGGCGCGCTGGAGATCGTGCGCACCCTGAACGAGGCGGGGGTGAAGACCAGGCATCCGATCGTGGTGGTCAACTGGACCAACGAGGAGGGGACCCGCTTCGCTCCGGCGATGATGGCGTCGGGCGTGTTCGCCGGCGTGCACACCCTGGACTGGGTCAATTCCCGCACCGACCGCGACGGCAAGAGCTTCGGCGACGAGCTGAAGCGCATCGGCTGGGTCGGCGACGAGGAGGTCGGGGCGCGCAAGATGAAGGCGTTCTTCGAGCTGCATATCGAGCAAGGGCCGATCCTGGAGGCCGAGGGCGTCGACATCGGTGTCGTCACCCATGGCCAGGGGCTGAGCTGGCTGCAGTTCACGCTGACCGGCAAGGAGAGCCATACCGGCTCGACGCCGATGCCGATGCGGGTCAATGCCGGTCTCGGCATGGCGCGCATCACCCAACTGGTCGACGAAATCGCCTGGAGCCACGCGCCGCACGCGGTCGGCGCCATCGGCCATGCCGAGGTCTACCCGAACTCACGCAACATCATCCCCGGCCGCACGGTCTTCACGGTCGACTTCCGCTCGCCCGACAAGGCGGTGATCGAGGACATGGAGACCCGGCTGCAGGCTGGGGCTGCGAAGATCTGCGAGGAGATCGGCCTGACCATGGAGGTCGAGAAGGTCGGCGGCTTCGATCCCGTCGAGTTCGATGCCGGCTGCGTCGGGATGATCCGGTCGGCGGCGGAGAGCCTCGGCTACTCGCACCGCAACCTGGTCTCGGGCGCCGGCCATGACGCCTGCTGGATCAACCGGGTGGCGCCGACCGCCATGGTCATGTGCCCGTGCGTCGACGGCCTCAGCCACAACGAGGCCGAGGAGATCTCACCGGAATGGGCGCGGGCGGGAACCGACGTGCTGTTCCAGGCGGTGGTCGAGGCGGCCGAGATCGTCGCCTGAGCAGCATCCCCAGGTCAGAGGAGGAGAGAATGGCGAGCAAGGTGATCAAGGGCGGGACCGTCGTCACCGCCGACCTGACATTCGAGGCGGATGTCCTGGTCGAGGGCGGCAAGATCACGGCCGTGGGGCCGAACCTGACGGGCGACGAGGTGCTGGACGCCGCCGGCTGTTACGTCATGCCGGGCGGCATCGATCCGCACACCCACATGGAAATGCCCTTCATGGGTACCTATTCCGAGGACGATTTCGAGAGCGGGACCCGCGCCGGCCTGTCCGGCGGCACCACCATGGTGGTCGATTTCTGCCTGCCGGCGCCGGGCCAGTCGCTGCTCGAGGCGATGCAAGCCTGGGACAACAAGTCGTCGAAGGCCTGCGCCGACTACTCCTTCCACATGGCCATCACCTGGTGGGGCGAGCAGGTCTGGAAGGAGATGGAGACCGTGGTCGACCGCGGCATCACCACCTTCAAGCACTTCATGGCCTACAAGGGCGCGCTGATGATCGAGGATGACGAGATGTTCTCCTCGTTCCAGCGCTGCGCCGATCTCGGCGCCATGCCGCTGGTCCACGCCGAGAACGGCGACGTGGTCGCCCATCTCCAGGCCAAGCTGATGGCCGAGGGCAACAACGGGCCGGAGGCGCACGCCTATTCCCGGCCGCCCGAGGTCGAGGGCGAGGCGGCCAACCGCGCCATCATGATCGCCGACACCGCCGGCGTGCCGCTCTACATCGTCCACGTTTCCTGCGAGCAGGCCCACGAGGCGATCCGCCGGGCCCGCCAGAAGGGCATGCGGGTCTATGGCGAGCCGCTGATCCAGCACCTGGTGCTGGACGAGAGCGAGTACGCCCATCCCGACTGGGACCATGCCGCCCGCCGCGTGATGTCGCCGCCGTTCCGCTCCAAGCTGCACCAGGACGGGCTGTGGGCGGGTCTCGCTGCCGGCTCGCTGCAGGTGGTGGCGACCGACCACTGCGCCTTCACCACCGAGCAGAAGCGCATGGGGATCGGCGACTTCACCAAGATCCCGAACGGCACCGGCGGGCTGGAGGACCGGCTGCCGGTTCTGTGGACCCGCGGCGTGAACACCGGCCGGCTGACCATGAACGAGTTCGTCGCCGTCACCTCTACCAACATCGCCAAGATCCTGAACATGTACCCGCGCAAGGGCGCGATCCGCGAGGGCTCGGACGCCGATATCGTGGTGCTCGATCCCAAGCGCTCGAAGACGATCTCCGCCGCCACCCAGCAGTCGGCGATCGACTACAACGTGTTCGAGGGGATCGAGGTCTCCGGCCTGCCGCGGTTCACCCTGACCCGTGGCGAGGTCGCGGTGGTCGAAAGCGAGATCAAGGCCCGGCCGGGCCACGGCGCGTTCGTCAAGCGGCCGCCGAACCCGGCCCCCAACCGGGCGCTGTCGACCTGGAAGGAACTGACCGCGCCGCGCAAGGTGATCCGCGATCCGGCCAACATGCCGGCCGGCGTCTGATCCGACGGTCGGCGCGTTCCGGCTGGGGTCGGGGCGCGCCGTGGACCGCGGTCACCGGACCGCCACAATCAGAACGCCAGGGAGGGCGTCGCCTTGACTGCTGCCGTGTCGAGCGGGGAGCCCGTCATCCGGGCCGAGCACCTGGACCTCACCTTCCAGACCGGCGACGGGCCGGTCCACGCGCTCAGCGACGTCTCGCTCTCCATCGCCAAGGGCGACTTCGTCTCCTTCATCGGGCCGTCCGGCTGCGGCAAGACCACCTTGCTGCGCGTCATCGCCGACCTGGAACAGCCGACCGGCGGATCGATCACCGTCAACGGCGTCTCGCCGGAGCAGGCGCGGCTGAACCGGGCCTATGGCTACGTGTTTCAGGCCGCCGCGCTGTACCCCTGGCGCACGATCTCGCGCAACGTGGCGCTGCCGCTGGAGATCATGGGCTACTCCCGCGAGGAGCAGCGCGAGCGCGTCGCCCGCACCCTGGAGCTGGTGAACCTCACCGGGTTCGAGAACAAGTTCCCCTGGCAGCTCTCCGGCGGCATGCAGCAGCGCGCCTCGATCGCCCGGGCGCTCGCCTTCGACGCCGACATCCTGCTGATGGACGAGCCGTTCGGCGCCCTCGACGAGATCGTCCGCGATCACCTGAACGAGCAGCTTCTGCAGCTCTGGGCGCGCACCGACAAGTCGATCGCCTTCGTCACCCACTCGATCCCCGAGGCGGTCTATCTCTCGACCCGGATCGTCGTGATGTCGCCGCGCCCGGGCCGGGTGACCGACGTGATCGAGAGCCCGCTGCCGCGCGAGCGGCCGCTCGACATCCGCGAGACGCCGGAGTTCCTGGAGATCGCCCACCGGGTGCGCGAGGGGCTGCGGGCGGGGCACTCCTACGAGGACGCGGAATGAGGGCTGCCGGCGGAAAGACCGTGCCGATCCTGGTCGTCGTCGCGGCGATCGTCGCGGTCTGGTACGCCGCCACCGTCTGGCTCAACACCCCCTGGCAGCTCGACGTCTATGAGCGTGAGGGCCGGGGCTGGACCGCGCAGGAGCTGATCACCGACACCATGGCCCAGGACCGCCCGGTCCTGCCGGCGCCGCACCAGGTGGCGATCGAGATCTGGAACACCACGGTCGAGAAGAAGATCACCTCCAAGCGCAGCCTCGTCTACCACGCCTGGATCACGCTTTCGGCGACGCTGCTCGGCTTCGCCATCGGCACGGTGCTCGGCGTCGTGCTGGCCGTCGCGATCGTGCACAACCGGGCGATGGACACCTCGGTCATGCCCTGGGTGATCGCCAGCCAGACCATCCCGATCCTGGCGATCGCGCCGATGATCATCGTGGTGCTGAACGCGGTGGGGCTGTCCGGCCTGCTGCCCAAGGCGCTGATCTCGACCTATCTCAGCTTCTTCCCGGTCGTCGTCGGCATGGTGAAGGGCCTGCGCGCGCCCGAGGCCATTCAGCTCGACCTGATGCGCACCTACAGCGCCAGCACGGCGCAGGTGTTCTGGAAGCTGCGCTGGCCGAGCTCCATGCCCTACCTGTTCGCGTCGATGAAGGTGGCGGTCGCCATCAGCCTGGTGGGCGCCATCGTCGGCGAGCTGCCGACCGGCGCGGTGGCCGGCCTCGGCGCGCGGCTGCTGGCCGGTTCCTATTACGGGCAGACGATCCAGATCTGGTCGGCACTGATCACCGCCGCGGCGCTGGCGGCCCTGCTGGTAACCCTGGTCGGGATCGCCAACACCTACGTGCTGCGGCGCATGGGGGTGCGGCCATGACCCGCCTGCAGTCGATGCTGGCCGCCGCCCTGGGCGCGCTCGGCCTGCTCGGGCTGGGGCTGCCGGTCGCGGCCGGAACCACGCTTGTGGAGCTGCCCGTTCTCGCGGCGTTCGCGGTGCTGGCCGCCGGCTCCCTCTTCCGGTTCCGGGTGGTCCTGCCGATCTGGGTGGACGGGGCTCTGACCGCTCTGGCCGGGGTGGCGCTGCTCACCGCGATCGGCGGCCTGGAGCGCGCCGGGCCCGGATTCTGGTGTCTGACGCTGGCCGGCTGGATCGCCGCCTGGCTGTTCGTCGAGCGCCTGACGGCGGCCGGCGGCGGGCGCTGGAAGGGCGTCGTCGTTCCGGCTTTGTTCGGGATAACCCTGTTGATAATGTGGGAATTGGTCACCCGCGGACTGAACGTGCCGCTGGTGCTTCTGCCGCCGCCCTCGGTGATCGGTGAGAGGATCGCCAATTCCCTGCCGATCCTGTGGGCGGATTTTCAGCAGACCTTCCTGAAGGCGGTGCTGATCGGGTATGCGCTCGGCTGCGGCGTCGGCTTTGTCGTGGCGATCGCCATCGACCGGTCGCCGTTCCTGCAGCGCGGCCTGCTGCCGGTCGGCAACCTGATCTCGGCCCTGCCGATCATCGGCATCGCGCCGATCATGGTCATGTGGTTCGGCTTCGACTGGCCGTCCAAGGCGGCGGTCGTCGTCGTCATGACCTTCTTCCCGATGCTGGTGAACACGGTCGCCGGCCTGGCCGAGGCCGGGCGGATGGAGCGCGACCTGATGCGCACCTACGCCGCCGGCTACTGGCAGACCCTGGTCAAGCTGCGGCTGCCGGCGGCCGCCCCGTTCATCTTCAACGCGTTGAAGATCAACTCCACGCTGGCGCTGATCGGCGCCATCGTCGCCGAGTTCTTCGGCACGCCCATCGTGGGCATGGGTTTTCGCATCTCCACCGAAGTCGGCCGCATGAATGTCGACATGGTGTGGGCGGAGATCGCGGTCGCGGCGCTCGCCGGGTCCGCGTTTTTCGGTGCCGTCGCGCTCGTCGAGCGGGCCGTCACCTTTTGGCACCCTTCGATTCGGCGCTAGAGTGCCGGACAAGGGTTAACGAACAGGGAGCAGAGTCATGCGCAGACTGATTGCAGGGACGGTCATGGGGGCCTTCGGGCTTGTCGCGGGCCAGGCCATGGCGGCCGACGAGGTCACGTTGCAGCTGAAATGGGTCACCCAGGCCCAGTTCGCCGGCTATTACGTGGCCCAGGACAAGGGCTTCTACGCGGAGGAGGGGCTCGACGTCACCATCAAGCCGGGCGGCCCGGACATCGCCCCGCCGCAGGTGATCGCCGGTGGCGGCGCCGACGTGATCATCGACTGGATGCCCTCGGCTTTGGCGAGCCGCGAGAAGGGTGTGCCGCTGGTCAACATCGCCCAGCCGTTCAAGAGCTCCGGCATGATGCTGACCTGCCGAAAGGAGACCGGCATCACCTCGCCGGCCGACTTCAAGGGCAAGACGCTTGGCGTCTGGTTCTTCGGCAACGAGTATCCGTTCCTGTCCTGGATGTCGCAGCTCGGCATCCCGACCGACGGGTCGGATGGCGGCGTGACCGTGCTGAAGCAGGGCTTCAACGTCGATCCGCTGCTGCAGAAGCAGGCCGACTGCGTCTCGACCATGACCTATAACGAGTACTGGCAGGTCATCGACGCCGGCCTCTCGGCCGACGATCTCGTGGTCTTCAAGTACCAGGAGCAGGGGGTCGCCACGCTGGAGGACGGCCTCTACGTGCTGGAGGACAACCTGAACGACGCCGCCTTCGTCAACAAGATGGTCCGCTTCGTGCGCGCCTCGATGAAGGGCTGGAAATACGCCGAGGCCCATCCGGACGAGGCGGCCGAAATCGTGCTCGACAACGACGCGACCGGTGCGCAGACCGAGAAGCACCAGAAGCGGATGATGGGCGAGATCGCCAAGCTGACCGCCGGCTCGAACGGCGCGCTGGACCCGGCCGATTACGAGCGGACGGTGGACACGCTGCTGAAGGGCGGCTCCGACCCGGTGATCACCAAGAAGCCGGAGGGCGCTTGGACCCACGCGATCACCGACAAGGCGCTCTGAGACAACGCGAGCCTGGTCCGGCGTCCGGACCAGGCTCTCCCAACACGGTTATCCCGGACCCGGTCCGGGATGACGACCAGCGATCACACCTTGCGGATGTTGCCGCGGCCGTCGAACTGCATCGCGCCGCTGCCGAGCTTGCGATAGGTGCGGGCGACGGTCTCCAGCAGGGCCTTGCGGTCGACCATGCCGGCCCGGTAGCCGCGCACCGCGAACTGGACATCGGGGCCGAACGCGCCGTCGGGCACCCGGCCGGTCAGAAGCGCCTTGGCGGCATTGATCACACTCTCGGTCATCGACTGAATCTCCCTCTCCCTCTCGGCCGCATCGTTGGCCGGCCGTCGCATCTCGGCGGTTCTAGGGCCGTCGCGTTTCGCTCCCGTGTCGTGATCGGCGGTGGCGTGTTTCATTTGTTTCAGCGTCCTCCAACTGCGCGGTCAGTGCGGCCGCCCGGACCCGCAGGCCGGCCGCGCCGTCCCCGACAGCTCCGCCCGCAGCAGCCAGTCGAGCGCCACGTCGGCACTGGTGCGCGGATCCGACGCCGCCACCTCGGCGAGCCAGTTGCGGTACAGCGCCCGCGCCGCCGCGTGCCACGAGACCTGCGGCACCGGGCTGGTGGCGCTGTAGCCGACCGGTGGGTCGATCAGGCGCCCGGCCCGACGGTCGCGCAGGAACTCGTCATGCAGCCGCCGTGGGCCGTATTCCGGATGGTTCAGGCAGTACAGCGCGGGGCGGGCGCGGTCCTGGACCAGGCCGATCCCGGCGATCGGCGCCACGAGGAGCGGCTTCAGGCTGGGGCGGCGCGACAGGTCCGCGATCCGGGTCTCGGCGTGACGCGAGACCGGCATGAAGAACGGCAGGTCGACGCCCGCCAGCAGCGGGTGGCCGCCGCCGACCGGGACGTGCGGGTACAGTCCGAACCGCTTGCGAGGCAGCACGTGCTTGCGCACCCCATGGTGATGGAACAGGGCGGCCTGGGCGGCCCAGCAGACATGCATCGCCGGCACCCGCGCCGCGTCGAGCCAGTCGAGGATCCGGACCAGACCCGGCCAATAGGTCACCGCGTGGAACGCCTGGGTCTCGACCGGCGCGCCGGTGACGATCACCGCGTCGACGCGGGCCAGCGGCAGCGAGAAGAACGGCCGGTAGAACCGCGCCATGTGCGCGGCCGGGGTCGAGGTCGTCGCATAGCCCTCCGGCACCGCCAGCATCAGTCGGACATCGTGGTCGCCGCCGGCCAGGAGCCGGGCGAAATCGGCCTCCACCCCGGGCTTGTCCGGCATCAGATTGAGCAGGACCACGTTGAGCCGCCGCGCCTGCGGACCGGCCATCTCGGCCAGCGGGTCCTCGGCGACGGCAAACCCCTCGGCGCGCAGTTGGGCGACGGCCGGAAGATCGCGGGGCAGGAAGATCGTCATGGGCTCCGTCCTCTGCTGCACGGGGGATCGGGGGGCGGCGGGACCGCCCCCCGTGTCGGTCCGGGTCAGGCCGCCTGCAGCGGCGCGGCCGCCGCCATCAGTGCCTGGGACAGGTCGGTCAAGATGTCGTCGATGTCCTCGATCCCGACCGACAGCCGCACGAAGCCCGGCGTCACCCCGGCGGCGAACTGACGCTCGGCGTCGAGCTGCTGGTGGGTGGTGACGGCCGGCTGCAGGGCGAGGGTCCGGGTGTCGCCGATATTGGCGACATGCAGCGCCATCTGCAGCGCGTCGATGAACCGTCGTCCCGCCGGCGCCCCGCCGACCGCCTCGAAGCCGACCAGGCCGCCGTGGCGGCCGCCGAGATAGGTGTCGACCCGCTGCTTGCGCCAGCCGGAGAACTGGCTCGGATGGACGACCCGGGTGATGGCCGGATGGTCGGCGAGGAACAGCGCCACCACGTCGGCGTTGCGGCAGTGCTCGCGCATCCGCAAGGTCAGCGTCTCCAACCCTTGCAGGAACAGGAAGGCGTTGAACGGGCTCATCGCCGCCCCGGTATCGCGCAGCAAGGTCGCCTGGGCCTTCAGGAGGTAGGCGATCGGTCCCAGCGGCCGGGCCGCCTCGACCCAGACCGCGCCGTGATAGCTCGGATCCGGCTGGGTCAGCATCGGGAAGCGGGCGGCGTGCTTCTCCCAGTTGAAGCGGCCGCCGTCGATCACCACGCCGCCGATGGCGGTGCCATGGCCGCCGATATACTTGGTCGAGGAGTGCACGACGACATGGGCGCCGTGGTCGAATGGCCGGCAGATCACCGGTGCCGCGGTGTTGTCGACGATCAGGGGAATGCCGAGCTCCTCGCCGATCAGCGCGACCTCCTGGATCGGGAAGGGCACCAAGCTCGGGTTCGGCAGGCTCTCAGCGAAGAACGCGCGGGTGCGCGCGTCGGCGGCGTGGCGGAACGCCTCCGGATCGCTCGGATCGGCGAACCGGGCCTCGATGCCCATGGTGCGGAAGGTATGGGCGAACAGGTTCACCGTGCCGCCATACAGCTCCGAGGAGACGACGATGTTGTCGCCGGCCTGGGCGATGTTCTGGATCGCCAGCGTGATCGCCGCCTGACCCGAGGCGGTGGCCAGTGCCGCGGCCCCGCCCTCCAGCGCGGCGATGCGCTGCTCGAACACCTGGGTCGTCGGATTGCTCACCCGGGTGTAGAGGTGGCCGATTTTCTCAAGCGCGAACAGCTGGCGGGCGTTCTCGCTGTCGCCGAGATCATAGCTGGTGGTCATGTGCAGCGGCACGGCGACCGCGCCGGTGCTCGGGTCGGCCCGGTGGCCGGCATGAAGCGCGATGGTCTGCGGCTTGGTGTAGGTCGTCATCTCTTGGCCTTTCGGTTGCGGGGATGGGGGGCTCGGTCAGGCGGCGCTGACCGCCGGCTGCGGATGGGTGAGGGCGAACTGCGCGGCGGCCAGCGCGGCGGTCGCGCACGGGTCGGTCAGCGGCGCCATGTGGCCGGCGCCCGGCACCGACCGCAGCGAGACGTCCGGCAGGGTGCGTTCGATCAGGTCGATCACCCGCCGCGTGATCGCCTTGGTGCGCGTGCCAAAGATCAGCCGCGTGGGCACCGCCAGGCGGCGCAGGTCGTGCAGGCGGAGCGGATGGTTGAACGCGGCCCAGAAGTTGCGGGCGACCTGAGGCGCGTGACGGGCAAGGGTGTCGCGGGCCGCCTCGGGCAGCGCCTCCCAGGCGCCGGCGCCGTTCCAGAAATCGGTGAAGGCGGCCATCCCGTCCTCCGGCACCCCGCGCAGCACGCCGCAGCGCACCGCGGTGGCGACCCGGCGGATCTCCTGCAGCAGCAGGTCGTCGCGGCTGTCGCCATCGAGCAGCAGGTGGAAGCTGACCGGTTCGATCGCCACCAGGGAGCGCACCAGCTCCGGGCGCGCCTGGGCGGCGGCGAGGGCGACGGCGCCGCCGTAGGAGTGACCGATCAGGTGGACCGGCTCGCCCAGCCGCCGCGCGATCGCGGCGACGATCGCCGCCTCGTGGGACAGCGACAGGGGCACCGGGTTCTTGCGCGAGGCCGAGGCGCCGTAGCCGTGTAGGTCGGGGCGGTGGATGTCCAGCGACCCGACGCAGAAACGGTCGCGCAGGGCCTCGGCGAACGGCCGGACCTGGCGGGCGCCGGCGGCGGAGCAGTGCAGCAGGACGACCGGCGTGCCGGCGCCGTCCCGGTGGACGGCGATTTCGGTGCCGGCGACGGTGAGTGAGTACATGGCGTGGGCTCCAATCGAACTCTCGATGGCGCCAGGATCACCGCCGTGTTTTTCGCCCCGGTTTCGCCTGGCGGGGGATTTGGTTTCAGGGGTGTTTCAGGCCGACCGTCGTGCCGGATCCGGGCCGGGCCGTCTCTGGGTGGTGGTCATGCGGAAAGAGGTTCCGGATCAAGCCCGGGATGACGGGTTGGACTGAGACCCCATCACCCCCTTCGTCATCCCGACGAATGCCGGAATCTCCACCGTCAGAGGAGTGTCTCGGGAGGCCCAGGCCGCCGGGGCGGGTCGGTCGGCCAGAGCTCTCGCCAATGGGGGTTGTCGCGCTCGATCAGCCCGATCTTCCAGGCGCGGGTCCAGGTCTTGAGCTGTTTCTCGCGCCGGATGGCGTCGCTGATCGTCGGCAGGTGCTCGAAATGGACGAGGCGGTGCAGAGTGTACTTCCGGACGAAGGCTGATCCTTCACCGCGGCGGTGCTGAAGAATCCGTGCCGCTGGATTGCCGGTCACTCCAATGTAAAGCGTTCCGCGCGGCCTGTTGGTGAGGATGAAGACCGTCGGCAGCATGGATGAGGCATGGAAGGCGGAGGGGCATTGCCTCGCGCCCCATCATTCCGGTCCTGGCCGAATTCGAGCGGTCTTCATGCGGATCGAATTCCCCGGATCAGGACCGGGATAAACGGGCCAGGTGGCTCAGCTCGCCACCTTGCCCGGGACGAACAGGTAGCCGGCGCCGCGCACGGTCTTGATCACCGTCGGGGTCTTGGGGTCCGGCTCGATCTTGCGGCGCAGGCGGGCGATGCGGATGTCGATCGACCGGTCGAACGGGTCGCTGTCCCGGTTGTGCGCCAGGTCCAGGAGCTGCTCGCGCGACAGCACCCGGTTCGGGCGTTCGGCGAAGGTGCGCAGCAGGTCGAACTCCATCGCCGTGATCGCGACCTCGCCACCCTCGGCGTCGAACAGCTTGTGGGCGTCCAGGTCCAGGGTGTGATCGCCGAAGACGATCCGCTGACCCTCGGCGACCGTCGGATCGGCGGTTCGCCGCGTCCGCCGCAGCACCGCCTTGACCCGGGCCAGCAGCTCGCGCAGGTCGAACGGCTTGGTCAGGTAGTCGTCGGCCCCCATCTCGATCCCGACCACCCGCTCGACCACCGCGTCGCGGGCGGTCAGCATGATCACCCCGGCGCCGCTCTTCTCGCGCAGGAACCGAGCGAGGCTGAGGCCGTCCTCGCCGGGCATGGTGATGTCGAGCACCACCAGGTCGAGCTCGGACTGGTCGACCAGCCGGCGCAGGGCGGTGCCGCCATCGGCCTTGCTGACCCGGTAGCCGTTGATCTCCAGGTACTCGGCGACGGTCTCGCGGATGTCGCGCTCGTCATCGACGACGGCGATATGGATGCGGTCGCTCACGGGGTCCCCTCCACCATGCGGGCGATCATACGCCGCAGGTCCGCCGGCATCACCGGTTTCTCGAGATAGGGCCGGCCGGCCTCGTCGAGGAAGCGGCGGATCGCCGGGCTCATGGTGTCGCCGGTGATGAACGCCATGCGCGCCAGTTTCGCCGGATGGCGGTCGCGGATCGCCTCGTACAGGGCGGGGCCGTCCAGGTCGGGCATGCGCACGTCGCTCAGGATCGCGTCGTACTGGCGGAACAGCAGCCGCTCGAGGGCCGCCCGGCCGGAGGTGACAACGTCGACCTGGTGGCCGTCGGCCAGCAGGGAGTCGCGGATGATCTCGGCAACGCCGGGTTCGTCGTCGATCACCAGGACCGACAGCGCGCCGTCCTCGGCGATCTCGTCGGCGTTCTCCTCCTCGACGCCGATCGAGGCGCAGGTCGGGAAGCGCAGCACGAAGGTGGCGCCCTTGCCGGGCTCGCTGTCCAGCGTGATGGAGCCGCCATGGGCGTCGACGATGCGGTGGACGATGGTCAGGCCGATGCCGGTGCCCTCGCCGAGATCCTTGGTGGTGAAGAACGGCTCGAAGATCCGCGAGGCCACGTCCTCCGGCACGCCGCGGCCGTTGTCGCCGACCTTGAGCACCGCCTGGCGCCGGCCGCGGTCGTAGTGGGTGACCAGCCGCAGGCGGTGCGGCATCGGCTCGTTCTCCATGGCGTGCAGGCCGTTGACGATCAGGTTGGTGAGCACCTGGTTGATCTGGTCGCCATCGGCCATGATCGCCGGCACCGTCGGGTTCAGCTCCAGGCTGACATCGACATCGTGGGTGCGCAGCATGTAGCCGGTCATCTCCAGCGCGCTCTCGACGATGTCGTTCAGCTTCACCGGACGCATCTCGCTCGGCTGCTGGCGGGCCATCGCCAGGAACGTCTTCACGATGCGCGCGCAGCGGTCGGCGGCGTCGCCGATCTTGCGGGCGCGCTCGACGATCGCCGGCTCGCGGGCGGTCTCGCGCAACAGCATGGCCTGGCCCACGACGACGGAGAGCGGGTTGTTCAGCTCGTGGCTGACCCCGGCGAGCAGTTCGCCGAGCGCGCTGAGCTTTTCGGTCTGGTGCAGGGCCTCGCGCTGGCGGGCCATCTCGGCCTCCAGCTTGCGCCGCTCGGTCAGGTCGTAGGTCGAGGACACCACGACCTCCTGGCCCTGGTACTCGACAAGGCGGGCGGAGATCGAGGCGCAGAACTCGGCGCCGTCGACGCGCTTCAGGAAGGTCTCGAAGGCATCGACCCGGCGGTCGCGGCGCAGCAGCTCGAGATAGCGGTCGCGGTCCTTGGTCTCGACGAAGAAGTCCCGGGCCGAGACGTTGCCGCCCATGGAGTCGCGCTGGAACATCTGCCGCGAGGCAGGGCTCTCGTAGATGATCCGACCGTCGATCGCCTGGGTCATGCCGACCGGCACCGGGCAGGCGTCGAGGATGCGGCGGATCAGCGCCTCGCTCTGGCGCAGCGACTGCTCGGTCCGCTTGCGTTCGGTGATGTTGGCGCGGATGGTCACCGAGCCGCCGTCGGTGGTCCGGTGATTGACCATCACCCGCCACTCGCCGTTGGTCAGCTCCATCTCCATCGGCCGGCCGTCGAACTGGGCGAGGCGGGAGACGATCCAGCGGATCTGGCTGCTGTCGCCCTCGACCAGACGGCCGTCGAAGCGGCGCACGTTCTTGAAGAAGCGCTTAATGTTCTGCAGGCGGTCGCTGCCGACCATCTCCTCGGGAGTCAAGCCGTAGGGTGCCGAGAACGCCTCGTTGCAGAACAGCACCTTGCCGTCCGGCGCGCTGATGACGAACCCCTCGCTCATGCTGTTGATGGCGTCCTGCAGCAGCTGAATGATGCGGAGGCGTTCCTCGCGGGCGGCAATGCGCTCGGAGATGTCCTGGATGTCGCCGATGATGATCGCCTTGCCGTCGATCTCGGCCTGGGCGATCGCCAGCTCCACGGGAAAGATGGTGCCGTCGGCGCGCATCGCCGTGGTCTCCATCCGCCGGGTCGGCTGGCTCATGCGGCCGGTCTCCAGGAACCGCCGCATGCCGGCATCGTGGTGGCCGCGATGCTCCTCGGGGATGATCAGGTCGCCGATCTTGTGGCCGATGGCGCGGCCACGGGTATAGCCGAACATCTTCTCGGCCGCCGGATTGAATTCGACGATCCGGCCGTCCTCGTCGGTGGCGACGATGGCGTCGAGGACGTTGCCGAGCAGCACCCGGTTGACCGCCTCGGCCTTGCCGACGCGATCCAGCGCCTCTTTCTCGACGGTGATGTCGGCCATGCTGCCGACCAGCGTGCGCGGCTCGCCGGGCGGCGCGTCGGTGATCAGGCGCAGGCGGTCCCGGATCCAGCGCCAGCCGCCGTCGGCATGGCGGGTGCGGTACTCGACGACGAGTTCCTCGGCGTCCTTGGCCGGCAGGGAGTTGATGGCGGTGAAGTAGCGCTCCCGGTCGTCCGGATGGATCTGGGCGGATCCGAAGCCCCTGTCATCCACGTAGCGCGCCGGCGGATGGCCGGTCACGGCCTCGACATTGTCGCTGATGAACACCGTGCGCAGCTCATCCATGTCGACCAGGTAGAAGATGATCGAGGAATGGGCGACGGCGTAGTCGAGCAGGGCGGCCCGTTGTGCCTCGCCCATCTCGAGCGCGGTTTGCGCCGACCCCGCCGGCGGGGCCGGCGGGGGGCTGCGGGACGGGTCGGCGGTTGCATCGGCGGTCATGGCGGGCCGTCGTCGCGGTCTTCCGGTTCGGGGACCAGCGTAGGCCGGACTCGACCGCGATGCTATGCCACGTCTCGCCATGGTCCGATCTCCGGTCAGCCGCGGTTGACGAAGACGCGCGGATCGGTCGACGGGTAGTCGACCGACGATCGGGCGACCAGGTCGATCTTGGCGCGCTCGATGCCGATGTCGCGCAGGGTGCGGGCATCGAGGGACTCCAGCGCCTCGACCGTGCGCCGGGTGCGGTAGGCGCGGACGATCGCGGTGACCGGCCAGGCGAGGGCGACGGCGACCCGGGCCAGGGCGGCATAGGGCTCGGACAACGCCTCGGCGGCGATCTGGAAGGGGTTGTGGGTCTTCTGTGTCATGGTCGACCTCCTCATCGACGGGACTCGGGGTGGCATCGCCTTGGATCCCGAATCTGGGGGGTCGATGTTTCCGACGTGCCTCGGGCGCCGAGGGCAATTGTTTCATTTGTTTCGGGGCTTCTTGTTTCAGGCTCGCTCGGCGTGGAACGATGCGGGATTGCCGCCATCCGGAGCCCGCCGTGACCGCCGCCCCGCCAGCCCGTGGTTTCCCGCAGGAGGAGTTCGAGGCCCGCCTTGCCCGCGCCCAGGCGCTGATGGCGGAGCGGGGACTGTCGGCGCTGCTGCTGACCGGCGAGCCGGACATCTTCTGGTTCACCGGCTTCCTGACCCAGTTCTGGCGCAGCCCGACGCGGCCCTGGTTCCTTGTGGTCCCGGCGGTGGGCAAGCCGGTCGCCGTCATCCCGAGCATCGGTCGGGAGGTGATGGGCCGGACCTGGATCGACGACATCCGGACCTGGCCGGCGCCGCGCCCGCAGGATGACGGGGTGACGCTGCTCGCCGATGCCCTGGACGAGGTCACGAGCGGCGGCGGCGCGGTCGGCGTGCCCATGGGACCGGAAACCCATCTGCGGATGCCGCTCGCGGACTTCACCCGCCTCAAGGCCGCTTTGCCGGACGCGACATGGGCGGATGCGACGATGGTGCTGCGCGCCCTGCGGCAGGTGAAGTCGCCGCGCGAGGTCGAGAAGATCGCCGAGGCCTGCCGCATCGCCTCGGACGCGTTCGAGCGGATGCCCGAGCTGGCGCGCGCCGGGATGAGCGAGGTTGAGGTGTTCCGCGCCTTCCGGATCGCCTGTCTCGAGGCGGG
>JGI12316J15309_10010083_pt1 | contig 51519 bp, 47 predicted proteins | sample MarCyaLeptolynsp_FD_15309 | JGI IMG/M metagenome (IMG submission 15309)
TTCTTTTCGCTGATGCCCGGCCTCACCGACGGGCTGGCCTTCGCGGTCGCCCTCGGCTTCATGCTTGGCGCCTTCGGCCAGATCCCGATCAACGATTTCATGATCGGCAAGATGGCGAGCGGCCCATTCCGGGCCCGCATCTACGGCATCCGCTACGTCGTCAGCTTTTCGGTTCTGGCCGCGACCCTGCCGCTGATCGGCGCGGTCTACGAGACCTGGGGCTTCGACACCCTGTTCTATATACTGGCGACCGCGGCCCTGATCATTCTGGCGGCCGTCGCCTGCCTGCCGCGACGCCTGCCGACGCCACAGCCGGTGCCGGCATAGGGGTTATTGCGAGAGTGTCGCCTGGAGACATCTTTCAGTCTGCGCATCTATCGGACAGAGCAGTTCAATCGTGCATCCCTCGACCGCCGCGTCGGTTACCGAGGCGAGCTCGCCGATGATGGAGGAAATGCGCAAAACGGTGCCGTCCGGGCCGGCGAGCTCCAGCGGCACGAAGATCGGGACTTCGCGCAGGTCGCGCTCGTAGGCCGGGATGTGGGCGAACCGTCCGGCTTGTTCCAGCCGCTCGAGCGTCGCTTGAATGCGGGCGCTCGTTCGGCTGTGTTTTTGCAACCGGGCATACATGGCCGTGCTCGCCTCCTCCCAGTTCAGGATCTGGGCAAAAAAACCGTCGGAGGTGATCACATCCAGCAGATTCGGGTGCTGATTGCCGTCTCCAAAGAGCGGACCGAACATGGTTTTCGCATGCCGGTTCAGCCGCAGCACGTCCCAATCCTCGTCGAGAACGAACGCCGGAAACGGCCAATGGGCCAGCACGTGATTTTCAAGCATGTCGAGAGCTTCGGCGACTTCCGCAGATCCCAGATTCCGCCGGACATAGGGGTTGTGGAAGCCGGATGCCTCGTAAAGGGTCGCGCGTTCCGCCGGGCCGAGCATAAGCGTCCGGCAGATCCGCTGGATCATCTCGCGGGTCGGCACGGATCGGCCGGTTTCGAGAAACGAAACATGGCGCTGTGTCGACGACAATTCTCCGGCAAGATCGCCCTGCGACAGGGATCTTTGCGACCGGACCGCCCGCAATGCGGCACCAAAGGACATGAATTTTCACCTCCGCTTCATTCCCTCCAAGGGAATTGAGACCATACCTCAGGAGCTATAGCAGGAAGCATCCTTTCTCAAAACAGCGAGATCAAGATGGATTTCTGGATATTGACCGGCCTCGGCGTGTTCCTGCTGCAAACCTATGTCACCGCGTCGCTCGGCCTGATGCAAAACGGCCTGATGGCCTATGTCGGACCGCGTGACAGGCTCGCAGAACCCGGAGCAATCGCGGCGCGCGCCGAACGGGCGCTCGCCAACATGCGCGAAAACATGTTCCCGTTCCTGGCGCTGGCGCTGCTGGTCGCCGTTCGCGAACCGAACCTTGACGCGGACAACCTGTCGCTGGCGGAACTGGGTGCGGGACTGTTCGTGCTGGCACGACTGCCCTATGCGCTTGCCTACGTCTGGGGTGTTCCATGGGTGCGCAGCCTCATTTTCGGTATCGGCCTGGCCGGCCTCGCACTCATGATGTGGGCATTGATGTGACCTGTCGGGCATTCTTGTGATCCTTCATTGGAATGCGGATGAAGACGCGGTATGACCGGGCGGGCCGGTTGCGATGTCGATGGCCCTGTCCTTCACCTTCAACCCTGCCCGGCCCGCTCCATGCCCCCATCCGGTCCCGATGTCTCGCGCACCGCCGCCCGTTTGTCGCGGACGGGGCATCCGGTCAGGGCAGCCTGTATGATGCTGATCGCCAGCGCGCTGATCGCCCTGACGACGCTGCTGGCGAAAGCGCTCGGGACCGGCCTCAATCCCCTGCCCGCGTTTCAGATCACCTTCGGCCGTTTCGTTTTTGCCCTGGCGGCGATCGTTATGGCCGCCTTGATCCTGCGTCCGCGCTTTACCCGACCGGCAATCCCGATCCATGTCCTGCGCGCGGTCTGCGGCTTCGGCGGCGTGACCTGCATGTTTGCGGCGGCAACGCTCATTCCGCTCGGCGACGCGACCGCGATCTCCTATCTCAATCCGGTGCTGGCCATGGTGCTGGCGATCCCGATTCTGGGCGAGCGGATCGGTCCGGTTCGCTGGGCCGCCGCCGGTCTCGGCCTGATCGGCGGACTGCTTCTCATTCGCCCGGGCACGGACGCGTTTCAGCCGGCAGCTCTGATCGCGCTTGCCGCCGCCTTCATCATGGGCCTGGAGGTCACGATCATCAAACTCCTGTCCGGCCGCGAAGCGCCGTTTCAGATCCTTTTGATGTCGAACCTTTTGGGAAGCCTGCTATCGATCGGCGCGGCCGGTTTCGTCTGGGTTTCTCCGACCGCCATGCAATGGCTGCTTCTGGCCGCGATCGGGCTGGTCATGGTCACGGCCCAGACGTTTTTCGTGTTTTCCATGAAATACGGCGACGCCAGCTTCGTCGTGCCGTTTTCCTATTCGGCGCTGGTCTTTGCCGCACTATACGACTTGATAGCCTATTCCGTGTTTCCCGACTGGATGAGTGTTGCGGGGGGTTCGATCATTGTGATTAGCGCGATTGTGCTCGCCTGGCGGGAGGGGTCGCGCAAGCGGGCGGGGTCGGCGATTGACGGAAGCTGACGGTCAGCGCCCAAAATGTGACTCCGTTCAAAATCGAATTGCACGAAGACTGTCGCAATTTTTACTGCGCGTTTTCCCACACACATCCGCAATCGTAATTTGATTTGTTATTTTTCCACAAATTTTGCTCAATTTACAATGCAAAATATTGGACCTTAATAAATTGAGCAAATGTGTTAAGATCAAATCGCTACCTTTAATTACGCCAAAAATTCGCATACAAACAAAATTCATATTGAATTCACTAATTGGATAACCCCTATGAATGAGCCAAGATGTCCGTTTTGTCTTGAGATTGTTCTCCCTCTCGCACGAAAATGCCGTCATTGTGGATCCAATTTATCACAAGAAGAGAAAAATACAGAAAAAAACCAAATCTACGTGGTCGACAAAGGCTTTTTGAAATTCGCGAAATTTGCACTTGCTATTTTGGCCATATTTTTCGTTTTCGGAACTTATGTACTTGGATTTGATCTCAAAGAACTCGTGAAAGAAATGCGCGAAGTGCGCGCCGAAATAGCAGAGGAACAGGAGAAACTAGACACTGCTCGTAACAAGTTGGCTTCGGCAGAACAGGACCTGCAGAATGCGCGAATCAGATTGACCGAATCTCACGCCAAATTGCTCGAAGCTGAAGAAAAAGTAAAACGAGCTCATGAAAGGGTGGCGGAAAGTGTTAAAAGCACTGAAGGAAATGTCGTAAAAATAAGAGCATACCTGACCAAAGCAGGCCTCTTATATGCCACTCTGGAAAAATATGATGTTCGCTTGCTTACCATAGAACAACAAAATAGGGCAGAAGAAGCCCGCAAACAACTTGTTTCGAATTCTGAATCACCACAAAAACGCCACGAGAATCTGTGGCCTCTAGGGCAAGAACTCCGGGTCCGGTTTATTGGAGGCACTCCAGAACAACATGAAGATGTTCAAACCTATGCAAAAGAGTGGGAAAAATTTGCCAATATCAAATTTGTATTTGGTTCGTCCGCCAAAGATGCCGAAGTCCGAGTAAGCTTTAACAATGATAATGGTAGCTGGGCTTTCGTCGGAACTCAGGCATTGGGAGTTCCCAGTACGAAACCCACGATGAATCTCGCATGGGTTACGCGCTCCAATGTCGTCCATGAATTTGGTCACGTTATTGGCATGGTGCACGAACATCAAAACCCAAAAAACGACATTGTATGGGACGAGGCAATTGTAACAAAGGAATTAGGCGGGCCGCCAACTTTCTGGTCGGCCGAACAAGTAAAACGTACAATATTAACAGATGTTTCTGGCAAAAATTATCCGGGGGAACGGCCATACGATCCACTCTCAATAATGGGTTATGAATTTCCGGATAGTTGGATAGCCTCCGGCTCCAGGCCGAAACCTTCTGATGGCCCTTCCAAGAGTGACCAGGCTTACGCATCAAAACTTTATCCCGGTTAGATTTATTAGCGGCGCTCAGTCATATTAGCCACGGGCGGAGCCTTCTTAATGAATGCCGCCGTTAGGAATCACGGGCAAAAATGCTAGGCGCATTTATAAGTCTCCGATTGAATGCAAATAACTCGCACAAAACAACCCCAGAAGACTCTACAATACTATAACGCACGCAACGGCTTATAGTACTAATATACCAATTTTGACAAAAAACAGTATTGATTCATCTACAAAATTTTTGATTGTTTATGGATATTCCGGAAACCAAGAATCTCAACGAAATCAACAGTGGGAAAACAGCCCATGCATTCCGCTTCCAGGAAATTATCCGTTAGAAATCCGATAATCCTATCCGCAGCCGTCATCATATCACTTCACCTGTTCGCTGAAAGAGCCGAGGCCGCCTCCTGCGGCAACGCCATGAAACAATTGGGTCGTGCACAACAGTCAACCAACGGTTCTGAAGCTCAGCTGCGCCAGATCCGCCAGGACTTCAGCGCCGCACAGCGCAGCCGCAGCAAATGGAAACGGAAAATCAGGAAACACGGCTGCAACAGCAATAAAGCCGATCCTCGCAAGTGCGCACGCGCCTTCGATAACCACAGGGCGGCGAAGCGGGAGATGCGCGCCTTGCAACAGGATGAACACAAAGTCCTGCGGCGCCTGTCACGGCAACGTTCCAAGGAAGCAAAGCTGGAGCGCGTGCGCCAGGTCAGTTGCGGACGCACCTTGCCGGCGCCGCGAAGAGCCCGGCGAACACGCGAAGAAGTGATTGCCAGTCAGGCCGCGGGACTGATTATCGGCATTGGTCTCGGCGTGTTGAGCGGCCAACTCTCGAATGGCCGGGGCGGCGTCGCAAACTGCCGGGCCAATCCACTCGGCGCCAATTGCTGACGACCGGGCATTCGTGCCGGCGAAGCGCCTCGAGCCGACCGCAAATCCATTTGCGCCGGCTCTGCAGATGCCCGCCAGGTAGCGACAGGGTCGGAAAAGCTCTGGCTCAATTCGAGCCGGAAGGGATCACAGACACCGTTGCGCAAATCGGCTTTGCCGCCTGACGTATCATCGCCTCTCGCGCAGCGCCGCTCACAGTTCATACCGCCACGGCGCCGGCACAAATTCATATCCGGCGACCCGTTTCGCAACATGGCCGAACCCCGGAAACGGCAGGTGCATGCCCGCAACCATCAATTTGTCCGTCGCCGCCATATCGAAGATCCGCGCCCGTGTCTTGACCGCCGCATCCTGATCGACATCGAACGCAATGCCCCAGTCGGGATGGGCGAACTGCAGGGCCGGCGCGTGGACGATGTCACCCCAGATCAGCAACTGCTCGCCGCCGTCCTCGACCAGAAACCCGGTATGTCCGGGCGTGTGGCCAGGCATGGCGATCGGCGCCGGGCCGAACAGCAGCGGCCGTTCCGGCGAATAGCGCAGGACCCGGCCGCCATAGGGTTTGACAGCCGCCTGGGCGGCCTCGAAGAACCGTTTTGCAGATGCCGGCGCCCTGGCCATGACATCGGCACTGGTCCAGAAACCCCAATCGTCGTCGGAGACCACCAGTTCCGCATTCCTGAACACGGCTTTGCCGTCGGCGTCGATCAGGCCGCCGATATGGTCGGGATGCATGTGGGTGATGTAGATCGCATCGACGTCTGCCGGATCGAACCCCGCGCCCTTCATCGCAGCGGGCAACCGCCCGAGGGAGGGCCCGAGCAGGTCGCGTCCGCCCGTGTCGACCAGAATCAGCCGCTCCCCGTCATTGACCGCATAGGTATTGACCGCGCCGCGGATCTTGCCTTCCGGCAGAAACGCCGCGTTCAACAAACGGGCCACCTCCGCATCCGTCGCCTTCGGCAGCAGTTTGGGATCAAGGTCGATGAAACCGTCCGACAAGGCGGTCACTTCGGTCGTGCCGACGCGGATGCGGTGAACGCCGGCCACCTGCACGCCCTTCAGGGGGGTCGCGGCGTTGGCGGACAGGGACAGGTTTGCGGCAAGACCGGTTCCGACACAGGCGGTGCCCGCCAGCAATTCGCGTCGAGTGAAAGACATGCAAAGCCTCCGCAATCTGGTCTCTTTGGAATGACGGTTAAATGGGGTTGGCGGGCAGGATTGCCACATCGAAGTGGCGCGACGGCCCGAATGAATAGGTATTGGAAATGCCGATTCAGGCTTCGTGTTAAACCCAATTCCGGTTTTTTGCCCAGAGAATTCGGCAAAAGTGTTGCATCTATGGAGTTTTTGGTCTGACATGCACGCCGATGCGGTGCCGTTCGGACCCGGTCATCGGAACGCAGAAAAACCGAAGACCTGTCCGTCTGGCAATCGCCGCGCATTGTAAAACACTCCCGACAACGAATGGGAGCAATGGGGACCACAAAATGAAAATGCTAAAAAAAATCGCCCTTGCCACGGCCCTGGTCATGGCAGCCGCCGGCGTTGCACAGGCAAAAGAATGGAAAACCGTTCGTATCGGCACCGAAGGCGCCTACCCTCCCTTCAACTTCTTTGATTCCAACAAGGAACTGCAAGGTTTCGACGTCGATATCGCCAAGGCGCTTTGCGAAAAGATGAAGGTCGAATGCACGTTCGTCGCGCAGGACTGGGACGGCATCATTCCCGCTCTCGTGTCCAACAAGTACGATGCGATCATCGCCTCCATGTCGATCACCGAAGAGCGCAAGAAAAAGGTCGACTTTACCGACAAATATTACCAGACCCCGGCCGGCTTCGTCATGAACAAGGGCCATGGTCAAACCGACTTCACGCCCGAAGGCCTGAAAGGCAAGACCATCGGCGCGCAGTCGGCAACCACCCATGCCAGCTATCTGGAAGACGTCTATACGGATTCAACCATCAAGCTCTACGGCACCCAGGACGAGGCCAATCTCGATCTGGCCAACGGCCGCCTCGACGCGATCCTCGCCGACTCGGTCGTGCTCGGCGAATGGCTGAAGGCCAACGACGCCAAGTGCTGCGAGATGGCGCACACGTTCAACGGCCCGGTCAAATATTTCGGCGCCGGCGCCGGCATCGCCATCCGTCAGGGTGAAGACGAACTCAAGGCCATGCTCAACAAGGCCCTGAAGGAAATCATCGACGACGGCACATACGCGGCCATCAATGGCAAATATTTCCCGTTCTCGATCTACTGATCGTACCGATGACGCGGAGCGGGCTATCCGCTCCGCGTTCCGACTTCCTTTCGTGAGACGGGTGGGCGCCAAAACCTCCGCACGTCGGAAAGACCGCCATGGGTGAATTATTCGGCCTCTTGGAATTCGGCGCCGAGGGTTGGGGCGACGAACTTCTCGCCGGAACCATGCTGACAATCCAGTTGGCGCTGGCAACCCTGCCCTTCGGACTTGTGCTCGGCTTCTTTATCGCCCTGGCGAAGAATTCCAGTGAACCGACCCTGGTCCTGGCCGCAAACATCTACACCACCCTGTTCCGCGGCCTGCCGGAACTTCTGACGCTCCTGATCATCTACTACGGCGGTCAGATCCTGGTGCAGCAGATCGTCGGCCTGTTTACCGACACCTATGTCGAGATCAACGGCTTCGTCGCCGGCATGATCGCGCTCGGCCTTGTGTTTTCCGCGTTCTCGAGCGAAGTGTTCCTGAGCGCGTTTCGCGGCATTCCCGACGGACAATATGAAGGATCGATGGCCCTCGGCCTGACCCGCTTCCAGACCATGCGGCTGGTTATCGTTCCGCAGTTGATCCGCCTCGCCCTGCCCGGTCTTTCCAACCTGTGGCTGATCCTCTTGAAGGAGACCGCGCTGGTTTCGGTGATTGCGCTCGACGATCTCCTGCGCACCACCAACGTGATCGTCGGCGCAACCAAGGAGCCGTTCTTCTTCTATTTCGTCGCCTGCATGATCTACCTCCTGCTTTCGATCATTTCGTCGGTCGGCATCGGACAGATCGATGCCTGGACGCGGCGCGGCGAGAAAAGGGCGTAGATCATGGCAACGGATACAGATCTGGACATCCTCCTCCCGCCCCTGCCCCGTCGTAAGCCGATCAATCTGGCCCGGATGGCGGGCACACTGTTTGTCGGGCTCTGGATCGCGCTTGCCGTCGGCATCCTGTGGTCCGTCGTCTCCAGCTACGACCCGGATTTCGTCGCGCGCTATGTGCCGCGGATCCTTGGCGGACTGCTCGTCACGATCCAGCTGGTGGTGATTTCGATGGTCATCGGCGCTGTGCTGGCCATTCCCCTGACCTTCGGCCGCCTGTCGCAGAACCGGATCATCAAGGCGCTTGCCTTCGGCTACGTCTATTTCTTCCGGGGAACGCCGCTGCTGGCCCAGATTTTCCTGATCTATTATGGCGCCGGCCAGTTTCGCCATGGCCTGGAATCCGTGGGTTTGTGGTGGTTTTTCCGTGAGGCCTATTTCTGCGCGATCCTCAGTTTTTCCATGAACACGGCGGCCTACCAGGCAGAAATCCTGAAAGGCGCGATCCTCAACGTGCCCAAGGGCCAGACCGAGGCGGCGATGTCGATGGGCCTGTCGAAGTTCCACACCTTCCGCATGATCATCCTGCCGCAGGCCCTGATCACCGCCCTGCGTCCGTTCGGCAACGAGATCATCCTGATGATCAAGGGCTCGGCCATCGCCAGCGTCATCACCGTGTTCGACCTGATGGGAGAAACCCGGCTGGCCTTCTCGCGGTCCTTTGATTTCAACGTCTATCTCTGGGCGGCGTTCCTCTATCTGATCATCGTGGAGACCCTGCGCCAGGTCTGGGACCGGCTGGAAAAGCGAATTACCCGGCATCTGGTTCGCTGAACTTGCGATAAAACCGGAAATCGGCCAGTTTCGCGCGCGGTGCGCAATGCGCCGCCGCGCAAAGTTTCTTCCACTCACCGGACCGCTCATGAAAAACCACATCTCGCCGGACACGCTGCTTGCGCAACTGGGCCACTTCCTCGATGCGGAAACCGGGGGCCTGACGCCGCCGTTTCAGCCGGCGACGACGTTTGCCCGGCGCCCGAACTATGATCTGATCAGCGCCGGGCATATCTATGCGCGCGACGACAATTCGCTTTACCGGCTGGCCGAGCACATTATCGCGCAACTGGAACACGGCGAGGACGCCCTGTTGTGGCCCTCCGGTCTGGCCGCCCTGTCGGCACTGGTTGCCGCAATGGGACTGAAGCGGCCGATCTTCGTTCAAAAGGGCATCTATTACGGCGTGACCGTGTGGACCCGTCGCCATGCGGAGCGAAGCGGGCTGACGCTGGTGGAGTTCGACGCCACCGACCCGATCGAACTGGAGCGGTTGGTTGGACGCCACAGGCCGGGCCTGATCTGGATCGAGACACCGTCCAATCCGATGCTGGAGACGATCGACATTGCCGCAATCGCGGCAATCGCGAAACCGAACGGCGCCGTGCTTGCCGTCGATTCCACGGCGGCCACGCCCGTTCATTCGCAGCCGCTCGATCACGGTGCCGATATTGTCATGCATTCCGCGACCAAGTCGCTGAACGGCCATTCCGACGTGCTGGCCGGCGTACTGATTGCCGGCAATGCCGCCTCCGATCTCTGGCTGGATCTGAAACAGGACCGGCACGACGCCGGCAACGTGCTCGGCGGTTTTGAGACCTGGCTCCTGCTGCGCGGGATGCGTACCCTCGGCGTCCGGGTCCGCGCGGCGAGCGCCAATGCGGCGAAAGTCGCGGAGTTCCTGTCGACCCACAAAAACGTGGAAACGGTCCGCTATCCCGGGCTGGCACAGCATCGCGGCCATGACATTGCGGCGCGGCAAATGCGCGGCGGGTTCGGATCGCTGCTTTCCTTCGACGTCGCCGGCGACGGCGCCCGCGCGCTCGAGGTGGCCGGCAGACTGAAGACGATTATCCGCGCAACGTCGCTCGGCGGCGTGGAGACACTCATTGAACACCGGCATACGATCGAAGGCGACCTCACCGGAATTCCCGCCAACCTCCTGCGTCTGGCCGTCGGTATAGAAGATGTCGACGATCTCCTCGAAGACCTTGACCAGGCGCTGGCCTGACCGACCGTCCAGGGGCAGCGGCGCGCGGAAAACTGTTTATCCGAAAGGGCCCAAGCTCTCCCTTGCCCCCTGCTCCGGTACAGCCTAAAACACGGCAACCGCATTCCGTCGCGTTCGCCGACGTCCTCAACACCCTCAAGGAGACACACGATGGCAAAAGTTGCCTTTATCGGACTGGGCGTCATGGGCTATCCCATGGCCGGATACCTCAAGAGCCGCGGCGGTCATGACGTTACGGTCTACAACCGGACCACGGCGAAGGCGGAAAAATGGGCCGCCGAACATGGCGGAAGCTTCAAGGCGACGCCGAAAGAGGCCGCGGAAGGCTGCGATTTCGTTTTTGCCTGCGTCGGCAATGACGATGACCTGCGCTCCGTCACCATAGGCGAAGACGGCGCCTTCCAGTCGATGAAACCCGGCGCGATCTTCATCGACAATACGACCGCTTCGGCGGAAGTGGCGCGGGAACTGGACGCCGCGGCGAGAGCCGCCGGGTTCGGGTTCCTCGACGCACCGGTTTCCGGCGGACAGGCGGGCGCGGAAAACGGCGTTCTGACCGTCATGGTCGGCGGCGAACAGGCGCATTTCGACACCGCCAAGCCGGCCATCGACTGCTACGCCAAGATGGTCGGCCTGATGGGTCCGGCCGGTGCCGGTCAGCTCACCAAGATGGTCAACCAGATCTGCATTGCCGGCCTGGTCCAGGGCCTGTCGGAAGGCATTCATTTCGCCAAGAAGGCCGGTCTTGACGTCGAGGCCGTCGTCGACGTGATCTCGAAGGGCGCGGCCGGGTCCTGGCAGATGGAAAACCGCTACAAGACCATGAATGCCGGCGAGTACGAACATGGCTTCGCCGTCGACTGGATGCGCAAGGACCTCAATATCTGCCTCGGCGAAGCCCGCAGCAACGGCGCGCACCTGCCGGTGGCCGCCCTTGTCGACCAGTTCTATTCCGAAGTCCAGAAGATGGGCGGCGGGCGCTGGGACACGTCCTCGCTGCTTGCCCGCCTGCAACGCGACTAGGCCGGTTTGAGCCGGCCATGCCGGGCGGCATGCGTCCGCCCGGCTCACTGTCTGTGTCGGCAAGATTTGTGTTTCCGGTGTCGCGCATCAATCGTGCCCGTCGGGAATACTCAATATGGGTTCACCACTGAACCTCAAACGATATGTGGCGTCCACTGGATCGTCCTTCGAGGCTCCGCTGCGCTCCGCGCCTCAGGATGAGGTCGGCGGGTTTATTGGCGGATCCTGGTGTGTTCGATGCCAAGTGACATCCATATTTCTACACACCAACCTCATCCTGAGGTGCTCCGCGAAGCGGAGCCTCGAAGGACGATCCAGTGGACGTCGTCCGTCGTTCCGGGCTCAGCTCCGCACGTCACGATGACCCGGCGGATGTCATGTCGCCGTACGGCCATGAGAAGCCGGTTTCCGACCTGTTGCGGTTGCTGTCGCGAGTTATGAGGGGCAATCGCAAGACCGATTGAACTCTTGTTCCGGGAAACGGTTTTGTGGTATCAGCCCGACGGGCATCATGGCGATGGCGTCGCCGGAGCGCTTTGGCTCTTGCCCGTTTTTCATCCTGAACGCCGGGACTTTCAATCGGAAGATTGGAGGTTCTCCTCCGACCTTCCAAGCCCTTGGAGGTCACCATGACTGACGCACCCTCACAATCCGAAACCCACGTCCGGCCGGACTTTTTCACCTTCCACAACGGTGAAAAAGCCAAACTGCCGTTCACCAGATCCGAATATGACAGGCGGCTCGCCGGACTGCGCGCGATCATGGATGCGCACGGCCTCGACGCCGCGCTTCTGACGTCAATGCATGGCGTCGCCTATTATTCCGGATTTTTGTACTGTGCCTTCGGGCGCCCCTATGCCTGCGTCGTGACCAAAGACCGCGCGGTGACGGTCTCCGCCAATATCGACGGCGGCCAGCCCTGGCGGCGCAGCGTCGATGAAAACGTCGTCTATACCGACTGGCAACGCGACAATTACTGGCGGGCCGTGCGTAACGTGCTTGGCGGTGCGAAGCGGATCGGCATCGAAGGCGACCACCTGACCCTGGCGCAGCACGACAAGCTCAGACACTTTCTCGATGCGGAAACGACCGACATTGCCGGCGCGACGATGACCCAGCGCATGGTCAAGTCGGCGGAGGAAATCGCGCTCATCCGCGAAGGCGCCCGCATTGCCGATGTCGGCGGCGAAGCCGTGCGCGACGCGATCAGGGTCGGGGTGCGCGAAATCGATGTCGCCATGGCCGGGCGCGACGCCATGGAAGCGGAAATCGCCCGCTCCCATCCCGACAGCGAAATGCGCGACACCTGGGTCTGGTTCCAGTCCGGCCTCAACACGGACGGCGCACACAATCCGGTCACCATGCGCAAACTGGAGAAGGGCGACATCCTCAGCCTGAACACGTTTCCGATGATTTCAGGCTATTACACCGCGCTCGAACGCACCCTGTTCGTCGGCGAGCCGGACCCGGCCTCCCTGGCCATCTGGGAAGCCAATGTCGGCGCGCACGAACTGGGCCTCGGCCTCATCCGCGAGGGCGCGACCTGTTCCGGGATCTGCGCCGAGATCAACGACTTCTTTGCCGCGCGCGACCTCCTGCAATACCGCTCTTTCGGTTACGGCCATTCCTTCGGGGTCCTGTCGCACTATTACGGCCGCGAAGCGGGGCTGGAACTGCGCGAGGACATCGACACGGTCCTCGAACCCGGCATGGTGGTTTCCATGGAACCGATGCTGACCATACCCGAGGGACAGGCGGGCGCCGGCGGGTACCGCGAACACGACATCATCGTGCTCGGCCCCGACGGCCCTGAAAACATTACCGGTTTCGGATACGGCCCCGATCACAACATTGTTGCGGCCTAGGCAGACAGGGATTGGATCGTTTCTTCTGAAACGATCCAATTTGCGGCATTATCCGACCGGCATTGGTTTTCGACCTGTGCAAGGCAGTCCTCACTGCCTTGCACCTGGCCTGTTTTGAAGACATTGAGATCGTTCGAAGACGCATGTCTTCATTTTCAGGATTTTTGCCATGATGCGTTTTCAACCCCTGCTCCTGTCCCTGTGTACAGCCCTTTCGCTGTCTTTCACGCCCCTCGCCTCGGCTCAAAGGGCACCGTCGGCTTCCGAAATCGCGAACTATGACGGCCTGCACAAGGCCGCTCACGAAAACGACCGGGAAGCGCTCGCTGCGTTCATTGCCGGCGGCGCGGATCTCGACCGGCGCGACACGAACGGCCGCACACCGGCGCATGTCGCCGCCTTCGCTTCCCACGACGGCATTGTGCGTGCACTCGCCGAAGCCGGCGCGGACATGAACGCGCTGGAAAACGGTTTGTACGATGTCGTGACCATTGCCGCGGTTGCCAACGATCCGGACATGGTTTCGCTGGCCATTGAACTGGGCAACGATCCCGGCCTGACCACAAGCGTTTACGATGGCACCGCCCTGATCGCTGCGGCGCATCTCGGTCATCACGAGGTCGTAAGACGCCTGATTGCCGCCGGCGCACCGCTCGATCACATCAACAATCTGCACTGGACCGCCCTGATCGAAGCCGTCGTCCTGGGAGACGGCGGCCCCAATCACACAGCAACCGTCAAGGCCCTCGTGGAAGCCGGGGCCGACGTCTCGATCGGCGATCGTGATGGCGTTACGGCGTTGCAACATGCCGTCTCCAGCGGTTACGATCAGATCGCGACGATCATTCGCGATGCCGGAAAATGAGCGCGCACTTCCGACCCCGGGTGTATTGAAAGTCCGGGTGTGATGCCGGATCGGCAATGGCGTCGGTGATCGAACGCGCGGATCTTGAGGATGTTGGCCGCAGAAGCCGTGCCTCATTGCGTGAGTGCAGACAGACAGGGGACAATCAATGACAGACACGTCAATCGGGACACCGGAGCAACTGCGCGATCCGAACTACACGCCGGCCCTGCAAAAAGCGGTTCCGCTCGGCATTCAGCATGTGTTGGCCATGTTCATCTCGAACGTCACGCCGGCCATCATCATCGCCGGCGCCGCCGGTTTCGGCTTCGGGTCGGATGCGGGGGCGCAAGGGTTCCCCGACATGACCTACATGATCCAGATGTCGATGCTGTTCGCCGGTGTCGCGACCCTTTTACAGACGATCGGGGTCGGCCCGGTCGGGGCAAAGCTGCCGATCGTGCAGGGTACCAGCTTTGCCTTCATTCCGATCATGATACCGCTCGTCGCCGGCAAGGGTGTCGATGCCCTACCCGCCCTGTTCGGCGGCGTTCTGGTCGGCGGCCTGTTCCATGCGGTGCTTGGCGTGTTCATCGGCCGGATCCGGTTCGCCCTGCCGCCGCTGGTCACCGGTCTCGTCGTGACCATGATCGGCCTGGCCCTGGTCAAGGTCGGCATCCAATATGCGGCGGGCGGCGTCCCGGCCATCGGCAATCCCGAATATGGCAGCCTGTTGAACTGGTCGGCGGCGCTTGTGGTGATTTTCGTGACCCTCGGTCTGAAGTTCTTCGCGCGTGGCATGCTCGCCGTATCCGCTGTCGTCATCGGCATCCTGGTCGGCTATGTCTACGGGATCATGGTCGGCATGGTGAGTTTCGAGGGCATCGCGACAAGCGTCAGCCGCGCCGCCCCCTTCGCCCTGCCGGCGCCGTTTGCCTACGGTTTCGAATTCAGCGTTGCAGCTGCCGTCGGCTTCTGCCTGATGTCCTTCGTGTCGGCGGTCGAAACAGTTGGCGACGTGTCCGGCATCACCAAGGGCGGCGCGGGCCGCGAGGCCACCGACAGGGAAATCCAGGGCGCCACCTTCGCAGACGGTTTCGGCACCGCGATTGCCGGCATTTTCGGCGGCCTGCCCAACACGTCCTTCAGCCAGAATGTCGGTCTGATCGCCATGACCGGCATCATGAGCCGCCACGTGGTGACCATCGGCGCCCTGTTCCTGATCCTGTGCGGTCTGGTGCCGAAGGTCGGCGCGGTCATCCGCACGATCCCGATCGAAGTCCTGGGCGGCGGCGTCATCGTCATGTTCGGGATGGTGGTCGCGGCCGGCGTCTCGATGCTGTCGGACGTCCACTGGAACCGCCGCAACATGGTGATCTTCGCAATCGCCCTGTCGATCGGCCTCGGCCTGCAACTGGATCCGAAAGCGGTTCAATATCTGCCCGACACGTTGCGCATCCTGATGACGAGCGGCCTGTTGCCGGCGGCCGTCATTGCCATCGTTCTCAATCTGGTCCTGCCGGAAGAATTGTCGGCCGAGGCGACGGAGGAGGTCTCCGGCGGCATGGCCGGCCACGAAACGGGTCGCACGGACGCGGAAGGGACCTAGTTTGATTGCGTCACAAACTCAGGACCTTGTCGACTTGTCAGCACAGGGCACGAACTGCTTGAGAGTAATTTCACCAACTGTTTCAGAGGCTTGAAACCCACCAACCTCATCCTGAGGTCGAGAAATGGGAACATCGTTATGGCGCGGGACCTTTGCGGCATCAGGCGCGCAATTGAAATAGTAAGTGAAATTGTTTTATGACGCAGTCAAGCCAGCGCAGTTCCTGTTCGGGTAAAAGCGACCGGACAGGCCGGAAAAGCGGAAAACCGAGACCCTGCGCACGCGTTCTTCCGTCAGCGGAGGCGTCGAAACCATGAGACTTGTTCATATCAACCTGGTTGCCCGGGACGCGGACAGGCTCGCGGCCTTCTATATGGCCGTCTTCAAATGCGAAGTCCTTCGCCAGCCGACGCTGTTATCGGGCGAAACAGTGTCCCGGGGCAACGGCCTTGCAGAGTCCGAGATATACGCGATCTGGCTGAAGCTGCCGGGGTGCGAATCCCCGTTCCTTGAACTACATCAGCACAAGGTCACGCATGACAGGAGCCTGCCGCGGGTCAATGAACCCGGCTTCGGGCACCTTTCCTTTGAAACGGAAGATCTCCACGGCGCACTCTCGGCAATTGTCGACGCCGGCGGATCGAAGCTCGGTGAAATCACGAACTTCGGATCGGAGGAGATGCCCGTTCTGATCGCCTATGCACGCGACCCGGAGGGCAACATTCTGGAACTGGAGCAGGTTTGCAGCCAAGCGAGCAGCTATCAGCGGATTTCGTGAAAAGCTGTCGGTTTCTCTTTGGCGCCGGATCGGCTGCCTCGTGCCAATTTGCTGCCGCAACCAATTGTCGGGGCTGATTGTAATTTAGTCACGGTTGATCGCAGATACGCCTAAATAGGCATGATGTTTGCTGATTGTTACCTCGACCGAAACATCCCTTCGGTCCCAGACATTGAGTATGCTGTATTGGTAGTTGTCGACCTTACTGACACTTTGTCCTCCGGCCAAACTAGGGAACTCTCTCTGGCCGCGCCCACCGGCATATTCCCAATCCGGTTCGGACTTGATAATTTGGAGAAATCGGCGCGCGATGTCCTCGAAACTTGTTTCTTTCGATAGGTCAAAGTAAAAATGACAATCTACATCAAGACTGGCGCCAATACGTGCGATCACAACAGATTCCCAGATGCGGCCATTCATAAGGTCTACACTTGTGAGATTTCCGTCGCTATGTTCGGCTCTTACTTTTTCACCCAGAAGTCCTGTTTCAGGTAGAGTAGCGAGGTATTCTGCAGTGTCGAAAACAGCCAATTGGCACACTGTCAGAAATCGATCCCAAACCTGCTCGATAGAAATATTCTCGTTGATATCGCGTGATCTGAACGCGTCATCTTTTTCTTCAGAGTAAGCGGTGACAGTAAACAACATAAGGTGAACAGCGACCAAACTCGCAATCGTATTTCTGAACAAACGATTTCCCCAATATCTGAACCCCTATGTTTCACAATATGCGGAACACCAAAAATATCATGCCTTTCGAAGAGGTTCCACGGGTGGGTCTAGTTGCGAGGATTCGGGTGGTTCGAATTTGCGCAGCAGCACGACACGGGCTGGCAATACGTCTTTTAGCGAAAGTATCTACTGATGGTTTGCGGGGATCTGCGCCGAACTTTGCACATTCGTGGAGCGGCGGGCGGCCACCTCGAGCGACGACCGGCAGTTCAGTACCATAACCAGATACTCGTTTGAAGCGCAGCGAACGGCGGGACGGGGACCTCTGGAGGTCTTCTCACGCCTACACTCCCCATCCCGTTGCGGCTTCAACTTGAAAGGCAGTGCCTGCGAACCCAACTACAATGTACTTTGAGGAGAAGCTCATGCGTTTGACCAGAGAATTTGGCATGATTTTCATGCTAACTGTATTTCTTGCGGGAATCACGCCTTCGCAAGCAGCTTCGGGTTTCGAACCGATCGAAATCAGGCTTGTCGCACAAGCCCCAGGAAGCGGCACATCACTGGTTGTCAAAGGAAGCGAGAATACGCTGGCGGTTGAGCCCAAGACCCTGTTGGGCCCCTCTGATTTTGTGAGCGTCGGTGAAGTGGAATGGACAGTGGAGGGAACCAAGAGAAAACCGGGCTTCAACGTTGCGCTGACGCCTGCCGGTGCGGAAAAGTATGAGCAGGTTTCCACCGAGAACGTTGGGAGAGTGTTGGCAATCATAGTCGATGGCAAAATACTTATGGCCCCCAGGATACTCGATCCGGTGCGGGCACAAAAAGGTTTCCTCTTGACCATGAACACCGAAACAGAAGCCAAGGAACTTGCAGCTAAGCTTCAGCAAGCCATTGCCGGGAAATAGGATGAGCCTTTGTTGGCGAGCTATTCTGCCAGATATCGAACCTGCATGGGCGGACAGCCCTTAAAATCAAGCTAACTTCGAATTTTAAGTCCGATAGACGGGTTAGCTTCCCACCAGTTCAACGAATACGATCCGGGATGTCATGAGCCCGTTGGTGCGTCTTACCTCAGAGACCGGGCGCTCGGGATAGCCGCGTAGACCCATGCCTCGCAAATCTCTGGAGGTTGCGGATATATTCCGCGATCATGGAGACGCATTGCGCAGAGCCAATGCCGGTCATGCGAGCCTTGGCCAGTTCAAGGTGATGCCGGCATTCGAGACCTGCCGAACGGCAGCGCTCGGCGGGCATGTCGAACAATGCGAAGACTGTCGCCACACCAGGATCACCTACAATTCCCGTGGCAACCGGCCGTGCCTGAAATGTCAGGGAGCGGTCGCGCGCAACTGGTTGGAAGCGTGCGAGGCCGATCTCCTGCCGGTCCCCTATGACCATATTGTCTTTACGCTGCCGGCACCGATCGCCAAATTCGCATATCAGAACAAGCGGGTGATTTACGACCTGCACTTCATGGCAAGTTCCGAAGCGATGCTGACCATTGCCGCCGATCCCAAACATCTCGGCGCCAAGATTGGCATCACCTCGGTGTTGCACACGTGGGGCTCGGCCATGACACACCACCCGCATGTCCACATGATTGTGCCCGGCGGAGGCCTTTCTTTGGATGGCTAACAATGGGTGGTGTGCCGCAATGGCTTCTTCCTGCCCGTGCGCGTGCTCTCAAAACTGTTCAGGCGGTTGATGCAGGACAAACTTGTCGCCGCGCATAGAGCCGGCAAGCTGAACTCCTACGGCGCGCGGATACATCTCGTCAAAAGCAGCACATTTGCCGCATGCCTCGCGCCACTCAGAACGACCAGATGGTTCGTCTACGCCAAACGTCCATTCGCTGGACCACAGGCGGTGCTGGCCTATCTGTCGCGCTACACTCATAGAGTTGCCATCGCGAACAGCCGGCTGGTTGGGACAGACGGTAAAAACGTCACCTTCAAATACAAGGATTACCGGATCAAAGGCCGACAGCGCCACAAGACAATGACGCTCGGCACCCGATTGCGAAACCGGCGGCAGTCGCAGGCAGCGGCAAATCGAGATCGCGTCCGGCAAACGGATTGCAGCGCGGTGCCGGGACGAAGTCCCGGTCGGCTCATTCCATGGCGCGGACCTGTTCCCGGTCCGACATGATGCTCCACAGGTTGGTGACTACAGTGGATGGCACGCACGTCCACGGTTGGAACAGTTGATCGATGATGAAACAGCGCAAGTGGACGCGGACGCGACGTATGATGCCGATCAAAACCCGACCCGGCCCAATCACCCGCGGCGTCTTTTCGATCCGGCCCGTCAGGACAGCGCGTCCCGGATCGTTCTGGCCGCGTTCAGGATCGTCGAATGAACCCCAAGATCGTATACCTTTGGCAAAGCCACCGTGTAGACGAGGTACGCGCATAGTGCAAAGGCGACGACCAGAACGATCGTGCCGGTCCCGCGATCGCCGGAAACAGTCTGCGGCCTGCGACACCGGACGACATATTCCAGGTCCGACAGGCGCCGGGTCAAGGCCTCGAACTCGTCGCGCAGGTCGCTGTCGACGGACGTCACTGAGCCTTGAATGGCCTGAATGCGGGTTTCGATCTCCCGAATTTCGACTCTCAATAACCGATAATCACCAACTTCCACACCATCTTGCGCTGAATCGCTCATCCCACGCGTTCTTTCCCATCGTAATTTGTTCCGATGTCATCGCGCTTATTGGAAAAATTCACAAGTCAAATGGTAATGTTTCGTTAACGCTCGCGCTTCGGGGGCTAAGCGATCGGACAGGCTGCCCCTGTCCGACAGCAGATCCGTCACTCCGGCGTGTTGGCCACGAAATTCAGCGGCAATGCGGTTGTGTATTTGATCTGCTCCATGGCGAAGGTCGAGGACACGTCGGCAATGTCGATCTTCGAGATCAGCCGCTTGTAGAAGGAATCGTAGGCGGCGATGTTGGGAACTGCGACCCGCAGCAGATAGTCGACCTGGCCCGCCATGCGGTAGAATTCCACCACTTCGGGAAATTCCTGCATGGTCACGGCAAACCGTTTCAGCCAGTCATCGGTGTGCTGGTTGGTGGTGATGGCAACAAAGACGTTGACCTCGGCGTTGACGGCTTTCGGATCGAGGACGGCGACCCGTTTGCGAATGACGCCCTCCTCCTCCATTTTTTGAATCCGGCGCCAGCACGGCGTCGTCGAGAGCCCCACGCGGCGACCGATTTCGGCAACCGGCACCGTTGAATCTTCCTGCAGGATGGAAAGGATCTTTTTATCCAATCGATCGATCATGAGATAATCCGCTTACATTAGAATTTTTTTCCAACATAAGCATTATCAATCGAAATTGTTAGAATTTTTTTCCATAAAAGATCGATTCTATCCTGCGGGCAGTGGATTGGTGGCGGGAGGATCACAATCGCCGGGCGACCTCTTCGCGCAGGACCGGAAGCAGTTCCGCCTCGAACCAGGGGTTTTTCTTCAACCAGCCGGTGTTGCGCCAGGACGGGTGCGGCAGGGCAAAACGGACCAGACCGCCCTCCCCTTCCAGATAGTCCCGCCAGGCGTGAACCGTTTCGGTGAGGCTTTTGCGGCGGCGGGAACCGAGATGGTAGGCCTGTGCATACTGGCCGATAATGAGGAGCAGTTTCGACGGGTTCCCCGAACGGGGTTCCGCATGCGGCATTGCCTCGAAGATACGGTCATGCCAGGTCCGCACACATTCCTTGCGCGGCGGCAGGTCGCCGCCCTTAGCATCATGGCCGGGAAAGCAGAACCCCATCGGCACCGTTGCAACCCTGGAAACATCGTAAAATGTGGCTTTATCTATTCCCATCCAGTCGCGCAGCCGGTCACCCGAGGGATCTGAAAACGGCAGTCCTGAATTGTGCACCCGGATCCCCGGTGCCTGGGCACAAATGCAGATCCTTGCCGTTGCCGACAACCTGACAACCGGCCGCGGTTCATGCGGCAGGGCTGTGGTTTGCGGCTTCTCCACGCAAATCCGGCAGGCCCTGATCTCGGCTGCAAGCTTGTCGAGTTTTTTCATCGCCTGCCCTGTTCAGGCCCTTGCGCTTGGTCGTTCCGACACCGATCGATGCCAGCGCAACAGGTGCTGGTTCGCCTCTCCGATCGGCATTTTCGTTACCTTCATGAAATCGATCATGCAAAGCGCGGTGATGTCCGCGATGGTGTAGCGCGGTCCGGCAATAAATTCGCGCCCGGCGAGTTCATCGTTGAGCCATGACAGAAGGCCCGGCACCAGCCCGCGATTGAAGTCGGCCCATTCGGGAACCTGAACCGGTTCCAGGGTCGCCATGCCCTTGTTGCCATGGCGCGCGACCGCGCCAATTGCCGCTCCGAGATTGAGCTCCATGCGCCGGTTCCACATTTCCACTTCGGCCCGGTCCCGGGCGTCGGTTCCCATCAAAGGAGGATCAGGCTGCACTTCTTCGAAGTACCGGCAGATGGCAACCGATTCCGACAGGGCCGTTCCATCGTCCAGTTCCAGGATCGGAACGCGCATCATCGGATTGAGCGCTCTCACCTCGGGCGTTTTCTGCTCCAGCGCCATAATATCGACGGGAACCATGGGAATCGCAATGCCCTTTTCAGCGAGAAAAATCCGCACCCGACGCGGATTCGGGGCCCGACCGCCATCATACAATTTCATGTTCTGCTCCATCGCACCGACAGGCTGCATCGCCATGGTGATGCAAGCATAGTCGGCCAGCCATGCCTGTTCCAGAGGCGGGACCGAATTGCCCCAAACGTTAACGCGAGCCGGCAAACACTCGGAAAAGCTTCGTTTGCACCGAATTGCGGGATCCGGGGATTTTTCATACCGAGGCAGGAAAACCCCGGCTGCTGTGACGTCGAAGCGGTCCGGATCGCCGAATTTTTTTTCGATCTGTTAACGAACCGTTTTCCTTAAGGCTTTACTCTCTCCCGCGGAGCCGAAACCGTATCTGACGGCTCCGTCGAGTTGCGTTAGTATTGCGTGGTGACTTTTGCCGATGTCGGAAACGGCTCCCCTTCCTGTTGACGCCCGCCTTGAAGCGAACAGCCGCCGCGCAGCGCAGCGCCGCAATCTGTCGCGCGCGGTCAAGGATGCGCGGGAGCGGCTGTCGTCCTCGTCGGGAACCAACATCACCTTCGACTACGAACTCACATTCACCTATGCCCGCAACCGCATCTCCACGCTTCTGGTCATTCCGGCCCTGACCTTTCTTATCGCCGGTGCGGCGGCTTTGTTGACGGACATCAAGGCCGCAGGGTTGTGGTTCATCGGTGCGATGATCGCCCATGCGCTTGTTGTCCTGGGATGTCGCAGATTCCTGGAAATTCCCGAGCATGACGTGGATCTGGCGCGCTGGCGCCGCCGGTTCATCGTGCGCGAATTGCTGTTTGGCCTGAGTTGGGTGGGACTTTTCATCCTGCCCTTCGACACCGGATATGCGCTGCAGGTGTTTCAATTCTCGGCATCGATCATCGCCATCGGCATGATGACGATCCTGACCTCCAATCTGGCGAAAGGCGCCCTCGCCGCGACGCTTCCGATCACTGTCGGACTGATCGTCTGTCTGGTCACGCATCAGGAGCTCCTGTCCTATCTCATGGCGGCGATCACGGCATCGGCGCAGATCCTGTTTTACCTGCTCGGGAAAAGGCTGCACACATCATCGCTTGCCATCACCGCCTACCGCGCGGAAAAAGACCTGCTGATCGCCGAACTCGAACATGCCCAGGCGGTTTCTGAAGATTCCCGCCGGCGCGCGGAGGAAGCCAATGTCGCGAAATCGCGTTTTCTGGCGACGATCAGTCACGAATTGCGCACACCGCTGAACGCCATTCTCGGGTTTTCAGAGGTCATGCGCGACGAGGTGCTCGGGCCGCTGAAAAACGATACCTACAAGGAGTACATCACCGACATCCACGCCTCAGGCAATCACCTGCTCAATCTCATCAATGAAATTCTCGACCTGTCCCGGATCGAGGCGGGGCGGTTCCAGATGGAAGAAGAGCCGGTGGTTCTGATCTACGTGATCGAGGAATGCATCAACCTGGTCAACCTCAAGGCCAAGAACAAGGACATCAGGGTTCTCGAGGCATACGAAGACAATCTGCCCCGCCTGTGGGCCGACGAGCGTTCGGTGCGCCAGGTCGTTCTCAACCTGTTGTCAAACGCGATCAAATTCACCCCGACCGGCGGCGAGGTGATCATCAAAGCGGGCTGGACCGCGAGCGGCGGGCAATATGTCTCGGTTCGAGACAACGGCCCCGGCATCTCGGAGGAAGAAATCCCGATCGTGCTGTCGGCCTTCGGCCAGGGCGCGATCGCCATAAAGTCCGCCGAACAGGGGACCGGGCTCGGCCTGCCGATCGTGCAGGCCATCATCGAAATGCATGGCGGCACCTTCGACCTGCAATCCAAATTGCGCGAAGGCACGGAAGCCATCGCAACCTTCCCCGCCAGCCGGGTTCTGGAGGCCATGCCTCCGATGGAAGAAACGGAAAGCCAGCCGGCCAGAGCGGCGGGCGGTCAGCGCTAACGCCTATCGCATGTCGCGTTTGATCCGCCTCAGGTCAATGGAATGCGATTTCACTGACTATTTCAATTGCGCGCATGATGCCGCAAGGGTCCCACGACACAACGGTATTCCTATTTCTCAACCTCATCCTGAGCAACCATTGGTTTTCGGCCTTTTGAGTCTTCACATCGGGAACACCCGATGTGGATGCGAAGCGGAGCCTCGAAGGACGGATGGCGTGCACTGGATCGTCCTTCGAGGCCCGGTAAACCGGGCACCTCAGGATGAGGCGGTGGGTTTCAAACCTCTGAAATAGCTGGCGAAATTCGTCTCAAACAGATTGGTGCGAATTCTGTCGGGCCATGTGCTGACAAGTCGACAAGGTCCTGAATTCATGGCGCAATCAAAGCAGTGGGATGGTGCCGTCCGCCCGGCCTTGCAAACGTTCAGTTTTTTTCACTCACTCCGGCCTGACCGAACGTGGCCATGCCGGAATGCATCGACGCCGCGGCCTTGACGATACCGGCCGCGAGTGCGGCGCCCGTGCCCTCGCCGAGACGCATCCCGAGATCGAGCAGGGGTTTTTGACCCAGGCGATCCAGCACGGCGGCATGTGCATGCTCGGCCGAGACGTGCGACAACAGGCAATGGTCAAGGGCCGACGGATCGGCGGCGTGCAGGACCGCCGCCGCCGCCGTGGCGACAAACCCGTCGACGATCACGGGAACCTTCTGCATGCGTCCGGCGAGAATGGCGCCGGCCATGGCCGCGATTTCACGCCCGCCAAGACGGCGCAACACTTCCAGCGGATCATCGAGATGATCCCGGTGCAGGGTGATCGCCGCTTCCAGCGCAGCCCGTTTGCGCGCCAGGCCTTCATCGTCGACGCCGGTGCCGCGTCCGATCCAGTCGGCGGCCTCGCCGCCATAGAGCGCATAATAGATCGCCGATGCCACCGTGGTGTTGCCGATGCCCATCTCGCCAATGCACAGGAGATCTATGCCGCCGGATACCGCTTCCATGCCGTAGGCCATGGTGGCGACGCAGTCCTTTTCCTCAAGCGCCGCCGTTTCGGTGATGTCGCCGGTCGGATGATCCAGAGCCAGATCGTAGACTTTGAGGCCGAGATCATAGGCGATGCAGATCTGATTGATTGCCGCGCCGCCGGCGGCGAAATTTTCCACCATCTGCTGGGTGACGGCCGCGGGAAAAGCCGAGACTCCCTTTGCCGTCACCCCATGATTGCCGGCGAAAACCGCGACCAGCGGGCGCGTGACCGCCGGGGTCGCCCGGCCCTGCCAGGCGGCGAGCCATTCGGCGAGGTCTTCCATGCGGCCGAGCGAACCCGCCGGCTTGGTCAGCACCTTGTCGCGCCCGCGCACGGCCTCGACAGCGAGCCGGTCGGGACCGGGCAGATTGGCCAGCAGGCTGCGAATGGATTCAAACGGCAGAACGGACGCGTCAATGCTCATCGGATGGTGCCTTTTCAAACGTATTTCGGCAGATTTCAAGGCCACTTCAAATGGCCCTGGCCGATTTGCCTTGGGCTGCGCAAAGCCGGTGTTCTATAAGCGCAATGAAACAATTTGCAAACCTGTGACCGCGCAAAAACATGCCGACGACAATTGCCGACAGATTCTCCACATGCCTGGCCGACATTGCCGGCTGCGTCCGTTTTTTTTCGCGGCTGCCGGTGCCGTCGCTGGGAGCGCACGACGACCCGTCCCACATGCCGGTGTTTGAACGCGCGGCCTGGGCGTTGCCGATTGCCGGGCTGGTGATCGCGCTGCCGGCTCTCGCCGGCCTCCTGGCCCTGCACGGCGCCGGCGCTCCGGCAATGCCGGCGGCGTTCCTGTTTGTCGGTGTGCTGGTCTTTTGCACCGGCGGTCTGCATGAAGACGGGCTGGCCGACATGGCCGACGGCTTTGGCGGCGGCATGTCGCGGGAGCGCAAGCTCGCCATCATGAAGGACAGCCGCATCGGCGCCTACGGCGTGCTGGCGCTTGTGCTGATCGTCGGCCTGAAAATCTCGGCGATCGCCCATCTGTTTGCAAATGGCGGGTTTGCCGTCTTTGCGCTGCAGATCGTCCTCGCCATCATGTTGAGCCGGTTCGTGATGCTGTTTTTGTGGCACGCCCTGCCGAATGCCAGAACCGACGGCCTTTCGGTCATGGCCGGACGCCCCGGCCGCCGGGCTGTCGAGATCGCAGCCGGCATCGTTGCCATCGCCGTGATTCTGTCGGCGGGCACGCTCGATCCCGGTGCGCTTGCCGGGATGGCAGCCGCCGCGTTTCTGGCGGCCGCTCTGGTCGGTGCGATGGCCATGCGTCATATCGGCGGCCAGACCGGCGATATTCTCGGCGCCGGCCAACAGATTGCCGAAGCAGCGATCTTGACGGCGCTTGCCCTAACCGCCACTTAGGGTGTGTTGTCCACCGCCTCATTCAGGGTTGCCGTGCATGAGCAAAATCGAATCCCCCTGTGTCAGCTTGTGTGTCATCGATCCGTCGAATGGCCTGTGCCGCGGATGTGCCCGCACCATCGCCGAGATCGGCGGCTGGACCGGCATGGGCGCATCGGAACGGCGCGCCGTGATGAACGCCCTGCCCATGCGGCAGGCGCAACAACAGCAACAACAATGAACCGCTCCTACAACCCGAAAAACAGCGGACATTCATGCTGAACCGCCTCAAATATGTCGCCGTCTGGCTGATTGCCGGGCTGTGCCTGTATTTCGGCTATCAGTTTTTGTCGGGCGGATCCGGACAGGACACTGGCAGCGCGACAGGTGCGATCGATTGGGACAATGACGGCCCGCCGCTGATCTATTACCTGGTTCTGCTCGGCGTTCTTCTACCGGCCCTGTTCGTTTACCGTCCGCGTTTGAGCGACCTGGCCAAGGGTGTTCTGCTCTGGGGCGGCCTGGCCGTCCTCTTGGTGACCGGATATGCCTACCGGTTCGAGCTGGAACCCTATGCCGCTCCGGTCCTGTCGGCGCTGGTGCCGGGTTATGCGTTCGAGGGCGGCGATGGCGCGGTTGTGCTGTCGCGGTCCGACGATGGCCACTTTCGGGCCAATGCGCGGATCAACGGTGCCCCCACCAATGTTCTGGTGGACACGGGCGCGTCAACCGTCACCCTGACCTATGAAACCGCAATCGCGGCCGGCTTCGACCCCGACGCGCTGTCGTTCTCCGTCCCGGTGTCAACCGCCAACGGCATTGCCCGCGCCTCCGCGGTGCGGCTGCAAAACATCACCATCGGGTCGCTCTCGTTCGACAATGTCGACGCCATGATCGCCGAAAAGGGGCGCCTGCGCAGCAATCTGCTCGGCCTGTCGTTTCTGTCGCTTTTGTCGAGCTATTCGGTGAGCGGCGACCGGATGACCATGAAAAATTAGGGCCTGTTTACAGGATTTGTTTGCCCTTTGAGTGCCGCGGCGGTTAATTGGAGTGTTGCTTCCATTAACCGTTAACAGGTCGAAGGGTCCTTCTATGGCTTCCTGGGATATATTGTTCGCCTTTTTTCTGGCGGCGCTGCTGTTTGCCTATATGCCGGGTCCGGCCCTGATCTATACCGCCGCACAGACCATCGCGCGAGGCCGCAAGGCAGGGTTCATGGCGACCCTCGGCCTGCATCTCGGCGGCTGGGTGCACGTGGTCGCCGCCACGCTCGGCCTGTCGGCCTTGTTCCAGCTCGTGCCGGTCCTCTATACCGGCCTGAAAATTGTCGGCGCGCTCTATCTCGTTTGGCTGGGGATTACCATTCTGCTGCAAAAACCGTCCACCGGCCCGTCGACGCCGAGCGTACAGACCAAGAGCGCAAAACGCGCCTTCATGGAAAGTGTCATCGTGGAGGTTCTCAACCCAAAAACGGTGCTGTTCTACGTCGCCTTCCTGCCGCAATTTGTCGAACCGGCCGGCGCGTGGCCTGTCTGGATGCAGTTTCTGGCGCTCGGAGCCGTCGTCAACGCCCTGTTCGGATCTGCCGATCTCATGGCTGTGCTTTTGACAGACAAGGTACTAGCGACCGTGGGACGTTCCGGCTGGAAGGAAAAGCTCATGCGCCTGTTCGGCGGCACGCTCCTGATTGCGCTCGGCGCTCGCCTGGCAATGATGCGGGACTAGGGCCTGGCACTTTCCTATAACCGCGCAGACGGCTTCCAACCTCCCAAACCCAGGACCCCCAGTTTTTGGCAAATCTTTCAACGCCTTCCCGTCTGGACGAACGATACCTGATCGTGCTGGGCGCCTGCCTCACCCAGTTCACGATCATCGGCCTGCTGTTTTCCTACGGCCTGTTCTTCAAGACCTTCGAGGCGGAATTCGGCTGGTCGCGCACCCTGTTGTCGAGCTGCATTTCGTTTGCGTTCCTGGTCATGGGCGTGCTTGCCTTTTTCGGCGGACGGTTGAACGACCGCTACGGACCGCGCGTGGTCCTGTCGATCACCGGAACCTTCTGCGGCGTCGGATACGCGCTGATGTCGCAGGTCAGCCAGGCCTGGCAATTGTTTGCGCTGTTCGGCCTGTTCGTCGGCGTCGGCATGGCCACCCATGACGTGGTCACCCTGTCGACCATCGCCCGCTGGTTCCAGAAACGCCGGGGCATCATGACCGGCGTGGTCAAGGTGGGAACGGCCGCCGGCCAGATTGCCGTGCCGCCGACCGCAGCCTTTCTGATTGCGACCCAGGGCTGGCGGGCGGCACTGATCATTCTGGGCCTGTGTGCGATCGTCATGCTGGTCACCGCCGCACTCCTGATGAAAAGCCCGCCTGTCGATCCAGCGTCCGGACCGGCCGGCAATGCGACGGGCGCCACCTTCGACGAGGCGCGGCGCACTCGTGCGCTCTGGATGATGTGCGCCATCCAGTTTTCGTTTTTCCCGACCCTGACGACGGTCCCGCTGCACATCGTCGTTCACGGGATGGATATGGGCATGACGCCGGCGCTGGCCGCCATTCTTCTGTCCGTGCTCGGTGCGGCAAGCGTCGCAGGACGCCTGACCATCGGCGGGATGGTCGACCGGATCGGCGGCAAGCGCGGGCTGGTCCTGTGTTTCATTCCGCTGATCGCCAGCCTGTGCGCGTTTTTGTTCACCAGCGTCAGCGAGGTGCTGTTTGTCGCCGTCGCGGTCTATGGCTTTGCGCATGGCGGATTGTTCACCGTCATGTCCCCCACGGTCGCGGAAGTGTTCGGCCTGCGCGCCCATGGCGCAATCTTCGGGATCATCCTGTTTTTCGGCACGATCGGCGGCGCCTCCGGCCCGATCCTGGCGGGATGGGTTTTCGACGTGACCGGAAGTTACGCGGTTGCCTTCGGCAGTCTGGCCGGGTTGGCGGCGCTTGGCCTGATACTGGTACTGGGTCTGCCGGCCATGGCGTCTGCGGCGGAAGACCGGAGGCCGGCAAACGGATAAGGCGGAAAGCAGCGTCAAATGGTAGACAACCTGACCAAACTCGCAAGGATTGCGGCGCGGATCTGCGCGGACCGCTATCCCGGTTCGGCCGCGGCGTTTCTGGCCGGATCGCACGTGCGCGGCGAAGCGACCGCGACATCCGACCTCGACATCGTCGTGGTCTTCGATCGCCTGCCCTGCGCTTACCGGGACTCGTTTTATTTCGAAACCTGGCCGGTCGAAGTGTTCGTCCACGACCCGCAGACACTGGCCTATTTTTTCGAGGAATTCGATCGCCGCACCGGTGTCCCGTCGCTCGCGACCATGGTGAGCGAGGGAATTGCTATCCCGGCCGCCACCCCCTTCTCGAACGCCTTGAAACAGTCTGCAGACACGGTGCTTGCGGCCGGCCCTCCAGCCTGGTCCGACGAAGACCGGGCAGCGTCGCGTTACGCAATCACAAATCTGATCGACGATCTGAAGGACCCGCGTTCCGATCATGAGGCCCTGGCCATTCTGGCCAGCCTCTATCCGGCGCTGGCAACCCATTATTTCCGATCCAGAAACCGGTGGTCGGCAAGCGGCAAGTCGATCGCGCGCGCCCTGCGCAGCCATGACGGCGCCTTTGCCAACCGGTTCCTGGAGAGCTTCAAGACCGCGTTCGCCGGGGGTGGAACCAGTGGCGTGATCGATCTGGCCGATGAAATCCTGAAACCCGACGGTGGACATTTGTTTGCGGGCTACCGCCGCGATGCGCCCGCATCCTCGCGAAAGGAACCTTGATTCCTACGCCTGTCAGGCGCGCAAGGAATCAATAGTCCTGCCGATCTGCTTTTTCATGATCCGCCGCAACGCATTGGCGTCGCCATAGCCGACCTCCGCCGCAATCTGGTCCTGGCTCAGCCGTGACGTCCGCGCCAGATCGCAGGCCCGCCCAATCCGCAGGCTCTGGATGAAGGCGATCGGTGTGGTCCCGGCAACTGCCCGCAAACGACGGGCAAACGTGCGCGGTGTCAGGCCGGCGGCAGCGGCGAGATCACCGACCGTGATCGGCCCGGACAGGTGGGATTGCACATAGTGTTCCGCACGCAGGAGCAGCGGGTCGCCGGCGATCATCCCGGCCGGGCAAACATAGGCGTTCTGGTTGCTCCTTTCATCCAGCACCATGTAACGCATGCAGGATCGGGCGATCGCCTGACCGGCGAACCGGGCGACGAGATGCAGCATGAGATCGGCGTGGGCCAGCGCCGCGCCGGCGGTCAGGACCGGCCCATCCTCGACCACAAGCGCCTCGGTTTTGAGATCAACGTGCGGATAAAGCCGCGAGAACAGGGGGGCGAGCCACCATGTGGTCGTCGCCGCGCGGCCATCGAGCAGACCTGCATGGGCAAAGGCGAAAACCCCGCTGCAGGACGTCGCGAAACAGGTTCCGGGCCCTTTCAGACAATCCATCGACGCGGCAATGGCATCCAGAAACCCGTCGGACCGCGCCGCCCTGATTTCGGCTCCCGACGAAAGACCGAGACCGGGCAGAATCACCAGATCGGCCGCGTCTGCCGCGTCACACTGACCAACGGCGATTTTCCTGATCAGAAACGGCCCCGTCCGGTCCCGCCCGGCGATGCGATTGGCGGTCTCCAGAATGTCGAGCGTCAGGGCATGACCGGATCGCATCATCCGATCCGGAACGAGAACGGCGACAGACAGGGGTGAAACCATGATTGTCAAATCCGGTATGAAAAATGTCAATTTCGACACTAGCCGAAAAGACGTGTCCGGTCGATGGTTGCGCCGACCTGTTGGCAACGGAGGCCGCAAATGCCGCATCGGGATATGACGCAAGACGATCCGCTGGAGGATTTCAGCTGTCGCGAGATCACGCTGGAAAGCGTCACGAAGCGGGTCCATGTCGCCGGAGCGGGACCGGCCGTCATCGTCATGACGGAAATGCCGGGCATCAGCCCGCATGTCGCCCGGTTCAGCCGCTGGGTCCGCGACGCGGGATTTACCGTCTACATGCCCTCGCTGTTCGGTCGCGACGGTGCCGTGCCGGACGCGGCCGAAGGCGCGGCGGTTTTTCAACGCGCCTGCGTCAGCGCGGAGTTTCGCGCCTTTGCCGGCAACGGTTCAAGCCCGGTCACGCAATGGCTGCGGGCCCTGGCGCGATTTGCGCATGGGGAATCGGGCGGCCCCGGCGTCGGTGCCATCGGCATGTGTTTTACCGGGAACTTCGCCCTCTCGATGATGCTGGAACCGTCCATGCTGGCGCCCGTCCTGTCGCAGCCGTCGCTGCCGCTGGACGATCCGGCCGGCATCGAAAGTCCCGAAGATGAAATCGCAAGGATCCGGGACCGTCTGGAGGAAGACGATCTCACGGTGCTGGCCTATCGTTTCGAAGGCGACCGGTTCTGCATGGCGCAGCGATTTGCGGCCTATTCGCAAGCGCTCGGGGACCGGTTTATCGGAAATGTGCTGCCGGACAGCGCCGCAAGCAAGGACGTCCCGCCGTTTTTCGCGCACCATGTCGCCTGCCCGCACAGCGTCGTGACCGCGCACCTGATCGACGAAGCGGGTCAGCCGACACTTGCGGCACGCGATGAAATCCTGTCGTTTTTCAAATCGCGATTGTCGTGTGAGCCCGGTCCGGGTTAAGCACCGGGTCACCCGGCGGATGGAAAATCAGGCTGTCTTTCCGGCGCCGCGCGCGCAAACGCATCCAGGTTTCGACATTCGCGATCAATTGCGGTGAGCAACGGATATTTCGTCAGGTCGCATTTGAAACGACGGGCATTGTCGATTTGCGGAACAAGACAGGCGTCCGCCAGAGTGGGTGCATCGCCGAAACAGAATGGAAATTGCTCGGACCTGCGTTCGAGTTGGACTTCAAGGCTTTCAAACGCCTTGTTGACCCAATGGCCATACCAGGACGCGATCTTGGCGTCGTTCGCCCCGACAGCATCGCGGAGGTAACGGCGGACGCGATTGTTGTTGATCGGGTGCAGGTCCGATGAAATCAGATGCGAAATGGATCGAACATCGGCGCGCAACATCGGATCCGGCGGAAAAATGCTCGGGTCAGGAACCAGTTCCTCGAGCAGTTCCGCAATCGCCATCGACTGCGCAACAAGATGACCGTCAATTTCCAGGGCCGGCATCAGCGCCTGCGGGTTGAGCGCTCTGTAGTCCGGAGATGCCGGGGACGGGACCGGAACATAGTCGTAATCCAGACCCTTGAGGTTCAGGATGATCCGGATCCGCTGGCCCGCGGAGTTCTGATACCGCGTGTGCAATCGAAGTCTCATATGATTGAGCCCCATCTGTCCCATCTGTCCCATCTGTCCCATGTTCGACTATTCGATGAGTTTCGCAAGAATTTCCCGCCAACGCACCAGTGGAAACAGATGCGCGCAATTTTGCAGCCGGTGAAATCTGTCGTTCGGCAGCAGGCCGTGCTGGTACTGGCCCCGATTGAGCGGAACATTCAGATCAACGCCCTGCCGGACATCGATCCTGGGCTTGATATCCTGAAGATCGACACCCCAGGGCCGGTTCCCGATACGTGCCGCCAACCGGGAATCTGAAGGACGGTCGCTCGGAACCGGCCGATGTGGTAGGGTTCGCGTTTATTCGGTGACGCACCCCTCCCCCGTTCGGAGAGCAAGCATGTCTGACAAGACCATCCTCCACAAACTGCCGGCAATCGGACAACCAAACACGCACACCTGCTGGGTCGCATCCTATCAAATGGTCTATTGCTGGAAAAACCCCTCCCTCTCGGAGGCCAAAGCGAAAGCCGAAGCCAAGCAGAAACTCTACGAGGCCGATCTCGACACGAACCGGGAACTCTATCCGCGGCAATTCGAAGACGCAGCGATTGCTGTCGGAACCTGGCCGATGGCGACCAAAGACATGCGGGACTACGAGCGTTTTTTGTGGTGCATAGAAAAAAGCCCGATATGGTGCGCCGGCGATTTTTCCGGCGGCCCGCATGCCATCGTCGTTACCGGCATCAGAACGAAGCACAAGATCCTCACGGTCCACGATCCATGGGAAATCGCCACACAGACCAAGGGGACCAAGATGGAAATGTCCTTCGACGGCTGGGCAAAGACCATTTACGAGTTCAAGGCGTCCTGCCAGATGTGGTATCTCGGGCGATAGGGAAATCGGACTGCAATTGGAGTGGCGCAAAGCCGCGGCGACCGCTGAACGGAGAATAGCAAAGCCCGTCCTTCTCACACTCAGAGCGCATGGTGCAGTCGATCTGTGGTACCACACGGGTGATCGACAGAGTAACGACGCAAACGTTCGGACTGGAAAGTGCCCATGCCTCACGCAGAAAACCCGGCAACCTGGCCGACGACGCCTGCTGCGGAAAATACCTCCGGACCGACCTTCGACCTGTCGACGTCGCGCGGATTTCCGGATTTCCTGCGCCAGCACAACATCGCGCTCGCGATCACCACCTATCAGGTCGGCAAACTGTTTCTGCTCGGGTTGAAACCGGACGGCAGATTGTGGGTGTTCAACCGCAATGTCGGCCGCTGCCTCGGCCTGGCCGTAACCGACAACAGCCTCTGGGTCTCGAGCGACGTCCAGATTATCCGGCTTGAAAATGCCCTGCCGGCCGGACAGAAAACCCGGGAGGGGTACGATGCCGCCTACGTCCCGCAGCTTGCCTATTATACAGGCGATCTGGACGTGCACGACCTGGCGATCATGGCGGACGGGTGCCCGGTCTTCGTCAACACCCTGTTCAACTGCCTTGCAACGCCCAGCGCGACCCACAGTTTCGATCCCCTCTGGCAACCGGGCTTCATTTCGCGGCTGGCAGCGGAAGACCGCTGCCACCTCAACGGGATGGCGCTGGTTGACGGCAAACCGGGCTATGTGACGGCGTGCGCCGAAAGCGACACATTCGACGGCTGGCGGTTCCAACGCGAAAACGGCGGGATCGTTGTCGATGTCGTCGCCAATGAAATCGTCTGCAGGGGGCTATGCATGCCGCATTCGCCGCGCTGGCATGACGGTCGCCTGTGGCTGCACAATTCGGGCACCGGCGAATTCGGTTTTCTCGACAGGGACAGGGGGGCTTTCGAACCGGTCTGCTTCTGTCCGGGCTACCTGCGCGGTCTTTCCTTCATCGGACATTATGCCGTCATCGGACTGTCGAAACCGCGCGACAGCAAGACCTTTTCAGGCCTGCCGCTCGAGCCGGCACTGGCACGGCGAAAAGTGCAGCCCCGTTGCGGTTTGTACGTCGTCGACCTGCAAAGCGGCGACATCGTCCACTCGGTCCTGCTGGAAGGCGCGATTACCGAGCTCTACGATGTCGGTATCATAAGGGGCAAAACCCAACCGACCGCCTTCGGTCCGAACAGTCCGGAACTGAAAAAGACCATCTCGGTCGGAGCCAACCCAGTACAAATGCCAGCTTGATAACACCTTTCGTTTGCCGGACACTTTAACAACTCGTAAATTCAGCGCTGGTCTTTTCAAGGCGGATCCTGTTTAAGTCGAAGGAGGCGATGGCGAAATATTGGCAAATGTTCCGCCAAATATTGTTCACGCGGACGTCATGTCGGTGAGAATAGATCCGGCCGGACCACAAACAGTTGACTGGCCAACGGCGTACGGGGGGCCGGACGTTATTGGGATTGACGCGACTTGGCGATAGATACAAAGGTCTCGGCGTACACGGCGACTGACGAGGTTCTGATTTCCGGGACCGCCGACCGGGTGGTCCTGCCCGATGCCGATGTCATGTTCCATGGCACCTATGCGCAGCAGGGGCCGGACCTTGTCATTGCAGGGCCGGACGGCACGACCCTTCGCATCATCGACTATTACCATTCGGATTCTCCGGCCGATCTCTATTCGGAAACCGGCGCGGTTCTGACCGCCGATGTTGTCGGCCGTCTCGTCGGCGCGCAAAACCCGCTTGTATTAGCGCAGACCGGCACACCCGCCGGCCAGGAGCCGATCGGCCAAGTCGAAACCCTGGAAGGAACCGCATTTGCGACCCGTGCGAACGGACAGCGGGTGCAATTGTCCGTCGGAGACCCGGTGTTCGAAGACGACCTTGTCGAAACCGCCGACGATTCCATCCTGGGACTGACCTTCATCGACGAGACGGTGTTTTCCCTGTCCGCCAATGCCCGCATGATCCTCGACGAGCTGGTGTATGAGCCGAACGGCGGCGACAATTCGATGGTGATGAACCTGGTCCAGGGCACATTCGTGTTCGTCACCGGCCAGGTCGCACCGACCGGCGAGATGTCGATCGAAACCCCGGTCGCCACGATGGGCATTCGCGGAACGACGCCGATCGTCATCATCGAAGGCCAGAACGGCGACACCAAGTTCGGGATCCTCAAGGACCCCGGCGGCCAGCTCGGCGAATACGCAATCTACGACAAGATCACCAATCAGCTCATCGGACGCGTCGTTGAGGAAAGCACGATCCTGCAACTCGATCAGGTCGGCGGCACAATCAACACCCTAAGCGTCAGCCCGTCCGATCTCGCCGAACGGGCCGAGGCCCAGTCCAACGCCTATTTCCTCTACACGGTGGCCCGGGAACGCCTGAGTTCCCAGCAACAGAACGACACGCAACCCGACACCGGCCCCAATCCGCCGGCGGACGGGACACCGGATCCGATCAACACCGAGTCGATCGGCGATCAGGGAGACCTCGGTTCCAGCGGGCTTAACCAGTTCACCTTCGAACTCGGCAACGGACTGTCCGGAGACGGTCCCGGGTCGACCGCCGGCGGCACCAACACCGGACCGGCCGGATCCGGCACGCCCCAGACTGCCGGCACCGCGCAAAGCCCGGGGACGTTCATTCAAACCGACACGCCGCCGACAACGTTCGGGCAAACCTTCCAGTTGAGCGAGGATGTCGAGATTGCGCAGGCTGGCCTGTCGGTGGTCGATGGGGCCGGCAGCCTGATCTACACCATCACCCGCCAGCCTGAATTCGGGGTCGTTCTCGTCGACGCGAACGGCACCTTCACCTATATCTCCGACCCGATCTTCAACATCCTGCAGCAGGGCGAGAGCACGTCGATTTCGTTCGACTTTCAGGTCGAAGACAGCGCCGGGGCGATCTCCAACCCGTCGACGGTCACGTTGCAGATCCTCGGCGTCAACGATGCGCCGATCGCAACCGTCATCGATGCGGGCACAACCAAGGAAGATGCCGGTCCGGTCGCGATCAACCTTCTTGCAACGACGCTCGATCCGGATGCCGGCGACGACGTTGACACACAGAACGTGTCGGTCACGTCGTCGAACGTCGCGCGCACCATCGTGTTCACAATCGACAACGAGACCGGACTTCTCACTCTCGACCCGATCCAGTTCGAAGATCTGAATGCCGGCGAATCCGAGACCCTGACGGTTGCCTACACCATAGTCGACGGCAATGGCGGATCCACGACGAACACGGCAACGCTGACCGTCGAAGGTGTCGGCGAACCGGGACCGGCCATAACCGGCGCAACCGGCGGAACCATCATCGAGGGCACAAGCAGTCCCGGTGCGATCATCTCACCGGATGCGATCAGTGCAGCCATAGCGCTCGGCAACGTCGTGTCCGGCGACCTGAACGTAACCGGTCTTGTCGGCCCGGACGATACCTGGACAGTGGTCGGAACAGCGACGGCAAGCAATAACGGCTTCGGCACATTCACAATCAATGCAGCGGGTGTCTGGTCCTACGCGCTCGACAATTCAAACCCGACGGTCGATGCCCTCAATGTCGGCGGCACGCTGACCGATACCTTCACCGTCACCACGGCGGAGGGCACACCCCAGATCGTCACGATCACGATCAACGGCGCCAACGACAAGGCCATCGTCTCCGGCGTGACCAGCGGCAATGTTCTTGAGGCCGACATCGTCGACACCGTCACCGGCGATCTCGACGCGACCGACGTGGACAATGCGGACGATGCCTGGACGGTCGTCGGCGTCGCGACGGCCAGCGCGGGCGGTTTCGGCACTTTCGTGATCGATGCAGCGGGCGTCTGGACATACACGCTCGACAACAGCAATCCCGTCGTCGAGGCTCTTAATGACGGCGACATGCTGGCCGACTCGTTTACGGTGCAAACCGTCGACGGCACGTCTCAGACCGTGAACATCACCATCGACGGCTACGGATATTATTACTATTACAGCTACAGCTACCTGCACGCGGAACCGGGCGAAGGGCTTGCCGCAGGCGACGGCTTTGAAGATATCGTCGTGGAAGGGTCCGACGACGGCGATGCCTATGTAATTTTTGGCGCCGAGCGCCTGGCGCCGGGCACCGATACCGAGGCCCTCGTCACCCTTGACGGCGGCGAAGGCGACGGCTTCACGGACCTGATTGTCGGCGATCCGAACGCGACGGCCGACGGCAGGGGCTATATCGTCTATGGCGGAACACAGTTCGCGATCGGTCTCGCCGAGGCCGCGGCGTCCGGCGACCGCGCGGTGTTTTCGCTGGAGTCCGTTCTTGCCGGCGACGTCAACGGCGACGGGATCGACGACCTGGTGATTGCCGGCGGCGAAGACGATGCGGACAGCTACGTGGTGTTCGGAGCACATGACGATGGGACACAGGACTCCGCGGAGGCGACGGGAGACCGGGACCTGTCGCTGGCCGAACTCACCCCGGTCGTGGACGCGGCAATCGAACGCTGGGCGCAGACCGGTCTCAGTACCGAACAGGTGGAGCAGCTGCAAAACGTCACGTTTGAAATCGCCGACCTTGCAGGCGACAAGGTGGGCGCGGCGAGAGACGGACATATCATCCTGGATGAAGATGCGGCCGGTCGCGGCTGGTTCATCGATTCAACGCCGTTCGACGATTCGGAATTCACAACCTTTCTGAACGAAACCCGTCTGGTTGCGGACGCTGACCAGCAGCCGGCCGGAAGCATCGATCTGTTGACAACGGTGCTGCACGAGTTGGGCCATGAACTCGGTCTCGATGATGTGCCCGCAGCCGACGCCGACCTCCTGTCCGAAACGCTTGGGATCGGGGAACGGCGATTGCCGGATCATCACCACGCCGAAGCCGTGGCGGCGGCCGACGCGGGATTGCCCGTCGCCGGCGATGACGGCACGGACGGTGAATTCAGGCTGGCACCCGGTGCCTCCATCGACATTCTGGTCAGCGCCCTTTTGGAGAACGACGCGGATCCGGACGGCGAACATTTCGACCTGACCGGGATCTTCGGCGAAACCGCGGGAACCGCCACGCTGGAACAGGTCGGCGGCGAAACGGTGGTGCGTTTCACCGCGAGCGCGGAGGCGGGAGACGGCGAAAACGCCGGTTTCCAATATGAGATCACCAACGAATCCGGCGGCGTCGGCTTCGCAACCGTCGACATCATCGTCGATGATATGTCCGGTGTTGCTTAGGACGGTTTCAAGACATTAGCCGTTTTGCTCGGCCTCGTCCTGAGGTCGCCAACACGGGTGTACCCGTGTTGGGCATCGAGAGTGCCACATCGGGTACACCCGATGTGGATGCGAAGCGTAGCCTCGAAGACCTCATCCTGAGGCGCGCAGCGAAGCGGAGCCTCGAAGGACGGATGGCGTGCACTGGAGCGTCCTTCGAGGCCTTGCTTCGCAAGGCACCTCAGGATGAGGTCGTGGGTTTCATCCTCCATTTTCACCGCAGAGCGCCAGCAAAATCAGCTTGATTGAGACCCTGTCGCGTCTTGGGCTAATAGGTTTGATTCGGTAATGAGGCGCTGAATTCGTGCGCAGTCAGACTATTGCGAGGAGACACCTTCGCGACTGCGCCCGCGTTAACCTGAACGGCTTTAAAGCGCGTTGCGTTGAATCTGATTCACCGAACGCGCTTTCCTTACTTAGTGACGCAAGTTATTCTCGATCAATCTGAGGCAGATTGAACGCAACATGCGTTAACGCGCCGGCAAAGCAATGAACTCGTCCCGGTCGTCCGGAGGCAGTTGAAAACGGCCGTGCTCCCAGTCGCCCTTGGCCCAGGCCTCCCTGGCGGCCTCGATCTTTTCCTTCGAAGACGCAACGAAGTTCCACCAGATGTGGCGCGGACCATTCAGGGTTTCGCCGCCCAACACCATGAGCCGGGCGCCCCGCGGACCGGCGGTGATCGTAATGGCGTCGCCCGGCCGGAACACCATCATGCGGCCGGCCTCATAAGGTTCGCCCGCCACCTCGATCGCCCCGTCAACGACGTAGAGACCGCGGTCTTCGTGATTGTCCGGCAAGGGCAGTCTTGCGCCGGCCGCAAGCACGGCATCGGCATAAAACATCTCGTTGAAAGTCTTGACCGGAGCCCGCTCGCCCCAGGCGTTGCCGAGGATCAGGCGAACCTGCTTGTCCTCCCCGTCCAGGACCGGCAGCGTGTCGGCGCCGTGATGCTCAAAGGCGGCGTCGGTCTCTTCGTGCGCCTCCGGCAACGCCACCCAGGTCTGAATGCCGGAGAGCGCATGGGGGCCGCCGCGCGTTTCGGCACTGGTCCGTTCGGAATGGGTGACGCCCCTGCCCGCAATCATCCAGTTGACCGCACCGGGATAGATCATCTGGTTGGTGCCCAGCGAATCCCGGTGCTGGAATTCCCCCTTGAAAAGATACGTGACAGTTGCCAGGCCGATATGGGGATGCGGCCTGACGTCGATGCCCTGGTCGGTGAGGAACTCGACCGGCCCCATCTGATCGAAGAAGATGAAAGGGCCCACCATCTGGCGGCGCGGGGCCGGCAGGGCGCGCCGGACTTCGAACCCGCCAATATCGCGGGCTCTCGGGATGATCATGGTTTCGATGGTGTCCGCCGTTGCGGCGTCGGGGCAAGCGGGTTCGATTGTGGGATTCCAGCTCATTGAAACGCTCCGTATTGCTTGGGGTTGCTCAAATCGCCTGCAATTGCCTTTCAAGGGTCTCGCGCAGGTGGGCATGCTGGGTCGGCAGCTTCAGCGCTTCGCCGAGATGGGCGCTGTCCTCATCGCGATCGAAACCCGGTTCGTTGGTTGCGATTTCAAACAGAACGCCGCCCGGCGCGCGGAAATAGATCGCCCAGAAATAATCCCGGTCGATGACCGGCGTCACCTGGAACCCGGTCTCCATCAGGGCTTCACGCACCTCCAGCTGGCGTTCCCGGTTTTCAACTGCAAATGCCAGATGATGCACGGAGCCGGCACCCTGTTCCGCCGGCGTCGCGCTTGGCAGGGTTTCGATGTCGATAATATCGGCGCCATTGCCGCCGGGGACCGCGAACCGCTTCACGCCGTCGGCTTCCTCCCGTTTTTCATAACCCATGAACGTCAGCAATTCGGCCGTGGCGCCATCGTCACGCAGGCGCATGGCGGCAGAATGAAAGCCGCGGATTGCCTCGTCATCCCGGATGCCTGCGGTCCAGGCCGACCGCGTGTCGCCGGGCACTTCCACGAGGGCGAAACCGTCGCCGTCGGGCCCGACGAACCGGAGGCGCTTCTCGCCGAAGCACTCCTCTTCAGCCAGTTCGCCGACATTCATGCCGGCAAGCCGTTGTTTCCAGAAACCGAGCGCACCCTCGGGCACCGCAAAGACAGTGACGCCGACTTCGCCTGTGCCCGGACGACCGGGTTGCATGTTCGGGAACGGGAAATAGGTCATCACCGATCCCGGCGTTCCGATCTCGTCGCCGTAATAGAGATGATAGACGTCGGGGCGGTCGAAATTGACCGTCTTCTTCACCCGGCGCAGACCGAGGGTGTCGGTAAAGAACCGATTGTTCTTCGCGGCGTCGCTGGCCAGCGACGTGACGTGGTGCAGTCCGCGTATTTGTGTCAGCATGTCGAAACTCCCTGGTTTGAGCACCGGCCTTGACGCGCCGTTTTGGCTCGTGACGTCTAATGTAATGCGTCCGCAGAGATCCGGTAGCGTGCAATAATGCGCTTTATTATTGCTAAATTCGCAACAATCAGGCTTATTGATCCGGACGTAACCGGAAGAGAATGAGCGGATGACCGGACAGATCGAACGCATTCGGGTCTTTATCGAAGTGGCCGAACGCAAGGGATTTGCCGCCGCCGCGCGGCAACTCGATATTTCGCGTTCCATCGCCACCCGCTATGTGGCGGATCTCGAGGCGGAACTCGGCGTGCAGTTGCTCGTGCGCACAACGCGCACGGTGACCCCGACTCTGGCCGGGCAGATCTACCTGGAGCGGGCGCGTGCCATCAGCCTTGACCTTGACCGGGCCAACGACCTGGTGCGCGAGCAGCAGCTTTCCCTGAACGGCATGTTGCGGGTCAGCGCACCGCTCTCCTTCGGGCAGCGCTTCCTTCCCGGAGCCATAGCCCAGTTTCGCATCCTCCATGCGGACCTGGACCTGAAACTCGACCTGACCGATCGCATGGTCGACATCGTCTCGGAGGATTACGACATGGCGCTCAGGATTTCCGGTCCCCCGACGGACAAATCGACGATCTGGCGCAAGATCTGCCGGGTGCCGCGGGTTCTGGTCGCCAGCCCCTTTTATCTCTCGGAACGCGGCCGGCCAGCGGTTCCGGCCGACCTGTCGGAGCATGATTGCCTGGGATATTCCCATTTTGCCGGCGGCCGGACCTGGACATTCACCCATCTGCAAAGCGGGGCAGAAGACGCGGTTGCCGTGCGCCAACCCATCGAATGCAACGATGGCGACGTGATTGCCGGCCTCGCCCAGGAGAGCGCAGGTATCGGCCTGCTGCCGCTGTTCGTTGTCGCGGATCATATCGAAGCGGGCAGCCTCGTCCCGGTTCTTGCCGACTGGCAGACGCCGGACATCTGGTTGACCGCGTATTTTCCGCCCTATTCGGCTCTCCCGGCCAAGGTCCGCGTCTTTACCGAATTCATCGAGGCTCTTGTTGCGGAAAACCCGGACGTGCTGGAAGGATAGAGCCGGTTACGCGAGGGACAGCGTCTTCTCGTCCGGTCCTCCGCGCGGCCGGTCCGACGCAAACACAACGTCCACCTGCGCAAGCGCCCGTTCAATGACTTCCGGACCGGCGCCGGGTCTGACAGCCTCTTCGGACAGGACCCGACGCCACGCGCGGGCACCCGGAAGCCCGTGAAACAGGCCGATCATGGCACGGGTGACCGCCGACAGGCGGGTTCCGCGTGCCAGTTCGGTTTCGGCATAATCGAGCATCGCGGATATCGCCGCCAGGGGATCCGTATCGGACGCCGCGCCGTAGATCCTGCGATCGACGGCGCACAGAAGCATCGGATTCTGGTAGGAGGCCCGGCCGAGCATGACGCCGTCGACCACGTCCAGATGCCGAACCGCAGCATCCAGATCCTCTATGCCCCCGTTCAATCCGATGAATGTGCCGGGCAATCGCTGTTTCAGGCGAAACACACGATCGTAATCAAGCGGCGGAATGGTCCTGTTTTCCTTCGGGCTCAGACCGTTCAACCAGGCCTTTCGCGCATGCACCCAGATCGCGTCGACGCCTGCGGCGACAATGCCGTCGACGAACCGATCGAGCGGTTGCTCGATGTCCTGATCGTCGACGCCGAGGCGGCACTTCACGGTGACCGGCACGGCAACGGCGGCCTTCATCGCGGCAACACAGTCGGCGACCAGGGACGGTTCCTGCATCAGGCAGGCCCCGAACCGGCCTGACTGGACCCGATCCGACGGGCAGCCGACATTCAGGTTGATTTCGTCATAGCCCAGGTCGGCGCCGATCGCCGCGCATTCGGCCAGGTCCTTTGGGTCCGAACCGCCGAGTTGCAGGGCTACGGGGTGCTCACACTCGGAATATCCCAGCACCTTGTCGCGATCCCCGAACCGGATCGCACCTATGGTGATCATTTCGGTATAGAGCAGCGCGCGCGCCGACAGGTGCCGGTGCAGGAAACGGCAGTGCCGGTCTGTCCAATCGATCATGGGCGCGACGGCGAATATTTTTTCCTTAGTGTTCAATGCCTTGATCTTTACCGCGGGAGACATGGAGCGGGTCTGCGCGCAACACATAATGCCAAATTGCCGCGACTTCGAGCTTTTCTTACCTCAATGCGCGGATTTCGCTTCGCGCCTCGTTTGCATCGACTCAGCCACCTCCCAGAACCGTCACGCCAACTGCAGTCAGCTCACGTCGCCATCGAATTCATTTTTACCTGACAAAATATCCAAATTGTGATATCATCCATTTTGTACCGAAATTTACCGTCACGAAGACCTCATATCGTATTTCTTGGATATCTACATATGCATTGAACGAATTTTCTTAATAAAAATACAATATAATACATAAAGTAGATTTTTTTCATTTAAAAAATAACAAATATATTCTTTTATATTTTGATCAGGAGATAGAAGATAGTTCAAACATTACACAGCCACAAAATTTAAGCCCATTTTTAAAACCGGACCTGACACACGGGAGCATTTCCGGTCAAAAATTCGAAAGAAACCAAGCACATTTTCAATCATCCGCAGGGCGGCAGTTCAATGAGCGCATGCGGATCATATCCCGCGGGGAGACTGCATCATGTTTCTACGAAGCCAATCTTACGACAACGACACGTCACTTTCGAGGTTGTGCGCTATTGCGGCGACGGCATTTTTATTCAACCCCATCCTCCTGTCCGCACACACTCTCGATGAGGAGGACGGTGCGACAATCGAATTCAAGGGGGCCATCATAGCTCCGGAAGATATCAGTGCGGTCGCGAAGGTTCATGAATTTCTGGTCATAGGATCCGACGAGGCAGTCGGAACAAAGGAAAATAAAAACTACATTCAGTTGTTCAAACCTGAACAAGAAAACCGCTTCATACACGTGGACGATATTCTGGTTTTTGAGGGGGACGCAGAAAAGCAGGAGATGGATATCGAGGGCCTCGCAACGGTGGATGACGTCGTTTATATCCTCGGCTCACATTCCAGAAAGCGCCGAAAGGTCAAAAAGAACGACAAATACAAAAAAAATCGGAAGAAGTTCCATGGCGGGAAGATCAAGGAAGAGGCAAGCCGCGGCCAACTTTATCGATTGAAGGTGACCCCGGACGGGAGACTGCGTCCTGATAGCAAGATCCAGCAGAGGCTTCGCGAAGTGATCGAGCAGGACCCGGTGCTCGGCCTATTCGCCCGAATTCCCAGCAAGGAAAACGGTGTCGACATCGAGGGGCTCGCCGCCGATGAACGCTTGCTTTATGCCGGATTTCGCGGACCGATCCTGCGTGGCGGCCATGTACCGGTCATGCGGTTCGCGTTTGACGACCCGGCTGGCACCTACAAATTGCTTTACATAACACTCGGTGGCCGCGGGGTAAGAAGCCTGGCACGTGTTTCGGACGGATTCCTGATTCTCGCCGGCCCGCTCAACAACGGGCCCGGAACATTTCAGCTCTATCATTGGAATGGCAAGGACATGATTCCCGGTGACGGTCATCCCGATGAAGATACCGGTAAAACCACACTTCTGCGAGACCTTGCGGTCCCGACGGACGGTAAGCCGGAAGGGTTGGTCGTCATGGAAGAGACCGATGCGCACTACGATCTCATCCTCGTTTTCGACGGCATTCCAGGCGCCGCGCCTCAGCGCCACCGGATCGCGAAACACTGATCGTCTCCTGTTGCAGAGAGCCTCCCGTTCAAACGGATCCCGTCGGAGCGATGCAGAGTTCAGGCTCCCAACGCTTGCCCTTTGGAATCCACAGCGTGATCCAGGGCGGCCCTGGCAAGCAGCCGCGTCGAATCCAGGGTCGGCAGAGGCGAATTCTCATCGCTCAGGATCAGCGGGATTTCGGTGCAGCCAAGGATGACGGCATCGCACCCGGCCCGCTTCATGTCCGCAATGACCTTTTGGAAGAACGCAACCGCTTCCGGCTTGAAAATCCCATAGACCAGCTCGTCCATGATGATCCGGCTGATCTCCGCACGTGCCGCGGCATCCGCGCCGACACAGTCAAGGCCGCGCGCGGCCAGAACCTTCGGATAAACATCGCTCTCGGCCAACCAGCGGGTTCCGGTCAGTCCGAGACGGCGATACCCCCGCTTCACGGCCGCCTCGGCGACACTTTCGGCAATGTGCAGCCACGGCAGCGGCGAACGCTGTTCGACATAGTCGAAGGCCTGGTGGATCGTATTGTCGGGACAGATCAGAAAATCCGCTCCGGCCTTTTGCAGTTTGTCCGCCGAAGCGAGCATCAGGTCGCCGACACCTTCCATATCGCCATTTTCAAGACAGGCGACATAGTCCGCCAGGGACGGCGTGTGCATGGAGATTTCCGGATGGGCGTGCGGCCCCAGGAGCTTCGCGCCTTCCATGCAGATGGTGCGGTAACACAGGGATGCGCCCTCGGCCGAACAGCAGACGATGCCGATATGATGCGTCATGATAGAAACTCCCGTCGTCGGATTCGCACGACAATAAGCCGCCCGCAGCGGGGCTCAAGCGGTGTCTGGACGATTTCAATCGACTACTCACAGTTATGGCGCAGCGGATGATTGCGCGGCCCCGATTCGCCCTGTTATGACTTCGCGTCCATTCCACCCGACCAGAAAGACGCCGGCCTGCGGGTCGCGCGGTTACGAGAAACCGGACCCCGCGAACATGACCGTTCAAATCGATCTCGGCACCCAGAAAACCGGCACACCGATCCATATGGATCTGGAGGAACTTCTGGCCACCCGGTTGCTGGTCCAGGGCAATTCCGGATCGGGCAAATCGCACCTCCTGCGCCGGATTCTGGAACAGAGCGCGGAATGGGTGCAGCAGGTGATCATCGACCCGGAAGGCGATTATGTAACGCTGACGGAGGCCTATGGCCACGTGGTCGTCGATGCCAACGGCACCGAACAGGATCTGCAGATGATCGCGGCTCGGGTGCGCCAGCACCGGGTTTCCGTGGTGTTCAATCTGGAAGGCCTTGAGATCGACAAGCAGATGAAGGCGGCCGGCGCCTTTCTCAACGGTCTGTTCGAGGTCGACCGGCAGATCTGGTATCCGATGCTTGTGGTCGTCGACGAGGCGCAATTGTTTGCCCCCACCGCGTCCGGCGAATTCACCGAGGATGCGCGGCGCGCCTCGCTCGGCGCAATGACCAACCTGATGTGCCGCGGACGCAAGCGCGGCCTTGCCGGCATCATCGCCACCCAGAGACTGGCCAAACTCGCCAAGAACGTCGCCGCAGAGGCCTCCAACTTCCTTATGGGCCGGACCTTTCTCGACATCGATATGGCCCGGGCCTCCGACCTTCTCGGCATGGAGCGGCGCCAGGCGGAAACCTTCCGCAACCTCGATCGCGGCCAGTTCGTGGCGCTCGGGCCGGCGCTCAGCCGCAGGCCGCTGCAGGTCGCGATCGGACCGGTGAAAACAACCGGCATGGGCTTCAGCCCGAAACTGATGCCGCTGCCCAGCAAACCGGCGGACGCGGATGTGCACGAATTGCTCTATTCCGCCAGCCCCAGCGACCCGCCCCCGATCACACGGACGACACCGACGCCGATCGACCCGTCGCAGATCATGCAACAGCTTGCCGCCAGCAAACAGGAGCCGGCACCGCGCGAGGACCTGTTCATTGAAGACGGGATGGCGCTGGAGGAACGCGACGCGGCGATCGAGGCGATCCTCGCCGACATGATGGACGATCCGGAAGCCGCCTATCAGTCGGTATCCGTGCTCTATCAGGATTTCCAGGTGCGCTGCCGGATCAAGAAAATCACCCGGCCGCCGGACCTGCAGGCGTTTCGGGAATTGCTGCCGGTGGCCCGGGCCGGCATGGCCGGGGCCGGCAACGCGGCCGACGAGGTCAGCGACGAGGACTGGGCTCAGGCAACGCTGATCGCCTCGCAACTTCCCGACAATATGCGCGGCGTTTTCCTGCTGCTTGCCCGCGCCGCGGTGCAGAAGGAACCCTGCCCGTCCAACATGGCGCTCGCCAATGCCTACGGAACCCGCTCGCCGGGTCGGGCGCGGTGGCTCTTGACCCATATGGAAGAAAACGGCTTTCTCGTCTGCGCCAACGATCTGCGCGGCAACCGCATCGTCTCCCTGCCCGACCTGGGATGGCAGACCAACCCCGGCAATCCTGACACGGGGGCGTAGGCCCGGGCGATCAAAGACCGTGTCCGCCGGCCGGGAGACGTCCCGTCTGGCCCTACGGCCGGCATTATCAATCATGCCAGCCGATATCCCGCTTGGTGTGCGCGGACAGGGCCTTCATGTCGGAATGGCTCCGGTATTCCTCCTTGCGAACGCGCCTCCGGCACCGCCTGTCAGCAATAAAGACACTCAATGTCCGGAACAAACGCTTCATCGGGCCAACCGAGTTATCTCCGATCATCTCCAAGCTCCTGAAACTGGTTCGATGATCAAACAGATGAGGGATGCAAGCGTCGTTTTCCAATTGAAATACAGATCCGAGCCATTAGCTCAATTGATACCTATTAGCGCTTGCCCCTGCCCGTGCGTCGGATTTGACGCAGAGGCGGTTTGATGGACCCGATCCTCGAATATCCCGACGTTCCAGACCGATCAGGTCGCAAACAGACAAGACACTTGCCGCTTTCAGAACAAAAGGCTAAAGGAAAACCGCCAATGATGCCGGCTGCCCGGGGAATTAATGTTTGACCGGTCAGGCGGGGCGCTATTATCGTCTCGCACGATAATGATAATAAGGGCGTACTGGCCTTCGGGTTATGGCGCCCTGGAGCACACACCTTTTCGTGGGAGAACAGAATGAACCGGTTGTTACAGCACGGCCGCGCAAGCCTGATGGTCCTGGGACTGTTGACGGGATTTGCCGCGCATTCGGCACAGGCGGCCTCGGTGCCGGAATCCAGCGATCCGATCAAGATCGCCATCAACGAGTGGACCGGCCAGCATATCTCGGCGCACATTGCCGGCGAACTGCTCAAGAAGCTCGGCTACAATGTCGAATACATCACCGCCGGTGCCGTTCCGCAATTTGCGGCAATCGCGCAAGGCACGATCCACCTGCAGCCGGAAGTCTGGGACAACAATGTCGGAGACGTCTATCCGAAAGCGGTCGAGTCCGGAGACATCGTGCGTGTCGGCAAGCTTGGCCTGCAGCCGCGCGAAGGCTGGATGTTCCCGCCTTACATGAAGGACAAGTGCCCGGATCTGCCCGACAGCGCCGCGCTGATCAAGTGCGCCCAGGCGTTCGCAACGGCCGAAACCTTTCCCAAAGGCCGGCTGATCACCTATCCGGCCGACTGGGGAACGCGGTCCAAGGATCTGGTCGCCAATGCGGGACTGCCGTTCCAGCCGGTTGCCGGCGGCTCGGAAGGCGCGATGATCGCCGAACTGAAAGCGGCCTACGCCGCCGAACAGCCCATGCTGATGATGTTCTGGGCGCCGCACTGGATCCACGCAGAACTGAAGTTCGACTGGGTCGAGCTGCCTGCAGCCGCGGATGATTGCGCGGAAAATCCGGCACCCGGCTTCGACCCGTCCAAAACCGGCGATTGCGGTTTTGCCCAGGCCGATATCGGAAAGATCGTTTCCAAGGATTTCAAATCCAAATGGGCCGGCGCGTACAAACTGGTTGAACAATTGTCGATCGACAACGACACCCAGAACACAATGATGCTGGAAATCGACAACAAGAAGCGCAAGCTGGAAGAAGTCGTCAGCGAGTGGATCAACGCCAACGAGGCGACCTGGAAACCCTGGATCGAAGCCGCAAAGAGCTAAGGTCTTAAAGGTGTTTCGCTGAAAACCATCGTGGGCAGGCGGCAAGCGCCTGCCCTTTTCTTTTGGACAGCGGTCTCACGCATGAGACAGATGCCCAAAAAGCCTGCATAATCAGACGACAAGACCCGGATGTGGAACCGGTTTTCGCAAAACGGGTCGCAGAATCGATGCGGTCGAAACGGCCCGTCGGAGGGGAAACGGGGGTCACGGGCAACCATGGAACAGTCGGAAAACACGGTCAAACTCTCCTGCAGGAACATCTGGAAGGTTTACGGGTCGAACCCGCAGGCTTATTTCGACGGCGCCGTTGCCGATCCAAAAGCGCTTGCCGGGCGCATGCGCGACGAAGGCGCGATCCCCGCGGCGGCCGACGTTTCGTTCGACGTGCATGTCGGCGAGATCTTCGTGATCATGGGCCTGTCGGGGTCGGGCAAGTCCACGATCGTGCGCTGCCTGTCGCGCCTGGTCGAACCGACCCACGGCCAGATCCTGCTCGACGGCGAGGATCTGCTGCAGAAATCCTCCAACGAGCTGATCGACATCCGGCGCCACAAGATGGGCATGGTGTTCCAGAATTTCGGGCTGCTGCCGCATCTGACTGTGGTGGAGAACATTTCCTTTCCGCTCCGCCTGCAGGGACTGAGCGCAGCCGAGCAGCGCGAACGCGCCAAACGCGTTATCGAACTCGTCGGCCTGAGCGGGCGGGAAAAGAGCTATCCGAAACAGCTTTCCGGCGGCCAGCAACAGAGGGTCGGCATTGCCCGGTCGCTGGCGGTGGAACCGGAATTGTGGTTTCTCGACGAGCCGTTTTCGGCCCTGGACCCACTGATCAGACGACAGATGCAGGATGAGTTCCTGCGCATTCAGCAGGTCTTGAAAAAATCCATCGTGTTCATCACCCACGACTTTCTCGAAGCGCTGAGGATTGCCGACCGGATGATGATCATGCGCGACGGCATGGTGGTGCAGATGGGCACGCCGGCCGAACTGATCGTCAACCCGGCGGACGATTATGTCGCCGAATTCACCAGCGATGTGCCTCTGGTGCGGGTGCTGCAGGCCGGGGACGTGGCGCTCGGCGACCGGCAGTCGACGGCGGACATGCCGCAGGTCGCGTCGACGGTTACGGTGGAAAACCTGTTGCCGCAGCTGGCCGAACATGATGGCGGGATTGCGGTCAATGACGGCGGAACGGCACTCGGCGTCGTGACCGCGCAATCGGTGATTGCCGCGCTTGCCCGCGAAGCCGAGGGCCGGCAGGCACAAGAGGCGTCATCGTGATGGCGCGGGAGCAGCGGGCGACCCTGATCTGGATCGGGTTGATCGTCTTTACGCTGATCTGTCTGGCCGTGCGCGACAGCGCGGCATGGCTGATAACGTTCCCGCAAGCCTGGGTGCTGCCGATAACCGACCAGCTCAATGCCTTCATGACCTGGATGGTCGATACGACCGGCTGGTTCTTCCGGGATGTGTCGGCATTTCTCGATGTTCCGATGAAGATCGTGCGCGACGTTCTCAACTGGCTGCCCTGGCCGGTTGTCCTGCTCTGCCTGACACTTGCCGGCTATGCGGCGGCCGGCTGGCGGCTTGCCCTGTTCACCTTCCTGTCCATCGCCTACATGCTGGTGATCGGATATTGGGGCGAATCGATGAATTCCCTGGCCCTGGTCGCCGTTTCGGTGCCGACCGCGGTCGGGATCGGCTTTGCCATCGGAACGCTCGGCTTCTTCTACCCGCGGTCAAAGCCGGGAATCATGGCGAGCCTCGACCTGTTGCAGACCGTTCCGGCCTTTGCCTATCTGCTGCCGATCCTGTTGCTGTTCGGATTCGGGCCGGTGGTCGGACTGATCGCCAGCGTGCTCTATGCCTTTCCGCCAATGGTGCGCAACACCATGCTCGGTCTGTCCGGCGTGCGGCCGGAGATTATCGAGTCCGGCCTGATGTCGGGTGCAACCGCCACCCAATTGTTCTGGCAGGTCCGCGTGCCGAGCGCGCTGAAACAGATCCTGCTCGGCATCAACCAGACGACCATGGCGGCGTTTTCCATGGTGATCATCGCCTCGATCATCGGCGGCACCGCCGACATCGGCTGGGAGGTCCTGTCGACCATGCGCAAGGCGCAATTCGGCGAAAGCCTGCTGGCCGGCATGGTCATCACGCTGATGGCGATGGTCATGGACAGGATCACGGCGGCCTTTGCGACAAATGACACGACCGACGAAGATCCCGACGCCTCCACTCTCGTCCGGCACCGGTTCCTGATCGCGGCCGTCGCCGGGTCGGTCGTTCTGGCGCTGCTGGCGCAGGTGATCCCGTTCCTCAGCAGCTGGCCGGAAGCCTGGGAGATCTATCCGGCGGAATATCTGAACACTGCCGTCGAATACGTCATCCTGGAATATGCCAAGACGATCGCGCTGATCAAAAGCTGGGCGTTCTTTTTCCTGATGTTGCCGTTCAAGACCGGACTGGAAGAAGCGATCTCGCCGTTTTCCTGGGGCTTTGAATTCACCTTCGAACGCAAGCTGATGTTCCTGGCGCTGGCGCTGGCGCTCACGGCGCTCGCCTGGGTCAAATCCGGCCCGAAAGCGGCCATTGCACTGGCCTTCTTCGCGATCACTTTTTATGTCGGCATCACCAAGGTTCCGTGGCCGGCCTTCGTCGCCATGGCGGCGTTCCTCGCCTGGCAGCTCGGCGGGATCAGGCTGGCGGCGGGAACCGTCGCCAGCCTCGGCTTTCTGCTGCTTGCAGGCGTCTGGCCTCAGACCATGCTCAGTCTCTATCTCTGCGGCATCGCCGTCGCCCTGTCGTTTCTCATCGGCACGGCGCTCGGCATTCTCGCCGCCCAGTTCGACGCGGTCTCGGCCTTCCTCCGGCCGATCAACGACACGCTGCAGACCATGCCCCTGTTCGTGATCCTGATTCCGTTCGTGATGATCTTCAAGATCGGCGAATTCACCGCGCTCCTGGCGATCATGGCCTACGCGATCGTGCCGGCCATTCGTTACGCCGAACACGGCATC
>JGI12316J15309_10010098_pt1 | contig 51186 bp, 51 predicted proteins | sample MarCyaLeptolynsp_FD_15309 | JGI IMG/M metagenome (IMG submission 15309)
TTTCCCTTCTGTCACGCGAACTCATCGGCGCCGCCGCATTGCGTGAAGAGCGCTGGGATGAAGCGCGCCGCCAGTATGAATTTGTGCAACTATCGATAGATGCGTCGGAAGCCATGCGTGCAAGGGCACGCGACGCGATGGCGGTGATCATGCGCGAAGCGCCTGAACAAGCACCGGCCGAGGATGCTGGCGAAACACCTGCAGATGCTGCAGGCATTGCCGATACGCCAGCCGAGGCGGATGCGGCAGCGGACGCCCCCGCCGAGGAAGAGGATACCGTCGAATGACCCCAACGCTTCGTATTGCCATGCTGGCAGTTCTGGCCGGCAGTTTCGTGCTTGCCGGATGCAGTGCCGCTGACAGGATTGCCCAGCTCAACCCGTTTTCGGGACTGGCCGGGGAAGACCCTAATGCACCACCGCGCGATCAGCGGGTTCCGGTTCTGGGTGTCGGGGACAGCCTGGAAGTCGATGGCGGTTCACGCGTCAATCTCCCGCCCGCCTATGTCAATGACCGCTGGCCCCAGCCGGATGGCTTTCCGACCCACTCGATGCAGCACACCCAGGCGCGGGGCAATTTGCAGCGTCTCTGGCGCGTCGATATCGGGGCGGGGTCCAACCGTGACCGCCGCATCAATGCACGCCCTGTCGTGCTGGATGGCACGGTCTACACCGTGGCCGCTGATGGCCGCGTGACCGCTACGAATGCGGAAACGGGCGAACGGCGCTGGCAGGTTCGCGTCGAGCCCCGCGATACAGGCGAAGATGGCGGTGGCTTGCCGCTGCCTATTCCGTTTATCGGGCGCGAAGGCGGCGGTCCGGACCGCTACGCGTTCGGCGGCGGCGTCGCCGTAGATGGCGGGCGCGTATTTGTCCATACGGGACGGCGTTTCCTGGTGGCGCTGGACGCCTCCAACGGCAACGAGATCTGGCGCGAAACGTCACTCACCCCGCTTATAGCCGCGCCGACCGTGGCCGATGGCCGGGTCTATTCCATCACCCATGAGAATGAGCTGATAGCGTTTGATGCGTCCACCGGCAGTGTTCAGTGGACCCATGGCGCGATTGCCGACTCGGCCCGTCTCCTGACCGCCCCTAGCGTGGCAGTCCAGGGCGATGTGGTGGTTGCGCCATTCAGCTCTGGTGAGCTGATCGCCTTGCGCACGCAGAACGGAGCGGTCCTGTGGAGCGATTCACTGACGCGCGCCGGCGGTCTGACGCCGATGTCGTCTATCAATGACATTGCGGGCTCTCCGGTGATCGGTGACACCCATGTCTACGCGCTCAGCCATTCTGGTATCATGGCCGCGTTCGACATGCGCTCCGGCGAGCGCAGCTGGACCCAGCCGGCCAGCACGCTCCACGCGCCGTGGCTTGCAGGCAATTACCTGTTCGTCGTTACAGGCGACGCGCAAGTGGCCGCATTCGACCGCCAGACCGGTGATGTCGCGTGGATCACGCAGCTGGAAGCCTTCCGCAATGAACGCCGCCGCCGCGACCGTATCGTGTGGGCTGGGCCGATACTTGCGGGCAACCGTCTGCTGGCCGTGTCGTCGCAAGGAGAAATGGTGATTATCAATCCGGCCGATGGCCAGGTTCAGGAACGCCGCGACCTTGGCGACGAGGTGTTCATCGCGCCGGTCATTGCCAATGAAACCGTGTATATCGTCACCGATAGCGGCCGCCTCATTGCTCTGCGCTAACCCGGCCGGCCCAGGAAAAGACCATGTCCGGTGAACGCATTGCGAGCCTCGCAATAGTCGGCAGGCCCAATGTCGGCAAATCAACGCTGTTCAACCGCCTGGCGGGCAAACCGCTGGCCATGGTCGATGACCGCCCCGGTGTTACCCGTGACCGGCGCGAAGGGCGTGGCCGTCTGGGCGATCTGGACCTGCGCCTGGTTGATACTGCCGGCTACGAGGACAAGGAAACCGGCATTGAAGTGCGCATGCGCCAGCAGACCGAGATTGCGCTGGCCGAGGCCGATGTCTGCCTCTTCCTGATTGATGGCCGCGAGGGTGTCACGGCGCTGGACCAGCGCTTTGGCGAACTTCTGCGCCGCGCGTCCAAGCCTGTCATCCTTCTGGTCAACAAGGCCGAAGGCAGAAAGGGCGATGACGGCATACTGGAAGCTTGGAATCTGGGACTGGGTGAGCCTATCCCCATCTCGGCCTCGCATGGCGAAGGTATGAGCGACCTCTATCAGGCCGTCCTGGCGGCACTGGGTGAGGCGGGCATTGACGACGGTCCGACGCCTGATGCGGACGACGTCGAAGGCGCGCCCCTGCGCATTGCCGTTGCGGGCAGGCCGAATGTCGGCAAATCCACCCTCATCAATACACTGATTGGCCAGGAACGTCTGATTACCGGGCCGGAAGCGGGGCTTACCCGTGATGCCATCGCGGTCGACTGGCTGTGGGATGGGCAGCGGGTCCGCCTGCATGACACGGCGGGACTTCGAAAGCGTGGCAAGGTCGATGACCGGCTGGAGCGGATGAGCGCCGCCGATACGCTGCGCGCCATCAAGTTTGCCGAGATCGTCCTTTTGCTCGTCGATGCCGAGCATCCGCTGGAGAAGCAGGACCTGACCATCGCAGACCGTGTGGAGAGCGAAGGCCGGGGCCTTATTGTCCTGCTTACCAAATGGGATCTGGTCCAGGACAAGGCATCGACGCTTGCCGAGCTGCGTGAGAAATTCGAGCGCATGCTGCCGCAGGTGCGCGGTGCGCCGCTGATACCTGTGTCGGCACTGACCGGCTTTGGCCTCGACAAGATCATGCCAGCGGTTGCCGCCTTGCATAAGAACTGGTCGGTGAAGGTGAAAACGCGCGACCTCAATGACTGGCTGGGAGAGATGGTGGCGCGCCACCCGCCGCCTGCCGTGGACGGCAAGCGTATCCGCCCCAAATACATGGCACAGACCAAGGCGCGTCCGCCCACTTTCGTGCTGATGGCATCGCGTGCGGGAAAGCTGCCTGACAGCTACAAGCGCTATCTGGTCAATGGATTGCGCGAGGCGTTTGAGCTGCCCGGTGTGCCGATCCGCCTGATCGTGAAAGCGGGCAAGAATCCGTACGCGGATAAGAGCTGAGGCGGCCGCGGACTAACTCGCCCGAACCACTTCGCCGTGGCGGCTCTCGGCTGGCGCAGACAGCTCCAGGATCAATGGCGCAACTGTCTCCGGCAGGGGTACGCTTTGTGGGTCCTCGCCGGGCACGGCGCGGGTGCGCATGGCCGTGCGCATCCGGCCTGGATTAAGAAGATTGACCCGGATTGCGCTGTCGGCCAGCTCAGCGGCCCAGCTTTTCACCAAAGCCTCAAGGCCTGCCTTGGATGCGCCATAGGCGGCCCAGTAGGCGCGTGTCTTGGCACTTTCCGATGTTGTGATGAACACTGCCCGGCCCGCATCGGACTGGCGCAGCAAGGGCTCGAACGCACGAATCAGGCGGGCCGGGGCGACCAGATTGACCGCCAGAACCTCGTTCCAGATCTTCGACGGAATCTGGTGCGCGGGCATCAGCTTGCCGAGCGCGCCGGCATTGGCGATCAGAATATCCAGCTTGCCCCAGCGTGTGCTGACCGCTTCGGCAAGCTTTTCAATCTCGTCCGGCCCGGTCAGATCCATCGGCACCAGCGTGGCCGACCCGCCCGCAGCGCTGATCTCGTCGTCCAGTGCCTCCAGCCCGCCGCGCGTGCGGGCTGTTGCGATAACATGGGCACCGGCACCGGCGAGGGCTTTGGCCGTGGCATAGCCAAGGCCGCGCGAGGCGCCAGTGACGAGTGCCACGCGCCCGGAAAGCAAAGAATTATCGGTCATGCGTCCACGAGAAGGGAAAGTTGTTGGTCCTTGGCGGAGCTCGCCCGGTCGCGGTCTGCAAGCCGGGTGGGGTACTCGCCGGTGAAATAATGGTCTGCCAGTTGTGGCTGTATGTCGTTGCGCGGCGCATTGCACACCGCCCAGTAGAGACCCTCGATAGACAAAAAGCCCAGGGAATCACACTCGAGCAGGGCGCGCATGTGTTCAGGATCATGGCTTGCCGCCATCAGCTCCTCGCGCATTGGCATGTCGATACCGTAAAAGTCCGGGTGAGTGATAGGCGGGCAGGCGGAGCGGAAATGCACTTCGGTCGCGCCTGCCTCTCGCACCATGCGCACGATCTTTTTTGATGTCGTGCCGCGCACGATCGAATCATCGATCAACAGGACGCGCTTGCCTTTCAGCACGGACGCGTTCGCGGCGTGCTTGCGCTTGACGCCCAGATCGCGCTTGGCCTGTGTCGGCTGGATAAAGGTGCGTCCCACGAAGTGCGCCCGGATAATGCCCAGATCAAACGGCTTGCCGATGGCTTCGGCATAGCCGAGCGCTGCAGCGATACCGCTATCGGGTACCGGCACGACGACATCGATGTCGGCGGGGGTTTCCTCGGCGAGGCGTTTGCCCATGCGCTTACGCACTTCATAGACCGACCGGCCGTCAATCACCGAATCGGGCCGGGCGAAATAGATATATTCAAACGCGCACGGCCTGGCGGGCCGTACCGGTGCATAGCGGACGCTTTCAATGCCGCTATCGCTGATGACCACGGCTTCGCCGGGTTCGATCTCGCGGATCAGGCGCGCGCCAATCATGTCGAGCGCGCAGGTCTCGCTGGCAAGGATCACCGCGCCTTCCAGCTCGCCCATGACGAGAGGCCGGATGCCGAACGGATCACGCGCGCCAATCAGCTTGTCGTTCGAGATAGCCACCAGCGCAAACGCGCCCTCTACCTGCTTGAGCGCGTGCAGGAGCCGGTCGGCCGATTTGGTCTTGCGGGACCGCGCCGCCAGCTGCAGCACGACTTCGGTGTCCGATGTGGACTGGAAGATGGCACCGGCCTGCACCAGCTCTTCGCGCAATATGCGTGAATTGGTCAGATTGCCGTTATGGGCGATGGCCAGTCCGCCGCCGCGCACATCGGCGTAGAGCGGCTGGACATTGCGCAGTACGGGCGCGCCTTGCGTGGAATAGCGCACATGACCGATGGCCATCGAGCCCGCCAGCTGGTCAAGCCGGGCCGGATCGGTGAAATGGTCGGCAACGAGCCCCTGATGGCGCTCTGAATGGAAGCGGCCATTGTCGTAGCTGGTGATGCCGCACGCTTCCTGACCGCGATGTTGCAGGGCTTGCAGGCCGAAAGCGGCCAGAACCGCCGCTTTTTCTGCACCGCGGACCCCGAACACGCCGCACTCCTCGCGGGGACGGTCGGTCTCTGGATCATAGGTGAGGGTCGGCAAGGGGGCAGAAGCGGACATCCGAACCTCGATAGAAGCGGCTAATCGGGATTTGTGGACCGGATAAGCCTGTCGAGAGCCTCGCGGTCAAGGTCTTCATCAGTAGGCGACTCATCTTCGGTCTCACCTTCCTGTGATCCTTCGGCCCAGGACCCTTCCGGGGCAAGGCGTTGCAGCAAGGTGGCCGTGGCGTTCGCCAGCGGATAAATGCGTGCGCCCTGCAGCCATTCGGGCTGCGCACCGGGCAAGGTATTGCGGAACACCAGAACGAACAGGCCGACAAGGACCAGGCCGCGCACCAGCCCGAAGATGAAGCCGAGCGACCGGTCAATCACGTTCACATCCTCACCAGCCTTCGCATTGGGCTGCAACGACGAGGTCACGAAGCTGACGGCCAGATAGACCAGGATGAACACGCCCGCCAGCGCTATGATGTTGGCAATCAGCGGCGAGCCGACAAGACCTTCCAGTAATCCGGCAAAAACCGGACGACTCCACAGCGCGGCCAGAGCCGCGGCGACAAAGGCGGCAATCGTCAGTGCCTCACGCACAAAGCCGCGCATGAGCGCCAATATGCCAGACACGAAAAGCACCAGAAGTGCGAACAGGTCAAAGCCTGCAAGACCGGCTTCCATCGCAACCCCCTATTGCGGTCCCGGATCAAGCCGGGAGACCAGTGTATGCACTGTATCGATTCCCGTCACCTCCAGACCGCCGCCTTCAATGCCTGCAGGAACCATGGCGCGCGCAAAGCCCAGCTTGGCCGCCTCTTTCAGGCGCGCTTCGGCGCGGCCCACCTTGCGCACCTCTCCCGACAGGGCGATCTCGCCAAAAACAACCCCCTCGGCAGGCAGGGCAACATCAAAGGCCGATGATACCAAGGCAGCGGCAACCGCCAGGTCGGCGGCCGGTTCGGCGATCTTCAATCCGCCTGCAACATTGAGATACACATCCTTGCCGCCAAACCCGAGGCCGCAGCGCGCCTCCAGCACGGCGAGCACCATGGCGAGCCGGCCGGAATCCCAGCCTACGACCGCGCGTCTGGGCGTACCGAAGGCGGCAGGCGCGACGAGGGCCTGTATCTCGGTCAGGACGGGCCGTGTGCCTTCCATGCCCGCGAACACGGCAGCACCGGGCGCAGCGCTGCCGCGACCATCCAGGAAGAGGGCAGACGGGTTTGCCACCTCGCCAAGGCCAGCATCGCTCATTTCGAATACGCCGATCTCGTCGGTCGGTCCGAAACGGTTCTTCACCGCGCGCAAGATGCGAAACTGGTGGGAGCGCTCGCCTTCAAAATAGAGCACCGCGTCGACCATGTGCTCGACCACGCGCGGACCGGCAATCTGGCCGTCCTTGGTGACGTGGCCGACAAGGATCACCACCGTGCCGCGCTTCTTCGCGAAACGGACCAATTCCTGCGCGCAGGCACGCACTTGCGCCACTGTGCCGGGCGCCGCCGCCAGCTGGTCCGACCACAGGGTCTGGATGGAATCGAGAATGGCGATGGCAGGCGGATCGGCTTTCAGCCCGTCCAGAATGCTTTCCAGCGAGGTCTCGGCGGCCAGCTCCACCGGCGCATCGGCAAGCCCCAGACGCCGCGCGCGGCGGCGCACCTGATCAGCGGCTTCCTCGCCGGAGATATAGACCGCGCGATGTCCGGCGCGGGCAAGGCGCGCGGCGGCCTGCAGCAGCAAGGTCGATTTGCCGATACCCGGGTCACCGCCCACCAGAACCGCCGAGCCCGGCACCAGTCCGCCACCGGCCACCCGGTCAAACTCGGCCATGCCGGTTTCAAACCGGGGCGGATCGTCCGTGGCGCTGCCCAGATCCACCAGCTCCAGCCGGGCCCGGCGTCCGCCGACCGAGCGTTTGGGCGCGCTGGCCTGCGTACCCAGCGGCGCTGACTGTGTCTCTTCCTGCAGCGTGTTCCACGACCCGCAATCGTCACAGCGCCCGGCCCATTTGGCATGGACCGCCCCGCAGGACTGGCAGACATAGACGGTGTCGGATCGGGCCAAATCGGGTCTCCGGTTCTTTTGAACGGGGGGGTCAGTCGTCTGCCGACCGGCCATGGACAAAGGCGCATACAGCCGGGTCGGCGCAGTCTTCAATGCCGTCCAGCCCGCCGCGCCAGCGTATCTTGCCATGTTCGATCATCGCCACCTCGTCGGCGATCATCCGCATCGAGGCCATGTCGTGCGTGATCGTCACGGCGGTGGCACCCAGCGATTTCACCTGCCGCAAAATCAGCCGGTTGATGACATCGGCCGTGACGGGGTCCAGGCCCGTCGTGGGTTCGTCGAAGAACAGGATGGCGGGTTTTGTAACAATGGCGCGGGCGAGGCTGGCGCGTTTGAGCATGCCGCCGGATAGCTCGCGGGTCGCGCGGTTCGCCACATCGGCGTCGAGGTCCACCTGCTCAAGCGCCTCAATGGCGCGCTGGCGTGCCTCGGGCCGCTTCATCCTGCCCGCCTTGAGCAGCTTGAAGGCGATGTTTTCCCAGATGGTCAGCGAGTCAAAGAGCGCGCCGGACTGAAACAGCATGCCGATCTGATCGAGCCCCGGATCGGACGGATCACCGGGACGGACCGCTCTGCCATCAATTTCCACAACGCCCTTGTCAGGCGCGATCAGGCCCAGCGCGGTCTTGATTGTCACAGACTTGCCGGTTCCCGAACCGCCGATAATGACCAGCGAGCGGCCTTCATGGGCATCGAGCGACAGCCCGTCGAGAACTGTCTTGCTCCCGAAGCGCTTGGTCACATTTTTCCAGGCGATTTTTACAGGTGCAGCCATCATCGCCTCCCTACACGAACAATGAGGTGAGGATGAAGTTGGCGGCGAAGATCAGCATGGCCGCAGAGACAACCGCGTGCGTGGCGGCCCTGCCGACACCTTGCGCGCCGCCTTGTGCCCGATAGCCGTGATAGCAGCCCATCAGGGTCAAGAGAAAGCCGAACACCGCCGCCTTGATAAGACCGGACACGACATCCCAGCGTTCCAGAATGTCAGCCGAATTGCGCACATAGACGGTCGGGTCAAACTCCAGCGTGGTGACGCCGACAAGAAAGCCGCCGAACACGCCAATGACATCGGCCACCAGCACCAGCACGGGCAGAACAACAATGCCTGCCAGAACGCGCGGCACGACGAGATAGCGCATCGGGTCAATCGTCAGCGTGTGCAGGGCGTCAATCTGCTCGGTCGCCCGCATCGCGCCGATTTCAGCGGCAATGCCCGATGATACGCGCCCGGCCAGCATCAGGGCCGCGATGACGGGCCCCAGCTCGCGCACGATGCCCAGCGCAACGATATTGGGCACGAAGCTCTCCGCGTTGAAGCGCTCTCCCCCGACATAGATGTTGAGCGCCAGCGCCGCGCCGGTGAACAGGGCGGTCAGCCCGACGACCGGCAGGGACAAAAAGCCGATGCGCACAAGTTGCTGGGCGAACTGACCGGCAAAGAAGGGGCCGATAACAGCCTGAACCGTCAGGCCGGCAAAAATCGTGATGGCACCGATGGAGCGCAACAGCGACAGCACACCCTGCCCAAGCGCTCTGAATGGATTGAAAATGGTCATCGTCCCAGATACTCGCGCTTCAGCCGGGCACCCAGCCGGACCAGCAATTCATACCCAATCGTACCCGCCGCTTCGGCGGCTACGCCTATATCCGCGCCGTAAAACTGGACGCGGCCAGCCTGTCGGGCAAGGTCTTCATGCCCGGTGATGTCCAGCGCCGTCAAATCCATCGACACCATGCCGGCAAGCGGTACTGCGGTTTCGCCGATGCGGGCGCTACCGGTTTGCCACGCTGCGCGCAGCAGGCCGTCGGCATAGCCGAACCCGGCAATCGCTACCGTGCGCTCGCCGCTGGCGGTAAAGCGGGCACCATAGCCGACCGTTTCCCCGGCCGGGACGCGGCGGACCTGCAGGATCGGCGCGTCGACATGCATGACCGGCCGGAAGGGCGCTGAGCGTGTGGCAGCCGGATTGACGCCGTAAAGGCCGACGCCGGGCCGGATGAGGTCGAAATGATAGTCAGCCCCCAGCAAGACGGCGCCGGTATTGGCAAGGCTGGCGGGAATGCCGGGAAAGCGCTTCAGCACCGCCCGGAAGCGTTCCAGCTGGCGGGTGTTCATAGGATGGTCCGGCACGTCCGAGCAGGCCAGATGGCTTATCACCAGCCGCAGATCGCTGCTGTGGGGCAGAGTGAGGGAGGCAGCCTCATCAACCGTCAGGCCCAGCCGGTTCATGCCGGTATCTACATGCAGGGCATAGGGGCCTCCCCCCTCACGCCGGAACGCCTCCAGACTTTCCAGAGAGCCGATCACAGGGATGAGATCGTTCTGTGCCAACAGTCCGTGCAGACCGGGCCGGTAGCCGTTCAGGACATAAATGGATGCCGACGGCCCGAGGGCGGCGCGCACAACAGCACCCTCTTCGGCAGTGGCGGTGAAGAAGTCGTGGCATCCGGCTTTATAAAGCGCGCTGGCAACGATGCCGGCGTCCAGCCCGTAGGCATCGGCCTTCACCACACACGCGCAGCGTGCGCCCGGCGCGAGCGATGTCAGGACGGCGTAGTTGTGGCGCAGCGCATCCAGATCGACCACCAGCCGCGCAGGCGCGGCGCTATTCGAGGCTGGAATAGCGTCCGGAGTCTTCAAGATCGGAGAATTTGGTCCGTTCAGGGTCAAACGCCACCTTCACCGCGCCAATCGGGCCATGGCGCTGCTTGCCAATGATCACTTCGGCGCGATTGCGAATTTCGCGCATCTCATCTTCCCAGCGAAGATGTTCCTCGGAGCCTTCTTTAGGCTCCGCACGCTCAAGATAATAGGCTTCGCGGTAGACGAACATCACAACGTCGGCGTCCTGCTCGATGGAGCCGGATTCGCGAAGGTCTGACAGTTGCGGCTTCTTGTCGTCGCGCTGCTCGACCTGACGGGAAAGCTGGGAAAGCGCGATCACAGGTATATCCAGTTCCTTGGCGAGCGATTTGAGCGCCATGGTGATCTCGGACACTTCCTGCACCCGGCTTTCGCCCCGTCTTGCTCCGCCAGTGACCAGCTGCAGATAGTCGATGATGAGCAGATCAAGCCCGACCGTGCGCTTCAGACGCCGTGCCCGCGCCGCGAGAGCGCCGATAGTGATACCGCCCGTATCGTCGATATAGAGCGGGATTTCCGATATCTCGCGGACCCCGTCATTGATCTCGCCGAACTGGTTCTGGTCGATCCGGCCCTGCCGGATCAGATAGCCGGGAATGCCTGTGTAGTCGGCAATGAGACGCGTCGCGAGCTGCTCTGAGCTCATTTCCAGCGAGAAGAAGCCGACAACGCCGCCCTTGCCCTTGATGACACGCTTCTTGCCGTCCGGACCTTCCTCGAACTCGGCGGCGCGGGCGACAGCAAAGGCAATGTTGGTCGCCAGCGCGGTTTTGCCCATCGACGGCCGCCCCGCAAGAATGATCAGGTCGGAACGGTGCAGCCCGCCCAGCTTGGCGTCCAGCGTGTTGAGCCCTGACGCTATCCCCGAGAGCTGACCGCCGCGCTTATAGGCTGCCGCCGCGACTTCCAGCGATTGTGCCAGCGCGGCAGAGAACGGCTGAAAACTTTTCTGCGCGGTGCCTTTCTCGGCGAGGCTGAACAGTTCGCGCTCGGCATTTTCGATGAGGCTGTTGGAATTGCCCTGCTCGCTGGTATCGCGGGCATGGGCCGAGATCGTCTCACCGATGGTGATCAGTTCCCGGCGCAGGGCCAGCTCATAGACCAGCCGGGCATATTCAGGCGCGCTGACGCTGTCCGGCGCCTCGCGCATCAGATCGACGAGATAGACCGGGCCGCCCAGCTGTTTGAGCCCGTCATCATCAGCGAGGCGGTTCTTCATGACGACGGCATCGGCCAGCGCGCCGCTGCCGATCAGCTCGCGCGCCTTGGCGTAGAGCCTGCCGTGGAACGGATCGTAGAAATGTTCCGGCAGCAGCCAGTCCGAGACCCGGTTGAATATCTCGTTGTCGTAGAGCAGGCCGCCCAGAAATGCCTGTTCAGCCTCGATATTGTGCGGCGGGCTGTTGCCATCGCTGCCATCACTGGCCTGGCTCATATCGGCGGTTTCTGCGGTCATGGGTCTGGTGATAGCGGATAGGGCAGGCAAGCGCGAGCCGGGCCGCCTGCTTTTCCCCGGTCAATCGCCGTTTGTGGAAAACCACACATCTGATTGAACCGGACGTGAGTTGCTGCGCACCTTTATCCTGAACGCATGACAGGAAACATGATGCGCAAGCCCGCCGACTATGCCCTTGATGCCTTTCTGGCTGCCAGCGCGCGCGCTGGTGACCGCGAGGGTATGCGCCAGCTGGCAAAGCGCTGGTATCCGCTTTTGACCGCCCATGCCTGGCGGCTCACCGGCAATGCCGACACCACGCAGGACGCCGTGCAGGAGGCCTTGGTCGAGATTGTGCGTGGTCTGCCAAGTTTACGCGATGACCATGCCTTTGCTGCCTGGGCCTACCGGATCACGACCCGGCGCTGCGCGCGGCTGATCGGGCAACGCCAGTCAGACCGGCGCTTGGCGCAGGCCGTGCGGGCCGAGCCGCAAGAAACGGCAGCCGAGGACCACCACGACGACGGTGATGCGGACCGGCTCAAGCGGGCCATGGGCGAACTGCCGCCCGATCAACGCGCAGCAATTGCGCTGTTTCACCTGCAAGGATTGAGCGTGGCGGAAACCGCCATTGCTCTGGACGTGCCGGCGGGCACGGTAAAGACCCGCCTGATGCATGCGCGGCGAAAGCTGCGCAATAGTCTCGAAGGAGGCATGAAATGAGTGATGTGGACCGCCTGATCGAACAGGCACTCGATGATGAGGACCGCGTACTTCGCGAAGCGCTGGGCAAGGAGCCGGGTGTTCTGGGCGGCTTCTGGCCGCTTCTGACCGGGCCGCGCGCCTGGGCCAACTGGGTCATGCTGATCAGCCAGGGCGTGATGTTTTTCATCGGCGTGTGGCTGGCCTGGCAGGCCTATCAGACCGACGATGTGCTGGAGGCCCTGCGCTACGGGCTACCTGCAGTGACGCTGTTTGTCATGGCCATCGTCATCAAGACCAGCCTCACGGCTTATATCAGCGAGAACCGCTTGCTGACGGAGATCCGCAGGCTGGAACTGCGTATCGAGCGGATGCGTGCCGAACGCGGCTGATTTTACCTGTCGGGGTCTAGCTGGAGCGTCATGTAGTGATGCTCCAGCTTGACCGCGTGAAGGGTCACCGTCTCGGTGCGAACAAACGACCAGCCGCGCTTGGCCAGGAAGCTGCGGGCCAGATGGCTGGCATGGACACTCAGACGCTTATGGCCTGCCAGCCTTGCCCGGTCGAGGATCGCATCATGCAGCGCGCCTGCTACCGGGCTACGCCGCCGGGACGGCAGGATGAACAGCATGTCGAGATGACCGTCCGTCCTGAGAACCGTAAAGCCCGAAAGCCCGGCGTCTTCCTCTGCCACAAGGCAGGTCTGGCCACTCACCCGGTCATGGACGGTCGCGGCGTCATTGATCCGGCTCGCCCATGCCTTGCGCTGTTCGGCGGAGTAGTGCGGCGCGCTGCCTTCCAGGACTGCGGCGCGAAAAATGGCCACCAGCGCGCCGGCATCGGCAGGCCTGTAATCACGAATGTGCATCTGAACCTCCACCCGGTCCGGGCGCCATGGTCTGCCGGACATGAAAAAGGGCGGCCCCTTCGCAGGAGCCGCCCGATTTTTACGTCAAGCACGGCGTAACGGCGAGGGCTAGTCCTCGTCGTCGTGGTCGCCGCCACGCTCTTCGGCGCCTTCTGACGAGGCTTCAAAAAGCTCGGCCGCCTGCGCATTGGCAAGGGCGCGATCTTCTTCTGCCGCCGAAGCGATAACGTCTTCACCCTTGGCCTGACGTTCCGCCTCTTCGGGCGTGCGCGCCACGTTGATGGTGATCTCGACGATGACTTCCGGGTGCAGGACAACGCGCACGGTGTGCACACCCAGCGTCTTGATCGGAATGTTGAGGTCAACCATGCCGCGCGTGACAGTCAGGCTGTCGCTTGTTGCCGCATCGGCGATGTCGCGGGTGGACACCGATCCGTAGAGCTGACCGGATTCAGACGCCTGACGGATCAGGACAAACTCGGCACCGTCAAGGTGCTCGCCCTGGCCGCGCGCCTCGGAGGCACGCTCCGCATTGCGCTTTTCAAGGATTTCCCGCTCACGTTCGAAGCGGACCATATTGGCTTCCGTCGCGCGCAGTGCTTTTTGCTGCGGCAGGAGGAAGTTGCGGGCAAAGCCCGGGCGGACATTGACGACATCGCCAATGGCACCAAGCTTTTCCACACGCTCAAGAAGAACGACTTTCATGGGGCTCTCTCCTACTCGACTGCGTAGGGCAGAAGGCCCATATAGCGCGCGCGCTTGATGGCGCGGGCCAGTTCACGCTGTTTACGGGCGGAAACCGCCGTGATGCGTGACGGGACGATCTTGCCACGTTCGGACATGTAGCGCTGAAGCAGCTTCACATCCTTGTAGTCAATGACCGGGGCGCCCTCGCCCGAGAACGGGCAGACCTTGCGGCGGCGGGCAAACGGACGGCGCACAGGCGCACCGATTGTGGGGATATCGCTAGCCATGGACAGATCTCCTACTGGCGGTCGCGGCGCTTGCGCTCTTCGCTCTTGCGAAGAACGGCAGACGGCTCTTCGGAGAGCTCGTCAATGCGCACGGTCATGTAACGGATCACGTCATCGGAATAGCGCTGGCGTGCATCGATGGCTTCGAGCGCGTCGGCGTTCGCGTCCATGTCGATCAGGCCGTAATGACCCTTGCGGTTCTTGTTCATGCGGTAAGCCAGGGTACGAAGACCCCAGTATTCGGTCTTGCCGACCTTGCCGCCTTTTTCCTCAATGAGGCCCTTGAGCTCTTCAAGAAGGCTTTCGACCTGCGCCGGAGAAACATCCGGGCGGGCAACGAACACGTGTTCGTAGTATGCCATGTTTAGTCCCTGTCTGTTGTGGATGCGGCACGGATGTCTGCCAGGGAAGGCAAAACCCGTGATGGCTCTGGACAGGCCCGCCCCCACACCATGTGGAAAACGGTTTGCGCCCACCAGACCGCAGCCGGTGAAGGCGCGGGACATACGCTAAATGGCGGGTAAGGGCAAGCGGGAGGTGCTTGCCTTCCCCATCCCTCACGGTCTATCCGGGCAGGCAAGAATGAGATCACAAGGGAGGACGCCTTCATGGCGCTTGCGTTTGTATTTCCCGGTCAGGGCAGCCAGACCGTCGGCATGGGCCGTGAACTGGCCGAAGCGTTTCCCGCTGCCCGCGCGGTTTTCGACGCGGTAGACGACGCGCTGGGCGAAAAGCTCTCGGCTGTCATCTGGGACGGTCCGGCTGAAAGCCTCACCCTTACCCAGAATGCTCAGCCCGCCCTGATGGCGACATCGCTGGCGGTCATGGCAGCGCTCGAAGAGGGCTTTGGCGTTTCGGTTGATATGGCGGCCTGCGTCGCGGGCCACTCGCTGGGCGAATATTCCGCGCTCGCCGCGTCAGGGGCGCTGTCACTGGATGACGCGGCAAAATTGCTGCGGCTTCGCGGCCTGTCGATGCAGAAGGCTGTCCCGGTGGGCCAGGGCGCGATGGCGGCGATTCTCGGTGCCGATGAGGCCCAGGTGGCCAAGGCCGTCGAAGCCGGTTCATCGGCCGGTGTCATCCAGATCGCCAACGACAATGCGCCAGGACAGATCGTCATTTCCGGTGCAAAGGCCGCAGTCGAAGCGGCTATCGAGGCGGCGAAGGCCGACGGAATTCGCAAGGCCATGCTGCTGCCCGTGTCCGCGCCCTTCCATTGCGCGCTGATGCGCCCTGCGGCTGACGCCATGGCGGCGGCACTGTCTTCGGCGACCATCCGCACACCGCGCGTGCCGGTCGTTACCAACGTGTCTGCCGGGCCTGTCAGTGATCCTGAAATGATCCGTGCCGAGCTGGTCGAGCAGGTGACCGGCCGGGTGCGCTGGCGTGAGAGCGTCATCTGGATGGCCGGTGAGGGGGGGATTACCCGCTTTGCCGAGGCCGGCGCGGGCAAGGTGCTCTCTGGCATGCTCAAGCGTACGGTGGAAGGGGCAGAAGGTATTCCGCTCAATACGCCCGCTGATCTGGAAGCCTTCGCAGCGTCTTTGAAAGGAAACAGCTAGATGTTCTCTCTGGAAGGAAAAAAGGCGCTGGTGACCGGCGCAACCGGCGGTCTGGGCAGCGAGATCGCCCGCGCGCTGCATGCGCAAGGCGCGGCCGTAGCGCTGTCGGGCACACGCGCCGAAGTGCTGGAAACGCTGGCGTCAGAGCTCGGCGAGCGCACAGCCGTGGTGCCATGCAATCTCTCTGATGCGCAGGCGGTCGACAATCTGCCCAAGGCGGCGTCCGAGGCGCTGGGCGGACTGGATATTCTTATTTCCAATGCGGGCGTCACGCGCGACCAGCTTCTCATGCGCATGAAGGACGAGGACTGGGAAACGGTCATCAAGGTGAATCTGGAGGCGCATTTCCGCCTGTGCCGTGCGTCCATGCGCGGCATGATGAAAAACCGTTGGGGCCGCATTATCGGTATCACCTCGGTTGTTGGCGTCACGGGCAATCCCGGCCAGTCGAACTATGCCGCCTCCAAGGCGGGCATGATCGGGTTTTCCAAGGCGCTGGCGCAGGAAATCGCCTCGCGCGGGGTAACGGTGAACTGCGTCGCTCCGGGCTTTATCGCCTCGCCGATGACCGACGCGCTCAATGATGAGCAAAAAAGCGCGATTCTTGCAAAAATCCCGGCCGGCGATCTGGGCAAGGGCGCCGACATCGCGGCGGCTTGCGTGTATCTGGCGAGCCACGAGGCCGGTTACGTTACAGGTCAGACATTGCACGTGAATGGCGGCATGGCCATGATCTGACGGGTCATGTGAGTCGTCTGCGTTCAAGGGGCGTCTTCGCGCTGGCATCAAGCCGCTGACGTTGCTAGCCTTGTGCGAAGCGGCGTGTTATCAGCCGCAACCTTATGAGAGCCGGGGCACTCGCGCCGGCCCTATCCAGTCAGGGGGCACAAGGGGTCAAAAGACCTCGCCCGGAATTTTAGATAAAGGGTCCGTCATGTCTGACGTTTTTGATCGCGTTAAGAAGATCGTCATCGAGCACCTCGATGTGGAAGAAGACAAGGTCACGGAGAAAGCCTCCTTCATCGATGATCTTGGCGCGGACTCGCTGGACAATGTCGAGCTGGTCATGGCCTTCGAGGAAGAGTTCGACATCGAAATCCCCGATGATGCCGCCGAGCACATCCAGACCGTCGGCGATGCGGTGAAGTTCATTTCCGAGAAAGTCGGCTAGGCCGGTCTCGCAATCATGACCAAGCGTCGTGTTGTCGTCACTGGTCTTGGCATGGTCTCTCCGCTGGGGTGCGGCGTGGACCATGTCTGGGCGAAATTGCTCGCAGGGGAATCCGGGCTTGCCCGGGTTACCCATATCGAGACCGGGGATCTGCCTTGCCAGATAGCGGGCGTCATTCCCCGGGTGGACGGCCGCAATGAAGGCGGGCCGGATGTGCCGGGATCATTTGATCCCGACGCCGTCATGCCCGCCCGCGACGCCAAACGCATTGACGATTTCATCCTGTACGGCATTGCTGCCGCCGACGAGGCGATTGCCCACTCGGGCTGGCAGCCAGCCGATGATGCAGCGCGTGAACGCGCCGGTGTCCTGATCGGATCAGGCATTGGCGGTCTGCAAACGATGTATGATGCATCGATCACGCTGCATGAGCGCGGTCCGCGCAAGCTCTCTCCCTTCGTGATCCCGGCCATGCTGATCAACCTCGCCTCCGGGCAGGTGTCGATCCGTCACGGCCTCAAAGGTCCGAACCATTCTGTTGTTACGGCCTGCTCAACCGGGGCGCATGCCATCGGTGATGCGGCGCGTCTGATCGCCTATGGCGATGCGGACGTCATGGTGGCGGGCGGCGCGGAAAGCGCGATCACCCGCCTCGGGTTTGGCGGCTTCTGCGCCGCCCGGGCCATGTCCACCGGCTTCAATGACAACCCCAAAGCCGGGTCACGTCCCTATGACAAGGACCGCGACGGTTTCGTCATGGGCGAAGGCGCGGGCGTTGTCGTTCTGGAAGAATACGAAGCCGCGAAAGCGCGCGGCGCCACGATCTACGCCGAAGTGGCGGGCTATGGACTGTCAGGCGATGCCTACCACATCACGGCACCCGCCGAGGATGGTGATGGCGGCTATCGCTCAATGAGCGCTGCGCTGAAAAGCGCTGGCCTGAGCGCATCTGATATCGACTATGTGAACGCGCATGGCACCTCGACGCCAAAGGGTGACGAGATCGAGCTGAAAGCCGTGGAGCGCCTGCTGGGTCATTCGGCCGGTAATGTGGTGATGTCGTCGACGAAATCGGCAACGGGCCATTTGCTGGGCGCGGCCGGTGCCATCGAGGCGATCTTCTCGATCCTGGCGATACGCGACGGCATATGCCCGCCGACTCTCAATCTTGATAACCCGTCGGTGGAAAGCCCGATCAATCTGGCTCCCCACAAGGCGGTGAAGAAGGATATCCGGGTCGCCCTGTCCAACTCGTTCGGCTTTGGCGGCACCAATGCCTCGGTGATATTCAAGGCTGTCGACTGAGCACGCGCTCAGGCTTGGGGCTTTGTCATCATGAGCCATGACGGTGCGTCTGCCAGCAAGACCATCCGCGAGGGGCTGGGGCCAATGCGTCTGTTTGTCATAGCGATTTTCCTGATTGGCGCGCTTGCCTTGCTGGCAGGCGGGGCTGTCGTCGCCGGTTATGCGTGGCTGGGCTACCAGTTCAACGCCGAGGGACCGGGCGAGGAAGACACGACCATCCTGCTTGAACGCGGCTCCAGCGTGCGCGCCATTGCGGCCCAGCTGGAAGCGCGCGGCCTGATCTCCGACCAGCGCATCTTTCTGGCGCAGCTGCGTATTGACGAGGAGCTGGGCCGGGAGCGCGCGCCCATGCGTGCAGGCGAGTTCGCGATTCCCGCACGCGCCTCCATGGCTGAGATCCACGATGTGCTGGCCTATGGCGAGGTGATCCAGCATCCGGTGCGCGTGCCCGAGGGGCTCACCAGCGCGATGATCGTACGCATTGTTGAAGCCTCGGACGTTCTGACCGGCGAGATTGAGCGCCTGCCGGCAGAAGGCACGCTTCTGCCTGACACCTATCTGGTTGATCGCGGAACCTCGCGGCAAGCGGTTGTGGACCGCATGGCCGCCGCGCAGACACGCCTGCTTGACCAGCTCTGGGAGGGCCGCGATCCGGACCTGCCGTTCAGCACCCGTGAAGAGGCTATCAATCTCGCCTCCATCGTGGAGAAAGAGACCGGCATCGCCCACGAACGCCCGATGGTGGCATCGGTGTTTGTGAACAGGCTGCGCCGTGGCATACGCCTGCAAAGCGACCCGACCATCATTTACGGCATTACGGGGGGTGAACCGCTGGGGCGTGGCATTCGCCGCTCGGAGCTGGACGACACCACCAACCCCTACCACACCTATCATATTGACGGGCTGCCCCCGACCCCAATTGCCAATCCCGGACGGGAGTCCATCGCCGCCGTGCTGAATCCGCCGCAGAGCAATTATCTGTTCTTTGTGGCTGATGGCACCGGAGGTCACGCCTTCGCGACGACACTGGCCGAGCACAATCGCAATGTCGCCCGATGGCGCCAGATCGAACGCGAACGCGCGCGTTCGGGAGGCCGCTAGCGCATGGGTATCCTTTCCGGCATGACGGGGTTTGCCCGCGCCAACGCCAATATCGCCGGCGGGGCAATGAGCGCCGAGGCCCGTTCGGTCAATGGGCGCGGTCTGGATATCCGCCTGCGCCTGCCTGATGGCATGGCCCATCTGGAGGTGGAGGCGAGAAACCGCATCAAGGCGGCGTTTGATCGTGGATCGGTGTCTATCACGGTATCGCTGGACAAGGCTGCGAGCACCGCCAGTGCGGTTCATATCGACCAGGAGCGCCTGCGCGCTCTGGCGCTGGCGGGACGCCAGCTTGTCGATGAAGGGCTGGCGAGCCCGCCCCGGATTGACGGGCTGCTTGCGCTTCGCGGCGTGATTGTCAGTGAAGACGTCGAAGCTGGTGATGAGACGCTGGCAGACGAATCTGGCGCGGCCCTGCTGGCGGTTCTTGATGAGGTGATCGCTTCGCTGAAAGCGGCCCGGCATGCAGAAGGCGCACAGCTCAAAGCCATTCTCGATGGCCAGATCAGTGAAATCGAGGCCCTGAAGGAACAGGCAGCCAGTCATCCCGCCGCCGGCATCGAAGCCATTCGCGACCGCCTGAAACAGAAGATCGACGACCTTCTGCCTGAGGGCATTGACCCCGACCGGCTGGCCCAGGAAGCCGCGCTGATGGCGGTGAAGGCAGATACACGCGAAGAAATCGACCGGCTGACCGGCCATGTCGAAGCGGCGCGCACCCTTCTGGCGGGGGGATCACCGTGCGGGCGAAAGCTCGACTTTCTGGCGCAGGAATTTAACCGTGAGGTCAATACGCTGTGCTCGAAAGCGTCTGATCGCGGGCTTACCGAGATCGGTTTGGCCATGAAGCACGTGGTCGACCAGTTCCGCGAGCAGGTTCAGAATCTGGAGTAAGTTCATGCCTGTTGGATCGCTTTCCGGGCCGGTTTTTCGTGGGCAGAGGCGTGGCCTGATGCTGGTTTTGTCCAGCCCGTCAGGGGCCGGCAAGACCACGCTGTCGCGCCGCCTGATCGCGTCGAACCCCGACCTGGTGCTGTCGGTATCGGCGACAACGCGGGCGCCACGGCCCGGCGAGGTGGACGGGCAGGACTATATCTTCCTGACTGAAAGCGAGTTCGAGCGGCAGGCCGAGAATGACGAGTTCTACGAGTATGCACGCGTGTTCGGCCATTATTACGGCACGCCCAAGCGCACTGTGGAAGAGGCACTGGAGGAAGGCCGGGACGTCGTGTTCGACGTCGACTGGCAAGGCGGACGGGCGCTGGCCGCCGGTGCGCCGCAAGATTGCGTGCGAGTGTTTATCCTGCCGCCCTCACTGAACCTGCTTCGCGACCGGCTGACCAAGCGGGCGCAGGATTCCGACGAGGTGATCAAGGGCCGAATGGCCCGCGCCAAGGCCGAGATCGAGCATTGGGATGAGTACGACTATGTCATCCTCAATGATGACTTCTCCGAGGCGCTGGAGCGCCTGTCGTTGATCCTGCATGCCGAGCGCCTGCGCCGGGTCCGTCACCCCTGGCTGGAAGGCTTTGTCACCGCGTTGATGGGCGAAGGTTAGCTGCTCCGCGCGGCCTGCCATGCTTTTGCCAGTGCCATGAAGCCGTCTGGCGCGATGGTCTCGGCACGCGCGCCCGGATCAATACCGCAGCTTGCCAGCAATTCCTCTGCGCTCGCACGCGTTTGCGAAGCGGCTTGCGCGAGCGATTTGCGCAAGGTCTTGCGCCTCTGACCGAATGCGCTGGCCGTTACGGCTGATAGCGCTTTGACATCGGCAAATCGCTGCGCGTCAGGCAGCGGATCTACCACCACGACAGCGCTGTCGACTTTGGGCGGCGGGGTGAAGGCGCGTGCGGGCAAGGTAAAGGCATATTTTGCCGTCGCGCGGGCAGCTGTCAGGATAGCCAGCCGGCCATAGGCGTCCTCGCCGGTGCGCGCCACGATCCGCTCTGCCACTTCCTTCTGAAACATCAGGACAGCGCGTGACCACCAGACAGGTTCGGCCTCCAGCCAGCCGGTAAACAGGGCCGTGCCGACATTATAGGGCAGGTTGGCCGCAATGACGGCGCGCTCCCCGGCTTTGATGCCCAGCGCTTCGCGGCCGACTTTCAGCGCGTCCGCCTCGATAACGCTGAGCCGCCCGTCAAAGGCGTCACTGATTTGTGCGAGCGCGGGCGCAAAGCGGGGGTCTTTCTCGATGGCGACAACGCGCGATGCGCCTTCAGTCAGAAGGGCGCGCGTCAGGCCGCCCGGTCCCGGTCCCACCTCTACCGCCACGCTGCCAGGCAGGTCTCCACACAGGCGGGCGATTTTCGCCGTCAGGTTCAGGTCGAGCAGGAAGTGCTGGCCGAATCGCTTGTCAGCGGCAAGACCATGGGCCGCGATCACCTCGCGCAAGGGCGGCAGGGGGTCGCCAGTCATAGGGCCAGCTGCCTGTTGGCGGCGATGTTGCCGGCGAGCCGGATAGCGGCGATCAGGCTGTCAGGCCGCGCGATACCCTTGCCCGCAATGTCCTTGGCCGTGCCGTGATCCGGTGAGGTTCGCACAATGGGCAGGCCCAGCGTGACGTTGACCCCGCCATGGAAATCGAGTGTCTTGACCGGGATCAGCCCCTGATCGTGATACAGGCAGATCGCGGCGTCATAGTGCGCGCGCGCCTCGGCATGGAACATCGTGTCGGGCGGCATTGGTCCTGTAATTGCGATTCCGTCGCCACGCAGAATTTCGAGCGCAGGTGCGAGGATATCGATCTCTTCGCGGCCCATGCTGCCCTCCTCGCCGGCATGAGGGTTGAGGCCTGCCAGCGCCAATCGCGGCGAGGCGATGGCGAAATCGCGCTTCAGCGCCTGAGCGGCTATCCGCGCGGTGTGAACAATGTTCTCGGGCGTCAGCGCCGCAATCGCATCGCGCAAGGGCTGGTGGATGGTGACCAGAACGGTTTTCAGTTGCGAGTTGGCCAGCATCATCACGGGGCCGCGCTCGCCCGTCATGGCCATGTCAGATGTCAGGTGTGCCAGGAATTCGGTATGGCCCGGGAAGGCGAAGCCCTGACCGTAAAGCGCTGATTTGGCGATAGGGCTCGTAACCAGACCGGACGCTTCGCCGGTTCGGGTGCGCGCCACGGCATCCTCTATCGAAGCCACTGCGCGAATGCCGGGCGTGTCAGGCAGAACCGGCAGGCCACCCGAAAATACATCGGGCGCATCAGCGCATGAGGCTGCCTGGACAGGTTGCGGCAATCGAAGCGCTGCAGCCGAACGGGCAAGAACGTCAATTCCGCCCGCTACGGCAAAGACCGGCCCTGAGCCGCGTAAGGCATGCCAGGCTTTCAGCGTGATTTCCGGGCCGATACCATCCGGATCGCCCAGCGTGATGATCAGGGGCGCTTGCGCCGTTGACATCAGAAATCGCCAACCATCTCCACCGTCGCGCCATTGCGCAGATCACGCAGCCAACGCCGCGCCAGAAGCGAAAGCTGCTGGCCGATGATCTGGTTTTCGATCTCGCCGGCCTGAGGAACGCCGGGGCCGCCAAGACTGCGTTCGCACAGGACAAAGACCTGCAGGCCAGCGCCTGTTTCCAGAACATCGCTTGCTTCGCCATTATCGAGTCCGGAGAGAGCCGAACGGATCTGCGGCACCAGCGCGTTCGCGCCCACAGTGCCGAGGTCTGTGATAATTGCACGCGGTACAGACGAAAAATCTCCCGCCACATTGGAGCAGCCATTGACCCGGCTGGCGGCCTGTTCGAGGGCCGCGCGGCTTTCAGGATTGATCTGCGAGTTCACCAGCGTCACCTGTTGCAGGGTGAATTGCTCGGTCACCTGACCTTCGCGCTGGTCTGCGAGTGCCACGATCATGAAGCCTCCGGGCACCCGGATCGGGTTGGAAATGCTGCCGACAGGCATTTGCCGGACAACCTGGGCGACCTGCGGGCGCAGCTGATCCGTGCTCAGCCAACCAGCATCGCCACCAGAAGCCGCAGTAGGAGCGTCGGACATTTGCTGGGCAACAGCGTGGAACGGAGCGCCGCGCTCAAGTGCGCCGTAAATGGCCGCAATGCGTTGTTCCGCTTCCGACTCGCCGCCGCTGGCGGGGAGGTTCACCATGATTTCGGCTACCCGGTGCTGGGTCTGCGAGGCGCTCTCGACCATGCGCTCCAGCGCGCGTTCGATCTGGGCGTCTGAGACCCGGATGCGGCTCCGGTACCGGCCGCTGACCAGATAGGACCAGGCGATCTCGGCGCGAAGTTGCTGCCGCATGGTATCAATACTGGCACCGGCACTTTCCAGATCGGCCTGGATATCGGCGACAGTGACGCCATTGCGCGCGGCGATGTCAGCAATTGCCTCGTCTACCTCTTCTTCTGTAATCGGAACATCGAATTCCTCGGCGGTCTGCAATTGCAGGGATTCTTCCACCAGCGAACGCAAAGCCTGTTCCTGCACCTGAGCCAGCACTTCCTCGTTCGGCTGGATGCCCGACGTGGTGAGGATGAAGCGCATTCGGTCACGCACCTCATAGGTGGTGATGGGCTCGTCATTGACGATTGCCGCGATGCCTTCAACCTGCTGAGCGTGTGCGCCAGGCACGAGCATCAGGCAGAAGGGTGCGGTGAGGCACAACGCCAGACGCTTCAGTGACGAAATCCGCATAGGTGTCAGTTCCCGGTTGTCTGCTCGCAGACCATACTCATCACGAGCTTTGAGGCAATCATGTGGACAGGATGCATGACAGCTTTTAGCCGTCCTCTGTCACGGCGATATACAATAGCGCAGCCAGAGCGAACAGGGCCGGTGCTGACCACGCTGCGCTAACCGTATCGAGATTGCCTGCCGAGCCTAGCCCGGCCAGCATGCGTTGAAGGAAATAGAGCAGGAATCCGCCCAGCCCGCCAGCCAGTGCAAATCCTGCCGCCCCGCCCAGTCGCGACAGGCGCAAGGTTGCCGCAATGGCCATCAGGGCAGCGGCCGCCAGCAATAGCGGCTGGGCCAGCAATGACTGCCAGCGGATTTCATAGGCCCGCGTCGACAGCCCTGCTTCACGCGCTGAAACGATCACTTCAGGCAATCGCCAGAATGACACGCCTTGAGTGGAGCGTGTGCGCTCGAACAGGGCTTCAGGTCCGGTATTGGTGGGAAGCGACACATCGCCCAGCGAGGCAGCGCCGGTTTCGGGGCGGTATTCCACTGCCTCGTTCAATTGCCAGAACCCGCCGGAAAGGCGCGCCTGACCGGCCTCAATCTGTTGCTCCAGCACAGGCCTGCCATCTTCCGCACCGTGCAGGCTGTAGAAGCGGAATACGGGATCGACCAGGCGCGCATCGTCGATGCCGCGTGCAGCGATGATGACGACCTGGCTGTCACTGACCTCACGTAGCCAGACACGGGCGCCGCTGACTTCTTCCACGGGGCGGTTCTCGAACAGGGCCGCCCGGCGTGCTTCAAAATGTGCATTCGTCGCGGCGCCCAGCGGATTGAGCAGCACGCTTCCGGCAAGCCCCAGAGCCAGGGCAAGCGCGACCGCAGGGGCCATGATGCGCCAGACGGACACGCCCGATGCGCGCATCACGATCAGTTCACTGCGCCGGTTCAGGCGGAAAAATGTCCACAATACCCCGAACAGGATGATGAAGGGCAGGGTGTCCTGAATCAGCAGCGGCAGTTTCAGCAGGCTGAACAGGGCGGCGTCTGCGGGCGAGATATCGACCCGCGTCGCGATATCGCGAGAGGTCTCCACAAAATCGATGAGCAGGATCACCGCAATCACGATGACCGCTGCGCCGAGTATCCCGGTGAAGGTCTGCCAGAGCAGATAGCGGGTCAGAACTCGCATCAGACGCTCCCTGCAGCACCAGGCGACAGGCGGCGTGCGGCGAAGCGGACCGGCCGGTGGATAACGATATAGGCACCGGCAATACCGGCCAGCGGGATGCCATATTGAAGCCAGTTCAGCTCTGGCGTGCTGGCGGTACCTGCCTGCACGGCAAACCCGATGAGCCGGACCAGCAAGGCGCAGGCCCCCGCGAGAGCCACCGCACGTGCATATCCGGTCCGTCTTGGTGGCCCGCTCATGAAAGCGGCCAGCGCAATCAAGGCAAAAGCGAGATTGTAAAGCGGTGCCGATAGCCGGTAATGGCCTTCCGACAAAAGGTTGGCGCGTCCGCGTGCCCTTGCCACATCGCCCGGGCTGGGACTGAACAGCTCTGGCAGATAGCGGTCGCTCTCCTTGAAGAAAAAGGCGTCTGTGGGGTCGACAAAGGCCGTCAGGTCAAACTCGTAGCTGTCAAACGTCAGGCTGGACAGCGTGCCGGATTCGTCGATCTGCGACACCACCCCGTCGCGCAGCTGCATGACGGGGCCGCGCGCAGCCCGGATGATCTGGCCCTGGCGTGCCGAGTAGGCGGTGCTCGATTGTCCGCGTCCGTCTTCAATGAACACGTCAGTCATGGTGCCGCCATCGCCCAGCGCGCGCGCGTAGAATGTTACATCCGCGCCCATGCTGACGAATTCGCCCGGCCGCATCACGCTGGCGGCGATATCGGTGCGCACCTCATAGATGGCTTCGCGCATTTCGCGATAGGCGGCCGGCTGGACGAAAAGATTGACGGCCAGATTGATCAAGGTCGCATACACAGCCACCCGCAAAAACGGCGAAAGCCGCTCGCGGCGGCTCAACCCTGCAGCGGCAGCCACCGTCAGCTCGGATTCGCTCATCATCCGGTTCAGGGCGCCTGCGCAGGCAATGAACACGGCTATCGGCAGCAAGAGGGCAACAATCTGGGGTACAGCGAGAATGGTGACCCACAAAAAGACCAGCAATGTCTCGCCCCGATCTGCAACGAGATTGAGGTTGGAGAGCGACTGGGTGAGAATCGCCAGTCCGGTCAACGCGGCAAGCGTTGTCAGGAATGGCCATAATGCCTGCCGGAAGGCATAGCGCTGAAACAGTTTCATTGAAAAGCAGGCCCGCCCCTTGCGGTCTTTGGTGTGTCGACAGACTTCTACCCCGGCTTCAGATCGGATACCACTAAGGCCAGCCATATTCCCGCAGTGCAGCGGGCATTACTGTATCCGGTGTCCGGTGCGTACTGCCAGCTTGCTGCGCGATCCGTCTGTCAGAAAGGAATTCCATGCATATCAAGTTTGCCTCGAAACCGTCCGGTGATGCGCTTGCCGTGGCCGTTTACGAGAAAGCCAGCCTGTCGGCATCGGCCAAGGCGCTGGAGGAAGCTACGGGCGGGGCGCTGACGCGGGCCATCAAGGCGTCTCGGTTCACCGGTGAGGCCGGTCAGGTACTGGAAATCGCCGCACCGTCGGGAAACAAGGCGTCGCGCATCGTCCTGTTCGGACTGGGCGCAAAGAAGGCAGCAGACGGAAATGTCTATGAGAAAGCGCTGGCCGGTACGGTCAAGCAGCTGCTCATGGGCGGCGCGCACACCCTGTCGGTTCATATTGATGCGGAAGATGGCGAACTGGCTTCGCGCGCGGCGCTGGGTGCGACCATGGCCGCTTACCGCTTTGATCAATACCGCACCAAGCTGAAAGCAGACAAGAAGCCGTCCCTGACCACGGTCGAGATTGTGGCTGCGGACGACAAGGCCGCCAAAAAGGCCTGGAAGAGCTGGGAAGCTGTGGCAGAAGGCGTGAAGCTGGCGCGCGACTTCGTGATGGAGCCGCCCAATATTCTCTACCCGGAAGAGTATGCCAAACGCATTGGCAAGCTGGAAAAAGAGGGCCTCGAGATCGAGGTTCTTGGCGAAGCGCAGATGAAAAAGCTGGGCATGGGTTCGCTCCTGGGTGTCAGCCAGGGCTCGGCGTGCGAGGCCAAGCTGGTCATCATGCGCTGGAATGGCGGCAAGGATGGCGACAAACCGCTGGCCTTTGTCGGCAAGGGCCTGACCTTTGATACCGGCGGGATTTCGCTGAAACCCGGACCGGGCATGGAAGAGATGAAGGGCGATATGGGCGGCTCGGCCGCCGTAGTCGGCCTGATGCGCGCGCTCGCGGGCCGCAAGGCGAAAGCCAATGTGGTTGGCGTCGTCGCGCTGGTTGAAAACATGCCCGACGGCAATGCCCAGCGCCCTGGCGATGTGGTGACGTCCATGTCTGGCCAGACCATCGAAATCCTCAACACCGATGCCGAAGGCCGTCTGGTTCTGGCCGACGCGCTCTGGTACACGCAAGAGCGCTTTGACCCCGCCTTTATCGTCGATCTGGCGACGCTGACGGGGGCAGTTCTGGTGGCGCTCGGCCATGAACACGCGGCCATTTTCTCCAATGATGACAAGCTGGCCGACCGGCTCTACGCAGCCGGCAAGGCCTCTGACGAGGGCGTCTGGCGTTTGCCCATCGGCCCTGAATATGACCGCCATATCGACAGCGACATCGCCGATATGAAAAATCTCGGTCAGGGCCGCAATGCCGGTTCGATCGCCGGCGCGGTGTTCCTGCAGCGCTTCGTCAACGGCAAGCCGTGGGTCCATATGGATATTGCGGGCACGGCCATGCATGCCGGCTCGAAAGATCCGCGCCTTCCGGCTTTCGGCACTGGCTATGGCGTGCGCGTGCTCGACCGGCTGGTGCGCGATTTCTACGAGAACTGATAGCACGCGCTGATGGCCGAGCTCTGGTTCTATCATCTGGAAAAGGCCGGTGTGGGCGATGTCCTACCCGGCCTCATCCAGAAGGTTCTGGAGCGCGGCTCGCGGGCTGTGATTGCGGTACCCGACGAGGACATGGCCGCCAGCCTGGATGCACAGCTCTGGACGTTCCGCGACGAGAGTTTCCTGCCGCACGGGCGCGATAGCGAGCCGCACGCCCCACGCCAGCCTGTCCTGATCTCCACGCACACGCGCAATGTGAACGGGGCGGACATGCTGTTCTGTCTGGGCGGCGTTGATCCGGGCAACCCGCAAGAGTGGAACCGCGTTATCCTGCTGTTCGAGGATAGCGACGACGTGGCCAAGCAGGGCGCGCGATCGCTATGGTCGGCCATGAAAAAGTCCGGAACTGCTGTATCCTACTGGAAACAATCAGATCAGGGACGCTGGGAGAAACAGGGATGATCCGACACGCTGCCGCTTTTGCGGCTTTTGCCATGCTGGCCGCTTGCGCAACCGCCCCCGTCGATACGCACGAGGATGTCATTGTCGATCCTTCGGGAGGACGCGAATGCCCGGCTGACGAGTTTCAGATGCTGGTAGGTCAGCTCAGGGGTGAGATTGACGCGTCCACACTGCCGGTGCCTCACCGCATCTATGGGCGCGGCGATGCGGTAACGATGGACTATCGTTCTGACCGGATGAATATCGTGGTTGGTAATGACGGGCGCGTGGAACGCGTCTCCTGCGGATAGCCCGGACCGCCAGGTAAGCAAAACTCCCGTGTCGTTTAGCAATGCTGGCGCGCGGCGCAGCGTTGCCGGGCGTTAGGCTCTGCCAGCGGTCAATGCCGACCGAGGGAGTCTGCGAAAATGAGCAACGGAGAATCACGCGAGACCAGCGCGGTTTATGATGAGGTGGTGGCAGCCAACGCCGCCTATGCCAGCGGGTTCGACAAGGGCGATCTGGCTCTGCCGCCTGCACGCGGATTTGCCATCCTTACCTGCATGGATGCCCGGCTCGATCCGGCAAAATACGCCGGCCTTGCCGAGGGTGATGCCCACGTCATCCGCAATGCAGGCGGGCGCGCCAGCGACGATGCGATCAGATCCTTGGTGATCTCCCACAAGTTGCTGGGGACGCGCGAATGGTTCGTCATTCATCATACCGATTGCGGCATGGAGCTGTTTGACGGGCCGGCGATTGCGGGCCTGCTGGAAACCAGCCTGGCAACGGCCGAATTTGACGGCGAACAATGGCGCAATACCGAGTCATCCGGCGGCTCGAAGGAGGGCTGGCATGTCGCCTGGCTGGCCTTCAAAGGACTGGAGCAAAGCGTTCGCGATGATGTGGAGCGCATCCGCAATCATCCGCTTACTCCGCCAGGCATTCCCGTTCACGGCTTCGTTTATGATGTGAAATCCGGCCGCCTATTGCCCGTCGGCTGACAACGCCTCTTTGATGTCTTAGCCTTGGCTCAACGGATGGCCGCACCCTGCAGTTGGACATGTGCGGTCTGAGCGGCGGACTAGACCCCCGCCGCCTCACGCGCCTGCTCATAAGCCTCGTCGGCTTCGAGCCAGCTCATCTCGGCGGCTTCGATAAGCTCTTCGGCGCGTGCGCGCTTCTTGGTCAGCTCGGTAGCAAGGCCGGGGTCTTTCTCCCATAGGCCCGGCACGGCGAGTCCTGTGTCGATCGTGGCCAGCACGCCTTTCAGGCGTTCAGCCTCGCGCTCCCATTTGAGAGCCTCGGCTTTGAGCGGCTTCAGCTTTGAGCGCGCCTCGGCGGCGTCCTTGCGGCGTTCCAGCTTCACGTCAGGCTTGGCCTTTCCGCGTGCATTGCCCTCGGTCTCGGGCCGCAGGAGTTGCTTGCGGTATTCGTCCATGTCGCCGTCATACGGCTTGACGGTACCGCCTTCGGCAATCCAGAGCCGGTCCACACACGCCTCGATCAGATGGCGGTCATGGCTGATCAGGATGACCGCGCCTTCATAGGTGTTGATCGCGTCCATCAGCGCGGCGCGGCTGTCCATATCAAGATGGTTGGTCGGTTCGTCGAGGATCAGAAGGTGCGCGCCGTGAAAGCTGATCAGATTCATCAACAGGCGCGCCTTCTCGCCGCCGGAGAGATCCTTCGCTGGCGTCTCCTGACGGTCGCCGGGCAGGCCGAACCTCGCCAGGCGCGCGCGCCGCTGGGCTTCGGTCGCGTCCGGCATCAGTTCGAGAATGTGCTGGTAGGCCGAGGTGTTGGGATGCAGCGCGTCAATCTGGTGCTGGGCGAAATGGGCAATCTCCAGCTTCTTGTGCATGCGCATGGAGCCGGAGAGCACGGGTATCTGCCCGGTCAGCAGCTTGGCGAAGGTGGATTTACCGGCGCCATTGCGGCCCAGCAGGCCGATCCGGTCATCAATATCGATCCGCAGATCCATGTTTTTCAGGATGATGGCATCCTCGCCATAGCCGGTGGCCGTGCCATCAAGGCGCACCATCGGATTGGCCATGCGGCGCGGCGCAAATGGCAGGTCGAAGGGCGCTACGGGGTCATCGACTGAGGTGGCGACAGGCTGCATCTTTTCCAGCCGCTTGACGCGCGACTGGGCCTGCTTGGCCTTCGTCGCCTGGGCGCGGAAACGGTCCACAAAGGCCTGCAGGCGGCGCCGTTCCGCCTCCTGCTTCTCCACCAGCTTCATGGTCAGGCGCTGGCGCTCGGCGAGCTGCTTTTCAAACTGGTCATACCCGCCATCCCAGACGGTGAATTTCGCGTCCTTGAGATGCGCGATCATGTCCAGCGACGCGTTCAGAAGCCCCCGGTCGTGAGAGATCAGCAGCACCGCACCGGAAAATTTCTGCAGATAATTCTCCAGCCAGACCGCGCCTTCCAGATCGAGATAATTGGTCGGCTCATCGAGCAGCAGCAGGTCGGGCCGGGCAAATAGGGTCGCGGCCAGCGCGGCGCGCATGCGCCATCCGCCCGAAAAGGCCGAGCAGGGGCGTTGCTGGTCCTCGTTGGAGAAACCCAGCCCGTGCAGGATGGCGCCCGCGCGCGCTTCTGCCGAATGGGCATCAATATCGGCAAGGCGCGTCTGGATATCGGCGATGCGGTTAGGATCGGTGGCCGTTTCGGCCTCGGTCAGCAATGCCGCCCGCTCGGTATCGGCGGCCAGAACGAAATCGCGGATCGAAACCGGCCCGCCGGGCGCTTCCTGCTCCACACTGCCCATGCGCATACCCGGCTGAATGCGGATATCACCGCTTTCGGCGTGCGTTTCACCGCGGATCAGGCGCAAAAGCGTCGATTTGCCAGTGCCATTGCGCCCGACAAGGCCCATCTTTGTCTTGGCCGGCAGGAACAGCGTTGCCTGGTCGAACAGGATGCGCCCTTCAATGCGGTAGGTGAGATCGTTGATGTGCAGCATGGCTGCCGCGTAGCACGCCTTGTGAGGCTCGCAAAGCGCCGCTATAAGCCGCGCCAACCATACCTCCCCAACCATTACCCAAGGGACATCACACCATGGCGCAGCAACGCACTTTCTCGATCATCAAACCCGACGCTACCAAGCGTAACCTCACCGGCAAGATCAACGCCCTGATCGAGGATGCAGGCCTGCGCATCATCGCGCAAAAGCGCATCCACATGACCAAGGCACAAGCCGAGACCTTCTACGGCGTGCACGCTGAGCGCCCCTTCTTCAACGACCTGGTATCGTTCATGATCTCCGGCCCCGTGGTCGTGCAGGTTCTTGAAGGCGAAGACGCCATCGCGAAATACCGCACCGTCATGGGCGCCACCAATCCGGCCAATGCCGATGAAGGCACGATCCGCAAACTGTTTGCCGAATCCATTGAAGCCAATTCCGTACACGGCTCCGACGCGCCGGAAACGGCCGCCGAGGAAATCGCCTATTTCTTTGCCGGTCTGGAGCTGGTGGGCTAGTCACCGCTTCGTCTTTGACGTGAAAAAGCCCGGCAGCGATGCCGGGCTTTTTTGTTGGGTCTGTTCCGCTTCCCCTATTTCGCCGCCACCGCAAAGTCCGGCCCGTCTACATTGAGGAAACCGCCCGATTGGCGTTTCCAGAGCTGGGCGTAGACGCCCCCCTTTGCCAGCAGGTCCTCATGGCTTCCCTGCTCAATGATGCGGCCATCCTCCATCACAACCAGCCGGTCCAGCATCGCGATGGTGGAAAGCCGATGCGCGATCGCGATGACGGTCTTGCCCTCCATCAGCTGGTAGAGCTGTTCCTGGATAGCCGCCTCGGCTTCGGAATCGAGCGCCGAGGTCGCTTCATCCAGCACCAGTATAGGCGCATTCTTCAACAGGATGCGGGCGATGGCGATACGCTGGCGCTGGCCACCGGACAGTTTCACGCCGCGTTCTCCGACATGGGCGTCATAGCCTGTGCGCCCGTCAATATCGGATAGTTCCGGGATAAAGCCGTCGGCCTGTGCGCGCCGTGCCGCTTCGATGACGGCGTCATCGCTCGCCTCGCGCGATCCATAGGCGATGTTCTCGCGGATCGAGCGGTGCAGCAGGGAGGTGTCCTGGGTCACCATGCCGATCTGCTGGCGCAGGGAGTCTTGCGTGACCTTGGATATGTCCTGCCCGTCAATTGTGATGCGCCCGCCTTCGAGCTCGTAAAAGCGCAAGAGCAGATTGACGAGGGTGGACTTGCCGACGCCTGAACGTCCGACGAGCCCCACTTTTTCACCCGGCGCGATGTTCAGGTTGAGCCCGTCAATGACACCGCTCTCCTTGCCGTAGTGGAAGGACAGGGCCTCGAAACCGATGGCGCCCTTGCTCACGAGCAGGGGCCGAGCATCCGGCACATCATTGATGGCCCTCGGCCGGGCGATGGTGTTGATGCCATCCTGTATCGTGCCGACGGCTTCAAACAGGCCTGCCACTTCCCACAATATCCAGTCTGACATGGCCCGGATACGCATCACGATGGCGACGGCAACCGCGACCACGCCAAGACCCACCAGCCCCATCTGCCAGGCCAGTATCGTGGAAGCCGTCACCGCAACCAGCAGCACCGCGTTGAGTGTCTGCAATAGCGTGTAGAGCCCGGTGACCAGGCGCATCTGCTTGTAGACGGTGCCTATGAAGCCGCTCATCGCGTCGCGGGCATAGCCTTCCTCGCGGCGGGCATGGGCGAACAGCTTGATGGTCTGGATATTGGTGTAGCTGTCGACGACCCGGCCCGTCATTTCCGCGCGGGCATCGGCCTGCTTCATCGAAACATCGCGCAGGCGCGGAATGAAGTGGAAGAGCAGCCACAGATAACCGCCCAGCCACACAACCAGCGGGATCATCAGGAAGGGCTCTGCCCCGCCCACCAGTATCAGTGCGCCGATAAAATAGACGGCCACATAGACAAAGATGTCGAGTACCTTCATCACGGTTTCGCGTATCGCCAGCGCGGTCTGCATCACCTTCTGGCTGACGCGCCCGGCAAACTCGTCCTGGAAAAAGCTCATCGACTGGCCGAGCACATAGCGGTGGGCCAGCCAGCGCGCGAGCATCGGGAAATTGCCGAAAATGGTCTGGTGCGTGATCAGCGAATTGAGCAGGACCAGCAGCGGAAACCCGATCAGCACAAACGCCGCCATCGCGATCAGCCCCGCCCCGTGCTCGGCAAACAGGGTCTCGCGCTCGGCCTCTGCCAGCCAGTCCACCAGCGTGCCGAGAAAGCCCAGGAAGACCACTTCGAACACGGAGAGAATGGCCGTTACAATGGACAGTGTGATCAGCCAGGGCAGGACCGGCCGGGTGTAGTGGGCGATAAAGCCGAACAGGCTTTTGGGCGGCACGGCCGGCTCTGTGGCGGGGAAGGGGTCAACGCGCGATTCGAAAAAGCGGAACATCAGTGTCTCGATATGACTGTCGGCACGAGAGGGCGCGCCGGGGAGGGTATTGCCCGTATGGTGCGGGCCGGTCTAGAACCTCAACCAATATTGAGGTCAAAGGTGAATCACATGCCGGATATAGTATCGCGGCAGGCCTCCCGCTCGCTTTCCGTCGGCGAGCTGGCAGCCCGCGCCGGGGTCAACGTCTCCACTTTGCACTTTTACGAGACAAAGGGGCTGATCGCCAGCACGCGCACCGGCGGCAATCAGCGCCGCTATGGCCGCGACATGCTGCGCCGTGTGGCGGTCATTCGCGTGGCCCAACGTGCTGGTGTACCGCTGGCCGAGATTCGCGACGCTCTCGACGCTCTCCCCTCGCGGCGCACGCCGAATGCAGCGGACTGGGCGAAGCTGTCGGCCACGTGGAAAGAGGCGCTGGAGGCGCGCATTGCCAGCCTTACCAGCCTGAAGGACCAGCTGGATGGATGCATTGGTTGCGGGTGCCTGTCGCTTGCTGCCTGCCCCTTGCGCAATCCCGGCGACACGCTGGGAAGCGACGGGCCGGGAGCAAGGCTGCTGGAGGGGTGAGGGGAGAGTCGCCTAATCCAGCCCCGGCTTTTTCCTGAGTGACTTGGTCTGGCCCTTTTTCGCCTTCGCGTCTTTCTGGCGCTTGATCGAGCTTAAGGACGGGCGGGATTTGATGCGCGGCTTCGGCTTTCGGCTGGCCTGTTCGATCAGGCGTTTGAGGCGGGCGCGGGCCTCGGCGCGATTGCGCTCCTGCGAGCGGTGATCCTCGACATGCAGGATCAGCACGCCGTCCTGTGTCATTCGGCTGCCAGCCAGACGGACCAGGCGCTGAACGACGGCGGGGTGCAAGGCGCTGGCACTGACGTCAAAACGCAGCTGAACGGCGCTGGAGGTCTTGTTCACATGCTGACCGCCCGGCCCCGAGGCTCTGACAAAGCGCTCGGTGATCAGGCTCTCATCAATGCTGATGTCGTCAGTGATGCGCATGTCAGCCCAAAGCCGGTGGTGAGGAAGGGTGAAGCTATTGCAAGGCGGGAGCCGTGTCTTTTAATGCCAGTTTGAGCGCTTCGGGATAGAGCCGGTGTTCTTCGATGAGCACCCGCGCCGCCAGCACTTCTGGCGTATCGCCCTCTAGCACCGGCAAGCGCGCCTGCGCGATGACCGGGCCTTCATCCATGCCGGGCGTCACCCAGTGAACGGTGCAGCCATGCTCGGTTTCGCCCGCCTCTAGCGCCCGGGCATGGGTGTCCACGCCCTTGAACTTCGGCAGGAGGGACGGGTGGATATTGATCATCCGGCCTTCCCACGCATTGACGAAGCCTGTCGTGAGAATACGCATGAAGCCAGCAAGGCAGATGAACTGCACTCCCGTTTCGCGCAAGGCGGCGTCCAGCGCCGCTTCAAAGCTTTCACGGCTGTCATGGGCTTTGTGGTCGATGGTAATGGCTGGGATGCCCGCCTGACGAGCGCGTTCCAGTCCATAGGCATCCGGCCGGTTGGAAATCACGGCCACGATGCGTGCCGGATAGCCGGGCTCCGCGCAGGCATCGATCAGGCATTGCAGGTTCGAGCCGCGCCCGGAGATGAGGACTGCAATGGGTGTCTTGGCGCTCATTTCGCCGTCAGATGGCCGATAATTGCCGCCGTCTCGCCCGCCTCGCGCAGGGCGGCGAGCACCGCATCGGCATCGTCTGCGGCGACGGCAGCAATCATGCCGATCCCGCAATTGAAGGTGCGGCGCATTTCGGCCTCGGCAATGCCGCCCGCGCTTTCCAGCCAGCGAAAGACGGCCGGGCGCTCGAAGCTCTCATAGTCGACATCAAAGCCTAAATGGGCGGGCAGCATGCGCGGCGTGTTCTCTGTAATGCCGCCGCCGGTAATGTGAGCGAGGCCCTTGATCTTCCCGGCGCGCACGAGCGGCATCAGTGATTTCACATAGATGCGGGTCGGCTCCAGCAGCGCTTCGCCGAGCGGCCTGCCCGGCGCGAAGGGGGCCTCGGCGTCGAATGTCAGTCCGGCGTGGTCAATCACGCGGCGGATCAGCGAATACCCGTTGGAATGCGGGCCGGAGGAGGCAAGGCCGATCAGGACGTCGCCCGGAACCATATCGTCTTCGCGGGGCAGGAGATTGCCGCGTTCGGCGGCGCCGACGACAAAGCCGGCAAGGTCGAAATCCTCGCCCTCATACATACCCGGCATCTCGGCGGTTTCCCCGCCAATCAGTGCGCAGCCTGCCAGACGGCACCCTGCAGCAATGCCTTTGACGATGTCCGTCCCGCGCGCCGGATCAAGCTTGCCGGTCGCGAAATAGTCGAGGAAGAAGAGGGGTTCTGCGCCCTGTGCCAGCACGTCATTCACGCACATGGCGACAAGATCGATGCCGACCGTGTCAACAATGCCGGTATCGATGGCGAGGCGCAGCTTGGTGCCCACTCCGTCCGTGCCGGACACCAGAATCGGGTCGTTGAAACCTGCAGCTTTGAGATCAAATGCGCCGCCAAAACCACCCAGATCGGCGCTCGCGCCGGGCCGCGCGGTGGACTTGGCCAGAGGCTTGATGGCCTCTACCAGCGCGTCACCAGCATCGATATCGACACCTGAACCGGCATAGGTAAGGCCTTGCGAGGGAGGGGTGCTGGCCAAGATGCAGGCTCCATGGGCTTGTTGTTCACGATTTTGACGCACACAAAACCTAAACCTCTCCCCATGGCAAGGGTGCATGCATTCTGGCGCGCGTTGTCAGGGCGATATGGCGCAAACCCTTCACGCGAAGGCCAGTGCGGGTATAGTCATTGTCAGCATATTTTTGTTCACGCAGGATCGGCACCATGACCCAGATGACAAACCGGATGCGCGCCGAGGCTGCAGCGCTGCTTACCGCCATATTGTGTGTGGCACTGCTGGCGCTTCCGGCCAGCGCTCAGGATGTTTTCACGGTCTCGGGAGTTTCTGTCGATGAGCGGGCAGGGACCACGTCCGAAGCGCAGGCGGCGGCGTTCAGATCTGGCCAGAATGCTGCGGCCCGCGAGCTTCTCGAACGCCTGACCCTGCCCGAAGACAGGATTGATGCGGGCCTTATGGCCCTGCCGTCTGACGCCGTGCAGGAGATGATTGCGGGCCTTCAGGTCTTCGACGAGCGCCGCTCCTCCAACCGCTATATCGCCACCATGTCGGTGAACTTTGATCCGCGTTCGGTGCGCCGCTATCTGCGTGACCGCAATGTCGCCTTTGTTGATGCGCAGGCCGCGCCAGTACTTGTGGTGCCGGTTGTCATGCGCGGCGAGGAAGCCGGGCTGTGGGGCGGAGGCTGGTATGAAGCCTGGCGGTCGGGCGCGCACGCGAATGCGTTGACGCCCTTTATTGGTCTTGGATCAATGAGCGACGGCTCTGGTGACGATGCGCCGCCTCTGGGGCGCGGCATTATCACGGCTTCCTCTGCGAGGTCGGGAGACGAGTCTGTGTTGAGAGAGCTTGCGGGCCTCTACGGCGTATCGCGGGTAGCCGTTATCACGGCACGCGAAGGCGAAGACATCATCCGCGCGAACGGCACCGTGTACGATTTTTCCGGCCCGGACGCCGTGCGCTCCGACATCGAAGCCAGCGCCGGCCAGGGCGGTTTCGCCGAAGTCGCCCGCCGGCTTGTGCAGACCGAGCAGGAAAACTGGAAGCGTCAGGTGGTCGTGCGTGGCGGAGGGGCCAGCGAGGTCACGGTCACCGTGCTTTACAGCTCGCTCAGTCAGTGGCGATCGCTCCAGCAGGCGATCACGGGTGCGTCGCTGGTGTCGGATGCCCGTCTGGACGCTGTTACAACTAGCGGCGCGGTCATGACGCTGACCCATCGCGGCGAGCGTAGCCAGCTGGTGCGTGAACTGACTCAGCGCGGTGCAGATCTGCAAGAGGAGCGCGGGCTGGGCTGGGTGGCGCGCCCGCGCAGCTGAGCCCGATGGCAACGCCTCAGCTTGCCCTCGATCTTGCCCTGGAACCGGACTATCGCCCGGAAAGCTTTGCTGTCAGCGAAGCGAATGCCTCTGCGTTGGCGCTGGTCAATCGCTGGCCGCGCTGGCGGATGGGACACCTGGTCCTGACAGGGCCCGCCGGGGCCGGCAAAACCCATCTCGCGCATATGTGGAGCCAGCGTACAAACGCCAGACCCGTAGACCGGGCGAACATTTCGGGAGCGCTCAAATCCATCCAGCGCGGGGCCAGCGTGGTGATCGAGGATTGTGACAGGGGCGTCGACGAGACCGGCTTGTTTCACCTTCTTAACCGTGCGGCGGGCGATTCCGGGATCAGTGTGCTGCTCACCGCCAGAATCCCGGCGCGCAGCTGGCAGGTTGCTCTGCCCGATCTTGCCTCGCGTCTGAGCGCGGCAGAGACCGCCGGTCTGGAAGAGCCAGATGATGCTTTGCTGCGTCAGGTCCTGGAGAAGCTCTTCCGTGACCGTCGCACTCCGCTCAGTGCCGGTGTTCTGGACTATCTTCTGGCCCGGATGGAGCGTTCGGTGGACTTTGCCCGCATACTGGTCGCCCGGCTGGACAATGCGGCGTTGGCGGGCAAAAGCGCTGTCACGCGTCCGCTTGCCCGCGACGTGCTTGCTGGCCTATCAGCAGAACTGAACCCCGGTGAGGAGTCCGGCGCGAAATCATGACAGATATTGCCGAGAATGTGCCGGCCAGCCTGCCCGCCGATCAAAGTGCAACGGATCCTGGCGCGGCGCTGCGCCATGCGCCTGAGCGCTTCCTCAATCGCGAGCTGTCCTGGCTCCAGTTCAACCAGCGTGTGCTGGAGGAAGCAGAAAACCCGGCGCACCCGGTACTGGAGCGCCTGCGCTTTTTGTCGATTTCGGCCAGCAATCTGGACGAGTTTTACATGGTCCGCGTGGCGGGGTTGCGCGCGCAGTTGCGCAATGGCGTGGACCGCGCCGGACAGGACGGGCTCACCGTCACCGAGCAACTCGAGCAGATTAACGAGGCCGCCTCGGGGCTGATGAACGCCCAGCAGGAGCGGTGGCGCGAGCTTCACTCACTGATGAGCAAGGAGGGCGTCCAGCTGCTCACGCCCGATGAGCTGACCCGCGCGGAGCGATCCTGGCTGCGCGACGACTTTCTGGCGCACACCCTGCCTGTGATCACGCCTCTGGCCATTGATCCGGCCCACCCTTTCCCCTTCATCCCCAATCTGGGGTTTGCGCTGGTTCTCAAGCTCAAGCGCCATCGCGACGGCAAGGTGATGAATGCGCTTTTGCCGCTTCCGGCCGGCGTGAAGCGCTTTGTCGATATTCCCTGCAGCCGCAAGGACAGGCGGGGCCGCCCCGTCCGGCGATATATTGCGCTTGAAGATGTTCTGATTGTCTTCGTTGATGCGCTGTTTCCCGGCTATGAATTGCTGGGCAAGGGCGCGTTCCGGATCATCCGCGACAGCGATATCGAGATCGAGGAAGAAGCCGAAGATCTGGTGCGCGAGTTCGAGGCACGCCTGAAGCAACGCCGCCGCGGCGTGCTGGTCCGGCTGAAGCTGGAAGCTTCAATGCCCGAGGAACTGCGCCGCTTCATCATCCAGCAGCTGCACGCGGAATCGCGCGATGTGATCCTGGTCGACGGTAATCTCGGCCTCGCCCAGCTTTCCCAGCTGATTCCGGACGACAGGCCGGAACTGAAGTTCGAGCCTTACGAGCCACGCTTTCCCGAACGCATCAAGGATCATGGCGGCGATTGCTTTGCCGCGATCCGCGCCAAGGATCTCATCGTCCACCACCCCTATGAAAGCTTCGATGTGGTGGTGCAGTTCCTGCGCCAGGCGGCCAATGACCCCGACGTCATAGCCATCAAGCAGACGCTCTACCGCACCTCGAAAAACTCGCCCATTGTGGCTGCTCTGATCGAGGCGGCCGAGGCGGGCAAGAACGTCACGGCGTTGGTGGAGCTCAAGGCGCGCTTTGACGAGGAAGCCAATCTGAAATGGGCGCGCGATCTGGAACGTGCCGGGGTCCAGGTTGTCTATGGCTTTGTCGAGTACAAAACCCACGCCAAGATATCTCTGGTCGTGCGCCGTGAGGGCGCAACCCTGCGTACCTATGCCCACTTCGGCACCGGCAATTACCACCCGATCACCGCGCGCATCTATACCGATCTGTCGCTGTTCACGGCCGATCCCGCCTTTGGCCGCGATGCCGGACGCATCTTCAACTATGTCACCGGCTATGCCCGTCCGACAGGGCTGGAGCGCCTGTCGGTGTCGCCGCTCGGCATGAAGGAATTGCTGGTGGAGAAAATCCGCCGGGAGGCCGCCAATGCCCGCGCTGGCAAACCGGCTGCCGTGTGGGCGAAGATGAACTCCGTCGTCCACCCCGAGATTATCGATGCGCTCTATGACGCCAGTCAGGCCGGCGTGCGCGTCGATTTCATCGTGCGGGGTATTTGCTGCCTGCGCCCCGGCGTGACGGGCTTGTCGGAGAATATCCGGGTCAAGTCCATTGTCGGCCGGTTCCTCGAGCATTCGCGCATCGTGTGCTTTGCCAATGGCGAGGCCATGCCCTCTGCCAAGGCCGAGGTATGGATGTCGTCTGCCGACTGGATGCCGCGCAATCTCGACCGTCGTATCGAAACCCTGTTCCCGGTCGTGAACCCGACCGTGCACCGCCAGGTGCTCGACCAGATCATGATTGCCAATCTCAATGACGAGGCGCAGAGCTGGTACATGCACCCGGATGGCAGCTATACGCGGGTCAATACGCAAGGCATTTCCATGCCGTTCAGCGCTCATGATTACTTCATGACCAACCCGTCGCTGTCGGGGCGCGGCGAAGCGCTGCGCAATGATCAGCCACCTTCGGTTCCGCAACTGGCGCGGCGTCCATGATTTCTGGCCAGGGCAAGATGCCCGGCCCTTCGGGCCGCGATATTGCCGTTATCGATATCGGCTCCAACTCCGTGCGGCTGGTGCAGTACCGGCTTGAGGATGGCGCGCTGTGGCCTGTCTTCAACGAAAAGACGATGGCCGGGCTCGGCAAGGGGGCGGCCACGCGCGCCACGTTGAACCCGGAAGGGGTAAAGACTGCACTGGTGACGTTGCGCCGGTTTTCCAGCCTGCTCGATGCTAAAGGCGTGTCCGACCGCCATGCTGTAGCCACCGCTGCGGTGCGTGAGTGTTCTGACGGCCCGGACTTCGTTGCCAGGGCAGAGGCCCTGACCGGCCTGAAGATCGAAGTCCTTTCAGGTGAGGAGGAAGGGCGCCTGTCGGCGATGGGGGTCGTGGCAGGGGTCGGTGCGGGACATGGCGTTGTCGGTGATCTGGGAGGGTCCAGTCTGGAGATAGCCCGCCTTACCGGGCGCGAGGTCGGCCCGGTCTTCTCGCTGCCGCTCGGCCCGCTCAGCGTGCTCAACGGCGATAACGAGGACAGCAAGCGCATTCGTGGTGATATTGACGACGGGCTGGACGCGGCTGCCGCAGCGCTGGACGGGTCAGGGCCGGATTTCTATGCGGTGGGCGGTGCCTGGAGGGCGTTTGCCCATCTGGCGATGGCTCTGGACCAGTATCCGCTCACCCTGCTTCACCAGTATGCGCTGTCGGTACAGCAGTTGGCCCGCGCGGCCGATTTCGCGATGGCGCAAAGCGAGGCTTCGCTCAATGCCATGCCGGGCGTGTCATCCAAGCGCGCCGTCATGCTTCCCTATGCTGCGCAACTGCTCAAGCGCGTGGTCAAGCGCGGCAAGTTCAAGCGGGTCATTTTCTCGGCGAATGGCCTGCGCGAAGGCGTCGCGTTCAGCCGCAGCGTGGCCATGGAACAGCGTCAGGACCCGCTTCTGGCCGGTGCCGAGGCCATGGCCCGCCATGCCGCCAGCGATCCTGCCTTCGGGCCGGCACTGGCCGGCTGGCTGGAGCCGGTCTTTGCCGGATACACCTCCGTGTTTGATGCGGAGCGCGATTTTGTCCTGCGCGGGGCAGCAGCACGCCTCGCCCAGCTGGGAACGCGCATGCACCCTGATCACCGGGCAGAATTGACCACCACGGAAACGCTCTATGCCCCGTTTGGCGGCATTTCGCACCCGGAACGCGCCTTTCTGGCCCTTACCCTGCACCATCGCTACGCAGGCAAACGATCCCGGCCGGAGGATTGTCCGTCCCGGCGTCTGCTTGATGATGCTCAGGAAGAAGCGGCCATGCAGCTGGGCTACGCTATACGCCTTGGCGGAGCCTTGTCTGGTGGCTCGGCGGGCGTGCTGAAATTCTTCACGCTACGCCGCGAGGGTGGCGAGCTTGTACTCTCGATGCAGGAAGGGCGTGAAGATTTGGTCGTCGAACGGGCGCGCTCGCGCTTTGAAAGTCTTGCCGAAATTCTGGGTCTTAAAGCGGTCTTGCGGACCGATACCCGCTAGCCTTCCAGCTCGACGGCGATGACCTTGCCCTTGTCGAGTACAAGCGCCAGCTCGCCGCGTTTCAGCTTCAGCGCGGCTTCGCCAAACACCTTGTAGCGCCAGCCCGTCAGTGCGGGCACATCGGCCTTGTCGCTGGCGGCGATCTGTTCAAGATCGGGCACAGTAGCGATCAGGCGCGGGGCAACCCCTTCATCCTCGGCGACGACGCGCAGGAAGACTTTGAGGAGCTCGACAACGGGGCCGATATTGGCGGGCAACTGGTTCTGGCGGGCAAGCTTGGGCGCGTGCTTTTCCGGCGCCGCCATCGCCTCGCGCATCATGTCGATCAGGCGTTCGGCCGGCTTGGACCGCTCGAAACCTCGGGGGATGGCGCGCAATGCGCCGAGCTGCTCAGCCGAGACCGGCGCGGACTGGGCCAGCTCGTAGATGCCGTCATCCTTCATCACGCGGCTGCGCGGTATGTCGCGTGTTTGCGCCTCGATCTCGCGCCAGCGGGCAGCTGTTTTCATGGCGGCCAGCCATTTTGGCGTGGTCTTGCGCGGCTTCAGACGCTTCCACGCGTTTTCCGGATCCATCCGGTAGGTTTCCGGATTGGTCAGAAGTCGCATCTCCTCCTTGACCCAGTCCTCGCGTCCCGACTCTTCCAGCTTGGCCTGCAAGATGGGGTAGATAGCGTGCAGATGGGTGACATCGGCCAGCGCATAGGCGGCCTGCTTGTCGCTCAGCGGGCGGCGCGACCAGTCGGTGAAGCGTGACCCCTTGTCGATCTGCTCGTCCAGCAGCTCGCGCACCAGATTGTCGTAGGAAATGGAATCGCCAAGGCCGACGGCCGCAGCTGCAATCTGGCTGTCGAAGATCGGCTCGGGAATCAGCTCCGCGCCCTTGTAGAAGAAAATCTCCAGATCTTGCCGGCAGGCGTGGAAGACCTTCACCGTGTCCTTTTTGCGCAGAAGGTCGAGGAACGGTGCCAGATCGATCCCATCGGCCAGCGGATCAATGAGCACCTCGGCCGTCGAGCTGGCTGCCTGGATCAGGCAAAGCTGCGGCCAGAAGGTGCTTTCGCGCATGAATTCGGTATCGACCGCGATATGGCGGTCCTGGCCCAGCACCTTGCAGGCATTGGCCAGTGCGTCGGTCGTTTGAATCAGCTCCATGAGTTTATCGCTTAGCGCGCCGAAAGCCGTTTGGCGAGTGGGCTTTACTCTGTGTAGCGGCCGGGGCGCATCATGCGCCATAGTGCAAAAAGGCCCGCCAGGCCTGAAACCACGGCGATATAGCCGAACGCGGCCTGCAGGGGCAGGGCAAGAAGGGCGATGGCGAACAGGGTGAACTGGCCAAGGCTGGCGCTGGCCGCGTTCATGATGCCGCCTGCGGCGAGTATGCGCCCGCGCACTTCCGGCTTGGCCCTGCGCTGCGCCATGGCCTGCAGCGGGACGACGAACAGCCCCGCACTGACCGCTGACAGGGCCAGTGCCGCCAGAATCGGCCAGTTGCCCGGCTCGGCTAGAAAGGCGTCGGCACTGGCAAGGTTCGCCGGGTCTGGCTCCGGCCAGCCGAGCGTCGTCAGCGCCACGAAGCTGGGAAAGATCACCAGACCGAACGCGCCGATAACAGTGAAGATCAGCGCGTCCTGCCCGCGCGTGAACACCCCGCACAAAATTGCGCCGATGGCGGCGCCCACAGTGAACAGGGCCGTCAGTGCCAGCCCCACCGTCTCGTCACCGCCAAGGACGGCGGCGGTAAACAGCGGCATGAGCGTTAGCACCGAAGCGGCCAGCATCCAGAACCAGGCTGCTCCAAGGAGGGGCCGCAATACGTCCGGCGCGCGGAACGCAAATCCGAGAACCTTTCCGGTCTGGGCGACGATGTTCCAGCTGATCTTCAGGTCTCTGGAATCGGCCGGCGCCGGGCTGTTGAGCCACATGACCAGCCACCCCACGATGGCGACGCCGATCAGGGTGAAGGTGAGGACACGCGCCGCATCCTCGCGCACCACAAAAACGACTGCCAGCGCAGCGCCCGAGAGGATCGCCACGTTGAGTGTGCCGGAAACCAGCGCATTGCCTGTGACCAGCTCCTTGCCCTGCAGAAGGGTCGGCAGGGCTGAGTTGCGCGCAGGCGCGAAGAAAGCCGACTGCACGCCCATGAAAAAGAGCACGATGACCAGCATGAGCCCGCTATTGAGGAAAAAGCCGATACCGGCCGCGATCATCAGGAATATCTCGACGAACTTGGCGCGGCGCATGATGAAGGCGCGGTCATACTTGTCGGCCACCTGACCGGCGACGGCAGAAAAAAGAAAGATCGGCAGGGTCAGCGCGGTGGCGGCGATGGGCACCATCAGCTCGCGCTCCAGTCCGAAAATGGTCAGACCCTGAAAGGTCGCCAGATTGACCAGCGCGAAGCGGAACAGATTATCGTTGAAAGCGCCCAGGGCCTGTGCGGTCATGAGCGGAGCAAAACGCCGCTGCACGAGCAGGCGTGCGGCCACACCAAGGCTCATCGGCTATCCTTCCCCGTTTCCGGCGCGTATCAGCTCGGCTGTGCGCCCTTCTATTATGTCCTCAAGCTGACGCATGAAGGCGTCCTTGTCTTCCCCCGGATGAATGGGCTCGAGAAATTCAACGCTCACCCGGCGCGGGTGCTTGATGAAGGACTGCCGGTCCCAGGCGAGCCCGAGGCTTGTGGCTACAGGCAATACAGGCCGGCCCAGCTCGCGCGCCAGATGGTAGACACCCTTGCGATAGGGATGCTGCTTGCCCGGTGCGGCCAGATGGCCTTCCGGGTAGATCAGGATATGCCGCTTGTCGCGTTTCAGCGCCTCCATGGAAGCCGACATGCGCGCCCGGGCAGCCTCGCCGCCCTGATTGGAAAGCACCACCGCTCCCGCCTTTTTCAGGATGAAGCCGATCAGGGGAAATTTCATCAGATGATCGCCCGCCACAAAGGCCAGCGGGCGGACGGTCGCCAGCATCACGAAGCCATCACCCCAGCTCTGGTGCTTGGCGGCGATAACGGCTGGCGTGCGGCTCAAATGGCGTGTGCCGCGCATGTCGATGCGGATACCGGCAAGGACACGCATGATGAAGGCCATCGCGCGTCCATAGGTGAAGAGCCCAAAGCTCAAAGGCCGCTTGCCGGGCAAGGCAGCCAGCAGCGCGCAGAAAATCGCAAAGCTGATCGTGACCAGCCAGTAGGCAATTTCAAACAATGCGCTGCGGATGAGAGCCATAGCCGGGCCTCCTGACGGTCCGTTGACGGAGCTTAGCGGCTCAGGCGGTCCTGACCAGCTTTACCCGTCCCGCCAGACCCATGGCTACATAGCCCGCCAGCGCGGCGAGAATGGAAATCAGGAAGGCGCCGGAGATTTCGAACACGAAATCGCCAAGCCATATCGCGATAAGGCCGCAGGCGAGCGCCGATAGCGCCGACCACTCCCCGCCAAACCGGCTGCGTATACCGATCAGGAGCGAGACCAGAAGGCCCGCCGACCCCAGCGAGGAGGCCAGTTCCACCAGCCCGTAAATCGTCTCGCCCGTGGTGGCGACCAGATACGCAAGAACACCTGCAATGGCCGTAAACCCACGCGCTGCGAGCAGCTTTTCTTTCGACGAGGCTTTGGTGCGCACCCGCGAGTAGAGATTCTGGGTGGCCAGGCCGGAAACAGCCAGCAGCGCAGAATCCACCGTCGACAGCACGGCCGAGAACAGCGCCCCGGCAAACACCACGAACAGCGCGCTCGGCAGAAGGTCCATGGCAAGGTTGGGCAAGAAGAGGTCGCCCGCGTCCGGGTCAAAGCCCAGCCCCGGCCCGACAAGGCCGAACAGGATCGGAAAGAAGCCAACAACCAGATAGAGCCCGCCTGCCATCAGGCCTCCGCGTACGGCAATCTTCGCGGATTTCGAGCCGAGAAAGCGCGCGATCATCTCTTGCGCGACGATGGAGCCCAGAATGGGAATGGCAAACGCATCGAGCCGCTCCAGCCAGCTTTCGCCCGGCGCTATCAGCACCAGCTGTGACGGGTCGATGAGGGCCATCGCTTCGCCAAACCCGCCTGCACGTGAGAACAGGGCAAAGGTAAGAATGACGAGGCCGGCCAGCACCACCGCGCTTTGCAGAATATCGGTGACGACATCGCCCAGCAGGCCGCCCAGAAGCGTGTAGACGATGACGAGCACGCTTGCTCCCACCAGCGCCCATCCTACCGGCACATTGCTGGCCACGGCGATGATGGAAGCGAGCGCCAACAATTGCGCCGCGGCCCAGATGATCGAGGTCGGGATGGATACCAGTGCCGACGCGATCTCCGCGCGTGGGCCGAAACGGTCGCGGAAGAAATCGGCCAGCGTCAGATAGCCCTGCTCGCGCAACTGGCCTGCCACAAACAGCGCCGCCACAATCAGGCAGAGGGCGTAGCCCACGGGTTCGGCGCGTGCGCCGCTTAAGCCCTCATCAGCAATGGTGGCGGTGGAGCCCATAATGGTCTCGCCGCCAAACCATGTCGCAAACACCGAAATGCCGACCGCCCAGAAGCCCAGCCTGCGCCCCGCCACCAGATAGTCGGTATGCGTGCTCATTTTGCGCGAGGCCCAAAGGGCGATGCCAAGCTGAAGCAGGATGTAGAAAATGAGCGCGGCGAGAATCATGGGCGTCCCCCGAAGCCTGAAGTCTGCACCCGGCAGACCCGCTTCGCACTAGACCGCCAGACGCCCGCGCTCAATCAGTTTTTCGGTATCGATCCGGCCATGGCCTGCGCCGAGCGTCGTCGACTGGCTGGCAATCCGCCGGGCGATGAACGCGTCTAAAGCTGCGTCGAGCCCCGCATCCATCAGGGCGATGGCAGACAGGGCCAGAGCCGCTTCCTCGCTGAAGCGGCGGGCCTCGGCCTCGCCAATCCCGCCCGCCAGTGATGCCTCGATACGCCCGATCAGGGCATCGAGCGCCGCGTTCTGGCCCTTGCCGCGTGCAAGATGGGCCAGCAGCGCCTCACGGCTTTCAGGATCGCGGCTGAGCGCGCGCAGCGTGTCCAGCGCGATGACATTGCCCGACCCCTCCCAGATGGCGTTCAGCGGGCTCTGGCGGAACATGCGGGGCAGGGGGGATTCCTCGACAAAGCCCGCGCCGCCATGGGCCTCCATCGCCTCATAGACGAGATACGGCGCGCGCTTGCAGATCCAGTATTTGGCGATGGGGGTGAGGATGCGCGCCAGCGCGGCCTCGTTCGGATCCGTCGACACCTTGTCGAAGGCGCGCGCCACGCGGAAGGCCAGCGCCATCGCCGCTTCGGCTTCCATGGCCAGCTCTGCCAGAACCTCGCGCATCAACGGCTGGTCGACCAGACGGCGCTGGAAGGCGCTGCGCCGGTCGGCATGCCAGATAGCGTGAAAGCTTGCCGTGCGGATCAGTCCCGCAGACCCGGCGAGGCAATCAAGACGGGTGTGGTTGACCATTTCGATAATCGTACGCACGCCGCGCCCCGGTTCGCCCACACGCCGGGCATAAGCTCCGTGATACTCGATCTCTGAGGACGCGTTGGAACGGTCGCCCAGCTTGTCCTTCAGGCGCTGTATCTCGATTGAATTGCGGGTGCCGTCCGGGCGCCAGCGCGGCACCAGGAAACAGGAGAGGGCGGCGTTCTCGCCTTCGCCTTCATAGGCGAGGGTCAGGAACGCATCGCTCATGGGCGCAGAGCAGAACCATTTATGGCCGGTCAGCTCCACCTCGTCGCCGCCAATGCTGGCTGCGCGGGTTTCATTGGCGCGCACATCCGATCCGCCCTGCTTTTCGGTCATCGCCATGCCGATGGTGAGGCCTGCCTTTTCGGTCATAGGCTTCATCGCGCCGTCATAGCGGCCAGCGGTCGACCCCTTGATCCAGTCACCGGCCCAGTCGGCATGACGTAAGGCAGGCACGCAGGCATAGCTCATCGACATCGGGCAGCACACGCCGGCATCGGCATGGCCCATCAGCATGAGCAGCGCCGAATGCAGCGTGTGCGGAGCAGTATCCGTGTTCCACGCCGCTGCAGACACGCCCGCTTCCAGCCCCAGCGTCATCAGCTGATGATAGGCCGGGTGGAACTCGACCTCGTCAATACGGTGGCCATAGCGGTCAAACGGCTTGAATTTCGGTGGGTTCTCATTGGCCTGACGGCCCCAGTCCTGCACCTCGGCTGAGCCCACGCGCGCGCCAAAAGCCGCGAGCCCGTCAAAATGAGGCTTGCCGCCATTGCGCGACACACAATCGCTCAGAACGCCGTCCGCGCTGAACAGATTGATCCCGCTTAATGGCTCGGACTGATTGAAGACGGCGTGGGTGCGCAATTCGCTGCGCGGCGCTTGAGGCTGGGTCATGGGCTTGAGTCTTAGCGGCCCTACAGCCTGCTTGGCAATCGCCGGGCGGCCCGGATTTGATCTTGAAAGGATTGTCCTGTTAGGCTTTCGCAGTAGCAGAGCCATGCGAAAGCAGAACCATGTCTACAAAACTGAATCCGATAGCACTGGCAGCCATTCTGGGCGCATCGGTCGGCGTTGCCGAAGCGCAGGCCGGTGATCCGCCGCGCGAACGTGAGGAAGTGCGGACCGACAGACGCGCTGGCGATGCCGCTTCGCGTCAGGCCAAGGTCACGCAATCACGGCAGGCTAAGGTAACCCAGTCGCGGCAGGCGAAAGTCGAGAGCGATGACAGGGTAGCCGCCGACCGGCCAGCGACAAACGCGGAATCGTCGCGTCAGTACAAGCTGGAGAACGTCCCGGCACGCCAGTTGAAAATCGAGTCGCCTTCAAGGCAGATCAAGATCACGGACCAGCCCTCAAGGCAGATCAAGATTGGCGATAGCCCGTCGCGGCAAATCAAGATTGATAGTGTGGATGGCGAGGCCGCTGAGCGGCCCGATCCGCGCACCGACGTGCGCCCGCGCCGTCCGCAATAGCGGTGTCTGATCAGGGCGCGGACCGCCAGGCAGCGTTTTCCTATAAATGCGCGGCGTGCAGCCGTTGCTGCTACCACAAGAAAATCCAGCTCAATCCCTATGAGCTGGCCCGGCTGGCGCGCTCGCAAAACATGAGCGCGGCGGCTTTCCGTGAGCGCTATGTGACTGATCATGTCTATCTGCGTCAGAAGCCCGATGGATCATGCGTGTTTCTGGGAGACGGCGGATGCACGATCCATGCAGACAGGCCGCTTGTGTGCCGCCTTTACCCGCTGGGCCGCATAGTTGACGGTGAGGGCGAACAGTTTGTTGAACTGACGCCGCATCCGCAAACCGAAGGCCGCTATGGCAAGGATGGCGCGATCGCAGATTACCTGCAGACGCAAGGGGCCGGGCCGTTCATGCAGGCGGCTGACGCCTATTACCAGCTCTTCAGGCACATCGGCGCAGCGCCCGCTCAAGGTGTGTCGGATAGCGGCGTTGACGGCGTGTCTCTTGCACTGGATGCGCTCGATCTGGAGGGGTTCGTGACGCAGGAGGCTGCGCGCCGCGGCGTGACCCTGCCGGGCTCGCTGGAAGACAGGGTCCACCTACATTGCCAGTGGATACGCGACATGTTCGCTAATCTGCCGGATTGATCCGGGGGTCGTGCTTTGAAGCCTCGTAGAGCGCGACAGCCGCTGCGTTGGAAACATTCAGGCTTTCCGCCTTTGGTCCCATGGGGATGCGCGCGAGCACATCGCAATGGTCGGCCACGCGCGGACGCAAGCCCTTGTCCTCTGATCCCAGCACCAGGACGAGGCCGGTTGTCCGGCCCATTGTGTCCGCGCCTGTCTGGACGGCATTTGCCAGAGATATTTCCGCTTCGCCGGCCAGCCCGATCACGAACCGGCCCTCTTCCCGGAATGCCTTGAGCGTATCGGCGATGTTGGTGACTTCCACGTGGCCGACTTTCTCGGCGCACCCGACCGCGCTTTTGCACACCGTGCCGAAGAGCGGCGGGGATTTGCGGCCCTGCATGATGATGGCGCGCGCGCCAAAGGCGGCCGCCGAACGGAAGATCGCGCCAACATTATGCGGATCGGTAATCTGGTCGAGAACGACCAGAAGCCCGTGTGTGGGATCGAGAACTGCCTGTACGGGCTCGGCATCCAGCGCTTTTGCCTTCAGGGCAAACCCCTGATGCACGGCCGTATCGGGCAGGCGGGCGCTGATCTGCGCCGGCTCTTCAGTCTGTGGCTCGATGCGTGCAAGCGCCGCGTCATCAAGCTCCTTGGCGCTGTTGCGCGTGACATGCAGGGAGAGCAGGGCGCGTCTGGGATTGGCCAGCGCCGCCAGAACCGCGTGGCGGCCCCATATCCATCCCTCGCCCGGTGGCAGGTCGTCGCCGCGCTGGCGGGCGGGGTTGCGGCCCCGGTCACCATGCGGTCCACGGCCCTGTGCGCGGGCGTGTGCGAAAGCCGGTTTGGAGGTGTTGCGCTGGTCAGGGGCCATAAGTATAAGTCGCGTCCCGGCTTTACGAGGCAGCCTCGTTAGGACGCTCGGCGCGTGTGCGCAAGACCGTTTCTGACAAGGTGTCCTTGAAAGCCCGGCCGGTCCGCCCGGTAGCTGGCGATCCGGAGGGGTGGGAGAGTGGTTAAATCCAGCAGACTGTAAATCTGCCCGCGCAAGCGTACGCTGGTTCGAATCCAGCCCCCTCCACCAGCCACGGCCCGCTTGCGCGGGTTTCGGCTGGGCAGGCCATCACCCTGATGAGCGGGATTTCCTCTCGCCATCAGCCAGGCCTGCAGCTAGCATTGCGGACGTGCGGCGCGTTGCGTGCGCGGGTGTAATTCAATGGTAGAATGTCAGCCTTCCAAGCTGAATATGTCGGTTCGATCCCGTCCACCCGCTCCATCGCACAGCCTGTACCGCGCGCCTGATGCTGCCCGGCGGCCTGAAACGAGGCGCGCAAACCCCTTGCCATAGGCCCTTGCGGGCGCTATCCCGCGCCGTCAGTTAACCCCGGCGGGGCGCTTCAGCCCTGCCTATCCAGTAAGTTGCGACGAGGACAAGGCGCGATGGCCAAGGCAAAGTTTGAGCGTAACAAGCCGCATGCGAACGTTGGCACGATTGGTCACGTTGACCACGGCAAGACGACGCTGACGGCGGCGATTACGAAGTATTTCGGCGAGTTTCGTGCGTATGACCAGATTGATGGTGCGCCTGAAGAGAAGGCTCGCGGGATCACGATTTCGACGGCACACGTCGAGTATGAGACGGAGAACCGTCACTATGCGCACGTGGACTGCCCTGGCCACGCTGACTATGTGAAGAACATGATCACGGGCGCGGCTCAGATGGACGGCGCGAT